>JADMIO010841911.1_pt1 | contig 108807 bp, 76 predicted proteins | sample 8958161 | NCBI WGS metagenome assembly JADMIO01 (sample SAMN16585339, study PRJNA669376) | soil metagenome | isolation source: Crop rotation soil | place: USA: Cullars Rotation, Alabama | collected 2011
CGCGACAACTTGTCCACGTGGAATTCTAAGCTTAGGATCCCAATGTGCTGGAAAGGTGAAAGCTTGCCAAGCAAAACCGTTTCACGCTTGAACCGGTCCGCCCACAACGGATCGTTCTTCAAAAATCGCGGCAGAATCTTCAGCACAACCATGCGGTCCATGACCGTGTCGTAGGCGCGGTACACGCGGGCGTGCGGCTTCTCGCTTAGAAGTTCATGCAGTTCATACTGTCCGAACTTTTTGACTTTCGTGCGCGTCGTCCGCCCGCTGACACCGCGGCGCAAGTTGCTGATCTCTTTGCGCCGGTAAAATTCGTCAAACAACTGCTTGAGCTGCATCGGCGACAAAAAGCGCCGTTCGAGAAGAACCTGACCGATTTGAAGTTTGACGCCATTGTCCAGCAGGTGCCGGTGGCGGTCCTGTGCGGCCTGCGCTTGCGCGACGGTAAGCAAGTTCATTTCAACGGCTAGAGTTACGAGTGGAATCCCGCTCTGCTCAGCCGAGGATGACATTAACAATGGGCTCCGGTGACGCTTCAGGTTGTTATCGGCAAAATTTAGCCGTTGTCACGGAGCTTTCATGCAAAATTTCTATTTGCGGTAATCACGCGTGTTTCGGTAAAGACAAAATCGACGCCAATATCGTGCGGCTCAACATCCAGTAGCGGGACAATCTGGCAGTCGTACGCCATGGCGCACGTCGTCGCGCGCAGATTTGAATTCGATAGAAAACGATCGTAATACCCCGCGCCACGCCCCATCCGGTTGCATTGCATATCGAACGCGATCCCCGGAACAAGAATAAAGTCGATGCGCTCAAGCTCGACTGGCTGCATGTCGAGCCGCGGCTGGCGAAATCCCTGCCGGCCAACCTCAAGATCCGCCATCAAGCTTTTCACCTGCAAGACTTCCATCGAACAATCGAGTGGTTCGCAATGCGGCAGCGCCAGGGTGATGCGCGAAATGATGCAATGGCTGAGCAGCGCCTGCGTTTCCAGTTCCGTGCCAAATGAATCGTACGCCATCAGCGTGCGCACAGTCGCGAGCAGTCCGCTGTCCAGCAGCCGCTGGAACGCATCGGCGCTTTTCTGCTGTCGCTCGGAGGAAGTCAACGCCGCCATCCGCTGCTGGATGCGCGCGCGAAGTTCGTTTTTGGAAGTGCTCATATGTTGGCGTAGTCTATGAAGATCAGTCCAAAGTCCAAGGTCCAAAGTTACACTGTCACGACGACTTTCAGCACACCCGGCCGGGCCGCAAGCTCGAAGGCTTCGACACACTGCCCGAAACTTTTACGGTGGTCAATCAGACACTTTACGTCGAAACGCCCTGAGGCGAGCAGCCTGAGCGCCGGCGCAAATGGCCCGCAACGGCTGCCGATGATGCTGATCTCGTCGATCACAATTTTTGCCCAGTCGATTTGGGGCGGAGCCTCCGGCGCGTACGTGCTCTTCAAAATCAACGTCCCGCGAGGCACCGTGCAATCCAGGGCGGTCTTCAGCGCGCCAGGCGTACCCGTGCATTCCACGACAAACGGGAACTTCGCAAGCTGTTCGCGCGGCAAAGTCGCATCCGCGCCCCAGCGCCGCGCCAGCGCCAGTTTTTTCTCATGCCGCCCCATGAGCGTAACGCGGTGCCCAAAATGACACGCCAGTTGCGTAATCAGCAGCCCCAGCTTCCCGTCGCCGATCACCAACATCCGCGAGCCCGGCGGAATGTGAGTCTGCTCGAAAATCTCAAATGCGGCGGCAAGCGGCTCGACGAAGACTGCTTCTTCGTCAGCAACGCTGTCAGGAACTGTCAGCAAATTCTCAGCGGGAAGATCGATGAATTCTGCGAATGTGCCCGGGCGTTTGAAAATTCCCAGCACTGTTCGGTGTTCGCAATGCCGTTGCATTCCGCGTGCGCAACGCTCACAGTGGCCGCACGCAGCGTTAATTTCACCGACAACGCGCCGGCCTTGCAAGCGCTCGCTGCCTTCGACGACTTCGCCGACAAACTCATGGCCCGGGATGCCGCGAAAACCCATGTAACCTTTGACGAGTTCCAGATCAGTCTTGCAGATACCCGTCTGCCGCACGCGAATACGGCATTCACCCGGCGCCAGCGGCGCCATTTCGACGTCGCGCAACTGAATCGAATTGTTCTCGACCACGAGCGCGCGCATCCAACGATCCCCCATTTTCTCTCTGTGAACTCTGTGTTCTTTGCGCCTCTGCGTTGAGCTGTTTTTAGTTGCTCAGTTGCGCAACAAACTCCGCAATCGCCGCATTAACCTCTTCCGCATGCGTAAAGAACACCGCATGACCCGAATTGGGAACTTCCACGAACTTCGCGCCGGGAATATTTGCCGCGAGTTCCTTTCCCGCCTCCAGCGGCAGCACACGATCCTTTGTGCCGTGAATCACCAGCGTCGGCATCGAGAACTTTTTCCAATTTTCACGCATATTCAATCGAGTCAGCGACGTGACGGCGCGCCCGTAGTACCCGCGCGTGCGTTTGATTCGAAACGAAGAAATCCACTTCGCTTCTTCGCCGCTCACGGGGCCCATCAAGCTCGTGCTCTTCAACACGCGCCAGCCGATCACACGCATCGGCTGAAACGGCAGCACCCATGCCAGCGGAGCCAGCTTTCTCTGCCAGAACGGCAGATGAATGCAGTTCCCGAAGGTTCCGATCAGCACCAAAGCACGGGGTTTGATTTTTCCACGCGCGCAGATCGCCTGGCTGATCGCTCCGCCCATCGAACAGCCGCCGATGATCAATCCGCCCGGCATCTGCTCAAGTTTGTGATGAAGGATGTACTGTTCGACGCAATGCGCGAAGTGCCCGATGCCTTCCTCGCCCTGCACGGCGGCATTTACGTGCTGAATCAGATGAAGGTTGGAAATCGCCCCGAGCGGAAGCTGCCGCACCCAGCCCACCGAATCCATGCCGAGACCGGGAATCAGTACGAACGCCGGTGCGTTTTGATTGTTGCAAACATAGGGCTCGCTGGCCGGACGGATCGCATGAATCAGCTCAGGTCCGCCATTATTCGTCTCCGTGAAACGAAAGTGGCGTTCGCTTAGATCCGGAATCGGCGGCAGTGTCGTCATCGATTATCGATTATTGATGACCTTATCGACGTCTTTTTTCGGAATGAGTTTTTCGGTGCCGTCGGCCATGCGCAGCTTGTACTGATTCTCGCCGCCGTCGAGCAGTTTCTGTCCAACCAGTTGCGTGCCGTCTTTAAGGATTAGCACCCAGCCCTTTTCCGTAAGCACTGGTGTTTGGGGTTTCTGCGCCCGCGGCTTCTCAGTTACTTCGGGCTGGGGCGCAACAGGCGGAGTCGCGACGACAGGCGGCTTGTCTCGCGGAGCTTCGACAATGGGCGGAGGCACCGGCTGAGGCGGAGCCTCACGCTTCGGTCGCGCTACTCCTATCTCTTCGGCGATAACCGGAATTTCCTTGTACAGACCCGTGCGCTTGAGAGTTTTCTGTGTTTCCTGAAGTGCAAACGCGAAGTCCACTGGCTGCATCCACTCAACACGGCCATCAGCAAACAAGACGCTGCGTTCTTCGGCTGGACCCGGAACATTTTCGTACATCACAATGCAATCCGGCAACTCGGGATTTGAGCGCGCAATGTACACGTACCCATCCTGCCCCGGAGCTCTCGGGTTCGTTAAAATACGCGGGTCCCCGATGTACTTCATCAATTCTTTGGGGTCGGCAGGATAAACACCGCCGTGCGCGGGATCGTCAGCGTACAGCCGGCACGCCACACCCACCTGGCGAAGGTTGGCCGAACTCGCTGCACGGCGAGCGGACTCGCGCGCTTTCGACAACGCCGGAAACGCCAGTCCTGCAACAATTCCAACGCCGGCAAGGACCATCAATGAAGATTGCTGATACGCCGGCGACGGCGGCGGAAATTCAGTCCGCGCGTAGAGCCCGTTGGGCCCCCAAACCAGAATCGCGCCCTTCGGCCTGCGGTGCTTTGCGAAAAATGATTCGTCGGGCCAGCGTTCGTAATCAACCGTCTGCGCAACCGAATACACGATTCTGCCGATCGGACGTCCCATAAATTCCTGCATCATCATCATTGGGTTCGGCCCGGCCATTCCGCCGTTGCGCCCACGCATAGGACGCGGCGCGTTCATTTCGGCAATGCCGCCAAGTCCAAGCGTTGCAGCCGAAAGCATCCCCGCGGTCGCGAAGAATGTTCCACCGCCGCCGCCGTCGTCGATCGCATACGCAAAATGCGTCGGAAGTTTGTCGGCGTTGAAGGCTTCGCCCGTCATGCGCGTGACGACTTCCTGAAACGATGGATTCGAGAGAATGTTTTCAGTCTTTGCAAACTGGTCCAGACCCCGGCGAACGGCATTAAGCGAATCGCCGTAAATGAGATGATCTCCGACAAGCACCAAGGCAGGGCCGCCGAGAACCTGTCGCGCAAAGTAGTAAATGGTCTGGCCTTTATGATCGACGCGCTTCAGTGTCACACTCGCCATCACCGGCGCGGTCTTCTGAATTGCGGCATAATTTTCCTCGAGCTGCTTCAGGACCTGTTTCATCAGTTCTGCATTTTTCACCGGCACTGCGGAGACAATTCCCGCTGAATTTGAAAACGGAGTGCCCGTGTCAAAATCAGTTCGGCAGGCGACGGCCTGCAAACCAATGTTGCCAAAGAGATCTTTTTCAATATCGAACTTCGCAGTCTGATTCACAGCTGCAATCGATTCATCGATTTGTGCCGCGAGGCCGGCGTGCAACAACCCGAGCGTGCCGCGAAGGAGTGCAATCGTGCGCTGCCAATCCATCGACCACGACATCACGTACGGCGCGTTTGCCGATGCAATTTTGAACGTCTCTTTATTCGGCACCCCTGCCGGCGCAAAAAGCCCGAAAATTCCAAGCTTCTGAGCTTCCGCGGGAACATCGTACGCCGTCTCAATGATTGGCTCGCCGCCGTTAAAGCCGACACCGATCGCCAGCGCATTCAAACTATCGAGCTTCATCAGCGAAATAACGCTTGCGAACTGCCTCGCAAAACCTTGTGCGCCGCCAGGTTCGTTGAGCAGCGCATCCATGATGCCTCGAGGATCCGCGTACATCCACCCAACGGAACTCGTGATCCGGCCGCGAACCTGGTTGTAGCCGGCTACCGAGCTCAATGCTTTAGTGCGCGGCGCGGCGGCTTTCACCCGTGACAGCGCAATTCCAAAATCCGCCGCGGGCGAACAAACAATGATGCGTCCATTGAAGTGCCCCCAGACCTGCGACCCCGCCCCCAGCGGCACCGCTTGTTCTTCTTTCGGCAAATTGCCGCCAAATATGGGCGCCAGCGTCTTGGTAATGAGATCAAAATTCTTTGGCGCAAACGTCAGGATCTGCCCATGCGGCGCTGCGGGATCCTCGCGGCTGTGAACCGCAAATGCGACCTCGCCGTTTAGCGCGCCGTTTTCGATGTCATCGAACGCCGGCAACAGTGGATTTTTCTTGCGAACCTCTTCGTACGACGCGCGCAATTGTTGAATGATCGGGCTGACGAATTCCTGAATTTCAGGCGATTTCAGCATCGTTGCGAAATGTGTGTCTCGCGCTTTTGCGATCGCCTGATTGAAGTCCGGCATTACGACCGCGAACAACGTGCGGTCGAAAAAAATGTCTTCGGCGCGAGCTTTCTCGGGTTCGCCGGCGAGCGCGGCGGAACAAACAATGGAAAATATGAGGATCAGTCTGCTTTTCATGACCCTGCTTCCCTATCTATTGCGGAAAAAGCTCCCGCATCATTGGCCCGTACAGCGGGAATGCCTCGCACAACTCAGTCGTCTTCTTGCGCAACTGAGCCAACAACACCTCATCTTTTGAATTCGAGAGAGCCTGGTTCATGATGTCGCCGACGCGGTCGAAATCCGCCTCTTTGAGGCCGCGGGTCGTGCAGGCCGCCGTTCCAACGCGAATTCCCGATGGATCGAGCGGCGAGCGCGGATCGTTCGGAATCTTATTACTGTTTACGGTAATCCCGATGTGATCGAGCAGTTCAGTCGCGCGTTTGCCGCTGATATTCCGGTTTCGCAGATCGATCAGCATCAGATGATTATCGGTTCCGTGAGAAACAACATGCAGTCCGCGCGAAATCAGAGACTTTGCGAGCGCCTGCGCGTTGCGAATAACCTGCGCCGCATATTCGCCGAACGCCGGCTGAAGATTTTCGCGGAAACCGACTGCCTTCGCCGCGATGATATGCATCAGCGGCCCGCCCTGAATGCCCGGAATGACCATGCTGTCGAGCAATTCAGACATCATCTTAGTGCGGCCGGATTTCGCGGCCTTCACGCCAAATGGATTTTCAAAATCTTTGCCCATCAGGATCAATCCGCCGCGAATTCCGCGCAGTGTCTTGTGTGTCGTCGTCGTGACGACGTGGGCATGCGGAATCGGACTCGGCAGCAGTCCTTTTGCAATCAAACCCGCTGGGTGCGCAATGTCCGCAAACAGAAAGGCGCCGACGGAGTCGGCAATCTGGCGGAACCGCGCGTAGTCGATCGCGCGAGAATACGCGCTCGCACCAACCGTGATCATCTTTGGTTTTTCACGCATCGCCACGTCGGCGACCTGATCGTAATCGATCATTTCAGTTTCAGGGCTGACACCGTACGCAACGAAGTTATAAAGCTGCCCGGAGAAATTCACCGGCGAACCATGCGTCAGATGCCCGCCGTGCGAAAGGTCCATGCCAAGCACCTTGTCGCCCGGTTTCAAAAATGTGAAGTACACCGCCATGTTCGCGCCGGAACCGCAGTGCGGCTGCACATTCGCGTACACGGCGCCAAAGAGTTCTTTCGCTCGATCGCGGGCCAGGTTTTCAGCGACATCGACACACTCGCAGCCACCGTAGTACCGCGCGCCAGGATAACCCTCGGCATATTTATTCGTTAACGCCGTACCTGCCGTCTCCAGAATCGCAGGAGAAACGTGGTTTTCGCTCGCAATCAACTCCAACTGCGAATGCTGGCGTTTCACTTCGCTGCGGACCGCTTCAAAAATTTCAGGATCGAACCGTTTCAGTTCGTTCAACATTCAGGGGACTCCTTCGTGAATCTTCTTCTTCGGGAAGTAGAACGCAAACAATCCGCGTTTCAACTGTACAATCGCGGGGAAGACCGTAGACATCTTCGCATGAATGCGCCAAAGAAAAATACAGAAATAATCAGCTCACTGCTCAATGGTCATACGCCAGCGGACGCTTCTGAATGCGAGTCGCTCCGCCGCATCCTGACGCTGGTGTCGAGCGCCAAAAATCCATTTTCGCGCGATGAATTTCACCCCGGGCATCTAACCGCAGCCGCTTTCGTTCTCAATCCAACCTGGGACCGCGTGATGCTGATTTTTCACGCGAAACTGCATTTATGGCTTCAGCCCGGCGGACACTTCGAACCCGGAGAGTCCGATCCGAGCGTCGCCGCCGCTCGCGAAGTTCTTGAAGAGACCGCCTTGCAGACTCGCTGGCCCGGCGAAGCTCCGCGATTGCTCGACGTCGACGTTCATCCGATTCCCGCATGGAAGCACGAACCGCCACATTCGCATTTCGACCTGCGCATGCTGCTGATCGCCGATCCAAACGACGCAATCATTGGCGAAGGCGTCAAGGAAGCGCGCTGGTTCGGCCCTGACGATTTCCCAAGCCTCAACCTTGATCCTGGCATTCGCCGCGCGCTGAAGAAAGTTAAATTGCACCCGTAGTGGAATCTTTTTTGCGCTCTCCCGCTCTGAAAAGGATCGATGGTTTGCGATCTAAATGGGATATTGGGAGATTCGCTCATGAAGAAACATATTTTTGGAGCCGTGTTGCTGCTGGCGCTCGGCGGGACCGCGTTCGCCGCGCAGGACGATTATGCGCGCGTTGAAGTAAAAGGCATCCTGCAGGAAGACCGTGACGGCATGTTTATCAAGGCCGACGGCAAGACGTTCGACATAAATTTCAATAAGGGAGAGAAAATTCCGCAGGTCAACGACCTGATTGTCGTTAGCGGAAAGTTGAACGTAGAAGAAATGACCGACGGAAAACCCAAACTTGTCGTCAACGCCAACCGCGTTACCGTTCTGGAACCGGCGAATGTGAAATATCAGTCAGAGAATCCGCCGCCAGTGATTCGCGAACGTGTCATCGAGGAGCGCCGCCACGGAGTCGATCTTCCGGGCGTGCACGTACACTGGTAATTCGAATTAATGTGGCGGAGTCGCTGGCGTATTCGTCAGCGACTCCAATGTATTGGTCCAGAATGTTGCTCGATTTCGCCCGCTCTGTTTGCTTCGATACAACCCTTTGTCAGCGCGGCTGATCAGCTCTTCGACTGCCATTCCCGCTTCGTAATGAGAAATTCCGAGAGAAATCGTCACGGGAATCTGCTGCCGCTTCTCACCGAATATTTTTGCGGCCTCAATGTTTGCACGCAGGCGCTCCGCCGTCTGCATGGCAGAATCGCTTGAACAATCCGGCAGCAGCACCGCCAGTTCTTCTCCGCCATAACGGAACGCCAGATCGTTCGCGCGCAAAGCAGTTTTCAACGTTGCAGCGACGGCCTTTAGCACCATGTCGCCGCTGAGATGGCCGTGCGTATCGTTGACCTTTTTGAAATGGTCGATGTCGCAAAGAATCAAACAGAACCGCTGATTGGTCTCGTCAAATTTCGCGCGCATTTGTTCAATCACCGTCAAAAAATGGCGCTTGATAAATAGCGACGTCAATCCGTCCGTGATTGCGCGGCGGTCGTCTTCGTCTTTCTTCAGCGCCAGCGCGAAGTGCTTCGCTGATTCCAGAAGCATCTCTTCAAGCGCTTCGGCATCGGTTCCGTCGAAGCCCTCCGAGTGCCGCCGAATCCGGAGCACTCCGACGGCTTTCTGGTCCGCCATCAACGGCACGCACAAAATTAGCGGCCGTCCATCCGCGCCGTCGGCATATTTCGGCACCGACGCCTGCAGGACGCCATTATTCGAATCCAGTTTCACCGTGCGACGCTGCTGCAACGCCGATTCCGCAGCCTGGCACGCCGCGCCGCTCAAATCGATCTTCGAAAGCGCGAGTTCCAGAATTTCAGCGGGATCTTCAAGCGCCACGCGTTCAGTCTGCGCCTGTTGCATCGTTTTCCATTGCGCGGTGCCCACGATCGCTTCCGAGACTTCTATGTTCCCGCGCACGATCAACTGACAGCCTTCACGATCAATCACCGCGCTTTTACGATTGATCTGCATCGAGGTTCGCTCTGACGATTGCGAGAGTGCGCTCAATAGTTGCGCAGTGCTGAAGCAGGCGAAGAACTCCTCTTTTGAAGAAACACGAAGCGTTGCAGCAGGCAAAATCGAAAACTGAGTTTCTCCGGTCGACGCCAATAGAGTCACTTCGCGCGCTTCGAATGTCTCGGCCAGCAACGTTGAGATGCGCAACAACCGCTCTTCGCGTTTGACAATGCTCGTCGAACGATGAATTTCGCGCATCAGCGCAAGCCCCTCGGCCTGCGCGCGCATTTCGCGAGACTGCGAAACGGCAATTTCGCATTTTCCTTCGAGATTGCGCATCCGCTCGTTGTTCTTGCGCAAAATCGACCGGCAGCGCAGCACGTCCAGCGCCGAGAGCAAAACGCCGAGGCCAGCAGCCGTAACAATCAGCCCCGCAGTCAGCGGAACATCGCCCATCGGGTTTAACGGCACTTTGAAATTGAAATGCGAAAGCGACGCGGCAAGCCCGCACGCCAGCAACAGGCCGCCGGCAACGAATGGAGAGAATTGTTCGATGGAGTTCAGCGCGGTTCGGCGCGCAGGAGCGGTTCCAGCTTGCGTATCGCCGCCAGAGTAAGATCCAGTGTTTGTTCGAGCTGCCATATCGACTGAAACGCTCCGCGCCGCTCCCGCTCCGCGACGATGGCCCGCGCCTTTTTCGGCGTCATTCCCGGAAGCAACGCAAGCTGAGCTTCCGTCGCTGAATTCAAATCCAGCCGCGTCCCGGCAGCATCAATGCGTGATTCAATGCCGCCAACCGCCACGCGAACTTCGCCCGTGCCGGACTTGTGCTGCAATCCGGGCACGGCGGAAAAACGCACTGCTCCCAGAAGCCCGCACCAGACCGCCAGCTGCGCGCGCGAAGGCGCGAGCAAATCGAAACGTGAGACCGGCTTTTCACTCATAATAGAATCGTATTTTTGCCCGATTTTCTTGAGCTAATGCAACGGGTTGCGAGTTTTGACCTCGCAACCCGTATCGCATAAACTCGCAACCCTGAATTTTAGATGAACTTCGTCACACCCGGAATCGCCACCGGCGGTACCGGCAGCGGCCCCCATTCCAGCTTCTGCGGGAACGTGTCTTCCTTTGAATTCAGCGCCTGGGTCCACGAAATCGTCTTGCCCGTGTAAGCGCTCATTCGCGCCATGATCGCCATCAATGTGCTGTGCGCCATGTAGATGCCGTTGTTGATCGGCTCACCCTTGCGGATCGATGCGAACATCTCGTCGTGCTCAACCTGATACATGTCCTTGTCGCCTTCTTTTTCGTACTTCCACGGTGTCTCACCGCTGATTTCGTCACCCGCGCCCGGATTACCGGTAATGTGCAGGGAGCCCTTCGTCCCGAAAATATTGTCGCTGACATTTGAATCGCAGCCGCCCATCTGCCGGCAGGAGCTGAAGAGCTTCACGCCGTTCTCCCATTCATAAGTCGAGACGAAATGGTCGTAGATGTGCCCGTAATCCGGACCAGTCCGTTTCTGGCGTCCACCAATGGACGTCACACGAACGGGATATTTATCTCCCATGACCCAGGCCATCTTGTCGAGGCTGTGAATGTGCTGCTCGGTGTTGTGGTCGCCGGAAAGCCACGTGAAATACAGCCAGTTGCGGCACTGATACTCCATTTCGCTCCACTCGGGTTTGCGAGTGTGATGCCACAATTCGCCCGTGTTGTACGTGCATTGCATCGCGGTGATCTTTCCGATCTGACCGTCGAGCGCACGCTTGATGGCCTCGCGCTTGCCAATGTGGTAGCGCCAGCAGAGCCCTGAGACGATCGCAAGCTTCTTCTTGCGAGCCTCTTCAACTGTTTCAAGAACCGAGCGCACGCCCGGGCCATCGACAGCGACAGGCTTTTCACAAAAGACGTGTTTTCCTTTTTCGATCGCATACTTCAGGTGCGAAGGCCGGAATCCCGGCGGCGAGCAGAGCAACACGACGTCGCAGCAATCGATGAGCTGCTTGTACGATTCCAGCCCGACAAACTTATGATCGTCGTCTACGGCGACTTTCGAACCGTGCTTGCCTTTCTGCAAAGCTCGCAACGCGCCTTCGAGCCGGTCTTTGAACGCGTCCGCAACGGCAAAAAGTTTGACGTTTTCGTCCGCGGCCAAAGCCTGCTGCGCCGCGCCGCTTCCGCGCCCGCCGCAGCCGACCAGTCCGACTTTTAGCGTGTCGCCTCCGCCCGCGTAAGCGCGCGAAGCAATACCGGTCGCCAGAGCTCCCGCCGCCACCGCTGCCGTCGAAGTTTTCAGAAAATCCCGCCGCGTTGCCTTTTCCGCCGTCATCACTGCTCTCCTCTTAATTGTTCGAGACTGCCTCTGTTTTTGAAGACCGTCTGTCTTAATACAACCATACATTGATAAGGTCGCTATAATTGTGCGATTTCAATGTCACTCCCGCCATTTTTGGCGCTGCTGATAAAGTCCCACGAGGACATATCCAATCCCTCCGGCGCAGATCAGCAGTCCGAACGCAAGCGCGAACGGCGCGTCTCTCAACGGAAAGCCTCTGGCCGTTCTGACAATTCGTCCCGGCTCAAAAGTCAAATATCCGACAATTGCCAGCACCGCGCCGCCTGCGAGCATTTTCAGTCCAGCGCGAATGCTCTGCCCGCCACGCTCCCGCAAATATGAGCGGACAAACTGCTCGGCCTCGGCGGGAGGCACACCTTCTCCTTCAAGCCAGTTCGCAACGCGATCCGGCTCCTGGCCTTCATCAATTCGCTGAACCGCCCGCTCCCGCAGCAGGTCCGGCACGCGCTCATTCAGCCAGCTTTGCTTCGGCATACTATTGAATTAACTCTTTGATGACGTGTCCGTGAACGTCCGTCAGCCGCCGCTGAATCCCGTTGTGATAAAAAGTCAGCTTCTCGTGATCCAATCCGAGGAGATGCAGTGCGGTCGCGTGAAAATCATAGATCGTGCAAACGTTCTGCTCGGCTTTGTAGCCGAACGCGTCCGTCGCACCGTAACTCATTCCGCCTTTCACGCCCGCCCCGGACATCCAAGCCGTGAATCCCGCCGGATTGTGGTCGCGCCCCTCACTTCCCTTCTGATGCGTCGGCATGCGGCCAAATTCGGTCGTCCACAACACCAGCGTGTCTTTCAGCAAACCACGCTGCTTCAAATCCTTCAGCAATGCAGCCGTCGGCTGATCCATAATCGGGCAATGACGCTCGTAATCCGACTTCAACGTCTTATGAGCATCCCAGTTCAACGCGCCATCCACAGCCGAAGCGCAAGCTCCGCAGAAAAGCTGCACGAATCGGACTCCGCGCTCCAACAGCCGCCGCGCGAGAATCGCATTCCGCGCATAACCGGCCTTGAGCACATTCGGACTGTCCGCACCGTACATTTTCAGAGTAACGCCCGTCTCCTTTGAAAGATCGGTCACTTCCGGCGCGCTCAATTGCATCCGCGCAGCCAGTTCATACGCGGCAATCCGCGCGCTAAGCTCACTGTTGCCCGGATTCTCTTTCAGATGCTCGCGGTTGAGCGCGTTCACGAAATTGCGAACGTCGTTTTCGGCATCCGGCGTTGAGTTTTTCGGCGGAAGCAGATTCGAAATCGGTTTTTCCGCGTTAAACGCCGTTCCCTGGACCGCCGCGGGCAAAAATCCGTTCGTCCAGTTCGCCGGCCCGGACGGCGGCATTCCTCGTGGATCGGGAATCGCAACGAACGCCGGAAGATTCTGATTTTCCGCGCCCAGCGCGTACGTCAGCCACGCGCCCATGCTGGGGAACCCTTCGAGCACGAAGCCGGTATTCATTTGCAGCATCGCCGGCCCGTGCGTGTTGCTGCGCGCAGTGAGCGAATGAATGAACGCGATCTCGTCCACGCATTCGGCAAGATTCGGCAGCAGATCCGAGACGTATTTTCCGCACTGCCCGTGCTGCTTGAAGCCCCAGGGGCTCTTCATCAAATTCCCGTTGCCGCCCTGAAACGTAACAACCTTCTCATCGCCCGGCAGCGGCTGCCCATGCCGTTTTTCGAGTTCCGGCTTGTACTCCCACGTGTCCATGTGGCTGACCGCGCCCGGGCAGAAAATCTGCAAAACGCGTTTTGCTTTGGGTTCGAAGTGCGTCCCGCGCGGCGCATCGTCAGCTCGCGAATCGCGATTCAGCAGCCAGGCCAGAGCGATACTTGAGGCGCAAGTTCCCATGTCGCCGAGAAACGCGCGGCGGGATTTAGCGTCGTGGTTGCAACGGTGCGAGTTCACCGAAAACAATAATCATCATTTGTCGTCGTCTGTGCAAGCGCGATTGTCGACGGGTTTCACATTATGTTGCCGATATCTTTGGTCACCCGTGAATCCGAGCTACTTTCCCTTCTCTTTCACCGGCTCCGCGTCCCTCGCCTCCTCCGCCGCGATCGAAACGAAATACGCTTCCAGCCGCTTCTTCCAGCGCACGGGAACCTCCGCGCCGTAAATCTGCAACAACTCTTCGCGGTCTTTCGCCGGAAGCGTTGCCCATGTATCGCTGCTGGCGCCGACGACTCTTCGCGGATTGATCGGATTGTCCAGAGTCTCCGGCCCGCTCTCTTTGCCGCCCTTCCCCGGCCGTCCCGTGGGCGCGCGCGGCCCGGCGGCTTCACTGACCTTGTTCCGCCAATCCTTCTTCTGCCGGGCCTGCTGCTGCTGCATCGCCTGTTGCTGCATTTCCTGAACGTTTGAAATCAAGTCGTCAAGCTTCCGTTCGATCTCTTTTCCCTCGACCTGAACCGATTGATCGTGCCGGTCGTCGCGGAACTTCCCCGCAACGTTGCTCATGTCTGTTGAAAGAGTCATCAGCTTTTGCGTGTACTCATCAGGATTCGGCAGCGCGGCGCTTGATTCATTATCGCCGCCGCTCACCTGCCGGATCGCCGCTGCGATCGCCATGCGCACGCGGTCGTCCGATTCCTGATCGAGCGCCGACGACAGGTCTTTCTCATCGATCCCGCTGCGAATCTGGCTCAGCGCCAGCGCCGATTGCGCGCGCAACGCCGGCCGGTCGCCGCTGCGGAGCGTTTGCATCAGCGCGGGGACTGCCCTCTCATCGCGAATTTTGCCCAGAGCCATCACGCTGGCCTGGCGCACGTCTTCAGCACTGTCTTCTGTCGCGCGCATCAACGCTTCAACTGTATCCGCGTCGCCGATGTGTCCGATTGCCAGCGCGGCCGCGCGCCGTACATCCTTGTCTCGATCGTCCTTCAGCAGTTTGCACAAGACTGCAAGCGCGTCCTTCTTATTCACCACATGAGCCAGCGACCGCGCCGCCATCTCCCGCTGCAACGCCTGCGTCGCGGAAGCCGCGCGGAATATCTCCGACTCGTGCGCGCGGATTTCAGCCTGCAAAGCTGAAAGCATTTCGCCATCGACCGTTTGTCCTTCGGCAAGCTTCGAGAACTTCACGCGGAGACTGCGGTACAAATCCAGCGGCAACTGGACAGGCACATATGCAGCGTCGATTGGCTGCTCAGGCGCATCTTCTTCGGAAGCGGCAAACGTCCAATTTGAAAATGCGAAACTGGCGATCATTAGGCCAAAAAGTGTGAAGATTTTCATAACGGTGGTGTCCGCGGTTCGTTTATGTCGAGATGATTGGCCTGATCGATTGCCGTACTCCCCGAATAAGTTCCGCTCACAGCAGAACCAAATTCGCGGCCAAAGTATTGAAATCTTGCGGAATTAAGACTGCGAATCAGGTGGGATTCAGACTCTACATTCCAAACCACTCAACGAACTCCGAGCGAAGTTCGCCGCCCAAACTTCCGACCTTCGTCCGGAGTTGTGAGCTGGCAATCGTATCAACTTTGTCACCGCAGATGTAGCTTTCGCGCCTAAGTCCAGTGCCTGGAAAATCTGGATTCGACGGATCAAGCCGAAAGTGATTGCCTCGGTCAAATAATGTCATCTGACTTGAAAGCCGTACAATTTTGATCGAGCGGCCGGCAGGCGGATAAATAATCAGGCAGGGCCGAACGTCTAAGCATTTTTCGAATTGAACACGCGCAAGAAAAATATCGAATTGCTCCAACTTCATCGGACGCGCTTTTTCTTGGCAGCCGCTTCTAATTCGGCCACCCATTCATCCTCGGGCGGCAAATCCGGCTTGCCCAGACGGTCCCGATCGGCTTGCGTTCGAAAGATCCTTTTTCCGGAAAAGCGCGGCGCATTCGCACCATAGGAAACGGTGTGCTCGGAGGCGCGTTCTGATTGTTTTGCTTTAGCTCTAGATTTCATTTTCAATATCTGCGATCAATTACCGTTACTTCTCCGCATCCTTCGCCTCTTCACCCGCAACCGACAGGAAATACGCTTCCAGCCGTTTGCGCCAGCGTTCCGGAACGTCCTCGCGGAAGGCCTGCAGCAATTCGTCGCGCTGCGCGGGCGGGAGTTTTGCCCAGGAATCCTGCGTGCCAACAACCTGTGCGGCATTCGTTGAACCACCCGCTACGGCACCAGAAAGAGCTGAGTCCTTCAGTCCGCTCGTCGGGTTGTTCTTATTGCCCGGCTTGTTTCCATCTTTGGGATTGTTGCACTGGCCTTCCTTCGGATTGTTGCACTGGCTGCAGGACTGGCAGGACTTTTCAATCTTTTCGATCAGCTTGGTAAGGCGCTGCTCGACATTTGCTCCCTGAACCTGGACGGCCTGGTCATGCCGGTCAGCGCGCAGTTTCTCTTCAACGCCGCGCATTTCTTTGGAAAGCTCCGAAAGTTCGCCGCCCGCTTCGCCGGCTGAAACGACCGGTTCGGTCTGAGCCGTATCTTTGCCCGCCACTTCGCGAATCGCGCCCGCGACCGCAATCTTCACGCGTTCGTCCTGATCGCTCTCCAGCGCCTTCTTAAGCCCGTCAGCGCTCGCCGGATCCTTAATCTTCGCCAGCGCGTTTGCCGCCTGCAGCCGGTTCATGGCTTTCGAATCGCCAGCCAGCACACGCAGCAGGCCTTCAGTCGCTCGGTTGTCTTTGATATTCCCCAGCGCCGTCGCGACGATTCCACGGACCGAGTCCGAATTGTCTGACAACGCTTTGATCAAGGGTTCAACTGCCGCCGCATCCGGAATCTTCGCCAGCGCGGCCGCACAAGCCCGGCGCACATTCTCGTCGGAATCTGCCGTCACCGCTTTGCTCAACGCTGTTACGGCTGATGGCTTGTCGCCAGAATATTCAAGTGCTCGCGCCGCCAGTTCGCGGTGAATCGTCTTGCCTCCCGCCAGCGCCTTCATCAGAACGTCTTTGTTCGCAGCGGCATCCTTCTTGAGATTCGCCTCGACTTCCTTGCGATCGATCGGCGCCGCGCCTGGCAGCAATGCCGACTGCGCGCCGTACATCGCATCGAAGTGCGCTTTGATCTTCTGATAAACATCCAGTGGCATGTCGCCGCCCGCGGGCTCTTCAGCGCGCGCAACCAGTGTTAGCGAAAACAGGAAGGCAATCAGAATAACTCGTGGCATGTGTGTCTCCCGCCTTGACGGATTTTGAGACTTTCGTTCGAATCGTATGGCACTCACTGCACAATGCAATCGTTTTTCACGCCTCAATATATATGACGCGGGAACTACTGCTTTGACTCCAAAAAATATCTCTTCAATCGCTCAAAAGCGCGTGGCGGCGTTCCGGGCGTCTGCCCCAGAATCGACTGCTTCTGCAGTTCCTCCGCCGCTTGCCATGCGTTCTTTTGTTGATCGGCTGAAGCGTTCATGAACTTCAGTGCCAACGCACGCAACAGCGCCGCGTGAGCCTGTTCCGAAATATCGCCGTCCATCGCCTTGACAAGATCGGTGGTTGCGTGGTTCAGATCCTCCAATAGCGCCTTGCGGTTGTCATTCTGTTTCTGCCCCGCGGGCGACTTCAGCAGAAAAGCCAGCGCTACAACTTCCCGGACCAGCAAACCCTTCCGCTCGACGTCGTTCTTCTCGTGTGACTGCTCGATCAAACCGTCGATTTCCGCATCGAAGCCGTGCCGCGCAAAGGCTCCCGGCCGCGGATCGGTAAAAATGGAACTCAAATAAACGTTGGGATCGTCAATTCGCGTATCAACGGCGAACGCTTCCGCATAGATAGCGTTCGCCTCGACGGTACGCCCCTGCAACAACAGCGCATCGCCCTGCATTAAACGCAATCCTGGATGCAACGGATAAAGCGCCGATGCCGCGGCGTAAGCCTTCTCCGCGACCGCAAACGCCTTCACCGCCCGCGCGGTTCCCCCATTCCTGCTCTCGCGCACTCCGCCGCGCAGATAAAAATTTCCCAAAGCCGCACGCGGCGGCGCGGCGTGCGGTCGAGCGTCGCACGCGCGTTCAATCGCGTGCAGCGCCTCGTCGCGAACATCCACTGTATTCGGCCCAAACTCCAGCAGCGCGTCCGCCAGATCGCTCCATACATCCGCGTCGAACGGCGCGGCCCGCGCAGCCATCCTCCGTGACGCAACAATCTGCTCCGCCATTTTGCGGTATTCTTCGACATTCAAATCGGGCTTTCCGCGAATCTCGCGCGCAGTGTGTTCCAACGCGGCCGCATCGTTGCCTGGGATGCCCGCCGCAAGGGGAATCCATACAGCAAACGGCAGCAGCGCCAGCGCTCCCGCAAACGGCAGCGCCAGCACAAATTTCGGCGTGCGGCGTGAAGGCTCCGAAACATGCGCGCCTGCGAACTGACAGCCCGCCACGAGGAAAAGCATGCTCATCACAGCCTGCGATTTGAAATCGAAGTCAACGAGTTGATGCACCAGTACTGCGCCCGCAGCCGCACGAAACGCGATTCGCGAACTCGCACTGTCCACATCCGGAAGAAAAATCGCCACGCCGGCGAAAATGACTGGCAGCAGACACGTGATCAGAAAACTGGCCGCCGGCTTGAACGAACTCGCGTTGTCAAAAATGAACGCGCGCAGCCCATCGCCGTCGAAGGGCGTAAACGCGAGAAAAAGCGTCAGGAATATCAGAGTTGCGCCAGCAACGGACAGGATCGCATACTTGCGGTCCCCGGCCGAAGTCGCTTGCTCCGCCTGCCGGAACCCGCTCGCAAGGGGCGGCTCGCGCAACAGAATTCGCCAGATAACCAGGTAAAGGAGTGGCGCCAGCACACTCAATTCGGCCGCGAGTTGCAGATAGTCATTGTGCGCGTCGCGGACCTCCCACCCCATCGGCGTCTTGTGATAACTGTACAGTTCGCCGAACCCGCCAAGCCCTACGCCGCGCAACGGCGCTTGCGCGATCATCGCAAACGCCGCTTTCCAATATTCGAAACGAATCTGCATCGACAATCCAAACGCGCGCGTGTCGATCCGTCCGCTTGCCGCCAAAACCAGTACCAGCAGAACCAGCGGAATGCCCGCAATCGTCAGCGCCTTCATCCGGTCGCCCCAGCGCGGCGATTTTTCGAGCAGAATCTGCATGACAAAAAACCACGCGCCCGCGACCGCGCCAACAAACGCGCCTTTGGAATTCGTTAAGAACAGTCCCACGACCAAAGTCAGAAGGACCGTTAAAGAGACTGCGGATTGACGGAATCGGCGCGCTAGAATGACTCCCGCCGTCAGAAAAATCCCAATCAACAGAAACCCTGCCAGCGAATTCGGATTTCCAAAAGTTCCATACGCATCCGGCGTGGTGAGCCAGAGTTGCCCCATCGAACTCTGCAGCTCGGGCGGAACCGTTGCGTCGCCTGCTGCAATCGCCGCGCGGAGCCTCGGCATGTCGATGAAGATGTGCACCGCGCCGTAAATTGTCTCCACGGCGCACATCGCGATCACAAGCTTGATAATGAGATTTTCAATCCGCGGAAAGCTCTGCGCCGCCATGCAGCCCGCCAATGCCAGCAGGATGTACAGGCACGCGTCCGACGCCTGCGGAATTCCCAGCCCTTCATGCGGAGACCGCAGCGCGCCGATGGCAAACATGACGATCCAGAGGCCGGCCGCGATAATGAAATTTCGTGCAATCGCCACCCGGTTGGGATTGGATGCGTACTGAAGTCCTGCGAGCACAATAACGAGCAGCGCGAGCACGCCGGCAAACGCAGCTTCTGCACAGTAAGGGTTGAATTGGTTAACCGCGGCGCGCTGGACGACAAACATCCCCGCGGTGAGCGCAAGCCCCGCGGAAAATACCGATGGCGCAGACCCTGATTCTTTCATTTCGCAACCATTCTGACATTGTCAGCTCATGGTTGCCACTCCAATTGATAACCGCCTCACTTCTTCCCCGAACCGCTCTTTCCCTTCTTCGCCGCGTATTTGACATCGACTGACACGATGTATCCCGTGCCGTCGAGGGCTATGATCACAGGCATCGCGACGATCATTCCCTTTGCCGTGTTGTCGTTGACGAAACCCAGCGATGAAAGGTTTGCGAACAAGGCCTGGTTCTTCAATGCCAGCGAGAATTTCGCGGGTGAACCGGTAAGCGTTCCATCTTTGGAGAACTTCCCCGTGAGTTTGAATGCCTTGTCAGCAGACGTTGCTTTCTTGTCGAGCGTCCATTGGCGGTGCAGTTCGGCGGAGTCGTATGTTACGACCTTCCCGGTTGGCAAAAATGCAGCAGGAACTGGAATCGTTCCGGAAATCGACAGCGAATCGGCGTTCTGCTTCGCGAAGTTAAACTTCAGCGCAAGCTTCGTGACGGCGTAGAGTTTGTATTGGTCCGGCGGAATAACTGCAGTGTTAACAACAAGCGTGAGACTCGAATCATCGGTCAATGTCCCATCGCTGACTGTCGCTTTCGCCATGAAAACTCCCGCGGCGGAGTACGTATGCGCGGCCGTTGCGCCGGAACCGTGAGTTCCGTCGCCAAAATCCCAGACAATTACCACAGAATCGCCATCTTCATCGCTGACCGTCGCCGTAAACGTGATTTCCTGGCCGGCCACGCCAGGATTCGGTGCCGCCGTTGCACTTGAAACAAACGCCGGAGCATGATTCTGGCCGCTTGCACCGGCAAGATTGATCGTCAGTGTCTTGGTATCGCTGCCGGCAGTGTTCCGAGCTGTAATTTGAATCTGGAACGCGCCGCGGACGCTGGGCGTTCCCGAAATCACTCCAGTGTCCGCGGCCAGCGCCAAGCCGGCCGGAAGCGAACTGGATTCAAACGTGATCGGAGCCGCGCCGCCACTGGTGAGCGTGAAACTGAACGGCTGATTCTGTGTTCCGCTGGCTGTCAATGCGTTGGTAATCTGCGGCGGGTTGCCGATCACATTGAATGTTCGATTTTGCGTGGCCGCGTTGTAGTTTGTGTCGCCGTCCTGCCGGGCTTGCACCACAACACTGCCAGCTCCGCTCAGTGTAATCACGTTCCCGTTCACTTGCGCCGGGCCGGAGACAATTGAAAACCCGACCGGCAATCCGGACGAAGCGCTCGCGGAAACTACAAACGGCGCGGCCCCGAGTTCCTGATCGGGAATCGCATCGAAATTAATCGTCTGATCGGCCTTGGCTACATTAATCGATACCGTGGCCGTCTTCGAAGAATAGTGAACCGTATCTGTCGGCGTAAAATCCACGCTCAAAGTCTGCGTAGCGCCGGCGTTCAAAACCGTGCCGGCAGGAGGATTGTACGTAAACACACCAGCCAGTGAACACGACGCGTTAAGCTGTGTTCCGGCTAATGCGGTTCCATACACAATGTCGGCGGGCGTGGCCCATTGAATCACTGGCGTTGCCTTAATAACGTCCAGATTCACGGTCGCGCTGCCGGTCACGTAGTGAGCCGTATCAGTTGGAGAGAATTTGACTGACAACTGGTGCGATCCGATTTCCAACTGTGTTCCCACGTCCGGCGTATAAGCAAATGTTCCCGCCAGCGGACACGTCGCGTTCAATTGTGTGGAGCTCAGCGCGGTGCCGTACTCAATGTCCGCCGGATCATTCCATGTAATCGGCGGATTGCCCTTGACGACTGTCAAAGCGCGGCTGGCGATCACCGGATTCAGCTCCGCATTGCCTGGGAAATTATAGACGATCGGGTACGTGCCCAAATTTACCGCGCTTGTGTCGAATACAGCTGAAAATGCGCCGGTTCCCTCGATCGTTGCGCTTTTGGTAACTCCATTAAAGCTAATATTTACAGTGCCCGTCGTTCCAAAGGTAATCATACCGGACAACGTCGTCTGCGGTGTCCCATAGGGCACCGTTGGCGCGCTTAAGTCGGAAAAAGATGCGCCAGCAGTGACAGACAGCACACCATTTACAAATACGAATGTATAGTTGTTCGAACTCAGCGTTCCCTGGGTCACCGCAATAGGATAAGTACCGACCGGGCTTGACTCGACGGCAGTCGTAGTCAACTGGGGCGAACCGCCGAGAACCGCAGACGTTTCTCCCGCTGCAAAACCCGAATATGCGGCCTTGAACTCGGGATTGGGCGTGTTTATAAGCCGAGCCGCGTCTTCTGCGGTGACTGTCAGAATTAATTTCGACACATTGATCGTCACCGACTTCGAAACAATGGCATAATTGGCAGAATCATTCGGCGTAAACGTCACCGACAGCTGTTGCCCGTTTCCGGCGTCCAGTTTCGTGCCCGCGGGAGGCGTATAAGCAAAAGTCCCGGGTACTCCGCTTACGCTTGCATTCAATTGCGATGCGTTCAGCACCGAGCCGTAAGTAATGCCTCCCGGCGTTGCCCAATTGATCACAGGCAGAGCTTTTTCTATTGTCAACGCGTGGAAAGTATCCGAGCTTAGGCTTAGATTGCCGGTGCCACTGTATGAGGCCTGAATGGCATAAGTTCCCTGCGGCGTGGCTGCGGGAATTGTATAAGTTACACTGGCGCTGCCGGCATTCACCGTCCCGGAAGTAACTGCAGTGCCAAGGTCATTGTTTCCGGACTTTAGCTGAAACGTCACCGTGCCGACATTGACCGATCCGGCCGGAGACGTAACTTGCGCCGAGAGAACTGCAATTTGAGAAGATGGACTATAAGGAAGCGTCAAACTGGCCGCCGCAACAGTCGTCGCCGCCACGTTAATCGTCAAAGCTTTCGAATTATCGCTTCCTGCCGGAGCATTCGCGCCGCCGCTATAGGATACGTTGATCGCGTACTGCTTAACCGGCGTTCCGGCCGGAATTGCATAGTTCACCGAGCCCGCGCCATTTGCGACAGTCGCTGACGTAACCGGGCTGCCAACATTGCTCGCGCCGTCCTTAACTTGAAAGGTAAATGTTCCGTCATTTACGGTTCCCAGATTGCCGGAGACAACTGCGTTCAGCGTTACTGTCTGCTCAGACACACTATAAACCGTCGAAGCATTTTCGGCAAAAACGCCATTAGGCGGCAGAATCTTCAGCGTGTGAGCGCTGTCGCTGCTTCCGGTCAGAGTCGGCGATGTAAATGTTGCTTCAATAGTATAGGTTCCGATTGGAGTGCCCCCGGGGACCGTGTACACGGCGTTGGCAGAACCATTTACAACCGGCGCGGTGATGGCCGCGCCGATGTTCGCCTCGCCGTCTTTCACCTGAAACACCACATTGCCGTCATTCACAATTCCGAGCGTTGAAGTGACCGTCGCGGAGAAGTTTGCAGTTTGATCCGTCGCACTCGCCGGAACCGCCGCGTTTGCAACGCTGACCGTCGTGTGCGGCAACTCAACAGTCAACTTATGCGATGAATCAAAACTCGATGGGAACGCTGCCGTTCCAACAAAGCTTGCTACAATTGTGTATTCGTCAATGGCGGTCAACGCGGGCAGTATGTAATCGGCGTGCGCAGTTCCGTCGGTCAGCGTGGGAGAAGAAACCGCCAAACCGACGTTTACATTGCCTTTCTTGACTTGAAACGTGACATAACCGTCCGTGACCGTCCCGTCCGGGGACGTAACAGCCGCCGTCAAAGGCACAAGTTGATCCGTGTCGCTATACGCAGCAACCGCATCATTCGCCGTGGTCGTTGTGGGAGAACCTCCATTAATGACAACCCGGACCTGCGCGCCCGCGCCGCCGGTGGCGTAAACTGCCTGCGCACGTTCGGCTGGGTCGTTACTATCCACAACTTCCACTGAGCCAAAGTGATTTGGAATCGATGACGATTCAATCAACAACAATTCCGCAGGGGTGCCATTAGGAAAGGCTTGAAGATCAAATCTCAAGATTGAATTGGGAGCCAGAGTCACGCCGCCGGATGAAAATATCTGAGGCCCGCCCGATGCATCAAAAATTCGGACCAAAAGCACGCCGTTGTCTGCAATGTTAAGTGTGGAACAAGTAGTAGCTGCCTGGTTAGGCGCCAAAACCGAACCCGAGGCAATTGAAATTGCATCGGTTGAGCCAAACGGCCCGTCGAATTGCAGCACCCCCCCTTTAACGCTCGTCGATCCGCTATAGGTAGAAATGCCGGTGAGAACCAGGGTTCCGGAACCACTCTTTTCCAGGCTGATCACTCCGCCAATCGGCCCGCTATATGTAATATTAGCCGTACAATTGACAGTCAGCTTAGCCGGGGCTGTGCTCGTAATTGTCTTGAGCCCCCCGGCGGCACTTAAGGTTAGTCCACCGATCGTTTGATTGAATCCATTCAAGTCTAATGTTGCATTTAGATTATCGCCTTGCCCCATAACTAAGGTCGCTGCGGGCGGAAGCGCCGCGTCAATTCCGGCCTTAAGTATGCCTTCCCCAACACGAGTGCCCAACCAGGTATTTCCGGCCGAGTTGACCGTCCAAACCGCACTCTCGTTTTTTACGAGACTTGCCGCGGGCAGGTTCACCGTGCCGCTCAACGATCCGGTCCCGGCGGTCCCACGCAGCGTCAATTCACCGGTAAATCCTCCGGCGCCGGCCACGATATTCCCAACGGCAAGAGTGCCCGCATCGGCGTACAGCTGTTCGATGTGATTGCCATTCAGAGTGAGAGTTCCGGTCAATGCGTTGTCTCCGGATACATTTCGGATACTCGTGCGATAATTTCCGCTCGAATTCGAGTTCAGCGCAACCGGTGCTGCAACGGAGATATTGTTCTGCAGCTCGAGCGCTGTGCCAATCCCGCCCTGGACTGAAACGTTGAGAAGCGTGACGCCGGATGTGCCGCTTAACGCACCGGAACTGGCCAGCCGCAGAGTGCCGGCGTTGACAACCACCGCGCCCGTGAAAGTATTTGTCCCACCGAGTTGCAAAATTCCCGTGGAGAGCTTCGAAAGTCCCTTCCCCGCTCCCGCGATTGGGCAGTTGATCGTTGCCGTCAGTCCCGCATTGACTGTCACGGGCGTTGTTGTCCCACCCAATGTGATCGAGCCACCTGTAAAAACATACGCATTCACGGAAACGGCCATGGAGTTTGCCGTAACTCCACCCGCAGCGACATTGACGGTTCCGCCAGTTCCTTCGAAAACAGCTATATCGCCATTAACCCAGAGCGCGTTATAAGGGCCGCCCGGCGTGGTGCTCCAGTTTGGCGTGGTAGTGTCCCAGTCCTTCGTGCCTCCAGCGTCCGAAAAGTACTTGGTTGCAGCCGACGCCGATCCCAACAAAACCATTGACATTAGGGCAATGATCGATCGAAACTTAAATAATAACCGGCGCTTTGCTTCATTTGCACGGTTATTGTTTATGTTCAAGCTAACTTCACAAGTGGGCATGCAACCTCCGCAAACACTAGACATCCGTGAATTGTCAGTCAAGACGGATGAGAGCAGACTTCGAATACAAAAATTGTTTAATAATTTTTAGATTATTTCTGCAAATTCACGGAAGTCAACGTCTATGTATAATCACAAATTCAAAATTACCCGGAGGAAATCGGATGCTGTCTCGAATTCAACGTGTGTTGTTCCTTGTTCTGTTCACTTTCGTGCTGGCAGTTCCACAGGTCTTAGCGGCTACAACTACATGGAATGGCAGCGCGGGTTCTGACTGGAGCACCCCGTCCAACTGGAGCAACGGAGTACCCGGCGCAACCAGTGATGTCGTCTTAACGGGCTCGGGCTCGCAGCCGACGAACCAGAACATTCCCGGACTTGTCATCGCCAGTTTGACTTTCGACGCGACGGCGACCACTCCGATCACAGTTGGCGGCTCCGGCTTAACATTAACATCGCTGACCGTCAATGCCGGCTCCGCCGACCACGCTATCGCGGTTGGCGTGGCTCTGGGTGCAAGTTCGACTTGGACGATTGGAACCGGGCGCACGCTGACGATGAGCGGCGTGGTTAGCGGCAATGCCAATTTCATCAAAGATGGACTGGGAACATTGATTTTGTCCGCAAGTTGTACGTACTCAGGAACGACCACCGTTGCAAACGGCACGTTGCAGTTAAAAGCCGCAGCAGGCGCACCGCCGGGAGGGTCAATGGTCTGGCTCGACTCGACGGACGCTTCCTCAATGATCCTGAACGGCAACAGTGTTGCCCAGTGGAACGACAAATCGGGCAATAACCACCATTTTTACAACTCCAGTTCCGGAATCGACCCGGTGCTACAGCCCGGTGATCCTTCCACCATTAACAATCTTCCTGTGGTCCACTTCGAATCTCCGTGGGGCGATTCAATTTACGCTTCGCTGCAAAACGATGACTATTACGCTGACAGCGTTACTGTTTTCTACATCGGCCGCGTGACTGGAACTCAGAAACGCCTTCTCTCCAGCGTGTTCTATAATTGGCTGCTGGGATACTGGGAGGCCAACCAGGAACAGGGTTATTTTGAAGGCTGGGTCACTCCTCCTTTCGGCGCGTTTGCCGGAGCCGTGCCTGTTGACAGCAATACACACTTGTGGTGTTGCACGAACGACCTCGTTAATTTCACCGGCTCGCTCGTCTACAATAACGGCGTGCTCGTCGCGGGTCAGGATCAGTTTGGTGGATACTACCCTCCCTACGGACTGCGTCTGGGCGGTGGATATAATGGAGCGCCCTGGAGTGAATATTCGACCGGTGACGTCGGCGAACTGCTCCTTTATCCGTATGTCATGTCAGACGCTGAACGCATCGACGTCGAAACGTATTTGATGGCGAAATGGGGGCTGGGTGGATCATCAAACACTGAAGTTCTTCCGACGAACACTGCCGTCAATCTGACCTCCGCAACTGCGGTGCTCGACATGAACAGCGTCAGCCAGCCGATTGGTTCGCTGGCCGGAGTGGCCGGAAGTTCGGTCAAACTCGGCAGCGGCAAGCTGACAGCGGGTGGCGACAATTCGGCGAAAATCTTCAACGGCGTGATCAGCGGAACCGGATCGTTCACGAAAGTCGGAACGGGCAATCTGACCTTTGGCGCGTCAAATACACACAGCGGACCCACCAGGATCACCGGTGGTAACCTTCTCGCGACTGCAGTGAATGTGCTGCCAAACTCTACGCTCGATCTGGCTGCTGGTTCGAATTTCCTGATGCAGGGCAACAGCCAGGCTCTGGGTTCGCTGACCGGTTCTGGAAACGTCGATCTGGGTTCGACTGCGGGGACTACGCTGACGATTGGCGGCAATAACTCCACGTCGCAATATAAAGGAGTGATTTCGGGAACCGGCAATTTCGCCAAGGCAGGAACTGGCACGTTCTCGATTTCGTACGTTCAAACGTATACGGGAGCCACACAGGTTAACGGCGGAACGCTGCGCTTGTTCGGCAGCATTCCGGCCCCGGCGCCCGCGCCCAATTCGCGCCTCTGGCTTGATGCCAACGATTCAGGCAACATCGTTCTTAACGGCTCAACAGTCGAACAGTGGAACGACAAGTTGGGCGGCGGAGACGGTGTCAATCAGTTCGATCCCACCTATCAGCCTCAAGTGATTTCAAACGCAGTGAACGGCAATTCGGTCGTGCGCTTTGCGAACGCCAAGATGCTCGGCAACGATGTGGACTACAGCACTCCGAGCCACATTTTCTCCATCGGCAAGTTCAATAATGGCTCGAAGCAGCGCCTCGTCACCAGCCGCTACAACAACTGGCTGCAGGGCTGGTGGGGCGGAAACATGGATCAGTTCTATCATGAAGGCTGGATTTCAAACGGTGGAACAGGCCCTCTTGCTGACAACAATCTGCATATGTACGAATCTGCGATTCCCGGCCCGGGCCAGAATACGGACTGCTATGTGTATGACGACCGAACTGGCGGCGTGCAATTGCTGTTCTCTAATCAGAACGGCGTGACTGGCCCGAACGGACTGCAGTTGGGCGCGTGGCTGACTTTCCTGGCCGAATGGTCCGACGGCGACGTCGGCGAAGTGATTATCTACGATCACATTCTCACTCCCGCCGAAAAGACGCTGACTGAAAATTATCTGATCAACAAATGGTTCGGAAGTGGTTCCGGGTTTCGGTCAACATGCTCCCGACGAACACCACTGTTTCGCTGACCAACGGCGGAACACTGGACATGGGAATCGTCACACAGACCATCGCTTCGATCAGCGGAACAACCGGAACGCAGCTCAAGATGGACGGCGGACTGATTACCAACGGCGACAACTCCAGCACCTCCATGCTGGGCGGCATCAGCGGAATGGGATTCCTGACCAAGCAGGGAACCGGAACGCTGACGATCGGTGGGACCACCTCCTATTCGGGTGATACGACAATCGAAGCGGGCACATTGAAGATTGCAAGTTCGGGCGGCGCGGCGACACCGGCCACAGGTCCGGCGATGTGGCTGGACGCAACCGATAACGCGCACATCACAGTTTCAGGCTCGAAAGTTTCCGCATGGATGGACAAGAATGGCGGAGCCGACGGAATCACGCAAACAGATCCGACCCGCCAGCCAACGCTCACGGCCGGCGCCATCAACGGAAGCCCGGCGTTGCGTTTTGTCCCCGGTAACATGATCGGCAATGACACGAGCTACCCGACGCCCTGCCACATCTTCGCGGTTGGACAGATGAATCCCGGCACGCACGAACGACTGGTCACCAGCCGCTACAACAATTGGCTCTTCGGCTGGTGGGGCGGCAGAATGGATCAGTTCCATTTTGGAAATTGGGTTTCAAACGGCGGAAACGGACCCACATCGGACAATCTGCCGAAGATGTATGAGGCGACGATTCTCGGAACCGGCAACTCGACCTGCTATGCGTATGACAGCCGTTATCCTGGCGTAACGCAGCTCTTCTCCAACATGAACGGAACCGAAGCCCCGAACGGATTGCAGCTCGGCGCATGGCTGACGTCGATCAATGAATCGTCGAACGGCGACGTTGGCGAAATCATCATTTACAACCGAATTTTGAACGCCGCTGAACAGGCCAACACCGAAAGTTACCTGATCGGCAAATGGTTCACGGGCGGACTGTCGCAGAACTCTTCGGTCATCATTAAAGCGCCGGGCACGCTGGATGTGAATGGAACCCGGCAGAGTGTTGGCGCGTTGTCCGGTGAAGTCGGAGCGAAGGTGCTCCTCAACGGCGGTTCGCTGATCTGCGGCTACAACAACGCCAGCACGCAATATCATGGCACGATTTCCGGACCTGGAGAATTCGGCAAGGCCGGCACGGGCACGTTCACGATTGATAACACGCTGGCCGCGGTCAGTGCGATCTCTGTGCTCGGCGGAACGATGAATCTGCCGTTCGCCAACGCCACGTCGCCGACGGTTGCGGTTACGATCAGCAACGGCGGCATCCTCGATTCAACCAACTTCATCCAGACCTTCGGCTCACTCGCCGGAAGCGGCGGCGGTCAGTTGAAGATGGGCACTGTGCCGACTCTGGCCCTCGGCGGAAACAACACCTCAACCGATTTCTTCGGCACGATTTCAGGAAGCTGCAATCTGATCAAGAACGGTACAGGAGCCTTCGGTCTCGGCGGAACGCAACAGTACACCGGTTCGACGACCGTAAATTCCGGAACGCTGAAACTACTGGGCTCCGACGTTCCGGCGTATTACTCGTTCGATTCAGTCAGCGGAACAACTGTCTTTAACGAAGGCGGCGAAGGTCCCGCGCGCGACGGAGTGTTGACCGGCGGAGCCACCACTGGCGCCGGCGGCAAGAACGGCAACGGCCTGAACCTTCCGTCGCAGTCGGCTTGGATGGCCGTGAATCTCGATGGAAGCGGCAAAGGCATCGATCTCGCCGGAACACCTTACACAGGCATGACCTGGTTCAATACGCTCTACAATACAAGTTCGTGGCGAACGTTGTTCCGCGGTTCCGATGCAGGCGGCGGCGGCGATCACCAATTGATCATCGAGGCTGGCTCATGGCGCCTCGGATTCTACGACAACTGGACCGGCGGTGGATTCCGTCCGGCTGCGAACCCGCTGAACAGCGGTAATTATGTCGATATGAGCCTCTACGCCACCGGCTGGCATCACATCGCAGTGGTCGGCCACGACACAGTCTCCGATTTCTACATCGACGGCGTCTACAAAGGCTCGGCGGATCGCAAGAGCCCGTCGAACATCTACGCAATTGGGAACATTCAAGGTGGATCTCAGGCGTTCTCGCAGAAGCTCGACGACGTCACGGTTTACAAGTCGGCTTTAACGGCGACGCAGATCAATGCAATCTTCACATCGTCGCTGCCGCCGGTGACGGACGTGCTGAATCCGAATCAGGCCATGAGTTTGATCGGAACGTCTATTTTTGACGTCAACGGGTTCACTCAAACACTGGCGAATTTCACCGGCGATCCGGGAACACAGATCAAGCTGGGCAGCGGCAAGCTCACACTGGGCGGCGCCAACAATAATTTCACGTACGCCGGCAATATTTCGGGCACCTTTGGCAAGCTTGTCAAAATTGGCACCGGCACGATGACGTTGAGCGGGACCAACTCGTACACAGGCGGAACCACAATCAACGGCGGCTTCCTGAAAGGCAATTCCAACGGAGTGCAGGGCGATCTGGCGATCAACAACAATACCACAGTGACCTTCGATCAGGACATTGCCAACGGCACCTTCAACGGAAGAATCTCCGGAACCGGTGGAATCATCAAGCAGAACAGTGGAACACTGGTTCTGGCGGGCAGCGCGAGCTACAGCGGCCCGACTGACATTCAAGGCGGCACGCTCAGGCTGCAGGCTCCGGCTGTTCCGACGCCGCCGTCCGGCGCGCGTGTGTGGCTTGACGCGACGGACGCCAGCAAAGTCATCGTTACCGGCACAAACATCACGCAATGGAACGACGGCAGTGGAAATAACACCAACTTCACGCCGTTCAACGGTGGTGGAAACCAGCCGCAGTACGTCACGATTGGTGCGAACCGGATCAACGGAAAATCGGTCGTACACTTCGATTCTCCCAATGGTTCCGGCACGTTTAGCTCGCTGCAGAATACGACGTATTTCCCGCCACCGTGCACGGTTGCTTACGTCGGCCGCGTAACTGGAACAGGCAACGCGTCGCAACGGTTGTTGTCTTCATGCGTGACGGGCTTCCCGGGCGGAAACTGGTTGCTGGGATTCTGGGGCCAAAGCAAGGATCAGGCTTACCACGAAGGCTGGGTCACTCAGTCCGGCGGAATTCCGGTCGACGCCAACAGCTACTTTTATCTCTCCACAATGCCGGGCGGCGGCCAGAACACGACGATCTACCGCAACGGCTCGGTCATCGCGTCGAATCAGAACGGAACGTCCGGCCCGCGCGGTCTGCGGCTCGGCGGCGGCTATGCGTACAATCCGACGACCGAATACTCAACTGGTGACGTCGGGGAACTCTTCGTTTACAACTCGGTCCTCACCACAGCACAACGGCAGCAGCTCGAAACTTACATTGCGTCCAAGTGGGGAATCGGCGGATTTGTGCCGCCGACCGCGATGCCGCCGACGACTGCCGTCACGATTGCATCCGGCGCCACGCTGGACATCAACAGTGTCACCGTGACGATCGGTTCACTCGCAGGCGCGTCCGGCGCGACCGTTTCACTCGGCTCCGCCACGCTGACTACGGGCAACGCGACGAACACCGTCTATGCCGGTACGATTGGCGGAACAGGCAACATCATCAAAGCCGGAACCGGCCGCTTCACCCTCGGCGGCGCGAGCACTTACACCGGTAACACGACCATCAGCGCCGGAACGATCGAAGTCACGAACGCTTCCGGCTCCGCGACAGGAACCGGCATTGTCTCAACTGCGGCCACCACGACGCTCACTGGTAACGGAATCATTGCCGGCACCGTCAGCGCCAGTGCGGGCACTGTTGCGCCGGGTTCAACTTTGGGCAAATTGACCACTGGCAACCTGACTCTCGGCACTACCAGTGTTCTGGCCATCGAACTGATTGCGCCAGATGGCGGAGCCGCGAATTCAGGTGGCGACGACGAACTGCTCGTGCAGGGAAATCTGACGCTCGCCGGAACGCTCGCGGTCACATCGCCCGGCGCGCTCGTTGCGGGAACCTACCATCTTGCTTCGTTCACAGGAACGCTGACCGGAACATTCGGCACGATGACAGCTCCGGGAGGCGCGGTCATTACGCTGGACGTCCAGCCGGGCTCGGTGAACTTGCTGATCAATCACCCGCCAACGCTGAACAACATCGCTGCGCAGACCGTGAACGAAGGTCAGACGATTTCGCTGACCGCGTCAGGTTCTGACACTGATCCGGGACAGACCTTGACGTACAGCATCCAGCCGCCAGTCCCGGCCGGCGCGACAATCAATCCAGTCTCCGGCGCGTTCTCCTGGACGACGACGGATGGACCGGGCCAGACTCAAAATGTGACGATCCGCGTCACCGACAATGGTCCGGGCAACCTGTTCGCCCAGCAAGCCGTGCTGATGACGGTCAACAACGTTATCCCAACCGCGACGTTGTCCAACGGCGGAGCAGTCAACGAAGGCAGCACTGGAACAGTATCGTTCAGCGGCCAGAGCGACCCGTCAGTCACCGACACCACTTCCGGATTCCACTACAGCTACGACTTTGACAACAATGGAAGCTTCGAAGTCGGCGGCGCCGGCGGTTACGCGGGAGCTGTCACGGCTGCCAGTGCGACCGTCCCGGCAAACTTCCTCGCCGATGGCCCGTCAACGCGCACAGTTCGCGCCCGAATCTGGGACAAGGACGGCGGCTTCACCGATTACACGACGACGATTACGATCAACAGCGTCGCGCCAACTGCGAACTTCATCAACAGCGGCAACGTGAATGAAGGCACGCCGTCGGCGACGGTAACGTTCGCCAGCCCGACCGATCCGTCACCGACGGACGTCACTGCGGGTCTGCGCTACTCGTACGACTTCGACAACAACGGAACCTACGAAATCGGCGGCAGCGGCTATCTGCTTTCGGTCACGTCGCCGTCAGCAGTCATCCCTGCATCGTTCCTCGACGATGGCCCGCGCAATCTGGTCGTTCGTGGAAGAATTTACGACAAGGACGGCGCGTTTACCGAGTACTTCACGACCATCGTCGTTGCCAATGTCAATCCGACTGGGTCGCTGAACCTGATTGGCGACACCACCGAAGGCGGAACGTCGGTCGTTGTCGTCAGCTCGCAGTTCGATCCGTCGACCAACGACACCAACGGCGGCTTCCGTTACAGCTACGATTTCAACTATAACGGAACCACTCCGGCGTTCGATATCGGCGGCATTGACTACGCGTCGGCCGTGCCGAACTCGACGGTCGTGATTCCCCCCAGCCAAACCCTCGACGGCCCTGCCACTCAAACGGTTCTCGCGCGCATCTGGGACAACGACGGCGGATTTACCGACTATGTCCGCAACTTCAACATCGCCAACGTTGCTCCGACGCTCAGCAATCTGAGTGTCACGGTCATTCCGGAAAATAACACTGCCGTCTTCACAGGCACGATCACCGATCCGGGTGTGCTCGATACTTTCATCGTCGTTGTCGATTGGATGGACGGCTCGGTGCCCGGCACTTACAACCTGCTCGCCAGCGCCACCGGTTCGCAGGCGTTCTCGTTCTCGCATCAGTATCTCGACGACGATCCGACCGGCACAAATTTCGACAACTATCCTGTGTTCATCACCGTCACCGACGATGACAACGGCTCCGATTCGGCGACGGTTCTGGCGCGCGTCGACAACGCCAATCCGATCGTCGTCATTCCAAACGGACTGGCGCCGCACATCGCTGAACATTCCACAACCGGTCTGATCACGCTCGCGACGTTCACCGATGCCGGCACGCTCGACACGCACACCGTCACGGTCGATTGGGGCGACGGCACGCCGCTCGATCTCGGCGCGACGCTGATCGAACCCGCCGGCGCGACGCCGGGACAAATTCTCGCGAATCATCTCTTCGACGATGGCCCGGGCGTTCGCACCGTCACAGTGACTGTCACCGACGACGACACCGGCGTCGGCGTCGCGACGTTCAACGTCATCGTTGACAACGTCGCTCCGACCGCAACCTTCCAGCGGCCGGACGCGGGAAGCTCCACTCCATTGACGAGCGTCGAATTTGTCAATCAGTTCGATCCGTCCAACGCCGACACGGCCGCGGGCTTCCTCTACAGCTACGATTGGGACAACGACGGAATTTTCGAAGTCGCGCTCGATCCGGCTTCGAGCATGACGATCCCGGCGCAGTATCTGCACTCGCACCCGAACCACATCGTACGCGGACGGATCACGGACAAGGACGGCGGCCTCACCGACTACTACCTGCAGCAGCCGTTCTTCGCCAGCAATCCGATTTTCGTCGAGTTCGACCTGGGAGCGCAGTCGAGCTACACGCTGGTTGCGACGGGCGCGCCGGCGCCGGCGTACTCGATTGAAGTGGTCGATCTGCCGGACGGCGTCGCGAATCTTGCGGCGATCGGGCTGAGCTTCGACGGCGTCGCGACGATCAGCGGCGTGCCGGTCGTCGGCGGAATGGTGACGTTGCACGCGACAGCGACCAACTTCGCGGGTTCCGAAACCGTCGATTTGATCATCACGATCAAGCGCCCGGTGAATTCGAACACGCCGCACGTCACGTCGAAAGCGCAAGCCAACCCGAACCCGGCCATCACCGGCACGCCGGTCACGTTCAGCGTCAGCGCGATCGACGAAGACGGCGACGTGCTCTCGTATTACTGGGACTTCAAAGACGGCACAACGGCGCGCGGACGCGTCGTGACGCACGTCTTCACGACGGCGGCGACGTATTTCGTTTCGGTGAGCATCTCTGACGGCAAGCACGATCAGGTCCACGACGAATTCAATCTGGTCGTCGCGAAGGGCAGCGACAACACCTTCAGCGCTCAGCAGGCCAAGCTCAGCTTCGACTTCCGCAAGCCCGAGAAGAGCACGCTGTACGTCACTGGTTACATCCCGGTTCCGAGCGGCTCGCTGGCTGGCGTGATCGCGAATGTGAGCATCACCGGCACGACGTACGCGCAAGCGTTCCAGTTCGACAGCAAGGGCGCCGCCGGCGACACGATGAGCCTGTTCTCAGTGAAAACGATCCAGACGGGAACAGGAACAAGCCGCGCAAAGTTCGTCTTCAGCCTGAAGAGCACCAACGGACAGGACCCGCTGAACCCGAGCTTGTTCCAGAAGATCGGAATGATCTTCCCGGCAACAACGCAGCGCGCGGGCGACCCAGTCGCTCTCCCGCTGGTCGTGACCATCGGAACGCAGCCGACCCAGAACAGCGTAATCCCGCTGAACTACAAAGTCGTACCGAACCGGTCAGGCAAGGGACAGTACAAAGGCAAGTAAGAAGTTTTCAGATCGAAACCGTTTTGCAGGCCGCGCCAACAGCGCGGCCTGCTTGCTTGGAAGAATTGGAATCTAATACGAAGGCACCGTCATTGCTGACGACGAAGTTCAGACTCTGCGCGCTTTCGTTGGACGGTCCGCCGAAATTTCCGTGGCCCAGCCGTCAACTGTCTGTGCGCTCGCATCGTCGAGCACCGTTTGGTCGGCGCCTTTCGTGAATGACGGTGCATCGTTGATCGAATTGATTGCGATTGAAATCGTCGCAACGTTCGAGTCCGATCCATTATTGGCCTTGAAGGTGAAGCTATCGTTGCCGAATTCGTTTGCGTTCGGCGTGTAGATGAACGCACCCGTCGCAGTGTCCGTGATCACCGCCACACCTTTTGTTCCGTTTGCGACGATGAAGTATGTCAATGGATCGTCGCTGTGAGCGGTGAGGACTTGGTTCAGCGGTGTGTCTTCATCCGTGATGAATGACGCATCGTCGGCGATTGGCGCGCCCAACTCGATTGTCACGGTCGTATCGGTTGTGACGATTCCATTCAGGCCATCGGAAACGGTCAGCGTCACGGTGTAAGTGCCGGCCGCTTCGTCGGGGAACAGCGGGTTGGCGTCGGCCAACGTAATCGGAGCCGGATTGTTGTAAGTCCAGGTAAAGGTCAACGCATCGCCGTCGGGATCTGTCGCGGTCCCTGTCAGCGGATGAGTCGCTGCCGGGCCTGGGTCAAAAGTGTACGGGCCGCCGGCGCTGACCGACATGGGCTGTTGGTTGGGACGGAGAACCACGTCGTTGCCACCGGCACCGGCATTCGGACCGCTGAAATAAATGTGCCCGTTGTTCGGCGAGGCCATGCTGACCACCGCCCCGTTGCCGCAATTTCCAAAGATCGGGCCGGAGATCGCATCTGCGCCATCGTTATTGATAATCACATAAGCAGGACCGTTCAACGCTGGTGGCGTGCCGCTGACGTTGAGAATGGCCGCCGGGTCGATCGAAACCGCACCATTCACCGAAAGTGCCGTGCTGATCCCCGTGCCTCCTAGGACCGCTTCAGGCTATTGACAAGAAAGGTTGTCAATGCTACCATCTTCGCATGCTCGACATCCAGGTTATCGATGATCCGTCGACCGCCACGGTTGCTTTGGAGCCCGTGCGAAGCCGGCTCCTCTCCGAACTCGCCGAGCCTGCCTCGGCAGCGACCTTGGCCACGCGAGTCGGTTTGGCCCGTCAGAAAGTCAACTATCACCTGCACGCGCTGGAGGGTCACGGCCTCGTGCGGCTGGCCGAGGAACGCAAGTGGGGCGGGCTGACGGAACGGCTGCTCGTAGCAACGGCCGCTTCCTACGTCGTTTCACCGAGCGCGATGGGCCCGGTCGCCGTCGATCCGAATCGTGAACGCGATCGGCTGTCCGCGAGCTATCTCATCGCCCTGGGCGCACGGGTCGTCCGCGAGGTCGGTGACCTTATTCGTCGTGCGCACGAGGCCGGCAAACGCCTGGCGACTCTGTCCGTGGACACCGAAATTCGTTTCCGCTCACCCGCCGAGCGAGCCGCTTTCAGCGACGAACTTGCCGAGGCCATCGCGAACCTCGCCGCGAAATACCATGATGAATCCGCCCCAGGCGGCCGCGCGCATCGCCTGGTGATCATGGCGCACCCTCTACCGCAAAAAACTGATTCCAGGGAACCATCATCATGAGCGTGAAGAAAGAACCTTCGGGACGCCGTTCGGTCCAGATCGAAATCGAGGTCGCGGGAACGCCGGAAGAAGTCTGGAAGGCCATTGCCACAGGTCCGGGGATTTCGTCCTGGTTCGTGCCGACTGAATTCGAGGAGCGCGACGGCAAGCCGGTCGCTGTGCAACTGAGTTTCGGTCCGGGCATGGAAATACGCTCCGAGGTGAAGGTCTATGATCCGCCCCGGATGTTGGCCACAGAGGCCGGAGTCCCTGGCTCGCCAACCATCGCAAACGAGTGGAGCATTGAAGCGCGCGGTGGAGGTAAATGTGTCCTCCGCATTGTCCAAAGCCTTTTCGCCAGCACGGACGATTGGGACAATCAGTTGGAGAGCGCAAAATCCGGCTTGGCTGGTTTCCTGCGCATCCTGCAGATCTATCTCGCGCACTTCCGTGGCCAACGCGCGGCGATGATGAAGTGGATGGCTCCCGCCGCCGGTTCGGAAGCGGACGCTTGGGAAGCGCTGACTACGGCATTGGGGGTAAAAGATCTGCGCGTCGGACAACACTGCACGGCGCCTGCGGGTGTCCCGGCGTTCAGCGGTGTAGCCCATTACGTCACTCATAAACCTTACGATGCCCTGCTGCGCCTCGACAAGCCGGGCCCGGGCGTCGCGGCCCTTGGCGCCGTCAACTTCGGCGGCCCGAGCATGGTTGCGCTGAACTTCTACCTCTACGGCGATCAGGCTGCCGGAACGGTCGCCCACGAGAAACCGCTCTGGGAAGCGTGGTTTCAAAAACACTTCCCGATGCCGACCTAGTGGTCTGCGTTAGACCCATCCCCTTCCCTATTCTTTCGGAGACGATCATGAAGGCAATCTTTTCACTGGCGTTGGCATTCGGAGTCTGCAGCCTGGCGTGCGCGGCAGACAAGACAGAACCGATCGGGACGTGGAGGTGCGAGTACCAGATCAACAACCAGAACCTTACACTCGAACTAACGATCAAGAAGGACGGGAACAACCTTGTTGGTACGATGAGTTGGCCGGACCAGAAAGATGAGAAACTCAAGGACGTGAAACTAAAAGACACTACGCTCACGTTCTCCGCTGTGCGGAAGTACAAGGATAATGGATTCCCGCTCGAATTCACGCTGACGATTGACGGCGACAAGCTCAAGGGAAAAAGCGCGATGGTATTAGGGGATCAGAAGCAAGAATATGATTTGGCCGGCAAGAGGGTGAAGAAAGACAACTAGGATCTCAAAATAACTCCTTCCGGGCGTTGCTGGGTTTCGCGCGTCAAGTCCTCACAACGCCTTGCCGCCGCTCGGCACGCAGTACATGCTGCCAATCGTTGATCAGTTTTCGATATGCCAGGCCCACGGGACGAATCTTCCGGTCCAGGTCATAGAGGCCGACAGGACTTACGTGGTGGTTCACCTCGCGCAGTGCGGTGTCCCAGTCGATTTGATCCGTGAGGCTATACCAGGTAAAGCCATAAATAGGGACTCCGTCACGCCGGAGCCTCAGCATGTTCATCCATTCTTTATAGAGCCAATGAGGACCGCCCTCTACGCTCGCAGTGTTCGTCTCGGTATGCATGATTGGCAGATGATACCGATCAAAGTACTGTCGCGTAATTACGTAGTAGCCAAAGATCTCTCCTGAGGGCGTCACGCGTCCGTCGTGATCGACCAGATGCTCGTTGGTGCTGTAATAATCATTGCCCATGATTTGCTGGGGAGAAAATTTCCTTTGGAAGAACCAGTGGTACTCGTCACGCGTCATCCCATGGTCATAGAGATATTCCAGCATCAATCCCCCGACTGGCCGCTTGTAAATCAGATCGAAAGAGAGAAACCGCTTGTTGTTTAAGAACGGAATTCCGCGCAGCGGGTCATCGATGTCAAAAGTGTCTGCGACTGGATCGACCGGATGAAAATATTCAGAAGACTCGCTTTGCACGAACCATGCGTCCGGATTCACTTCACAAATAGCTTCCATCGCCATCACATTCGCTCTGCAAAGGTGTTTTATGGCGGTGACAAACCCTCGCTCCGTTGTCAAACGTTCATTCCACCACCCATTCTGGGCGGAAAAAATCGCGGTTATATAGATTTCATTAATCGGAGTATAGGCGCGCACCCACGGATAACGGCGGGCAAAGGTCCCCGCGTATTCCGCGAACAATTGAGGGAAGTCAGGGTTCTGGAAATTTCCAATCCAATCAGGCACGCCGAAGTGGCATAAATCCGCAATCGGATGAAGTTCCTGCTGACGCAGAACATTAAACGTCTCGTCTGCAAAGGTCCAGTCATACTTTCCCGGAGCCAAATGTGTCTTATAGTAGGGTGGACCGTAACGCAGCCAGTGAATTCCCAATTCTTTTGTTAGAGTGAAGTCCTCTCGCCAGCGCTTGTAATGCCCGCAAGATTCCATTTCGTCGACACGAATGGTTTCGCCGTTCTTACCGGCGATCGTCGGATAGCTATTCTCGATTCCAGTCGCAAAAATGAAATCATCCATAACCATAGGGCTGCCTCCAACTCTCAACTCTGCGAGCTGCTTGCCAGCGGACTGCTCACCTAGTGCGAACTGGCTGCCAAACCACTGATTATGGTGATCTGTGCGGTGGTTTGCGCTGGAACAGAAAGTGATAAAGCCATAGCGGGGAAGCGAAATGTCAAAGAGCGCGATATGGCAGTCTGAACCCGCATCGTCCGATCCGGAGAAATTCTCTCTAATTCTCGGAGGACCGCTCTACCAGTTGCTGATTCGGACTCATCTGATCGATCCTCCTCTCAGACTACTGCAACGCCGCATCATTTCAGCCATCGTCATTACATGGCTCCCTCTCCTGGTGCTTTCAGCGCTGGAAGGGAATCTGTACAGCGGCACTTCGGTCCCGTTCTTCATGGACTTGGGCACTCTACGCTTTCTCATCATCCTTCCCCTCATGATCTATTCCGAATTAATTGTCCATCAGCGCCTTCGCACGCTTATCGAACAATTCGTCGAACGCGGACTGATCGCACCAGAGGATCATGATCGCTTCAAAGGCATCATTGCGCGAGCCATGAAGCTCAGGAACTCAATCATTGTAGAGATCTGCCTGATTCTGATCTCGTACACGGCGGGGCACCTGGCGTGGAACAAGTTCGGATCTTTGCATACGGCCACATGGTACACTGTTTCACAGGACGGTGTTTTTGCCTTGAGCTACGCCGGGACGTGGCTCGCATTCGTCAGTCTGCCAATAATCCGATTTCTCCTGCTACGGTGGTACTTTCGCCTGTTCATTTGGTATCTGGTGCTTTGGCGAATCTCGCGCCTGCCGCTGCAATTGAACGCCCTGCACCCGGACCGCGCCGGAGGCTTGGGATTCATGGGCAGATCGATTACAGCGTTCACGCCTTTCCTGCTGGCGCAATCCGGATTCTTGGCGGCGCAAATCGGAAATGAGATCTGGCACGAAGGAAAAAGTCTGCCGCAGCATCAAATGCTGATCATGGCCTTTATCGCTTATCTCCTCTTAAGCGTGCTTCTTCCGCTAGCCTGCTTTGTGCCCAGGCTGGCCGCGGCCAAATCGGCGTCCTTGCGGGAACTCGGCAAGTTCGCCAGCCAATACGTGAACGAGTTTCGAGATAAGTGGTTGAATCCATCCAATAAACCCGAAGACCCTCTGCTTGGAAGCTCGGATATCCAATCCCTCGCGGACCTCTCGAACAGTTTTGAAGTCATGCGGACGATGCGGCTCGTCCCGTTCGACAAGATCGCCGTGATTCGGCTCGTCGTCATCCTGCTGATGCCAATGCTTCCCCTGCTTCTGACGATGATATCGATTGAAGAAGCCATTGAGCGCCTTATTAAGCTGCTTATGTAAAGAAACATATATAGATCACAAAGAGCAACGCTGCGCACTCGCAAGAAACGAAAACTCACAGAGGATTTTCCATTCCATCAGTGTCGGCGTTGGAGCGGCTGGGCGATCCGGCGTTGGAATTTCATTTAGGCACACTGCTGATCCGTTTCAAATCGAAGAATTGGCCGAACGCGGAGAAGCAATCATCTTAAGTTCTGAGCGGCCGGTGTAGCGGGACATTCATCGCCGGGCATATGGTTCGCAATTCCTCGCTGGACGGGTCACTAGGAAGTGGAACCAATGGGGGTCAATTAGGAGAGCTCGCTATGAATAGATTATGGGTCTTACATTTTGCTCTAATTACTGCTTTGATTGCAATTGCCTCGGCGGCAAGGGCGGCTGATGTGAACGAGGACTCACGCAAAGCCATCCAGGCCGTCGATCAACAGTACATTCAGGCGTTCAACGCCAAGGACGCCGCCGCGGCAGTCGCGTCATTTACCGACGACGCTGTCTATGAGACTGACTACGGAGCAACCTTGCGTGGGAGAGCCGAAATTCAAGATGTCCTGGAATCAGAGTTCGCCGCAGCAGGCAACTCGACTCTGAAACTCAATGTTTACAGCATCGAGTTTTCGCCCGACAAGCAGAAAGCAGTCGAACGCGGAATCAGCATCGTAACTGCTGACGAAATTGAAGAGCCGTCGAGCTATCAGGCAATCTTTGAAAAACAAGGCGACGCGTGGCGTGTCAGCAAGGTCATCGAGCAGCCAGAGGCCCCGGTCACAAAGCATCTCAAAGATCTGGCCTGGATGATTGGCAAATGGAATGATGAATCTGAAGACGTTTCTGTGCTTACGAAATCGGAGTGGGCGCTCGACCGTGCCTTCATTACACGCCGTTTTGCAGTCACTACGCCCGGCAAACGCGAATTGAAGGGCATCGAATACATCGGCTGGGATCCGGAACGGCAACAACTCTTCTCGCGATATTTCGATTCGGATGGCGGTTCTGGCATGGGCCGGTGGCGGCGTGACGGCAAAAGCTGGATCGAAGAATCCTCCGGGACTCTGCCCAACGGCGGAACTGCAAGCGCAACACACATTTTCACACCTGTAGATTCCAACCATTTTACGTGGCGCTCGATCGACCGGCGCGTCGGGGACGAAAAACAGGACGACATTCCTGAAGTCACGATTTCACGAGAAAACGAAAGGGGAAGTTTATGAGAAGGTTTAAGATCGCGAGCCTTGCACTCGCTGTACTGCTCATGATGTGTAACGACGTGTTTGCGCGCGGCGCTCGCGGCGGCGGAGGTGGCGGGGGACGCGGTGGCGGCGGCGGCCGGGGCGGCGGAGGAATTTCCCGGGGCGGTGGTGGTGGCCGGAGCAGTGGCGGAAGCTCCAGAGCCAGTCGCAGCCCGTCCATGAGCCGGAGCAGTCCGAGTCGTTCGTCTTCCGCGAGTCGTTCGTCTCCAAGCCGTTCGTCTTCTGCCGCAAGCCGTTCGTCTTCTGCCGCAAGCCGTTCGTCTTCTGCCGGACGTTCGTCTTCCGCAGGACGCTCTTCCCCAACGTCGGCATCGCGGCCATCCGGGTCAGGATCTCGCTCGACAGCATCTCGACCGTCGACAGGGTCTCGCCCAACTGCAGGGTCAGGGTCTCAATCGCCGCGCAGCTCAGCCGCAACGCGGGACGCGTTACGCTCTCGGCCGGGCTCAGGCGGTCAAGGTGTCGCGGGAGGCCGTCCTTCTGCCGGCCAGCTCCCATCAAACCGTCCGGGTCAGGGCGGTGCAGGAAATCGAGGCCAGGGGATTGGTGACCGAGGCCAGGGCATTGGAAATCGAAATCAAGGAATCGGCGATCGCGGTCAAGGCATCGGAAATCGCAACCAAGGCATCGGTGACCGGGGCCAGGGCATTGGAAATCGAAACCAAGGTATCGCTGACCGTGGTCAGGGCCTCGGAAACCGCAACCAGGGGATCGGTGATCGCGGCGTCGGCGATCGCGGTTTTGCAGACCGTGGTATCGGAGATCGCCCCGGCGTCGGGAATGGGCGTCCCGGACAGCTTCCGTCAAATCGGCCGGGACAGGGTGTTGCGAATCGCCCTGGACAAGGACAAGGAGGCAATCGATTCAATAACCAGCAACGCCAGTCGAACTGGAATAACAATGGGAACAACTACAACAACTGGACCTCGAATAACTATCACGGCTCATGGGGAGGCGGATATGGATATGGCGCATGGGGCAGCGGCGCGTGGTGGGGCGCAGCAGCGTGGACGGGTGTCGGAGCCTTCCTCGGCGGGATGGCTGGCGCTGCGATCGGGGGTGCCTTCTACGATGAAAGTTATACAAGTTACGGTGGCGGAGGTGGAAGCACAATCTACGAAGGTGGGGACACCATCGTCGTCAACGGCGAGTCCGAGCCGGTGGTAGAATACGCACAAGAAGCACAAACCCTCGCCGAGAATTACGCACCTCTCGCCGAGCAGGTCGTCACACCGACGGCTGACACGCCGAAGACGCCGGAGGTCGAGGCCGCCATCGCCGAATCATGGATGCCGATGGGAATTTACGCGGTGATCGAAGAAAACAGCACTGCGGATCCCACGCGTTATGTCCAAATGCTCATCAGTAAATCCGGTGCTGTCGCCGGCGAGTTGCACGATCTGAGCACGAATACCTCAACGCCCATCACCGGGGCCGTTGATCCCGCCACAAAACGTGTCGCATGGAAAATCGGCGGCACTGCGAACACAACCATGGAAACGGGGTTGTATAACTTGACTCAAAGCGAGACGCCAATTCTCGTTCACGAAGGCACCACCGGGACGAAACAGTTAACGATGGCGAGAATCGAAGAACCGCCGTCAGTCCCTACGTCAACGCCGCCAAAGGCGCAGTGAGGGGAGTGTTTGGCTTCCCGGCAATGATCCTCACCCGGATCATTGCCGGAGCCAGACGCCCTTAATATTTCTTTTGGCGGTTATCGAATTCTCCACAGGTAGCATGAAGAACATAAAGAACGGTGGCTAGGATAGGTCTTCTCCGGATTGGAACTTCATTCCACACCTAATGCATTCGGAGAGATTCTCACTTCTTTAATAACGAATCTCCATGACTCACAAGTTCCAGCTTAGGAAATCTCAATCCAGGTAGCTCCGAATTTTCAAGACCATGATAATTATTAGTCATCAATGTTCACACCAATTTTCTGAATGGCGGCGTCAAGTTTTCGAAACCGCAATATTCGCGTTAATGGCCGCCTAAATGCACCGGAACCCCTCAAGATCATTGTCGGAGTAAAAATTATCTGCCACATCCCTGAGCCTTGGTGTGGGCGAATCAACTAACGAGCTGACAAAAAAGGGCCGGCCGTGGGGCCGGGATAAACAATCTACTTGAAAGAGGAACGATTCATGGCGTCTGCAAGTGTTGACTTCATCCGGAAGACCGATGGGACCAGCCGAGTCACGGCTCCCCCGCCCCGGCCTGCACCCGAGGGACGCGCTGCTCCTCTCTCCTCTGAAGAATTGCGCAAAATGAACGCATACTGGCGAGCAGCCAATTATTTGTCCGTCGGACAGATCTATCTTCTCGACAATCCGCTCCTGCGCGAGCCGCTCCAACGCGAGCATATCAAGCCACGCCTGCTGGGGCACTGGGGAACGTCTCCGGGCCTGAATATGCTGTGCGTGCATCTTAACCGCGTGATCAAACGCGATGACCTCAATCTGATCTACATCATCGGGCCGGGGCACGGGGGTCCGTCGCTGGTTGCGCACGCCTACCTCGAGGGCACCTACAGCGAGTTCTATCCGAACATCAGTCAAGACACCGAAGGGATGAAGCGGCTCTTTAAGCAATTCAGTTTTCCGGGCGGAATTCCCAGCCACGTTGCTCCGGAAACTCCAGGCAGCATTCATGAAGGCGGCGAACTAGGCTATGCGCTAAGCCACGCGTACGGGGCCGCGTTTGACAATCCGGATCTGATCGTTGCCTGCGTCGTCGGCGACGGCGAAGCTGAAACCGGAGCGCTGGCGACGAGCTGGCACAGCAACAAGTTCCTGAATCCGCAGCGCGACGGCTGCGTTCTCCCGATTCTCCATCTCAACGGCTACAAGATCGCCAATCCCTGTTTCCTCGCCCGCATTCCGCAAGACGAATTGCGCAAATACTTCGAAGGCATGGGCTACAGCCCCATCTTCGTCGAGGGCCACGACCCTGCTGCTGTTCACCAGCAACTCGCCGAAGCGTTCGATACAGCCCTCGTGCAGATCAAACGAATCTGGTCCGAGGCGCGCCGGAAAGACGCGCGCGTCACCCGGCCGGCGTGGCCGATGCTCGTGTTCCGCACGCCGAAGGGCTGGACCTGCCCGGCGGAAATCGATGGAAAGAAATGTGAGGATTACTGGCGCAGCCATCAGGTCCCGATGGGCGACATGGACAAGCCCGAGCACATCGAAATTCTCGAACAGTGGATGAAGAGCTACAAGCCCGAAGAGTTGTTCGATGCACAAGGCAAATTCAAAAGCGAGTACGCCGAACTGGCGCCCAGAGGCCGGCGGCGCATGAGCGACAATCCACACGCCAACGGCGGGCTGCTGCTGCGCGATCTGAAGATGCCCGACTTCCGCGAATACGCGGTGAATGTGCCGAGCCCCGGCACAACCATGGTCGAGTCGGCGCGAGAGATGGGGAAGTTCTTGCGCGACGTGATGAAGCTGAATCTCGAGGCGAAGAATTTCCGCCTCTTCAGCCCCGACGAGAATAATTCAAACCGCTGGCAGGACGTCCTCGAGGTGACTCGGCGCTGTTACATGGCCGAGATTTATCCCGAAGACGACAAGCTGAGCCCCGACGGGCGTGTCATGGAAGTGCTCAGTGAACACCAGTGCCAGGGCTGGCTGGAGGGCTATCTGTTGACCGGGAGGCACGGATTTTTCTCGTGCTACGAAGCCTTCATTCACATCATCGATTCGATGTTCAATCAGCACGCGAAATGGCTGAAGACCTGCAACGAGATCCCGTGGCGGCGCCCGATCGCGTCATTCAATTACTTCCTGAGTTCCCACGTCTGGCGGCAGGACCACAACGGCCTCAGTCATCAGGATCCGGGATTCATCGATCACGTGGTGAACAAGAAAGCTGAAGTCGTCCGTGTTTATCTGCCGCCGGACGCCAATTGCCTGCTCTCCGTGACCGATCATTGCCTGCGCAGCCGCAACTACGTCAACATCGTCGTGGCTGGAAAACAACCCGCACCGCAGTGGCTGACGATGGATCAGGCCATCAAACATTGCAGCGCCGGCCTCGGCATCTGGGAGTTCGCCTCCAACGACAAGGGTTGCGAGCCCGACGTCGTGATGGCCTGTTGCGGCGATGTGCCGACGCTGGAAACACTCGCGGCCGTCGAGTTGATGCGCAAACACTTGCCTGAGCTGAAAGTGCGCGTGGTCAACGTGGTCAACTTGATGAAACTGCAACCGCAGGAGGAACATCCACACGGGCTGTCGCATCGCGACTTCGATACTCTGTTCACGAAAGACAAACCTGTCATCTTTGCATTCCACGGCTATCCGTGGCTGATTCACCGCCTGACGTACCGCCGCACAAACCACAAGAACATTCACGTGCGCGGCTACAAGGAAGAAGGCACGACCACGACGCCGTTCGACATGGTGGTCATGAATGATCTCGACCGCTTCCACCTCGTCGAGGACGCGATCGACCGCCTGCCGCAACTCGGCGCCCGGGCCGCGTACTTCAAGCAGGCGATTCACGAGATCCTGGTGGCTCACAAGGAATACATCAACCGGTACGGCGACGATATGCCCCAGATCGCCGGTTGGCGCTGGGGTTCGGTTGCGGCCTCCGGCACGTCCACCGAAGGCGACAATGTGTAAGCGCTCAGGGAAGTGACCGGTGTGTAATTCTCCCGCGAGCCGGGTCGGAGACTTTGAAATGAAACTCAATCTGCCGACGTTGTTCCTCGCCCGGCACGGCGACACGGCCTGGACCGACTCGGGCCAGTACACAGGCCGCACCGATTTGCCTCTCAACGCGCGCGGCGAGGAACGTGCCCGACACCTCAGCACCGAACTGCTGCAGTTTCCCTTTGTAAGAGTCTTCTGCAGTCCGTTGCAGCGCGCGGTCAAGACCTGCGCGCTGGCCGGGTTCGCCAATGCCGCGATTATTGATTCGAACCTCTACGAATGGGACTACGGACGCTTCGAGGGAAAACTGACATCCGAAATTCAGCATGAGAAATCCGGCTGGAGGTTGTTTCGCGATGGCTGTCCGGGGGGCGAGTCTCCGCAGCAAGTCATGGCTCGCGCGAAAGCGTTCATCAGCCGCGCGCGCGAAATAAACGGGAACGTCCTGGCGTTCTCCAGCGGCCATATCATCCGCGCAATTGCTGCGTGCTGGCTTGGGCTGCCTTTCGAAATGGGAGCTTCCTTCTTCTGCCGTCCAGCGAGCGTGGGTGTTCTTGGCTTCACCCATGGCTCGCTCGATGAGCCAATCATCAAAGCCTGGAATTATCAAACACGCGACACGGTCAAAGCCATCTCCGAGGCCAGTATGGCCGAAGCCGAAGCTTGATTGATCAGGAGAACATCGATGGACTTAGTCTCTCAAGCCCTGGATTTCGAACAGTTGACGATTGCCCTCGCTCGGCTGCCCGATGCCCGGACGCTTACGGAAGCCGGCCAAATCGTCAGCCGCAGCCACCCGCTCGGCGCGACCTGTGTAAACGGGGGCGTCAACTTCAGCTTGTTTTCTCGAACCGCCTCGGGTGTCGAATTGCTGCTCTTCGACGCTGAGGACGACTCCCGTCCAGCGCGCGTGATTCCCTTTGATCCCTGCGCGCGTTCATACCATTACTGGCATATCTTTGTGCCGGACCTCCAGCCCGGGCAGCTTTACGGCTATCGAGTCCACGGAAAGAAAGCGCCCGAACGCGGTTTGCGCTTCGACGCGGATAAAGTGCTGCTCGATCCCTACGCGCGCGGCATTGTCGTGCCGCGAAACTACGATCGCGGAGCCGCCGTTTGCCCGGGAGAAAATTGCGGCTGCTCAATGAAGAGCGTCGTCGTGGATCCCGGTGCTTACGATTGGGAAGGCGACACGCCGTTACGCACTCCCGCGGCGCGCACGATCATTTATGAGATGCACGTTCGCGGCTTCACGCGAAACCCGAATTCGGGACTCCACAAGAACGTCCGCGGCACTTACGCGGGCCTGATTCACAAGATTCCCTATTTGCAGAAGTTGGGGATCACCGCGGTCGAGCTGCTGCCGGTGTTCCAATTCGATGCCCAGGATTGTCCGCCGGGGAAAACCAACTACTGGGGATATTCGCCCATCTCCTTTTTTGCTCCCCATCAAGCGTACAGTTCCTGGCAGGATCCGCTGGGACCGGTGAATGAATTTCGCGACATGGTCAAGGCGCTGCACCGCGCCGGGATCAAAGTCATTCTGGATGTGGTGTTCAATCATACGGCCGAGGGCAATCAGGACGGACCGATGCTGAGTTTTCGCGGCATCGACAACCCCACCTACTACATTCTTGAAGGCGGCGGACCCAACTACGCCAACTACACGGGTTGCGGAAATACACTCAATTCAAATAACCCAATCGTCCGCCGCATGATCGTGGACAGCCTGAAGTATTGGGTGGAACACATGCACGTGGATGGATTCCGCTTTGATCTGGCGTCCATTCTCTGCCGGGATTCTTCGGGAAATCCGCTTCCCAATCCGCCGGTGCTCTGGGACATCGAGTCCGACCCTGCGCTCGCCGGCACTCTGCTGCTGGCCGAGGCCTGGGACGCAGCGGGCCTTTATCAGGTCGGTCACTTTGTGGGTGACGCCTGGAAAGAATGGAATGGGCGGTTCCGGGATGATGTGCGCAATTTCTTCCGCAGCGAACCGGGCTCGCTGTCCCGCGTCGCAGACCGGCTCCTCGGCAGTCCGGAAATTTACGGCCATGAGCAGCGTGAGGCCGAGCAGAGCCTGAATTTCGTCACGTGTCACGACGGCTTCACGCTGAATGACCTGGTCTCCTACAACCAGAAACACAATGAAGCCAACGGTGAAGACAACCGGGATGGTTGTAACGACAACTGCAGTTGGAACTGCGGCGCCGAAGGTCCCTCAGACGATCCGGACGTGGAGCGGCTGCGCAACAGGCAGATCAAGAATCATCTGGCGGTCACGCTGTTATCGCTGGGCATTCCAATGATCCTGATGGGCGACGAAGTTCGCCGCACACAACTCGGCAATAACAACGCCTACTGTCAGGACAACGAACTCAGCTGGTTCGATTGGGAAGCCGTCGGCAAGCACGCAGACCTGCTCCGCTTCGTCCAACTCCTCAACGAGCGCCGCGCGCTGCGCACGTTTGAGCACGAACGCCAGCGCACCAGCCTGACCACCTTGCTTCAGCAAGCGAACAAGGCCTGGCATGGTGTGAAGCTCTTCAGCCCTGACTGGAGCGCTCACTCGCATAGTGTGGCCCTGGGCGCGGAACTGAAACAGGATGGCCTGGCGTTCCATCTGATCCTGAACTCGTACTGGGAACCACTGAATTTCCAGCTGCCGAAATTGGAAGGCACCGGCGTCTGGCAGCGCTGGATCGACACGAACCTCGATTCTCCCAATGACATTGTACCCTGGCGCGACGCCACGCCCGTGCGAGGCGAATCCTATCGCGCCGGAGCCCGCTCCGTGGTGATGCTGTACACAGGTGGCACTCTATGATCATGCTTCTGCTGAACGCTGGGTCGAGCAGTCTAAAAGCCTCTGTCATGAATTCGGACGACGACACAGTGTTCACCCACGGCCTTTCCGACTGGGCCGGCTCCGTAACGCGTTACCAGTTTGCGTCTGCGGGGCAGCCGCCACGCTGCGAGGAAGTTTCGTGGCGCGGCCATGCCAACGCAGTGAAACGCTTTGTCGCCGATCTTGAATTAACGCAACGCTCAACGCTCGCGGCGGTGGGACATCGGGTCGTACACGGCGGCTCCTTCACGTCGTCTGTGCGCATCACGCCAAAGATCCGGTCGCGAATCATGGAGTTGTCTGAGTTGGCGCCGCTCCATAATCCGCCGAGCCTGGAGACTCTGGCCGCGGCCGAATCCATGTTGCCTGATCTTCCACACGTGGCGGTTTTTGACACTGCGTTTCACGCCACGATCCCACCGCACGCCTACACCTATCCGGTCCCCCGGCATTGGACCGGCGAGTGGGGCATTCGCCGTTACGGCTTCCACGGTCTCAGCCACGCATACTGCGCTGAACGCGCCACAGAAATGCTCTCCGCACGCACCAAAAACTCGGCTGCGCGCCTGGTGATCTGTCATCTCGGGCACGGCTGCTCCGCGTCCGCCGTACTCGAAGGCAGATGCATTGATACCACGATGGGATTCACGCCTCTGGACGGGCTGATGATGGCTACGCGCAGCGGAACACTCGATCCCGGGATTGTCCTGCACGTCCAGTCGCGCCATGGACTGACCGCCGCGCAGATTGAAACGATTTTGAATCGCGAATCCGGACTGCTCGGGGTCTCGGGTGTCTCCGGCGACATGCGCAGAGTTCAGGCCGCTTCAAAGTCTGGTGACGAGCAAGCGCGGCTGGCGCTGGCAATCTACGTACATCGTGTTCGTCAGGCGATCGGCGCGTTTGCGGTAACGCTGGGTGGCATCGATGCGCTGGTGTTCACTGCGGGCGTCGGCGAGCACGCTGCGGAGATCCGAAGCTCGATCTGCGCCGGGCTCGATTGCCTGGGCCTGGAATTGGATGAACAGGCCAACGCCGAATGTGCGCCGGACTGCGACGTGGCTGCAGCGGCGTCGCGCGGCCGCATTCTGGTCATCGCAACGCGGGAAGATATTTCAATGTCGCGGGAGGTAGCGCAGGTGCTGCGCCTGGCATTTGCGCCCAAACCAAGACATTCAAGAACCGTGGCCTGAAGCTGACGGCAGCAAAAGAACTGAAAACGAGACGAGTGAGAAAGGACCGGAGCATGACCAAGGTAGCAGCGCCGAAGAGGTTGAAGCAGTACGACTACAGCGGATTTCAATTTACCGAAGACGAAAACGCCGACTACTACGATCGGCATCTGGTTTTTGATCACGTTGTTTCCTATGAAAACGCGAGCCAGCGCGAACGCTACGAAGCTGTTGCGAGATCGCTTCGAGATTTCATGACCCGGCGCTGGCTGCTGACCCAGCGCGCCCACGAGAAGGCGAATCCGAAGCGTGTTTACTACTTATCGATGGAATTCCTGATCGGGCGCGCGCTTCTCAACAACATTGCAAACCTCGGCGTCGAACAATTCGTGCGCAACGACCTTCAGTCCGATCCGTGGCAGAATTGGAAGGAGATGATCGAGACCGAGCCGGACGCAGGCCTGGGCAACGGCGGCTTGGGCCGGCTCGCAGCCTGTTTCATCGATTCCCTGGCGACGCTGCAGATTCCCGCGATGGGATACGGCCTGCGCTATGAGTACGGCATGTTCCGCCAGTGCATTGAGAACGGCTGCCAGATCGAGCGCGCGGACCACTGGCTCGCTGAAATCGATCCTTGGGAAGTAGCCAAGCCCCGCGAGTCTGTCAAAGTGCCAATCGGTTGTTCATTCGTTCTGACTAACGGAAAGGTTCACGTCGTTCCCGGCCATCCCACGCATCTTCTGGGTGTTCCGTACGACCGTCCAGTGGTTGGTTACGGTGGTGCGACCGTAAACACCTTGAGGCTCTGGAAAGCGGAATCGCCAACGACTTTCGACTTTGGCGAGTTCTCAACCGGCGATTTCGTCGGAGCGGTCGTCGATCGGCTGGTTGCTGAAACGGTGACCCGCGTGCTTTACCCGGATGATTCGACAGCTGCCGGCCAGGCGTTGCGCTTTGTTCAGGAATATTTTTTGACGTGCTGTTCGTTGGGCGACATCGTGGCCCGCTTCCGGAAAGCGAACGATGACTGGCGCACGCTTCCGGACAAAGTAGCGATTCAACTCAACGACACACACCCGGCCATCGCCGTAGCTGAGCTGATGCGCGTGCTCGTCGACGACGCGAAACTCAGTTGGGACGATTCCTGGGACCTCACCGTCCGCACGCTGGCGTATACCAATCACACTCTGCTGCCCGAGGCGCTCGAGAAGTGGCCGGTGCGCTACTTTGAACTGATCTGCCCGCGTCTTCTAGAAATCGTCTACGAAATCAACGGGCGTTTTCTGGACAAAGTGAATCAGCGCTTCCCGGGCGACAGCGAGCGTGTCCGGCGCATGAGCCTCATCGAAGAGACGCCGCACCGGCAAGTCCGAATGGCCAATCTCGCGATCGTCGGCACGCACAGCACCAACGGTGTTGCGGAGATTCACTCGAAACTGCTGCGCGCACGCGTGGCCTCCGATTTCGCCGAAATGTTCCCTGAACGATTCAGCAATAAAACCAACGGTGTGACGCCGCGGCGCTGGCTCCTCTTGGCCAACCCGGATCTCTCGCAGTTGATCATCGAAGCCATCGGCGATGGCTGGGTGAGCGACCTGAGTCAGTTGCAGCGTCTAAAACCCCTCATCGAAGACACTGAATTCCGCGCGCGGTTCCGAAAGGCGAAACATCAAGCCAAGGAGCGTTTCGCAGCGTGGCTGAAGACGACACACGGTGAAGTCGTGGATCCGCACACGATCTTCGACACCCAGATCAAGCGGATCCACGAGTACAAACGACAGTTGCTCAACGCACTTCATATCGTCGTTCTCTACAACCGCCTGCGGACCAACCCTGACCTCGCAATCCCGTCGCGCACGTTCTTTTTTGCCGGCAAGGCTGCACCGGCCTACAAACAAGCGAAGCTGATCATCAAGCTGATCAACAACATCGGGCGGGTTCTCGCCGCCGATAGCGTGGTGCGCGGACGCCTCAAGGTTGTCTTCATTCCCAACTACAACGTGACGATGGCTGAGCGGCTCATTCCAGCCAGCGACGTTTCCGAGCAGATCTCCACAGCCGGTTTTGAAGCCAGCGGCACTGGCAACATGAAGTTCATGATGAACGGCGCGCTGACGATCGGCACGCGCGATGGAGCGACGATCGAGATGGCTGCGGAAGCCGGGGAAGAGAACTTCTTCCTGTTCGGATTGACTGCCGAACAAGTCGAGAACAGCCGCGCGTGGTACAGCCCGCAGTGGCATTACGATAGCGAACCCGAAACACGCGAAGCGCTGAACTTGATTTCATCAGACCACTTCAGCCGCGAGGAGCCGGGCGCTTTCGGAGGCATTCTCGAGATGCTGCTGAACCGGGGCGATTATTTCATGCACCTGGCCGATCTAAAATCGTACTCCAACGCCCAGCAGCGGCTCGGCGAGGAATACGCCGATTCCGGCAAGTGGGATCGCAAGACAATTCTCAACGTGGCATCTTCCGGAAAGTTCTCGATCGATCGCACAACGTCCGAGTACGCTTCGGAAATCTGGAACGCGATGCCGTGTCCCCTTCAGTGAGATGCATCATGGCCAAAATGAAACGCAAGGATTACGACACTCATTTGAATAAGCTGCAGATCGAACTGTGCAAGCTGCAGGATTGGATTGTCCGCGAAAAGAAACGGATCGTCATCGTTTTCGAAGGGCGCGACGCCGCGGGAAAAGGCGGTCTGATCAAGGCCATTACCGAACGTGTCAGTCCTCGAATTTTTCGCGTTGCTGCGCTGCCGGCGCCGTCCGATCGCGAAAAATCTCAGATGTACGTGCAGCGTTATCTCCAGCATTTTCCGGGAGGCGGCGAAATCGTGATTTTCGACCGCAGCTGGTACAACCGCGCCGGCGTCGAGCATGTCATGGGTTTCTGTTCCAGGGAGCAGCATAAACAGTTCCTCGAAGTTTGCCCCGTCTTCGAGCGCTATGTGGTGCAGGCTGGAATTAAGCTCATCAAGGTCTGGCTCGAAGTCAGCGACGACGAACAGCGGCGCCGTTTCGAGGCGCGGATCAACGATCCGTTGCGCCAGTGGAAATTGAGTAGCATGGATTTGCCGTCCCGCAGCAAGTGGTTTGAGTATTCCCGCGCGCGGGATGAAATGCTAAAGGCAACGGATACCAAACACGCTCCATGGAATATTCTTTTCTCCGACGACAAAAAGCGGGCGCGCTTGAACTGCATCAAACATATTCTCAGTCTGATTCCTTACGAATGGTCTCCGCCGCACAAAATCAAGCTTCCCAAACGGAAGATGAAACATGCCTATGACGATCGCGCATCACTGAAAGGCCGCAGGATAATTCCTGAAAAATATTGAGCCGGTCCTTTCGACAATGCCTGGAACGTGTTACGCACTTCAAACCTAATTATTGCCACGAAGTACACGAAGAGCACGAAGATTAGAAAGGAAAAGTTCTGTTCTGTTCGTGGCTAACGGACGTTTCATAGGGAAAAAGTGCGTAACACGTTCTAGAGAGATCTGATGCATTTATAAACGACCGCCTGAATCAGCAAATCGTCATTGTTGCTGATGCTCTGATTTTTCACGCCTCTGCTAAGCGACTCCAGACGGACTTCTATTCGGCGTCCGCCACACAGCTTGAAATTCAGCTCCGCCAAAATAGGCGCGCCGTTCAGCACTGCAACAACTTGAACTCCATTCAATTTCTTAAATTCGTCCGAGTATGGCGTCAGTCCGGGATTGAAACGCACGTTCAGCCGCCGCATCAGAAGCACGTCGCCTGGGAAATAGTGAGGCGAAAATTCTTCGGCTTTCACCGAAAACGCAATTGCCCCGGCATCTTCAGATACCACTTCGAGCGCTGGAAAAGCGCGTCGCTCAAAATTTAACGGTAATTCGCAAAATACCGGCACCTTGTGTTGTCTGCTGCCGCTCTTTGACTGCGCTGAAGATTGCTCCTTTTGGAAAAAATTCGCATTATGCACCTCCCTCCACCAGCCCTGTCCGGTGATCAGCCAGTCGGCAGAGACTTCAAGGACTTCGCAAATGCGCTTCAGGCTTTCCCCCGATGGGATATCGCCTTCCTTCTCCCAATGTAACACTTGTCTACGCGAAACACCGACGCGGCGCGCAAACTCGTCCTGCGACATCCAGAACAACACGCGGCGGCTTCGAATTCTTTCTGCGAGCGTTTCCATTAACTGCTCCATCCTCAAGAACTTCAAAGATAACTGAAACGTATGCGAAGTAAAATGCGCATTTTATGTGAAGTAAAATTCGCATTTTCAAAAAACATCTGGTATAGAGTGAATGAAGCCCTCAACACTCGGGACAACGCGCCATGATTCTGATCATCGATGCCTATTCACAGGCTTGCGCCTTTACGGGAGCAATCATTCGCCGGATTGATGCCCGCCTCGTTTACCAGACTGCCAGCAACTGCCACGAAGGCTGGATCCTGACTCGCGGCTGCAGACCCTGGCTCATTGTCTGCAGTGCGGAGGATCCACATGTCCTGGCCTACTTCCAGCACGTTAAAGACTTCCTGCCAAAGGCGTATCTCGTGCTGGATGGCCTGCCTGCCAGCGACGAAGCCTTCAATAGTGCTGACGCGGTCATCGCGAAAATGTCCTACGACGCTTTACTTCCCCATCTAAAGCTCGCAAGAGAGCGCCGCGAGAAGCCTGCGCGGGGAAGCGCACGAGGCGGGGCTGAGGAAATTTCCGCCAAGAGTGCCATAAAGGCAATCAATGTGATTGTCGAGACCGATAACCTGAAGTTTGTCGTGCCAACCGTGTGTAATTCGAAAATCGAAGACTTCATCGCGCAGTTGGGAAAACGATCGGTGAGTTCAGTTCGGCTGATTCGCCAGGCCTCGCCGATAGAGATGTGTTCAGCCACAAGGCTTGAGGACGGCGACATGTTGCAGTTGGAAATTGCAACATGAGGGGAGGATTCATAGAGTTCTCAATGCCAGTCTTGCAACCGCAGTGGACAATTTACTTTGAATTCACATTTCACTCTCCGCAAAACGCGGCGAACTGATGCTCCAATTCACGCATTCGATATTGAAACTCCCGGTGCTCTATTCAACATAATTAGTTAAGAATATTACACTACTAAGCAAGCACTGCGCACGGTTGCCATTCTTAATTGAAAGCCTTGATGTCTGCCTCGACGGCCGCCCGATTCTCGCTGGCCTCACATTTTCTAACTCCAGTCCTGGGAGTTCCTGCTCACATTGAGAAGATGCGGCATTTTTATGAAATATCGATCGCAGAAAATGCTTGTAATTCCAAATGCTGGAAGGTGCGTCAGCGATACCGTCGCATCAGTACATTGCCCATTCTGAAAAGGAGTGCTCTATGGCGCCTGTAATAGTCCTGCACGTCGAAGACGATCCAAGTTTGCGCGAGTTTGTCGGGTTGGCGTTCGAAAACCTCGGGTTTCAAGGTGAAATACTCAAAGCCGCATCAGTCGCCCAGGGCTTGGAAATTATTCGCTTGCAAAGTGAAAAAGGCCGCCCATTAGATCTGATCATTGTCGACATGAATCTGCCCGATGGCAAAGGCATCGAAATCGTCAACCAGGTCAAACGCAATCCAGCCTGGACCGGAATCCCGACTCTAATGCTGTCGAGCGAGACCGATGCGACCACCGTAGCGGAGGCGTACGCGCTCGGCGCGAACTGCTTCCTGCCAAAAAATCCCAGCCATGGAAATCTCCTCGATGTTGTCGAATCTCTTTACCACTTTTGGCTTGAGCAGGCCATTCGGGCAAAGCCGGAGTCTACAGATCCCATGCGCGAATTGCTTGGCCAGACTCTCGGATACAAGGCGCAGATGTCGCAAGCCTACCTGCGCATGGCGAAAATGTTCACCAAAACAATCAATCATGCCGAATTCTTTCTGAATCTGTCTCTCTCTCAGAGCAATCATGCTAACTTGATTGCATTTCTACGGAACCCAAACCAGGGCCACTCCGTGCCAGACGGCTTGTCGAGGGAAATGCGGCAGAATCTGTCCGACAAAAGAACATGTTTGCTCCGGGTGGAAGGATCTATCGAAAGGGCCGCGGAGCCGTCGATCGAAGACGCCTACCGATGGTGCCTCGAACTTGAAAAGGATTTCAATCCGGACGTTCTGCGAGCCGCGCTTTGCTATTGTGTTCCAAATGCGGCAGCCGGCGTGCGGGTATTTAAGAAAAGCGTAGCCGGTTATCTTGCGGCGCTTTCGAATCAAATTCTAAGCGAGTCAAGAAACTCGGAGAACCGCGCCGCCGCGGGAACACTTCAGAGTAGAGCGATCACCCTGCTCCACTAAGCAAGCATGCTTGTGCGAAACAGTCCGCGACGTATGCATTCTCGCATCGAATGTTGTGGCGGTATTAAAGAGGTTTGTGAATACGGCAACATAATTGAGAGGTTCGGCGGCCGTATGAATAGGAGATACTATATGTCGAAATGGACTGGCATTCTTGGAATCGGTATACTAAGCATCGCTGCGTTCGTGGCGCACGCGCAACAGCTTATCCCGCCAAACATCACCAGCGACCTGGACGTGACAGCCACCAAGGGAGATTTCTTCACTTATCAAATATTAGCAAATGGCGATACGCCAATGTCATTCACAGCCGTTCCGCTACCCCTAACCCTTACTTTAACAGATAACACAATCTCGGGCGTGCTGCGGGAAGCCGGCACCTTTAACATTATGCTGACTGTGTTCAATATGGCTGGAAGCCAGGATCGGATACTGCGATTGACAGTGCTCAATAACGGGGCCAGCCTCCCGCCTGTTTTCATTTCTCCCCCGCAGGCAACTCCAAATCCCGCGATCGTGGGAACGCCCGTCGTGTTCACCGCAGTCGCGTCGGATCCGGAGGGCGATTCGCTGACGTACGCCTGGGAATTTGGTGATAGCCTCATCGGCGCGGGCGCAAGCACCTTCCACACATTTGCCTTCGCGGGAATCTACACCGTCGTTGTGACCGCGTCGGACGGCCAGAATTCTGCCTCGGGATCTTTGCAGGTTGTCATCACTGACGACTCCGGCGGCGGTGGCGGTGGAATCGTTAACGAATTTCAAATCCTGCGCACGACTGTTACGTTCAATTTCAAGCGCGCGAACAAGGACAGGCTCGCGCTGACGGGAGAAATTCCACTCGAGGCTGCATTCCGCCCTGCGGGAACGCCCGTTTCTGCGACGATCGGCGGGCTGACGCGCTCGTTCACACTCAATGCCCGCGGGAGCGCCGGCGACGCCAATAATGTGTTCACCTTGCAGGGTCCGGCGCGGTTCGGTACCGGAACGGTTGCGCTTCCCGTTGGATTCATGCTGATTTTGAGGCAACAGGACTTATTCTCTCAATTGCAGTCGCTTGGATTTGTCAACGCTGACGTGCGAAGGCAGCCTATCACATTTTCTGTTCAATTAACTTTCGATGGACAGGACTTTGGCCAGAATGTCGCGGTGCGCTATTCAGCAAGGCAGAACAAACGCGGCTTCGCGAAATGAGGAACTTGTCGAAATCCGAAGCCGGCGATTCTGGCTTCGGATTTCAGATCTACTGGATTGAACTCAATTACCTGCTGCAATTGGAAGTGTAAAGCAAAACGTCGAACCTTTTCCTCTTTCGCTTTGCACACGAAGCTTTCCGCCGTGCGCGTCGATGATTCCCTTTGAAATGTAAAGGCCAAGGCCCGTGCTCTGCTTCGTCGTGGTTTTATTCGACCGGAACCTCTCAAAAATATGCGGCAAATCCCCGGCGTCGATGCCCGCCCCCGAATCCGAGATTGAGAACTCGACATCTTCGTCTTTGATAATCACATTGATGCCAATCTGGCTTTCAGGCGCGCTGAACTTGATCGCGTTGTCGATGAGATTCGTAAATACCTGAAGGATGCGCGGTGGGTCGCACTGCAAATCGACGCTTCGAGTCGGGAACTGCAGTTGGAATCTGGGTGTCCCGGATGGCGACTGGAGTGCGGCCGTGAAGTCCGCGACGAGTTTTGAGAGACTCACCCGCTCCGGTATGACGGTCAGCCGTCCCAGTTGCACCATCGTTGCGTCCTGCAAGCAACGTATCAGGTGGGTCATGTGCTCGGCTGAACGAATAATGCACTGCGCCAATCTGTGTGTGCGGCCGGACCCGTTTTCAGGGCTTGTGTTCTCCACAATTAGCTGAGCACTGCAATTTACGGCTTGCAATGGGCTGCGAAGATCGTGCGAGATGATCGCAAGAATGTTCTCGCGAGCGGTTACCGCGTCCTGGGCGACTTTGTACAGTTGCGCGCGCTCAACCGCCAGGCTGCCATGATGCGCAATGTCGCGAATAAACGGGAACTCGCTCTCACTGAAGCTGCGCTCCGACTCGACCATTGCCAAAAGCACGACCCCGAGAATTCGATTATGCATCATCAATGGCACGCCAAGAACACTCTTCGGCTTCAGCAGTTTGAAGACACTTTGGAACTCGGCGTTCGGCGCAAGCGCGCCAACGGTTCGCTCGCTGATTTGATTGATGCAGGGTGTTCCGTGCTGGATTGCATCCCGCAGCGTTGCCGGGAGCGACGCGAGTTCCAAACGCTCCGGCAGGCCGTTCAGAATTTCGCGCTGCGTGTCATCAGGATGAATCGCCAATACCCGCTTGAATGCGCCCTCTTCATGAAGAAAAATGACGCAGCAGTCCGCGATTGCGGGAACCAGAACTTGCGCAATTGCGGAGAAGGTTTCAGTCAAGCCAATGGATTCCGCCAATTGCGGACCTACTCGCGCCAGAAAAGCCAGCCGTTCGCGTTCGCGTTCTTCAATTCTGCGCAATCGCGAGAGTTCTGCGGCGACAGCCACACGGTCGGCAAGCATCTGAATTGCAACTTGATCTTCTTCGGAGAATTCGGAAGTCCCGCGGCTCGCAAGATAAATATTCCCCCGGTTTTCTCCCAGCCAGCAGATCGGAACTCCAAGAAAACTCGTTATCCCGGCGCCAAGAGACTGAAGCCCGAACTCGGCGTTGAAACGATGGTGGCCGAGGCGAATTCGCGAATTTGAATGCAGAACGGTCTCAGGAATTCCCGCCGCACGCGGATCGCGCCCGCAGGTTGTTGCTTCGCAGTCCGCGCTACAGGAGTGCATCCAAGTCTCGAAAGGCTTGCCGGCGCCGCCTCCCAGGCCGATGGCTGCGAAGTCCGCCTCCGTAATTTGCCGCGCCGTCTCCAGCACAACTCCCAGGAAGCTGTCCAGATCGTTTGTGGAGAGTCCCGGCAGCGCATGCGAAAATGCCGCGCCGGCATGATCCAAAGCTGCGACCCGGCGCTTCCAGACTTGTTCACGCTCGCTGGAAAGCCGCAGACCGCGCTCCGTAATCTTGCGCCGCGTGACGTCAATAAAAGCAAAACGGCACGCTGTCGCCTGCAACTCCGGGCTCAACATCGCCGAACTGACAGCTTCGACTTCAACAGGCCCTTTTGGAGTAATGAAACTCAGTTCGCACGTTGAAGGCACCGTCGTTTTCAAGCACGTTGTGATATGCGACACGAATGCATCGGCATCGTGAAAACGCACCAGGTCCGTGAGTTTTCGGCCTATGATTTCACCGCGATCAAGCCCGATCGACGAAGCGCCCGACAAATTGATGTCGAGCACAACTCCGTCTTTATCAAGCGTGCAATAAGCATTGGGCGCGAAATCGTAGAGATCCGCGAAACGCCCGCACATTTCTCTGAGCGCCGTCTGAGTCTTGAGTAACTCCTGATTCTGCGCTTCAAGCTGCTTCTCTTTTTGTTGCAGCTCGCGGACAAGTTGAGCAACGTCGTCGCTTTGCGCTGGGGTGGTGTCGAACTGATTCAATGAAACATTGTCTAATCGCTGTGTGCTCACATCGTCCTCCTTTCGTTCTTTGTAAGTTTCATTTCCACCTGCGCGCCATTCGGGTCTGCCAGACAGAGAGGCGAATCCGGGTCTGGTGCATGCCTCGTACTTATCATCTGAAGGGCTTTCAAGCGGAACCTCTAATGTTGATTTTCCGCAAGTCAATAAAAACTTAGTCAGTTTTCACCACATCACTTCTGAACAATGGGGAAAAGCCCTTAGTGCCGTATGGAATAGTGATTCTCAAGATTGAAGAAGTGCGCACTTTGTGTTTCAAATAATAGACTAAAAGGCTTACTAATTAGCAACACCAATGCACAAAGAGCACCCTTAAATAAGAACCACTAATTGATATACTAGAAGGAAAGCTAATAATGAATGATGTGTTTGCACTTTAGTAAGTTAACTCTGCTTCACAAGTGGGTAAGATTGAAACTAATTGCGTCTGGACGGCATCGACTTCCATTCAAGCAATCAGCTTCGTTCCAACTCCCATTTACCCATTCGAAGTGCCCTGGGCCTGCTGGATATGGAACCCAAGGTTAGTTTTTGTGTTTTCTGATAAATGAATTTCTTTGAAAAGCTCCTGCCTGAGTTAATTGGTCTTGATTGTCGCGTCTTACCGGCAACAAATCGAATACACTTTGCTGGAAAGGCAGTAATGTTTTCTTCAGTAAAGCGCAATTTGGGAGGCCGCTTCAGTCCGGCCCGTGTGGAGCGCTGCTGGAGGCAGTGGATCGCGAGCGCGCATGGCCTGGCGTCATGAGGCCAATGACCGGCCACTCGCCGCCGCGTGCCCTCCACGGTGCATTCCACTACCTCCTGCGCATGCTCCTCCTTCCACTGCGTTCTCCTCCGTCAAGCCCTGCGCGAACGCTTAGCCTTGATGCAAAAAAGTGCGACAGCAACGCCGAGCGCTGCGATGTCCTCTCGTTGAATGTTCACCTCGGAAACGTTCGCCGATGCCTCGCCGTTACTCTCGGATTGATAATCCTCCGCGTATAACGGTTCACGTTCTTTAGAGCAGTTCACGATTGAATGTATGCGCAGATGCGCCGCGCCGGACTGCGGCATCGAGGCGGTCGAGCTAAGGCGTATCAGCTCGCGGTACCTCGTAGCGCACAGACGGCATCGATCAGCTTGCGCGGCTCCACAGGCTTGGGCAGATGAATTTGGAAGCCGGCATCCAGCGCTTGCTCCCGCTCTTCCGGGCGTGCAAAGGCGGTCATGGCAATCGCAGGCGTCTTGCCGCCGGCGGCTTCGGAAAATGCGCGAATCTTCCGGATCAAATGAAAACCGTCTTCACCCGGCATTCCGATATCGCTGATCAGCACATCGGGCCGGACTGTTTTGAATGCTGCCATGGCCTCGGGAACCGATCCCGCCGCCGTGACGACAGCCCCGTGCTGCTCCAGAATCAGTTTGGCCAGTTCACGAGAATCCAGATCGTCCTCCACCACGAGGACGCGCAGACCCTTCAGTGTGTTGGCATCGATGGGAGCGTTGCTCTGAGTTGCGTCGACAGCATGGCGTTTCGGAACGTTTGAATCACAGGGCGCCGATATGGGAATGGCCACGGTAAACGTTGCGCCTTTGTTTTCGCCGGCGCTCTCGGCATGTATGGTTCCTCCATGCAAGTGAACCAGTTGCCGGACGATCGCCAGCCCCAGGCCCATACCGCCGTGCTGCCGCGTGGACGAACTGTCCTCCTGCCTGAAGCGCTCGAAGATGTGCGGCAAAAAGTCGGGGTGAATGCCTTTGCCGCTGTCCGCGACTCGAATTTCGCAAGTCTGGCCGCGCGCACTCGAAGTAATTTTCACCCATCCGCCGGACGGTGTGAACTTAACTGAGTTTGTCACGAGATTGGAGACAACCTGCTGCAGGCGGTTGGGATCCGCCCAGGCTTCGCACGGCTGAAGATCCGTGGAAACCGTGATCCCCTTTTCGGCGGCGTTGGCGCGCACAGTCTCAAGCGTGCCTTCGACTACCGTCTGGATCTTGACTGGAACGGGACTCAGTTCCAGCTTGCCCGAGATAATACGGGAAATGTCCAGCAGGTCGTCGATCAATCGCGTTTGCAAATGAACATTGCGTTCAATGACGGTGATACCTTTGGCCAGCGTATCCGAATTGATGTTTCCCGATTGAATCACCTTGATCCAGCCCAGCATTGCCATCAGCGGCGTGCGCAACTCGTGCGAAACGATCGCCATGAATTGATCTTTTGCGCGGTTGGCATCTTCGGCGACGCGGCGCGCCTCGCGTTCGCGAACGAGCGCCTTTTCACGCTCGTCTTCGGCCGCGCGCAGACGCAGCAGCGCGTTGACGGTCGCCAGCAGCACGATTCCTTCGACCGGTTCGGTCAAATAAGCGTCGGCGCCGCCTTCAAGTCCGCGTGCCTGGTCCTCTCCTTTTACGAACGATGCCGAGGTCTGCAGCACCAGAATCTGTCGCGTGGCGGGGTTGGCCTTCAACTGGCGGCAAAGATCGAGTCCGTTGGCGTCGGGAAGCTTAACGTCGAGCAAAATGAGTTGCGGACGTTTGCTCTCGATCAATTGAAGCGCTTTCTCGCCGGTCTCCGCTTCAAAGATCTCGAACGTCTGCTGCCGCAACGCGCGTACTTTTGCGTAGCGGCCGGCTTCGTCGTCATCAACGACCAGAATCTTTTGTTTCACGTCGATCGGCATGTTAATTCCGCGTCAGCGCCTCCGTCATCTCTGCAGGCGCATATTGGGGACTCAAACCTGCCTTTCGAAGCGCGGCATCGAGCTGCGCGCGCGCGGCGTCCTGGCTGAGCGAGTCCTTGGAGACAATCTCGACGGCGTCTTCAAGCAGCCGGCGGCGGTCGCTCTCAGTCAGCAGACTGGCTGTGTGGATAATGACCGGTATGTCCCGCGTGGCCGGCTGATCTGCAAGCTGGTTCAAAACGTCGTAGCCATTCATCCCCGGCATCACAAGATCCAGCAGAATACCCTGGGGGTGCAGTTCGGCGGCGCGCGCCAGCGCTTCAACGCCGCCGGTGGCCTCAATAATCGAATAACGATCCTTCAGGTAATTGTTCAGGACGTATAACGCGGCCTCGTCATCGTCCACGATCAACAGCGTCGGACGGGAGACAGTCATGCCCGTGAGTTCGCACAACTTTCTCAGCAGCGTGGAGCGGTCAATGGGCTTCACGACGTACGCTTCAGCGCCCAGCGCGTGCGCTTTCTGCTGGTCTTCAACCGTGCTGACGATCATCACCGGAATGCTGCTCGTTGCCTGATCGGATTTCAAATCGCTCAACAGCCGCCAACTGTCTTCCCCTTTCAGCAACACATCCAGAATCACCGCTCGCGGAGTGCCTCGCGAAAGAAGAATGCGCGCATCGCGCAGCGTCTGCGCCGGAACGATCTGGAACGGCGTGTTCTGGACGTATTTCTGATAAATATGGATTGTCTCCACATCGTCTTCGACGAGAAGCACCGGCACTCCGTTATCAGAGGTCCATTCGACATTCGCCGCATCCGGTTCGGCTGCCTCGGGGAATTTCAGTGGAATAGTCGTTGTAAAAGTTGACCCGACTCCAACCTCACTCGTTACGCCGACACTGCCGCCCAGCACCTCCGCAAGCTTTTTGGACAACTGCAGCCCCAGGCCGGTGCCACGCACTTTTTTCTGCAACTGGTGATCAAGCTGCGAAAATTCCTTGAACAACTTGTCATGCTGCTCGGGCGCGATGCCGATCCCGGTGTCCGCGACGAAGAACGTCACCATTTTGCCGTCGGCCGACAGAGCCGCCGAAACGCGAATGCTTCCTTGCTCCGTGAACTTCAACGCGTTCGAAATGAAATTTCTGAGAATTTGAGAGACTTTCGCCTCGTCCGTATAGAGCTCCGGAATGTCTTCCCCGCTATCAAAAATCAACTCGACGTGTTCGCTCACCAGCAGTGGGCGCAACATGCCGCGCAACGCGCTGAAGAGATTGCTGCACTGAAAATGTACGGGCCGGACAACCACCTTACCGGCTTCGATTTTGGCGAGATCAAGCAGATCATTCACGAGCCCCAAAAGCGTGTCGGCGCTCTTCTGAATGTAGCCAACCTGTTTCTCCTGCTCAGGCGTGAGTTCACCGTCGCTGCGATTGAGCAGCAACCGCGCGATCGCCAGCGTCGAATTGAGCGGCGTGCGGAACTCATGGCTCATGTTGGACAAAAACCGCGTTTTCAGCTCGTCGGCGCGCTTGAGATGATCCGCTTTTTCATCCAGTTCGGCATACAGCGCGACCACGCCGCGATTGGTGTCTTCCAACTCCTGATTCAGCCGCGACAACTCTTCCTGCCGGCGCCGCAGTTCCTCCAGCGCGCGCATCAACTCGCGATTCTGCTGTTCAACTTCTTCCAGTGCGCTCTGCGGCCGCTTGCTGGCAAGATCCGCTGAAATCCTGCCGATATCGCTGGCGCTCAGGACGGGCGCGTTCTCCGGCAGCAGCTTTTTCACGACGACTTTAGTCCCGCGCCCTGGCGCAGAATCGATCTCGAATTGGTCCATCAGCCGGCGCGCGCCGAGAATTCCCAGACCCATTCCCGTCTGAGAACGGTAGCGACCCTCCAGGATTTCCTGCAAGTTACGGATACCCGGACCATTATCAGTCACCCGAACCAGAAAAACTTGCGGCGCGGTCCTACCCTCGATCTGAAACTCGATTTTGCCCTGCCCTGCATACGTAAATGTATTCCGCGCGAGCTCCGACACGGTCGTTGCGATGCGCACCTGATCGCGGTGCTCGAAGCCGACAAGTTCGGCCAGTTGCCGGGCGCGCTGCCGCGCGTTCACGACGTCGTGCTCAAACCGAATCTCGACAGTCAGAATGGGCAGACTCATGTGCTCACCGCCGTCGAACTCAATCGCGCCACGACCACGGTAACATCGTCCCGGACCCGCGTGTGGTCCCGGTACAGTACGCTCGCGATCAACGCCGGGTGCCGCGTTTGAAGGCCGGGATAATTATCGAAGTTCCAATGTGTCGCCATGCCGTCGGAGTGCATGATTAACAGATCACCTTCTTCCCACGTATACTGAAAATCGCGGGAGCGCAGTTGACCTTGGCCCAGCGTCCCGTTCAGTGAGACCATGTTGCGATATTTGTCATGGGACACGAGCACTCCGGCAACATTTCCCATGCCGCAATAATTGACTCGCTGGGTGTAACGGTCGATTGCAGCGATGGACACAGCCGCGCCGCGCGTGGCGCGCAAGGCATCATGGCCGCGGCCCATGATTGAAATCGGGCTTTCGTCTCGGTAGGAATCGAAGATTCGGATCGCCTCTTTGGCGGCTGTATGCGCATCCAGGCCGTGCCCAAGCCCGTCGGCGACCATGAATTGCCAGCCCTTTTCAGTTGTGAAATAAGACCACTGATCGCCGTTCACTTCTTCGCCGTGCAACGGCAGCGACACCGCGCCAACCTCCAAACCTGCGAACTCCATTAGAGGTTTTGGCCAGAACGCGGCGTACAATGCCGTGCCTTTGCCCGGGATTGAATAAATATCGAATTCAGACGCCAATCGTTTGATTGCGCCCAAACCCGTTCCCGGCGTGCCCGCTGTGGAATATCCGTCTGCCAGACAACGCTGAATATCTGCGTGCCCGCGCCCCTTATCCAGCGCGAACAGCGCAATGCCAGTCATTCTCTGGCGCAAAGCTGGTTGAACCAACAGTTCGCCACCGCCGCCATGTTTGAGTAGATTGTTGGCAGCTTCAGTTGCCGCAATCGCAATTTTGCCCGCTTCGATTTCGGAAAAACCGAGTGCAAGGGCAACTGAATTGATGCCTCGGCGTGCGTCCGAAACCTGGCTTTGATCGATGATCGGAAAACAGAGGTGTATATTCACGAATCCTGCTTGGTGGCCACTTTTAGCCAGTCCCGAAAAAAGTGTAAGCAATTTACACCAAAGGGTTGGTCAAACGGCGCATTGGGTACTTATGCCCCGATGATCGCTGTATTTGGAATGTCGCAAAACTTCAGCCAGCGCAATTCATCGCCACCGGGCGACGACAACACGCGTACCCTCTCCGGCTTTGGACACGATATCGAATTCGTTCATCAACCGTTTTGACCCGCTCAGTCCCAGGCCCATCCCGCCCTTCGTCGTAAAGCCGCCTTTCAACGCACGTTCCAGATCTTCGATACCCGGACCGCGGTCCGAAAAGGTCAGCCGTAATCCGACGCGCATACCGTCGGCAAGGCTTTCGATCTGCATGGAACCTCCGCCGCCGTGAATGACTGTGTTGCGGGCCAGTTCACTAGTCGCCGTGACAATCTTGGTTTGGTCCACCAGACTGAATTTCAATTCGGTGGCCCATTCGCGAGCGATGCGCCGGGCGGAGACAACATCTTCCTCAGTGACGATACGGAGAGTTTCATTCTTGCGGACTTCCATCCGCGTTCCTCCCCTCAGTATCTTCTGCGTCCCCTCCCATTTCTATTTCTGCGGAAACGCCAACTGTCGAGTGCAACAGCGCCATGCCCTTTTCGACGTCCAACGCAGTGCGCACCCCTTTTAACGAAAGACCCAGTTCCACGAGTGTGATGGCGACCGCCGGACGCATGCCAACGACAACAGTCTCGGCGTCCAACACGCGCGAGATCGCCGCGATGTTTCCCAGCATTCGACCAATGAAAGAGTCCACCAGCTCAAGCGCGGAGATGTCGATCAGCACACCGCGCGACTGGTGCTGCACGATGCGCTGGGAAAGATCGTCCTGCAAAGTCGTCGCCATCCGGTCATGCATATCCACCTGAATGGTGACCAGCAGGTAATTGCCCATTTTTAGGATCGGAATCCGTTCCATGAATACCTCTTATGCAGTCTTCTTAACGCGTTGTACTTGAAGGCTGTTGCGCTGCAGTGCCAGCGCGAACGCGTCCGCCAAATTGGATTTCGTAATTACTTCCCCCAGTTCCACGCCAAGATGCACGATGGTCTGAGCGATCTGAGGGCGGATGCCGCTGATAATGCAGTCCGCGCCCATCAGCCGCGCAGCAGCCACGGTCTTCAACAAATGTTGCGCGACCAGAGTGTCCACTGTGGGAACGCCGGTGATGTCAATGATCGCGATGGCGGAGCCGGTATCGACCAGCTTTTGCAGCAGGCTCTCCATAACCACCTGAGTGCGCGCGCTATCCAGCGTGCCGATGAGCGGCAGGGCCAAAACGCCGTCCCACAACTTGACCACCGGAGTGGACAGCTCGAGCAACTCCTGCTGCTGGCGCCCGATCACTTCTTCCCGCGTTCTTTGATAAGCCTCGGTCGTCAAAAGTCCCAGTTTGTCGACAACCAGCGTCAGCGCCCAGACTTCAGCGGCTAGGGCTTCGGGGTCCTTGCCAACCTCTTCCCGCAACCGGTTGAAAACCGGCTGTTTCAGCGAAAATACGAATTGCGCCGTCTCAATGGGACTAAAACCCTGTCTGGCCCGCGAAGCCGAAATCCGCGCAATAAGTTCACGAACCTTGGCCCACGCCGCGGCGGAGGTATCCACACCGCCGCTCTGCATGCTCTCCATGAACAGATTCAGAAATTCGCGAGACTGCTCCTTCAATTCGCCCTCGCGGATTTTTCCGCCTGCTCCGCCGTCTGCTGCAAGTTGCAATTCGACCCATCTGGCGAGAATGTCCCCTTCGTGCTTTTTGAGAATTTGCGGAATTCTTGATTTTGCTGTTTCAGCCATGACAGTCCCCCCTTTGTGGCGAAAATTCTTGCTGAAAAAATATCGAGTGGTAGTTTTCTCTCAGAACGTCCTGAGGAAACTTGACGCGAGAAAATCCGATGTCACACGCAGAAATCCCCGTTCATACCGCGCCTTGCATTTTGTACGTCGAAGACAACGACGCCAAACGTTACGCTCTTTCGAAAGCCCTGCGCCAGGCAGGCTATGAAATCACTGAAGCCGCCAGCGGTGCGGCTGCTTTAGAAGCATTGGCCGCCAAAAACCCGGCCGTTGCCGTCATTGATGTGAGGCTTCCAGACACAGACGGTTATGAGTTGTGCCGCGAATTGAAAAACCGATGCGAAATTCCGGTGTTTCTGGTTTCCACACATGTTCCCAACACATTGAAACTTGGCAAATCCGGTGCCGATGCATTCCTTGAAGGTTATTCCAACATCGAAGAGTTCGTAAAAAGTTTCCAGCGCCTGATTCCATTGCACAAACCGCAACTTTGCCAATAAGCCTCACGGCTAAGGCATCGGAATTCAGTTTTATGCTAATGGGAGAAAGTTAGCGCCAACCTTCGAACGCTCAGGAATACTGAAGAATCGAAAAGAGTTATTGGTCGGGACGACTGGAAGTGTTCTGTGGTGAACAGAAGCGCCGAACTGCGGCAAATTGATGCGTTAAACAATCACAGCACGCATCAGAGAACCTTCTTTCGCGCGGGGAAAAACACTTCAGTGGATCCCTGAAAGCCGCAGTCAAATAAAAAGCGGGGGCGATTTCACCCCCGCTTTCTGAACTCTCACTACGTCGTGCTTACTGATTGACTGGCGCAGTGCAATCAACTTTGCGCCAGACTTTATGTTCGCCGACGTCGCAAACTTCGCGTGTGCGGGTTTCGTAGACGGCCGGGATGCTGATCTGGCGTTTTGATTCGCGTGACTCGCAGACACGCTTCTCGACTGTCTTGAACTGGGCCGGGATGGTTTCGTAGGTGCAGGATGCCGGTGTGCCGCAGACCTGGCGGGTGCGGGTTTCGTAGACGGCCGGGATTTCGATGCGGCGCTTCGATTCCTTCTTCACGCAGACCTGTTTCTCAATCGTCTTGTATTCGGCCGGGATGGTTTCGAAGGTGCAGGATGCCGGCTTCGCGCAGACCTGCCGCGTGCGGGTTTCGTACACAGCCGGGATCGCGATCTTGGTGGTGCTGGCGGGCGTTACGCAGACTCGGCGAGAAACAGTCTTATATTCGGCCGGGATGCATTCGACGGCGCAGGTCTCTTTAGTGGCGCAGACCTGGCGAGTTCGGGTTTCCGAAACTGCGGGAATGGCGATCAGGCACCAGCATTCGCCCTTCACTTCTTTCACATTGCTTCCGGCGGCCACTTCCTTGCAATCCACTTTTTGCCATTCGTTGCGAGCTGACGATACGCAGACCTGGTACTCTTCGGTGCTGAAGGTGGCGGGCACTCGAACTTTGCGTTCAGAAGCCTTGCGGACCATGACCGTTTCCTGGCGCTCTTCGTACACCGCGGGAATCGTCTCGCTGCGGCAAGTCTCGCCCTTCACTTGTTTCTGGTAACTCTCGGTCGTGAACTCGGCCGGGATCTCGATGCGCCGCTTGCTCTCGGGCCGGCAGACAACCTGCTCCGTGCGCGTCTCGAACTCGGCGGGAATCGTCTCAGACGTGCAGGTCGCTTCCTTCACGCGCTTCTGATAATTTTCGGTCGTGAACGTCGCCGGAATCTCGATGCGGCGCTTGCTCTCCTTGCTCACGCAGACCGTCTCGGTGCGCGTTCCATACACGGCGGGAATGACTTCGAAGCTGCAACTCGCCGGCGACACCATGTGCTGCTCGGAGATGGTCCGGTACGTTGCGGGAATCGTAAACAAACACCAACACTCGCCGGGCACCGCTGTGGGTGGACGATTGTTGCCGCGGAAGGGTACTTCGTCCGTCGCCTGGCAGTTGATTCCGATCAAAGATGCGGAGATCAAAACGCCAAGAGTTACGGCCAAAACGTTAAACTGTTTCATGCACTTCTCCTTTATCTCGGTGAATTCAGTGAGATGACTTAGCAATGAGCGATTGCAGTGCCAACATTGATAATTGCTGTAACTCCCTTGAACGCGCTAGGTTGATAAAATGGGCTGACAAAATGATCTATAGTTAATGCGACCGATAATCAGTCGCCGCGCGTACGCTTTCCAGAGGGAGGCAAATAAGGCTCATTTGGGAAGAATCGCGTTAAAGAACAAGACGGAGACAGAAGCTTGCTTCTGTCTCCGCCCTTGAGTCGCAAGACCACGTTGCCTAAGAGGGGTTAGGCATTCACCATCCTGCGGCCAAGCACATAGTAAATTGAAGCTCCGATAATGGGCAGACAGAGGATCATTGTTATCCAGATCGTTTTCTCGCCAGCCATGCCCCGGCCGCTCAGAAGACTGATAATCGCAAACAAGTCGAGCATCAAAAGAGCGATAGCGAACAAGTTAAACATTTAGGAATCTCCCAAGCATTTTATTTTTATTGAATCGTAACTGTGAGCACTTCTGTCTTTCCGTCCGCAAGAACTGTGATCGTTCCGTCATGGGCGGACTTTGGCGCTTCGATCGTAAGCGTCGTTTCCGTTTCGCCGGCTCTGAACAGCCCGCCGCTGACAAGAACCCCGGATCCGGACGAGACACTCAAGCCGACCTGCATGTCTTTCATGGTTCCGCCGCTGCGAGTTCCATTGACGCGGGCTTTCGTGCCGTGCTCCAATCGGATACTCTTATTATCCCAGCTCACTATGGTAGGATTGGCTTCCTTGTTATCGGAAGAACTTGAAACGGCTTCCCCCGCCTTGGTCTTTACACTCTGACTGAAGTCTTTGATTTTTGAGACCGCGCCAGAGGTGTCCTCTTGGATTTTGCCTTTATCCAGGGTGGCTCCGATGGTCATTTTGTCGCCTGTATTGCTCTGCTCGGATACGGTGAACCAGTTTCTGTAGAATCCAAAGAGCAGGAAGATTGCAGCGCAAATAACTATGAATCTTGCCATACATCACCCCCATTTAGACGTTCGTTGTTTCGACAACGTCAAAACTTTTGAGTTTCAAAACCAAAGTGCTGCGCGCCAGCCCCAATACTTTGGCGGCGGCAGTTCTATTCCCGTTACAATGCTTCAAAATGAGCAGGATGTGCCGCTACTCGATGTCCGCTAACGACTGAGAGTCGAGATCCATCTCCGTTACCTCGAATTGAGTTCGGGACGCAACACGTACCAGCCAATGCGCAATTGAACGGCCCGAAGTGAAGATTGGCGATTATTTTAAGGCAGCGGCGTATTTGAGCCGTGCAAACGTGAAAACTTGGTGAAACTGAGTCGTGTCCAGTTTCACCGACACAATGACTTCCGATTTAGACTGTATGATTTTCGATCAACCCATGAGGCACTGAGTTAGCTGTAGCCCTTGAGTTTCAATACAAGCGTGCTGCGCGCCAGACCCAGCGCTTTGGCAGCGTCTGTCCGGTTTCCATTACAATTCTTCAGCACGCGCAGGATATGGCGCCGCTCAACGTCGGACAGCGTTTGAGTGTCTTCTTCTATTTGCTCGTCTGAAGCCGGAAAGTTCAACTCATCGACGCGTATTTCAGTGCCCGCAGCGAAGATGACCGCCTGTTCCATTAACGACCGAAGTTCGCGCACATTTCCCGGCCAGGCATAAGAACGAAGCCGGTTTTCGGCTTCCGGCGTCAAAGTCCTCGACCATTTGCTCGCAAGCCCGACAAAATGGCGCGCGAGCGGAATGATGTCCTCCCGCCGCTCTCTCAACGGCGGAACGACAAGAACTACGGTCACAAGGCGATAATACAGATCCTCACGGAACTCATTGGTCTTGCAAGCTTCACGCAGGTCTTTGTTGGTGGCGCAGATGATGCGCGGATCGACTGAGATATCTTTGTCGCTGCCGACCGGCCGGATGATCTTTTCCTGGATCGCGCGCAGCAGCTTAGTCTGAAGGCCATATTCCAAGTCGCCGATTTCATCTAGGAACAGCGTTCCACCGTCCGCTTCCATGAAAGCGCCCTTGCGATCGCGATCTGCGCCTGTAAACGAGCCCTTTTTGTGTCCGAACATCTCCGACTCGAACAGGCCGGCGGGAATGGCCGAGCAATTCCGGGCGACGAACGCCTTATCCGCCCGCGGCGACTGCCGGTGCAGCGAGAGCGCAATACACTCCTTGCCGCTGCCGGTTTCGCCTTGAATCAGGATTCCGGCGTAACTTGCCGCGGCTTTCTTGACGCGTTCAAGCAGGCCGAGCATGGCCGGAGCTTCCGCGACGATCTGGCCGTTCGGCCCACTCGCCAAGACGCTCTGAAGCTTCCGCTCTTTCTCGTCCAACTCGATTTGAATACGCTTCTGATCGGTAACATCGCGGATAATGCCGGTAGCGTAGATCTTCTCCCTGCCGCGATACTCTGAAAATGAAACTTCAAGATCAAGCGATTTGCCGCTCTTATGCAAGCCAACTAATTGAAGGTACTTAACAGGACTTGGTTTGCTACCCAGTTTCGAAACCAGATTTTTGTATTGCGGATGATCCGGAATAAGAAGCGACATCTTCTTTCCCAGAAGTTCGGCGGCCGAATACCCAAAAACCTGCTCCGCGGCCTGATTCGCAAACAAAATATCGCCCCGCTCGTCGATCGTCACGAGCACGTCAATGGACGTATCCGCCAGAAGACGGTAGCGCGCTTCGCTGGCATTCAAAGCCTCTTGCGCGCGCAGGCGTTCCATAAAAAGGCCGATTTCGGTGGCGATAATCGCCATCATCTCCTGAACGTGCGGATCAGGCTGACGAATGTCGCGGCTCACAAACTCCATGGCGCCCAAGACCTGATTCCCGAGCTTGATTGGAATACAGGCTGCGCCGCGAATGTTCTCTTTTGGTGCTATAAATGTGCCCGGAATGTCTTCGTCGGCATAATGCTCGACCCAAATCGGCTCTCCGCTCGCCCAAACCTGCCCCGGGAGACCTTTGGCCCGCGGCAATCTGATATTTCGAATTTTTGATACAAATTCGTCGGCCTTCAGCGCGGAAGAACACCAAACCTCCTCGCAAACCATTACCTGGTCTTCCTCGTCGACGCGCCAGAGAATTCCCATCTCCCAACCGAGCGCCTCGGCAACTTCGCGAAGCAGCTTCGGGGTCGCTTCGTGAAGCGTGCTGGCTTGGGAGAGCACTTGAGAAATGGCCAGCTGCGCCGCCATGCGCTTCGACAACAACTCAGCATTGACAGACCTTGACCCGCCAACACTTACGTCGGTTTGCTTCAACTCAGATTTCAAAGGGTGGACTCCGTGAGGAACTGAACAAGTGACTTTATCATCAAATGACCGCTTAGTCTAGAACTAAGTCCCGATAATCGCCATGATCGTCCGATTATCAGTCACTTAGTTGCGTGCAAAGTCCAGCATTCCCGCCAGCACACTGAATTTGGCCCATTGAAATGAAAATTCGGCAACTTCCGAGTTATTTCGCTCGTAAGCTCGCAAATATCATTCGCTCCGCCTTGCAAATGCGGATTATTGATCTTCAGGCGCCGGCAGCTGCCAGCAAGTCGATCCCGGGATTGGGGATCAAAGTAGACGAAATATCCTGGGCTCCTGTAAGCCTTAAGATATCCCCCGCCATCATAGTCGAGGCGCTATTATTCGAGTAAATCGCCAGGAAGACGCCACCCGACTTCATCCGCACTTCGCAGCGCTCCAAATTCTGTTTCGAGAGTCCGAGCCCATTCAATGGCCCGCTATACAGGGCATCGGCGCAGGGCGCACGGGTCTGCTCGATACTCGCGAACTCACGAGAGGCTTCGATCAGCGCGAATATAACCGAAAGGTTTGATTTCTTGTAACCGGCGGATTTGAACTCCTCTATCGCCACCATGACGCCGGTTCGGGTCGCATAAACTCCAAAAGCCATCGAATTTTTTACAATCACATTTAGACTCCTAGGATTCCTGTGTTAACTCGGGCGGCGGCGAATGCACTGCCCATGAGCAGACTTTGCGACGCAAGTCCCGAACCACACTCGAGTATTAATTTCACAAAGCATCGACGTAATAATGCTTGGATTGGATTCATTACATTAAAGGCTACATCTAGGTGGCACAAGCTTCGCGCATCGCTTGCCTAAATGTTTTCTTGAAGGCAGGGGGCAAGTCCGTCGAAACGGGATTGAGGACCTGCCGGGATGAAGCAAAGGGGCAAAGCAATGAATAGCACAGCGGTAGCGGAACCGGCGACGAATCAGCATGCACAGGGACCATTCGATCCGAAAATCAATAACTGGGCGGAAGGCACCTTGATGTCGATCGACGCCGACGGGGCCAAGTTGTCGATCCGCGGCGCCAAGCGGCCGTACGCATCAGAGTACGCGAAGATGCTAAGGAACATTCACGAAACGACGGCAAAGATGACGCAGGCCGAGCGCAAGCTGAAGTCTTTCGAGATTCGCCAGAACTGGAACTCGGCGCTCATTAAGGCGCAGGAGCAGATGACGGACATGGATAGCGACTTTACATTCCATCTGCCGGGCAAGGGCCATCAGTTCGTGGTTGTTGACGAAACGATGTTCTACAGCCGGCTGACGCCGTCCACGGGGTCCACAAGCAGTTTGACTGACACCGAGTGCGCGTCGGTGCATGCGCTGAAGGATTTGAAGATCGGCGAATGCGTCGTGGTCGGCTATGAAAGCGGGATGTTCACCAACAGCGCCTATGCGGTGATCAAGGCCAACAAATCCACAGCGAAGTAGCAGGATCGACAGATATCCTTAAGAAAGGAATGGGCTGATGCAGGTGCATCAGCCCGTTTGCTAATCAGTCTTAATCGTCCTGCGCGGGCAAAGCGATTTACGCGCGCCTGGAAGAGAGCAACAGAATCGCGCCGGCGGCGATCGCCAGGCCTCCGACAATTGGCGGCAGCGGGATCGTGTGTTCTTTATCAGCTGTTGCCTGAATCGGGCCGAGGTCAATGACTTTCTCGCGCGTCGTGTAACTAAAACCCTGGTATGCCAGCGCGATTGCGCCCATCACAATCAAAACAATTCCGATTGCACTCCTGCTCATCTTCGTTCTCCTTCAAGTGGTAGTTATTTAATCGCGCCGAAGGCGATTGGATCAACGGCCCGCGGATGCAGGCTTGTTTAGCATTTCAATGATCACATTGTTTGGAACTCCTGCCGCCTTGAGGCTGATTACTTCGTCAGCACTGGGCGCGGGACGATTGCTCTTGGCGACTGCGGCGAGCATCTCGGTTTCACTCGCTCCACGCTTCGCCATCTTGATGATTGAATCACTGCCCCCGGATTTCGAATTAATAAGCCACATCCCGAATAACCCGAGTCCGATCAGGCCAATAAATGGCAGAATGAATTTCTTCATGGAAGCACTCCTGAAAAGGTGATTAGTGAAGCGTGGCCCAAAGTTGGGCCACGCCGTTATTGCCGCATCGTTACAACTGGATCATAGGGCTATTTATTGTCCTTCTTCTCACGTCTGTCTTCCTCTTTGTCGTCGCGCTTGTCCTCGCGCGCTTTTTGGCGGGCCGCGTTCTCGGCTTCCTGTTTTGCTTTATGCTCCGCGGACAGCTTCTTTGCGTCATCGCGCTTTTCCTGAGACCCGTCCTTCTTTTCTTCGCGTTTCACTTCCGCGGCAGCCTTATGCTCGACCGCGGCATCCTTCTTCTCTTCGCGTTTCTCCTGAACTGAGTCTTTCTTCTCTTCGCGCCTCTCTTGAACGGCTTCTTTCCTGTCCTCGCGTTTCACTTCCGCCGCGGCTTTGCGATCGGCTGCCGGCGTTTCCTTGACCGCTCCCGGGGCGCTGCGAAGGACCTTTTCCTGCTTCAGTCTCGCGCGAGCATCTTCTTCGCTGATAGCTGGGCGAGTTTGTTTATTGAGTTGGGATTTTTCGTCTTTGCGTTCGGCCTTTGCGACGGCCGGGGTGGGATCCTTCTGCTGACGTTCAGCGCGCATGGTTTGAGCTGCCGCCCGGCGTTGGATCGCGGCTTCCGGCGTCCGCGGAGTGGCGCTGGCCACCTTCGGCATGTAGGCCACGATCTTGTCCCCGCTGGTGTTCTCTCGAGCGATGGGCTGGCCCGCGGCGACTTTCATTTCCTCGACGCGCATTTTCTTAACCTCGCGCTTTGTGGCGCGCGCGATGATGTCGGGCGAAACGCCGTTATTGATGATTCGATTGTCGTTGTAGACATAGGTGTTGTTAATGACAGTTGTTTGGTTGTATACCTTGGTGACGTGAGCGCGCGGCAGCAGCACTGCCCCAATATCAATATCTAAGAACCGGTTCGTCGGCGCGAACGCATAATCGTTTTCGACCAGGCCGAAGTGGAAGTCCGAGCCAACGTGCTTATTGCGGAAACTGAAACCGACGCCTATTTCGAAATGAGACTCCGGCGGAAGCGGCGCCCAGCCCACATATTCATCCGATCGTCTCCAATCAACCCATGAAGGCGCCCATTGCGTGCCCGGAACCCAGACCCAATGATGCTGCGGATGATTGTACCACCGGCCATAGTGAAAGCCCGCCCAACCCCAGGCGTACGAAGACTTGTAATACCAGCCGTGATCCGACCATTCCCATTGTCCGCCTTGCGAATAGGGCCGCCAATCCGCATGAATCGACATTTCGCGTGGTTGCCAGATTTGACCATAGGTCGCATCCTGGTGCCACGATCCATGCGGCGAAAGCGCTTCATAGAAAAAGCTGACATTCAAGTCCTCCGCCGGCGGCGCATACGTTGCGTCGATAGGCTGCTCAGATGGACTGGCGTTTTGCGTTGGAGTTGCAGCCGGCCGCGGGCTACTGTTTCGCAGCGATTCGCCGTGGTCGATCATTGCAACGACAATTGTCGGAGGGACGCCCTCGTCGTCGAGCTTCTGAATTTCATCCGCGCTCAAGTCAAACGCGACATCGGAAGCATTGATGTAGGCCATGATCACACCGCGGTCGACCCCATTGCGTTGCAACTTTAGGACATTGTTTACACCCTCGGATGCCTGTGTGGCGAATCCAATGAGTAATAACGATAATAGTCCAAGCTTTACTTTAGAATGTTTCATCTACGACTCCTTTTCTCTCTAACACAGTTCGAGGGCACGCGCCGTTCGAAGTACAAGTCGATCTGGCAACCGCTGGGACTTACAGCCGGCATCGGCCTCCCCAATTACTTCTGCCGGCGCCTCAGCGGCTGCCATTGTTTTAGCTCTGGCTCTAGATTCTGCCCGTGACCAACAGGACAACCACAATAACGATCAAGATGCTGACGCCGCCGCTGGGGCCGTACCCCCAGTCCTTGCTATGGCCCCACCGGGGCAGCGCACCGAGAAGAAAGAGAATGAGCAGTACCATCAAAATTGTTCCAAGCATGTTCGAGATTCCTTTTGGCGAGAGTCACTTCAAATCCGGTTAACGGGGGGTTATGCGCAAAGGTGAGGCCGTAAGCTGATTATTCGAAGCTAATCCAGACGTTCATAGGACAGCACTGAGGCAAGAAGCTGATTTTGACTTGTTGGAGGGGTATCCGAATTTCGGTCGGTCGCATCGGAATTCGAATAAACAGGGGCTGTCGGTGATCGGCCGGATAACGATTAGCGGGCAGTGGCTTTGTTTGCAAAATACTTGGAAATCAGTTGCTTAAACTCTTCAGATTTTCGCAATTCAATGAAATCGGGGTCGTTTTTGATCTCATCTTCGGTCAAATGCCGGTGATTCGGAGTTTTGAAGAAAGATTCAAGCATTGCAAGGGCGCGGGCGGAATCGCGGCTAACCGCATAATAGCCGGCCAGGTTGTAGAACACGCAACAGTGGACCGGGGCGGCATGTTTTCCCTGCGAATTCAGTCCAGCAAGGGACATCGCCTTGCTGGCCTGTTCGACGCCCGCTTTGTGATCGCCAGAGCGCTCAAGCTGAGCCGCATATAGCAATAATGCAATCGGATCATCCGGATCGAGCGCCGCGGCTCGGCGGGCGTGGTCCGCGGCGTTCTTCCAGTCGCGTTGCATAACATAAAGATGGCAGAGTGAACGATGCGTGTCGGCCAAAGGCTTCGCTTGCAGGCTCTTCAGCATCAATGCGGCGGCTTCGGCCGGCTTTCCCGCCTTCGCGGCGAGTTCACCCAGGCCGCGCCATGCAAAAGCCGCAGCTTGCGGCTCCTGATCCCGGGCTCGGATCGCGCTTTCAAATGCCTTTTTAGCCGCGCCGGACTCCGAGGTGTAGAATCGAAGGTGCTCGCCCAGCGCGGCCCACGACATTGATGAATTGCCAAATTCCATTGTTGCGCGCTCATATAGTGTGCGCGCATCGGAAAATCGTTCTTCCCGTTCAGCTTTGGCGGCCGTGCTGATTATTTCGAGAAGGTCCTCGGCGGAATGAACTCGTACTTCAAAAATTAACAGGCAGAGTGTGAAAAGAAGAATTTTCGAACAAATCGTCATACTTTAGTACCGCCTTGAAGCGCTCACCACAGATCGAATCTCTGTGGTGAGCGAGGTATTATTTAGTCGAGCGGTAGGTCACCATCTGAGCATTGTTCAGGATATGATTGAGCTTCGCGTCGAATGCCAGGGCGGCATCGAAGTTGTTCAAGTTCGCCGTGGCTTCGGCGAGTTTGCGGGTTTCTTTATCGCAATTTCCCGTGCAATGATCCAACTTGGCCTGGGCGCTCTGGCGCTTGTCCTGAAGATTAGCGAGTTGGCGCTGAACATCGTTGCGGCCGTCGGACACGTCTTTGGACTGGCGGGTACTCAGGTTCAGCTTGGCGCTGGTCGTATCGAAGCGCGCATCGAACGCGCCTGGAGCAAGAACAACAGGCTTGCTGGCGGGCGCCGAACGCACTTCGTATGTGCTTGATTCACTCTTGGTGGGCTGCAATCCCGGTTTCACATCGGTTCGCGCGCGGTACCCGCCGCCGCCGCAGGCCGCGCTCGCTGAACCTGCTACAACGAACAAAGACAACATTCCAATGATGGTACGCATTTTACTAATCTCCTCAAAGTCCTGCATTGTTTGGCCGAAGCCGGTGTTTCATGGGCAGATTGCCCATGAAAGATTTCGATTACAATTTTGGTCAATTCGCAGCGTTCGCAACTTTTCGAACTGTGGATTTCAGGGGATCTCCGATCGTGTGAAGAAAGAAGTGAGTGATTTTGTTTTTCTTGTTTCTCACATCCCTTTTGATTTGTTCCTGATCGACCTTGATCACAACACGGTTTTCAACGACCGTAGTATCGCCGGCGCGAGCCACTGCAGTTCCCGCCAGCATCACAATCACCAACCCGATTCCTCTAACAATCTTCATAATCTCTTCTCCTTGATTGCCGATGCTATGCGCACGTGAGGGGCCATGATTCGCCCTGGCGTATTATTAGTTCACATCTGATGGGTAAATTACATGAAAACAGCAGAGAATAAACTCGACCGTGGCGTGTGGGTTTCGGTTTTGACCGAGTGATTTTCGATATTAGACAGGCAGGGGCCTGAGAACTGACGATATTCATCAAAAGAACAATTATTCGATTCGAGCACACAAGTTGCATAACTCAACTCGCCCTTCCGGATTAAGGCCGGGTTGAATTCATCAGGCTGGTCTTTCCCTTTTCCCCGTCATAGTTCCTACCTTTTACAAGCGCTCATCGGCCGAAAGGCAAATGAGCGCCTTTCCTTTTCAATAGATTCTAAGTTTGCGGCCTAAAGTAATGCGATCAGCGTCGGAAATACTATTCAACGCCATCAAGGATTGAATAGAAACCTGAAACCGTCGCGCAATGCCTGCCAGGGTGTCGTCACGCTGGACAACGTAAGTCCCATTTACCGTGACGTTTCTCGGGTCAAGCGATAGCAATTCCGTCTCTGAGATCATTTCACCCGCGGGTAGCCGGGGGCGTGATCGCGGTACGTCGAGAGACCGCTTCGATTCGACCTTGTTGGCAAGCACGGGAGAGAGCTTGGACTTGACTGGTTCCGCCGCCGCGTGTTCGCCCATTCCCAATGGGGCGATGAAGCTCTCGATAGCCGAGGCAGGAACAAACAACCCCTTCGAGTGGTCGAGATCGTCGCCTTTCGGTATTCCGGCGACCGCAAGACCAATGACTTTCCCCGTGCTTTGAGAGAATACAGGTCCACCGCTGCAGCCATGATCGAACTCGATCTCCGCCAGCGATTGCACACTGCCTTCATGAAACCGGCGAACAAGCTTCCCTTCGTACAATTGAACCGGAATTCCTCTTGGAGACCCCGCCATAATCACCGGCGCCATCACCTTTTCATCTACGGGCGCCAGCGATACTACTGCGGGCAGTTCTTCGGCTACTTCCAGCAGGCAAATATCGAGATTTTTGTCTGCGGAAATTGGCTTGCACGGGAGCCAATATCGCTCCGTGCCCTTTTCCATTTCTACCTTGAGGGTCGGATATGGTTTTCCTGAACGATCAAGAATATTGTGCGCCGCGCTAAGTAAATAACGCTTTCCCGGCCGGCCGTAGCTGTTCAGATCGATTCCAAAGGCAGTGCCGTGACCCACACAAATGTCGCGGCCTTCACGGCGCTCGTAACGAATCCGAATTGCGCTCTTGAGCAGCGCGGTACGCTGCGCGTCGGTCAAGGTCTCTTCCGCACTGCCATTGTTCGAAAATAAGATGACCAGGCCAATCAAAATTACGAAACGGCGCGCGTGATGGATTGTCACGAGTGTTCTCCTGTATGGGGCGGAGGACTGCTGAGGTGGTTGAAACCGCATTGCATACTATCGACATGAACTGACAGAGTCGAGATGAATTACCAAATAAAGATCATGTATTTTCCGTATCAGGCCTTAAGGGGAAGGATGCTTTACTCATTTGCTCAAAGCAGCTGCGGGCTTGGCGCACTGCTGTCCGATTATCGACTATTAGTTCCGAAAATCAGTCGCCAACCTTAACTCTTGTAAAACCATATGTTCATCAGGCTTAAGGCAAAACGGCAAACGAAATCCGGTCAGGTGGCGGAAGTTATCTGTGTTGGTGTATTTTTTTCAGCTCAAACTGTCGCCGCGAGTCGTCCAGCGGATGAAATTCAGCTCAAGACCAACCCGGATAAGGAGACTACGAGCCAGCTACAGCTGAAATTTGAAAGAGTAAACGTGGTCGGCCTGCCGACAGCGGGCCAAATGAACATCCCGTCTCTTGCGGATCAAACCGTCATCCTGATCGTCAAAGCGCTATGTTTGAGAGCATCGCCGATTCGGGAGGACGCGGCCCTCTTACTGCCACAATCCGATTTTCGCGAGCCCAGTATGAAAATCGGACACCCGGGCCTCCGGTATCAGTGGCTTGGGCGAATTCGACGAGCCAATGCCTCAATTTTGAGTTTTGTTCACTTTTCCTTTCATGGGTGAAAGTTGTGTTTCGGGCGGTCTGGCAGTTCCTGGACTCCCAACCGGCTCATTAAGTGCGCTAAGCCGCGTGCCTGATCGCAGCCAGCCGGTTGCCGCGGCAATTTGATTTAGCATTGGCAGGGGACTTACCATGAAGACGTTATTTGTCCGATTTAAGTTATTTTCTTTGATATTAGGATTAAGCGTTGCCGGAGTCATCTGCGGCGGCGAGCCATTGCCGGTTGTGGACTTCCAGAAGCTTCCCTTCTTCGATCCTTACTTTAATCTGAACGAGCAACGGTCGAGGAACACCCTTGGCTTCAGCTATCACGCAACCATGACGAATCCGGGCATCGAACCCGCCGCCGCCGGGTCTGTAGACGCCAAAATGAGCATCGTCCGGCGCTCGAACAACGAGACTTTCACGATTTTGCTCTCGAACCTTCTTCCAAACAAAGTTTATCAATTAAACGCCTTTATTGCTGACGATGTGGCGCCGACGAAGGCCATCTCAATCACCACCGACGCTTCCGGCGGCTTCTCCGCGTTATATTCAATGGGAAGACGCGTGCGCGGGTCGACTCCGCTTCCGTCGGTCATGCGCCCGATCAACGCCATGCGTGAACTGAATGTCGTCAATACGAACTCCCAAGTCGTCCTACGCGCCAACCTTGTTGATACGAGCATTAATAAGTATCTGACGACGTTGCGCATGCACAATCCGGGCTTTATGCCCAAGGTGGCCGGTTCAGTTCGTATTTCAGCCACTTCGGCCAATATCGAGATTAAGTTAAACGCCAAAAACCTGGAGCACTCAACTAACTATAGATTCCTTGTCAACGGCATGGTCAATCAAACGGTTACGTCCGACCGGTTCGGCCGCTTGAAATTCACCGCTAACGAAGCCACTTTGAACGTTTTCGATATTCGCAACCTGGCTTTGACGGACAAGGACGGCCTGCACGTCATTCTTGTCTTGTTTCCGGGAAGCGGCAACGGCATCTTCCCCGCTCACACGACGGTACCGGTTGTGACTTCCACTGATCCATCGTGCGACGTGACAGGCGTTCCAGTCAATGCCACGATCAACGCAACCTTTAATGAAGGCATGGACGCGTCAACCCTTAATTCAACGACGTTCACGCTCATGCTGGGCTCGTCGCCGGTTTTTGGAGTCGTTACGTACAATAAGGTTACCGCCACCGCAACACTGACCCTCCCAAATAACCTTCTGCCAAATACAATCTATACGGCGACCATCACAACCGGCGCGGGAGACCTGGGCGGCAATACGCTGGCCGTGCCCTATACATGGACATTCACGACCGGCACTTCATCGGTTTCGCCAATCGTCGTGGCCACCGATCCGACCAACCTTGCAACAAGCGTGGCGGTTACCAAGCAGCTCAGTGCAACCTTTAATGTCGCAATGGACCCTGCAACCATCAATACAAGCACTTTCACACTCGTACAAACAGTCTCCGGCTCGGCCGTCATCGCATCCGTAAGCTACTCCGGAACGACCGCGATGCTTACGCCTTCGAACGATCTCCTCCCCAGCACCAACTACACGGCCACTATCACGACGGGCGCGAAAGACACATCAGCGCAACCGCTGGCGGCCAACTTTACCTGGACTTTCACCACGCAAGCCGCGGCCGTCGCTCCGGCCGTCGTCTCCACCGATCCGGCCAACCTTGCCACTGATGTGCCGGCCAATAAGCAACTCGCCGCAACATTTAATAAAGCCATGAACCCAACGACAATTAGCTCAGCGACCTTTACATTAAAGCAAACGGTCTCCAGCGCGCCTGTCAGCGGCTCGGTGACTTATGCCGGCTTCACCGCCACATTCACCCCTTCCACCAACCTGGCCGCCAACACCAACTTCACGGCCACGATCACGACCGGCGCCAAAGACCTCGCTGGCAATCCGCTGGCGAGCAACTTTAGCTGGACCTTTACGACAAGCGATCCTGACGTTACTCCGCCGACCGTCATTGCGACCAATCCAACCGACGAAGCCTCCAGCGTTCCGATAGACATTAATATCGCGGCGACTTTCGACAAAGCGATGAACGCCACAACAATCAGCACTCTCACCTTCACTCTTGAGGATATCTCCGAGGGCGCGATTCCTGTAGCAGGAGCCGTCACTTACGATGCGATCACTAAGATTGCCACTTTCAACCCCACCACCAATCTTTCTTCCAACCATCCCTTCCGGGCCACGGTGACAAACGGAGTCAAGGACGTCGCCGCCAATGCGATGCTCGTCAACAAGGTCTGGACATTCTCGACCAGTTCACAGCAAGTCCAGTTGCCAGTCGTGCTCGGAGCGGCCGCGCCTTTCGGCACTTTCGGGGGCGGAGCCGGCATGACCAACGACGGCGTCTTCACCGTCATCAATGGTGATATCGGAACGACAGCCGCATCGACGACCGTCACCGGATTCCACGACAGCGTCGGGGATATTTATACCGAAACAACACTCAATAAGGGCCAGGTGAATGGCAAGATTTACACAAATGGCCCGCCACCGGGCGGCGCAGGTGTCGGCGGCAATGCCGTAACGATGGCGATTGCAACTCAAGCCGCATCAGACGCGAACACCGCCTACCTCAATCTGACTCCCGCTTCGAAACCGGGCGGCTTTGATCCGGGCGCAGGCCAGCTGGGTGGATTGACGCTCGCACCGGGCATCTATAAATCCGCGGGCGCGACGTTCCAGATCACAGGATCCGACCTGACACTCGACGGCCAGGGCGATCCGAATGCCGTGTGGGTCTTCCAGATGGCCGCATCGCTCACAGTCGGCGGTCCGAGCGCTCCGCGCAATGTCATGCTGATCAACGGAGCACAGGCCAAGAACGTCTTCTGGCAGGTCGGAAGCTCCGCGACAATCAATGCCGCGGGCGGCGGGACAATGGTCGGAACGATAATTGCATCGGCTGGCATCGCGATCTCGACTGCCGGCAACGTCGAGCTGGTCACGTTGAACGGCCGCGCCCTCGCGCTGAATGCCTCGACAACGCTCGTGAACACAGTCATTAATGTGCCGGCGCCTTAAACAGAGGCACTCAACCAAATTGGAGAACGAGAATGCGTAAGATGATGGCAGTTTTGATCGTGGCGAGCTTAGTCCTGGGTCTTACCGCATGTGGCGACACCCAAGTCAACAAGACCACCGAGGTCAAGAAGGAAGTCAAAGTCGACAGCGACGGCAACGAGAAGACCCGGGTCGAGACTACGACCGTCGAGACGACCGAGCGAAGGAAGGATGGGACGGTGATCGTCAAGGAGGAGAAGCCCCCGATCGTCAGGGAAGAGAAGGATCCCATCGTCAAACTCGGACCCATCGAGATTCGCAAGAAAGATTAGCCACCAGCGGCCGGCAGTATGAAAGTACTGCTGGCCGCAAATGTAACTGAACCTCAAATCACTCAAGGAGAATACGAATGAACGAGGACATTTTGGAAGGCAAGTGGAAGCAGGTTAAAGGCAGCGTCAAGGAATGGTGGGGAAAACTGACCGACGACGACGTAGAGCGGATCGACGGCAAGTTCGACAGTCTGGTCGGAAAGATTCAAGAGCGCTACGGCTACACCCGCGAACAGGCTGAAAAGGAATGCAAAGAGAAATGCGGATGCAAGTAAGCCGCCCGGCGGATACAGAACGGGAGCCGCACTGAATTTGAGCTAAACCGGGTTCGTATTGAAAACCGTCGTCTTGGCTAGGGGATTCTGGGCGTGATCGAGGCGTCGCGCGAGGAGCGTATCCATAGAGTACGCGACGAGCGCAACGAAGACCACAGCCAAAAGACCCGGCCAAAACGACGGTTTTCAATACGAACGCGGTTTAATACATCATCGCAATTCGTGTGATTACGCGGCTGGATTCAGATCTCCGGAAACATCCTGAATGCGTCGTTCACCGGATCGCCGTCCATCCGCGCCAAAAGACGAAGCACGTGAAGGCTGCCAGTAGAGAAGCGCGCCCAAACGACCTCCGAAATGGGAGTATCGGGTTCCCGATCCGCCTAGCGTTCGTGCTTTCTGGAACTCAAAGTTCTCTCCCAAAAATAGCTCAAGTACCGGATCTTCATACCCGCGGGGAAGCATAACGTGGCCCTTATTTGGCTCGAAAACCATGAGCGGCTCAAGATCGCGGGAGAAAAACGCGGAAGCAGAGGAGTTCCACGCTGCCCTGATCCGAGCAAATACCCTCTTGAAGTGATCTGCGGTGACTGCAAACAGCGAATGGTTGGCAGCGATTACGCAGGAAGATCATGCTACGTGTGCTCAACCTATCGAAATAGCAACGGGTCCGAATGCAAGCACAACTGGGTCGAGCGCGACGTGGCCGTCTGGTATGCAGTCCACGCAACGCGACAAAGACTGGATTCTGTGCGGAAAAAGGATGCCTTGCGGCGAGCGATACGCCAGGTCATTCAAGATGCAGAGACACTCGCTTCAACCGCTGGGGATGCAGCGAAAGAACTTCGCGAGAACCTTGACCGATTAATTGGAGAACGAAAGCAAGCGGCTGCTTTGAGAGTGGCCGCGTCAGGTGCAGATGAGCGTGCGGACATGGAGGAAATTTACCAGCAGAAACTTTCAGAGTGCCGGCTGGTTGAGCGTCAACTGCGAGAAGCAGACAAAGCTCAGTCATTCCGAAAAATCGACGTTGAGACGGAAGTGGAGAAGACGTTAGACATTCTGAACGAACTTCACCTGTTCTTGGGACAGATTCCCGATCACCGCTTGCGCGAGATGTTCACGGGATTGAAGGCGCGGCTCACCGTACACTTCAAGCACAACAAACCAGCGAACGGCAAGCGTACACGCGAAAACGTCCCCGTTCGCGCCGTGCTGACCTTTGGGAAAGACGGAATTTTGCCAATGAAAAACGTCGGGCCGGAGAGTGTGTTACAGGAAGTAAATCGGGGCGACTGGATTTGAACCAGCGACCTCTGCGTCCCGAACGCAGCGCTCTAATCCAAGCTGAGCTACGCCCCGATGGGATAAAAGCGGCGGATCGTTTCCAATCCGCCGAATCGAAGTCACGATCTTACGCACCGCGAATTGAAATGCAAATTCATTCGTTGCGAATGTCCGCGAAGGGTTTTCCATCAAGATCGGCAATGCGGAAAATGAACCCCGCTCGATCGCGCGAAACGCCAATCTTGATCAGCACTTCATTCTCGCCACCCCGCAAGTTCACCGGCACCAGCTCTTTGTCTTTTTCCGGTTGAGTCACAATTTCCGAAACCACCCGCTTTCCATTCAGCCAGATCGACGCCGCTTCTTGCGCGCCGAACGCCAGTAACGCGCGGCGCGTGCCGGGCACGGTGAATTTCGCGTACGCATACGCGAAGTACGGATTGCGCGTCACGTCCTGCGCAACCGCGAGCTGGCTGCGCAGATCGACAAACGGATCGTAATTCGGCTTCCCGTCGCGCTTCACGAGATTCGAAATCTTCTTCCAGCCAATTTCCTTGTTCGCAACAACCGTTTTCCAATTCAGATCGACCGCGCGCTCGGGCTCCATCGCAACATCCATTCCGCGGCGTTCCCCCGACGCCGCGAATGGCCCGAGCACTCGCCACTCGCTCCAGACCGGCGCAAATTCAGCGTAAAACGCGCGTGTCACATCTCGCGACAGCCGGCAGTCGCGCAACAATTGATCGCACTTCGCAATCGGGTCCCGCTCGCCGCCGTTCTCGTATTCGGTGCGCAGCATTTTCAGCACGGCAATCGCGTTATGAGTCGACGGGTTCGAATGCAGAAACGCTTCGAGCTCCGTAATCGCGCGTCGATTTTTCTCGTTGGGCTCGCCGGTCTGCAATTCGATCGCACGCCGGATGAAATTCAGCGCCTCCGGCGTGTCGTTGACCAGCAGCGCGGCTTTGCGCAGCAAATCAACTTCTTTTGCACCGTCAGCCTGCACAACCGGATTTGCACTCTTTGTCGGCTCACCCGCCGGAAATAAGTTCTCTTTGGGAATCGTTTCGCGCGCGACACTGGTGCTCGACCATTGCAACCCAACTTCCGACACGCCGTTCGCCTGGAAATATTCCAGCCGGATCGCATATTTGCACCCGGCCTCCAACGAAATCGTCGCACGATCCTCACTCAGCGCGTGCAGCGTCCAATTATCGATCAGCAAATTATTATTGATCCACAGCCGCACGCCGTCGTCGGAGACCGTGTAGAGCGTGTAGCTGTCCGTAACTTTCGGCGTCAGCACTCCCGTCCAGCGCACAGAATAATTCGTCAGCACATTTTCGATCGGCGGCACATCGTTCCATTTGAACTCGATCTTCGGATCAACGCGTGTCTTCTTGAGGACGTTCAAGTCAACACCTTCGAAATACTCGCCCTTCAGCCCCGTTCCCAGAGCCGCGGTTCCCGCCGTCAGCGAATCGAGAATGTACGCTGGACACTTTACGGCACGGGCGAAGGCGATGACCTTGTCCTGAGCATCCCCCGCTCCCGCCTGCGCATGTAGCGAGCGCAGCATCAGCAGACACGTCAGCGTGTGCGCGCCGCCCGGATGAGCACGGACGAAAGCCTCCAGCTCCTGCGTCTGGTCGCGGTATTCGTTCGGCCCGCGCAGGCTCAGCAAAATGAGCTGCATATACTTCAGAGATTCAGGCGCATTCGGAATGAGCTCGATAATTTTCCGGTAGCGGTCGATCTTCTCGCGCGAAATGTCGAGAAGCTCCGCGCGCCCCAGCCACATCGCAGCATAGTCGGGCGCTGTAATTCCAGCGCCAAACTCCAGCGCATACTCCTCACCGTCGTTGTCGTCGTCGTAAACCGCAACGCCAAGACGCAACGACCGCCGTTCGCCCGGGCGCTCGTTCGGCGATTTTCGAATCAGCGACCACGGCACAAATAATTCATATTGATATCCGCGGGCGTTCGGCGCGCGCACGGCCTCGCCACGAATTTGCGCCTCCGCTTCGTCCGGCTGCGCCTCCGGGATGAGCGCCGAACGTCCGTTCGCAAACGCCAGCGTCGCGACGCAACTGCTCTCCGGATTCAGCGCGTAGCCCGGCTCGCTGCCCGCGTCGATGACGATTCGCAGCCGGTCGCCGGTCAGCGTTTCCGAACCCGGGCGCGGCTGAACAAACGAATCGTCGCTCACGTCCACCGCGATCGCCACGCCTTCGCGATTCCACGCCGCGTACATTCGCGCGGCGAAATCCGCTTCGCCTTTCCAATTCGCCTGCGCGTTCAACGGCGCGAAATGCGCCCGGTCGTGCAATTGGAACGCCGCCACATTCCGCCACTCCGAAAGATCGCCGTCAATGCGCAGATTCTCCGGCGCGACGAACGCAAGAATTTCAGGCTGTGCGATGTTCGCAATCGACTGGCGAAGCTGCTGCGCGCGAGCCGTCGGAAGGCCCTTATTCAGCAGTTTTCGCTGCCCGGCCGCGTACGGTTCCAGCAAATCGCCGGCAGCCGTGAGCGCAAACACGCCTTCGCGCGCACTATAGAGGAGCATGCTTCCGACATCGACAATTCGCGTTGTAAATGCGTTGTTCTCGATGCGCAGCGGCGTTCCGGGCAGAACCTGCTCCTTCAGTATCTGCCCGTTTTCCCACGACAGCGTGCGAAGCAAAAACTGGTCGCGGTTGTCGCGGCCGCGGGCATAAATCAGGTGCAGATATTTCCCGCTCAGCGAAACGCGCTGCAAATAGTGCTCAACCGCCGATGGTTCCGGCAGCGTGTTCGCCCAGAGCGTTTCAAAGTTCCCGTTGCGTTCCGCTCGCCGGGTCAGCACACGCCCCCAGTCGCGCGAGAGCACGAGATAATCGTTCTTGAATTTGTAGACCGGGCCGTCGGCGTTCGCGGGCGAAAGCTCGTGCCCGTTTTCCGGGTCGAGATACAAGATCGACCACTTTCCGCGATCATTGCGGCTCGGGCCCGAGACTTTCACACTCTCGGCGAGAAAATCGACGCTCGCGTACTTGTGGTCGAGAACCGAGGAGCCGATCTGCCATTTCTTGTTCAAGTTGGCGAATTCAACGCAGGCGATCGCGTCCGAGCCCCGGCAAATCATCTTCTTGCCGTCGGGAGAACAGCTCGCGGCCGGAGAATCCCCCGAGCGGCAGATTTGCAGGCTGCGCAGCGAAGTTCCCGAGTCCGGATCGATTTCCGAGACTGTGATTTCGTCGCTGCGAGTGTGAACATGAAATAACTGCTGCCCGGGCGCAATCAGCCCATTTGAAATCATGCGGCCCCGCTCGGTCGCGCGCGACCACAGCCGCTTGCCGGTCGAAAGTTCCCAGCAGAGCAGCCGCGATTCAGTTGCCGCAAAAATCCGATTGCCGCTCAACGCTGCATTGACAAACCGGTCCAACTGCCCGATCTCGCGCTCCCGTCCGCGAGCGCCGCCGAAGAGCGTCACTTCCGAAATCGGTTCGCCGGTCGCACCGTCGAGGACGACAATATTCTGATCGCTCAACGCGGCGATGTGGTCAGGCCCGTGAATCAGCTCCCGCACATTCGTGCCAACGTACGTTTTCCAAAGCTGCTCCGGAAATTCCCCGGTGCGAACGCAGAGCACGTCGCCGTTCAGCTTGGCAAAAAATCGATCCTGCGGCCCCGCAACGGCGGAAAGAATCGGCGTATCGCCGGGAAGCTGCCACGCAAACGTCAGCAATCCTGTCTTCACCGGCGCGGCCGGCTCATTCGCAAATTCCGGCGCGTTGTTCAGCCGCGCACGCAGCACCGAAATCAGGTTGTCACGTTTGACTTCCCACAAACCTCCCGACGCAGACAAAGCCGCGGGTGCGGTTTGCGCCAGTTTGTCGAGAACCGCGAGCGCTTCCTGCCCGCGGTTGAGCGTTTTGAGAATTCGCGTTTGAGCCGACAGCGCGAGCGGCAGATCCTCGGCATCATTGCCCGAAGTCAGTCTCGCATAAGCCGCCGCCGCGTCCGCCTGCTTTCCCGCGGCCTCCAGCTCACGCGCTTCCTGCAGCGGCAGGCGCGCAGCCGTTCCATCCCGTTTTCCAAATGCTGCAATCACGCGTTCCGAGACGCCCACGACACTTTCATCGAGCACCAGCAGATTTCCAACCGGTCCAATTCGCCGATCCCATTCGTTGGAACCCGCGATCTCTCCATTGCGAGCGTCGATACGCTGCAGCCCGGAGTCGCTCGGAAGATAAAGGATATTTCCGGACAACGCGGGCTGCCCGGAAATCTGCTGGCCCTTGAGGTCGCGCGTCCACGCAACGGTTCCGTCTTTCGCGTTTAGCGCGGTTACGCCGTCGTCGCAGACAATCAGATTTCCCTTGCAGATTCCCGCGACAAAACGGGCCTCGATCATTTCGCGCCGCCAGCGAACTTCGCCCGTCTTGCGATCGAACGCCAGAATTCCATTTCCATCTTTTGGCGCAACGATGACCAGATTTTCCCACAGCACCGGCGGAAGCGGGCCTGACGAAAATGCTTTCATCGTTCGCAGCGTCGTGTTGTACTGGCCATAGCCGCTGCCGCCGTCGAAACTCCCGAACTGCGCGCGCTGGTAGCTGCTCACCCAGCGCGCTTCGCCCGAAAATGCGTTGATCGCCGCGACAGAACAGAGTCCCGTCGTGACAAAAATTTCTCCGTCATCGATCGCCGCCGGACCCATATGCAGCGTTGCGGGACGATACTCCAGCTGCACACGCAATCCCGACGCGCCTGAGACCAGGGGCGTATTCCAGCGCAATCGCCCGGTCACGGCGTCGAGCGCCGCAACGCCATGCGCATCGATATCTCCCGCGAGAACGTACGAGGCGAAGATCATCCCGTACGCAAACGCCGGATCGCTTGTCCAAAAGAACCGGCGCAGCTCGGGCGCGCGTTCCGTATTCCAGCGCAACGCTCCCGTGTGCAGATCGTAGCAGCGCAACGACATTCGCTGCTGTTCCGCCGCGCGCAGAAAAAGTTTCCCGTTCGCGGCCGTCGGGCAACTGCTCGGAAACGCCACCAGGCTCGGCGCTCCCCCACCCGCCCACGTCTGGGTCCACACCACCCGCCCCGTGTTTGCATCGATCGCGCGGACACTTTCCATCGCGGCGGTAAAAATCGTTCCATCCAGCGCAATCGGATGCGACTGCAAATGCCGCAGCGGCGAATTCGGAAACGCCGAGCGCGCATTCTCCTGCATGCCCGAAGCAATCAGCGGCCGTGCCCAAAGCAGTCCCGCCGGATCGGGCGCAGGCCCGCTTTCCGCTCCCGTGCGTTTCAGATTGCCGAAAACCGTCGCGATTGAATTCGCGCCGGCCGCGGATTGATGAACCTTGATTTGCTCATTCAGTTTTTTCGCCAGCGATTCGCCCGTCGAAACACCGTTCCCAAGCTCCACGCGCTCGTTCGCAAACTCGCTCGCAAGCCGTCCGGCCGCAAGCGCGGCGTCCGTCCCCTGTCCGTCGAACGCCAGCGCGCGCGCAAGCTTGTACAGCAGCAACGCCGAAGCATGCGTTTCCTCGCGTAGCAACGCCTGATAAAGCGAAGCAGCCTGGCCGAAGTTGCCGCGATCGTAATACAGATTCGCCGCGCGATTCAGCGCCTGCCGGCCGACCGCGGAATGCGAGAATTCGCTCGCGGCCGCCTGCAGCGGCTGCGGTTCGCTGATGTTCTTCGTTTGATTCAGCCGCGCGGCCGCGGCAGCATCGGACGCTTTCAGGAATTTGTCGCGCACATTCGCGGGCTGCCTGCGCAGCAGAGTGCCGACAAACTCGCGCAGTCCGGTGTAACGTTCTGAAACGGCCGTCTGCGCCTCCTTAATCAGCACACTCGGCGAGCTCTTCATCAGCTCATTGATTCCACGCGCCGCGCGCTCAATGTCTTCGTCCGCGCCGCCGGCAAGCTGGCGCTGCACGGCGTCGAGCGCCGCCAACGCCTCGTGCGAGCTTTCGAAATTGAGCCGTTCGGGCCGCGCCAGACGCGCCCAATTCAATCCCGATGGCGCGCCGTCGCGACTGTCCGAAATTCGGCCTTCGCGAACCGCGCGTTCAAAGAACGGCAGCGCTGCCGCGGCCATGCCCACGTCGCGGCGCAGATTTCCACGCTGAATCAGCCCCTGCTGAAAATCCTCGGGCGGCAGCACGTGCCGGTTGCACGCGTCGCGCAAGATTCGGTCGGCGCGGGCGAAGTGCCCGCCGCTCGCATACGCCTGGCTTAGCCGCCACGCCGCATCCCAGATTTGATTTTCACGGCCGCCATATTCGTAGCTGCTTTCCAGCCGCGTGAGCAACTCTTCGAGCATCGACGCGCTCTGCGCATAATGATGGCCCTCGTACAACCGCGCGGCGGTCCAGATGATCGTGTCGCCGCGCGTCCAGATATTGTCGTCGAAGAGCATGCTGATCGACCACGCGAGATTCGAGTGCGACGCATTTGAAATTTTCTTCGCCGAAAAATTCCGCAACCATTCAAAATCGTTGCGGCGGTCCCACGAATTCATCGGAATGTGCCGCACGGTCAGCGCAAACGCGGCCAGACACGTTGCCAGCTGCGGCTCCTTGCTGAATCGCGCGCGGAACGGAATCGGCCCGTCGGGCGGAATGTCCAGCCGCAACAGCAAACGGTGTTTTCCAGCATCCAGATGAATCGGGATGCGGTCTGCTTCAAGTCGGAACTCGTCGCCGGTCAATTCGCGCCCCAGCAGCTTTCCGTCGAGCCACGCCGCCCACGGCGTTCCGGCCGAAAGCTGCAGGAATGTCTCAACGGCGGCGGGCGAATCGAATTCGCGCGCGAGATACATGACATGACCGTTCCCCGCGTTCTTGCGCAGGTCGCGCACGTCATCCATCTCACGGTCGCCATCGTCATCGAGTTCGTTCCAACCCTTGCGATTCTTGCCGAACTTCGTCGCAAGATCGCTGTTCGCCTCGATCTGTTCGATACACTTGGCGACATCGTCGAAATCTCGGCTGAAGAAAACACTCCTCCACTTGCTCGTCCAAAGCGGATCGTTCATTTGCCTGGCCAGCTCGCGCAAAACCGCCGAGCGGTATTCGTTGGCGTCGGTAATCTCGCGATCCTTGTCCTTCAGCTGAAGCGGTATCTTGTACGCGCCGTTTAACGCGAAGTGCTGCGCAGACTCCGGGTCGCTCGACGCGAGCGCCAGCAGCGCCGCTCCCCAGTAACCGCCAAACGCGCGAGCTTCGCGATTCTCGCGCAAATCGGTTTCAGCTTCCTGCATGAGCGTTTGGATCATCGGATTCGTGCGATTCGGCATGAGCTCAACAGCCGACGCCATTGTCTTGCACACCCCGGCCGCGGCTTCGGGCGGCAGCGGTCTCCACCATCCAACACGCCGGCGTTCCTGCACCCACCGGTACATCGCCGACTGGATAACCGCGGCGGCGCGTTCTCGCGGTGCGAGCGAACTCTCGTTCGCGAGTTTCTCCATCACGCTGCAATAAACATTCGCGTCGCGCGCAACAGCTCCAGCGCCGGCAATCACGCGCAGCATTTCGGTCTGCGGCATCAGCGCGTTATTTTTTTCCCACTCTTCAGCGCGAGCGAGGGCTGCTTCGTGTTTCCCCTGCAACGTCAGCGCAAACAGCAGCGCGCGCATTGCGCCGTCCGCGCCGTCGCGCCGTGAATATGCCGAAAGATAATTCTCCGCCGCGCTCTGCATGCCCGTGTAATCGCGCAGAAGACGCCGCACGCGAATTTCGTTTTCAAATGCCTGAATGCGCAATTCGTCGTCGCCCGCCACGTGCGCCAGCGCGTCGTGATACGCGCTCACCGCGGCCGCGTAACAGTCGGCATTTTCGTAAACGCGCGCGATCTCGAGCCAGATATGTCCCGCGCGCCAGTCCTCAGGAAAATACTCAACCAACTTCTGCAGCAAACTGATTCGATACGAAGGATCGTTGCGCTCGACGCGGAAAAAATACCCCCACTCTCCTTTATTTTGCCGGGCCGCAAGCTGAACTCGATTGCGCCCCTTTTTGAAGAATGCCTGTACCGCGCGGCGGTCCTTTTCGGCGCGCCGCTCCTGCCATTCCGCTGATTTGTCGGAGCTGTAAACGACCGTGCCGTTGACAGCCGCGGAGATCGTGTCGCCACTGTCCAGCCACAGCAACACTTCGCCGTCCACCGGCCAGTCGATCTCAGTCCGCGCAAACGCGACTGCGGCCGAATTCTGCTCCATAATTTCCCGCAGATCGACAAACGAGTCTTCCGAATCTTCGTCGGGCCGCTTCCATTCGATCGGACGCGCCGGCTTGCCATGCGAATCGTTGCGCTTCGCATTCCAGTTTTCGTCGCTCAGCATCGCCGTACGCTGATCGTACAGCGCACGATCGAACGGCCCCAGCAGCGTCCACGTCTTCGGAATTCCCGCGACCGCCGACGGCGCGAGGGTCTTCTCCCACGTTTCCTGTTTGGGAAGCTGGACATCTTCCGCGCCAATCTTGCGCGGCTCGTCGCTGACTCGAAATTCGCGCACCGAGACCTTCGTGATCGCGCCTTTGTCGCCGTTGAGGTCGTTTGCGAGATCCGCTTTCTCGCCCGGCATTCCGCGGCCGAGCATGATGAACGGCGGCTCATTTTCAGGGCCAGGCCGCCGCCCAAGCTCAACCATTTTTCGCCAAACACGCCCGTCGCCGACACAAAGCACCGCATTGCGGCTGACAAGCTGTATCCGGACGTGAATTTCCCTCTCGCGCTTGTTGACCTCGCGCATCACGTTGTGAATGGCATCGTCGAAACTTTCGCCATTCGCCCGCCACGTGCAATAAACGTGAGAATCATGCGTCGCGCGCAACCCGATGTAGTTTTTCTCGTCCCAATAAAGCCACAGCCCGTTCTGCAGCGCTCCTTCGATTCCGCCGGTCGTCCGCAGGATCACACTCACAGAAAGCGGCCGCTCGTCGGTCCCCGGCGCCATGATTTTTCGCTTCATCAGCACATGGCGCTTGGCCTCGGCTTGAAAAACAACACCTTCGTCGCTCGGAAAAATCGTTCCCTTGCCTTCGGCAAGATCGAGCTTCCATTCAGCCGCCAATGGCGCGTTGAGCAAAGGCTCATAAACAGTTTCAGCGCGAGCAGAAGTTACGGCCAGAAACAGCGCCGCCGTGGAAAGAAAAATATGTCTCATTGAGGCGATGAAAATCACTTCCTTATTACACCGAAGCCGCCGTTTCTGACTTCTGACCTCTGACTTCTGACCTCTGGCCCCTAGACTCTAGACCAAAGTCTGCTATGAGTGCTTGGCTAAATTTTGAGGAGAGACATGAGCACCAGCACGACCGAAGCAAAAATTCTGATCGCAGACCCGCTAAACGACCGGGGCGCAGGCATTCTGGCCGAGGCCGGATTGAAGACGGAGACGCGTCCCGGACTGACCGAAGATCAGCTCTGCGAGATCATCGGCGGCTTCCAGGGCCTGATCGTCCGCTCCGCCACGACCGTGACCGCCAAAGTCATCGCCGCAGGCAAAAAATTGCAGGTGATCGGCCGCGCCGGCGTCGGCGTCGACAACATCGACCTCAAAGCCGCAACGCAAGCCGGAATCATCGTTCAAAACACACCTCTCGGAAACATTACGTCCGCCGCCGAACACGCCGTTGCGCTGCTCTTCGCCTCTGCGCGCCACGTCGCCCGCGCCGATCGCGAAATGCGCGCCGGAAAATGGAACCGCAAAGGGCTCACCGGCGTCGAACTGACCGGCAAAGTCCTCGGCATCGTCGGCATGGGCAAAGTCGGCGGCATCGTCTCGCGCGTAGCGAAGGCGCTCGACATGAAAGTGATCGTCTTCGATCCGTATTTGACCGATCGCAAAGCCGAGGAACTCGGCGTTGTGAAAATGGATCTCGACCCACTCCTCCGCGACTGCGATTTCCTGAGCATCCACACACCGCTCACACCCGAGACAAAAAATCTGATCAACGCCGACCGGCTGAAGACGATGAAGAAGTCGGCGCGCATCGTCAACGCTGCGCGCGGCGGAATCATTGACGAGGCCGCGCTTTTCGAAGCCGTGAAGAACGGAACAATCGCCGGCGCAGCGCTCGACGTCTTCGAAAAAGAGCCTCTTCAGCCCGAGTCATCGTTGCGGACGATCGACAACGTCGTCCTGACGCCGCATCTCGGCGCGAGCACCGAGGAAGCGCAGGAACGCGTCGCTGAAGACATTGCACGGCAGTTCGTCGAGTTCTTCCGCGACGGAATCATCCGCAATTCGGTCAATCTCCGCGTCGTTCCCGATCCCAAGCTCGAACCCTATGCGCGCCTCGCCGAAATGCTGGGCAGCATGAACGCACAGATGGCCGGCGGGCCGGTAACGACGCTGAAAACCGGCGTTTACGGAAAACTCGCCGCCGGCGACACGCGTCAGCTCGGCTTGAGCGCCGTAAAAGGGCTGCTTGCCCGCAGCGCCGGGCAGCCCGTGACGCTGGTCAACGCGCCATCGATGGCCGAAGCCCGCGGCATCGAACTCGTCGAAAACAAAAGCGAGCAAGTCCGCAATTACGCGAATTTGATCGTGATTTCCGCGGAAACGCAAACGCCCAACGGCACGGAAAAACGAACTCTGGCGGGAACATGTTTTGATGGAAAGGAAATCCGGATCGTCCAGATTGACGACTTCGACATCGACGTGAAGCCGGCACCGATCATTCTGCTGATGTTCTATCCCGACATGCCCGGCATGGTCGGAAAGATCGGCACGATCCTCGGCGAGGCTGACATCAACATCGGCAACATGGCCGTCGGCCGGCGTGAAAAACGCGGCCAGGCCGCCGTGGCGCTGACGCTCGACGATCCGATTGCGCCGGCCGTCCTCGACCGGATTCGCGCCGCGATCAATGTTGACGCGCTGTTTGCGATTGAATTATAAGCCGTATAGGTCGAATACGACTTATAAGTCCTATTCGTTAATCTTGTCTGCGGGACGGTTTGCCGATAAGATATCAGCAGGCTAGGTGTGCAAAGAATGCGCAATGCTGTTCTCACTTTTATTGTCGTTGCCGCTGCATTCTGCGGCGCCGAAGAGCCACGCGTTCACACTGCACCCCAAATTCCGCCCGATCAGAAAAAGCTCGCCGAACAATTTATCAAGAGTCTCGCTTCCGACGATTACGCGGAGCGTGCGCGCGCCCGCGAAGGATTGATGGGCTTGAGGCGGGCGGCGATTGAGCCGCTGGAATCCGCAGCGCAGTCGATCGACGCCGAAGTCCGCAGCCGCGCGATTGAAATCCTGATTGCATTGCGTGGCCGCGGGTTTCTGGGCGTGATGCTGGCCGAAGATCCCGGCGACACCGGCGAAACGGCCAGCGAGGATGAAGACGCAGTCGTCCGCGTTAAAGCCAGTCAACTCGCGCCAAATGCCAACCCCAACGCCCCGCCATACCCCGCGGAAGCCGCCGGCGTTCAGGCCGGCGACACGCTGGAAGCGGTCAACGACAAGCCCGTTCGCGGCACGAAGGATTTCATGCGCGAGATTATCAAAGTTGGCCCTGGCCGGGTTGCCATGGTTACAGTCGAACGCGCCGGAAAAACACTGCGGCTGCCCATCCAATTGACATTGAACCGGATTCTGCCCGGAACAATTGGAGGGGTCTACACGGGCCAGCCCGAAGCTCCGCGTCCGCTGGTCGATCTTGAAAATGACGGCGCGCCACCCCCGCAGGTCCAGCGCCCGATCCAGGTCCCAAATATTCTGGAGCGCCCCGCCCAGCCCGCGCCGCGCCAGCAGAAACTCGAAATTCGCGTCGGACCCGCAGTGCCTCCGCAGCCTCAGCAACAGCCCAACAAGTAAAACCAATTTAAGCCACGAAGAACACGAAGAGCACGAAGGAGACCACGAAGAAAAGATTTTTTGCGATGTTCTTCGTGTCGTTCTTCGTGTCGTTCTTCGTGCTCTTCGTGTCCTTCGTGGCAATATTTAGACTCTCTGCGCCTCCGCGTTTCCGCGGTGAGCGTACTCGTTCTCTTCCTCCGCAATCCGCGTATTCACGCCCTCCCTTCTCGCGTACGTCAACGCAGCTCCGATAAAATCCCTGAACAACGGATGCGGCGACGTCGGAATCGATTTGAACTCCGGATGGAATTGAACCGCGAGGAACCAAGGATGATCCGCAAGCTCGATGATCTCGACCAGATTTCCGTCGGGAGATAACCCGGAGAATGTCATGCCGCGATGTTCGTAAAGCTCGCGGTATTTGTTGTTGAACTCGTAGCGGTGCCGATGGCGTTCGCCGATTTGCTTCTTTCCGTAAGCTGCGAGCGCCTTGGTGTTCTCGCGCAAATTGCACGGATACGAACCCAGCCGCATCGTTCCGCCTTTGTTCGAAACGTTCGTCTGATCCGGCATGATGTCGATGACCGGATTCTGGCAGCCCGCTTTGAATTCCGTTGAAGTTGCGTCGCCCAGCCCGCAGACGTTGCGCCCGAATTCCACGACTGCCAGCTGCATTCCGAGACACAACCCGTAGTACGGAACTTTGTGTTCGCGAGCAAAGCGGATCGCCGCAATTTTTCCCTCGGTCCCGCGGTCGCCGAATCCGCCCGGCACGAGCACGCCGTGCACGCCTTCAAGCTGCGAGATCGCGCCGCGTTTCTCAAGCTGCTCGGCTTCGATCTTGATAATCTCAATTTTTGTCTTGTGATGAATTCCCGCGTGCGAGAGCGCTTCGAAGATCGATTTGTACGCATCCTGCACTTTCATGTACTTCCCGACGATCGCGATCTTCACACAGTGCTCGGGATGCTTGATGCTGTCGATGACTTCGATCCAGTCTCGGATCCGCGGCTTCGCCACCGGCAGGCTCAGGCGGTCCGCAATCAGCTTGTCAAGACCCTGCTCCACCAGCGCCAGCGGAACTTCGTAAATGCTGTGATCGACGTCTTTCTCAACGATCACCGCCTCATTATCGACGTTGCAGAACAGCGCCATCTTTTTCTTCACGTCGTCGCTGATCGGCACCTCAGTGCGCACAACCAGCACATCCGGCTGAATACCAATGCGCCGCAGTTCGCCCACCGACTGCTGAGTCGGCTTCGTCTTCACTTCACCCGCCGCCTTGATGAACGGCACCAAAGTCAGATGAATGAACATGCAATTCCGGCTGCCAATCTCGTGCCGGTACTGGCGAACCGCTTCGAGCATCGGCGCACCTTCGATGTCGCCAACCGTCCCGCCGATTTCAGTAATGATCACATCAACGCCGGGCTCCACGAGCTTCCGGATCGACGCCTTGATCTCGTCCGAGATATGCGGCACGACCTGCACGGTCTTCCCGAGATAATCGCCGCGCCGCTCTTTTCCGATTACCGCCGAATAAATCTGCCCCATCGTGTAATTGCTTTCACGCGAGACAAAATCGCCGGTAAAGCGCTCGTAATGCCCAAGATCGAGGTCAGTCTCAGCGCCGTCTTCGGTCACGTAGACTTCCCCGTGCTCGTAGGGGTTCATCGTTCCGGGATCGACGTTCAGGTACGGATCAAGCTTCTGCAAGCGGACGGACAGACCCATCCTTTTTAGAAGCATTCCGATTGCGCCAGTCGTGATTCCCTTTCCGAGGGAGGAAACCACGCCGCCGGTGATGAAAATGTGTTTTGCCATTTCAGTTCCCCAAAGCACGAAACTCGAAAATCGAAATTCGAAAAAAGCACGAAATCAAAAATTCGAATGTTCAAAACTATTAAGCCCATTTGTTTTGATATTCGAATTTCGTGATTCGAATTTTTTTCGGATTTCGAAATTCGGATTTCGGATTTATCTCCTTTGAATTCGCACCAAAAACGCCTCGTAATCTTCCGGCGTATCTATCCCCGGCGGATTATCCCCCGCCAGCCCAACCTTGATCTCATGTCCCGCGTCCAGCGCGCGCAGTTGCTCCAGCTTTTCGAGCTGTTCAAGCCTCGAAGCCGGCAGCGCCTTGTAACGCAGCAGAAAAATTCGCCGGTACGCGTAAATTCCCAGATGATGCAACCCAAACGCCTTTTTCCCGTCGATCTCCCACGCCGGCTCGTTCGGATCGCCGTCGCGCACGAACGGAATCGGCTGGCGGCTGAAATACAGAGCTTTCCAGGTGTTGTTCACGACAACTTTCGTCACGTTCGGCTTCAGCCACTTCTCGCGGTTGTAAATCGGCACCGCCAGTGTCGACATCTGCGCTGTTTCGTTTTTCGCCAGAAGCAGTTCCGCAACTTTCAGAATGTTCTTCGGATCGATCTCGGGCTCGTCGGCCTGCAAATTCACAATAATGTCGGCATCCAGAGCCTTCGCGGCTTCGGCAATCCGGTCTGTTCCGCTCGTATGATTGACATCCGTCTGCGTCGCGGTCACGCCGGCATTTTCGGCAATCGCCAGCAACTGTGGAGCATCCGCGGCCACGATGATTTTCTTGATCAAGCCATGCGAAGCAGCCTGCGCCTCTTTTGCTCGATCGATGGTGTGTTCCAGCACGGACTTGCCGCTGCGATCCAGCAACAATTTCTCGGGCAAACGCGAAGACGCCAGCCTTGCCGGCAAGATCACTGCAACTTTCATGTTTGGCTTGAATCCCGTGGGCTGTTGAACACTGTCTTCACGGGATGATCTTTTTAATGGATTTTCGATGAAAAACAATAGGCGCCTCCAAAAGAAATTTAAGGGTCAAGTCAAATAACAGTGCGACAGAAGGCAGAGGCCAGAAAGTGCGGAGCGCGCTTGTGCGCGCCTGATCTGATCTCTGACTTCTGGTCTCTGACCTCTGACCTTCCCTTCCACCTGTGCGTAATTCCGCTTGGCTCCGCTCTTGCATCATTCCGCGCATTGCGGAGGGGGGCTTCCAATTTTGGGCAACCCATACACGAATAGTGTGATTGCTATGTCACCAATGAGAAGAAAAGGGTCGATCCTGATCGTAGAGGATGACACCGACACCGCCGGCTTCATGGAAAAATTCCTCAAGGGCGAGGGTTACGACGTTCACGTCGTTCACAGCCGCGACCGCGCCGCGCTTCTCCTTGAACAGATCAAGGTTGACGTCATTTTTCTCGATTACTGGATGAAGGGAATGACCGCGTCCCTGTTCACGTCCAGCCTGAAGAAAAACCACCCCGAAATCCGCATCGTCCTGATGACCGCCGCGCACGGCTCGCAAGCCATCGCGCGAGTGCTGGACATCGATCACATTTTGAACAAACCGTTTACCGAAATCGATCTGCTTGCATGTATGAAAGCAGTCGTGATGAAACAGCTGATGTTCATACACGATGCCTCCGATCCGAAATACGCGTTCGTCGATGGAATCGTCCGCTCCGGCTATCATATCTGGTCGGTCTCCAACGAAGAGGAAGCCGCGAACGGATTGCTGGCGCTCAAACCGCACATCATCGTCGCGTCCTGGGGCATCTACGGGCTCGATGGCCATTCGGTGATTTCCAACCTGCGCCAGCGCTTCGAGTTCCTTGGAGCGATCCCCACCGTTCTTCTCACCAACCGCTCGCTGCACGACGACACGATCCGCCGGCTGTGGCTCGACGGCTTCCGCCACATCGTCTCGTCGAATCCCGACGCCGACACGCTCCTTCGCACAATCCGCCGGGCGCAGGGAACGACGGCGATCCTGCGCATTCAGCGGCACACGGACTCCAGTGTCGTCGCGTAATATTCCTGCAGGCCGGTCCGTGTGCGCTAACATGGACTTCCATGCAGATCGACGAAGAGTTGCGACCGCCGCAACCTGTTCGTGGGTTTTACCTTTCCGAACTGCTGATCGGGCTGGGAATCGCGGGCGCATGGTCGTCGGCTCTGATTGCTTACTGGCGTTTCAATCCAATTGATTCGTCGTGCGTTGCGGTATTCGGATTATTGACAGCGTTCATACGATTCAGGTTCTTCTCCAAAAAGCGCGAGTTATCATCCGCCCGGCGGCGCGTCCTGATCTCATCCCTCGCATTGGGGCTGTTTGCGTGCACGTATGCCGCGCTGATTTTTGACGGCGCAACGCGCACCCGCCATGGAGCTCTCGTTACGGCGTTCGGTGAATACTCCACCGTCGCGGATCGACGCTATACGGACGGACTTGCAGCCCTGGATGCGCATCTTCTTTCGCTCGGATTTAAGCCCGATAGCAACACCAAGTCCACGCGTCGTTACCTCGGTACATTCGAGTCCTCGGAGCCATTTCACATTGAAGTGCGCTTCGGCGATTCACAACTCGGAGCGTACGTCGATTATCATTTTTACGGATTTCATGCCGACGTCGTGCGAAATGAAAAGAAGGCAGAGCAGTTCGGCGAAAAGCTCTCGGATTGGTGGAAAGAGTTTAACGTCGAATGGAGTAAAGCGCATCCGAATTGAGCCTGACAATGAATTCTCCTTTTAGAGTTTGCGCCTCAACGGGATCAGGTTTGGTGGCAGCAGGTGCTCGAAATCGGGGTTGACGTAGGTCGTTTGTCCTGGGTCAGTGGTCCGTTGTCCGTTGCTGGGGGCGCGGGCGGGTGATGTTGACGAAACCGGTGGGACTATAACCTCCGGAACCGGCAGATTGCAGGGTTCGGGGTTCAGGGTTCGGGGTTCAGGGGATGGAGGGACGGCGGATGCAAGAACTGGTGGGACTATAACCTCTGAAACCTCCGCTGAGGCTGCAGGAACGGCCTGCTCAACTGACAGGGACGGAAGGGACGGCACGGACGAAAGAGTGGATTGCGCTGGAACTGAAACGGGTGGGACTATAACCCCTGGAACTTCTTTTGTGGCGGCAGAGACGCCGCCACTACCATTATCGGGCGGGACTAGAACCACCGGAACTTCTTTTGTGGCAGCGGTGATGCCGCCAGTACCGGGGAGCGTCAGGCGGAATTCTTTGGCGCGGCGGCCGCCGGTGATTGTCGAGGGACGGGTTTGCCATTTTCCGACGCCCATCAGGATCAGGCTGTTCAGGGCTTCTTCGGCTGCGGCGTTGGTGGGGTATCTTCGCTTGCGGATCATTCGCAGTTCATTCGCGGTGATGGGGTGGCCGTGGGATTCGATCACGCGGACCAACGCAACGCTTTGGTCTTCATCTTCCTGATCGCTTATTAAGGAGTAGATGCGGCGGTGCTCGTTTTTGAACCACTCGGTTAGCTTGATCGCGGACTGCATTGTTTCGGGTTGGATCAATGTGGCGTTTGCTGAATGATCGCACGGGCCGGAGGCCCGTGCCACCGAAATTACGTGCAAGAGCAGCGCGAAACGGGCGCAGTAGGATTCGAGTTTGGCGAAATTGGCTGAGAGCATGTCGTTCACCGTTTCCATTTCTTCGGCGTTTGCGTTGTAAAAGTCGGCCCACACCGCTTCGGCTTCGGGACTGAGTTTGATTTCAACGGGGACGGCGAAACCGGCCTCGTCGCGGGCGAAATTCAATTTCACCAGACGCTCGAAGAGCGACTCGAAGGCTTCGTGGGCGTTCGTGTCTTCAGGTTCGTTCGTCCATTGGCGCGGCTTGGGCGGCGGCCAGGCCATCAGCAGTCTCGGCAGCAGACAGTTTTGTTTTTCGTGCGCGCGTTTCAGTGTTTCGGGATGCATCGTTCCGGCGACCGAGAGGGCGGCGTCATGGAAAAATCGAGTCGCGCCTTCGGACGTATATTTGTCGACTTTGCGGATGACGGAGAAAGTTCCGGCCTTGTGCATTTCGAACCATTTGTGCGCGTCGCGGGCGTTTTTTCTGTGCCGCTCGAAACTGCCGATCCAGTCACTGAGGTCGTCGCGCGCGAGAAGAAGCCCGCGCGGGCAGTCTTTGCGGGCTTGATACGCGAAATTGCGCGTGAGCACGTCCATGGCGAATTCGGTGATGATTGGATTTTCGACTTCGGGAACCGAACAGGGCCAACTTTGGATCGGTTCCTGACCAAAGGGCTTGGAGAACTTGAGGCGCTTGTTTTCGGCTTTGCAGAACTCGAAATTCTTCTTGTAGATCCAGCGGTTGAGGCGGCGGAAGGGCTGGTCGAAGGCGGGCGACTTTAGCGAGCCGGATTTGCCTATGGTGGCGGTCCAGAGGATGCAAGGTTCGGACCAGCCGGGCTTGAGGCGGATCGATCTTGAGTTGCCGATGTAGCCTGCGAGCAGGGTTAGGGTTGGCAGCGCGACCAAAGCCGGATCGCAGTTGACCTGGGCGGCGCTGCTGGAGATGAAATTGGCGACTTCGGGCGGGAGGGCGGCGACCGGGAAGGGTTGATATTGCGGGGGTTGCTGGGGCATGGCGAGGACTCCTTAGAGGGGCGAATAGGACGTATAGGACCTGGAAGACCTATAAACTGACTATATGATACACCCTAGTGTTTGGATGGCAAGAGATATGTCTTAGTTTTTCAGAAAAACTAGGGTTATTTGTTGACCTAGTCTTTGCAAAGATTTTCAACAAAGAAAGAGACTAGGATTCACTAGGGTACTTGTTGAAACAATTTTCAACATTGGTGTTGAAACAATTTTCAACAGGGCAGGGATTTTTACGTTTTGCGCGAAAATGCACCCGTCTCAACATCGAGACGGGTGGCACGAGGGATGTATTGTCGGGGCAGAGACGCCCCGACTACCGGGCTGAATGCTGAACGTCCACCGTGACAATCCGAATGGGCCGAGTATACTCCGTCGCATGCGTGTCCCTTGCGTTCTACTTTGTGTATGCGTGTCCGCAGTCAATGCGGCCGACGACTACTTCACGAAACAAATCGCCCCGCTCCTCGAATCGCACTGCACCAAATGCCACAACACCGAGCGCAAAGAGGGCGAGTTCGACATGACGACGCGCGCCGCGCTTCTTCACGGTGGCGAATCCGCTCCCGGCGCAGTTCCGGGAAAACCGCAAACCAGCAGCATCATCCGCAGCGTCTCCGGCAAAGAACCCGAAATGCCCGAGGAAGGCCGGCCGCTGAACGCGGACGAAGTTGCGCTACTGCGGCGCTGGGTCAATGACGGGTTGCCCTGGCCCGATGGCGTGAAATTGAAAGTCCCCGTTGAGAAACGTTCGGATACGCATTTCTGGGCGTGGCAGGCGTTGAAGGCGGAAGGCAGAAGGCGGAAGGCGGAGTGGTGCAAAACGCCGATTGACGAATTCGTTCTCGAAAAACTCGACGAGAAGAAACTTAAACCGTCGCCGGAGGCTGACCGCACGACGCTAATTCGCCGGCTCACATTCGATCTGCACGGCCTTCCGCCGACGCCTGAAGAAATCGACGCCTTCGTCAACGATCGCGACCCGCAGGCTTACGAAAAACTTGTTGATCGTCTGCTCGCTTCCCCGCGCTACGGCGAACGCTGGGGCCGTCACTGGCTCGATGTCGTTCATTACGGCGACACGCACGGCTACGACAAAGACAAACGCCGCGACAATGCCTGGCCGTACCGAGACTATGTGATCCGCGCGTTCAATGACGACAAGCCGTACTCGCTCTTTATTAAGGAGCAACTCGCGGGCGATGTACTTTTTCCGGACAACCGTGAGGCTCGAATTGCGACCGGATTTCTGGCGGCCGGACCGTGGGACTGGGTTGGGCATGTCGAGCTGGACGAAGGCACGACAGACAAAAAAATTACCCAGGCGCTCGACCGCGACGACGTCGTGATGAATACCGCCTCCACATTCATGAGCGTGACGGTCCATTGCGCACGCTGCCACGATCACAAGTTCGATCCGATTCCGCAGAAAGACTATTACAAACTTCAGGCTGTTTTTGCCGGCATCGATCGCGGCGACCGGCCTTATGGCGAAAGCATCGAACGGCTGAATTACCGCGCGGCGCTCGACAAGAAAAAACGGAAGCTTGAGAAGCGCCGCGACGAATTGAAGAAGCTGGTGGACAAAAGCAAGCCCGAAGAAATCAAAGCGATTGACGCCAAAATCCTGAACGTGAAGACGGAGCTGCGCGATTTGCGCGTGCAGGACATGGCCATCGGCAGTCCCACGAACGGATTTCACAGCGAGATTTCAAATACGCCTGACGCAACGAAGTGGGTGCAGCTTGATCTGGGAGCGGCGTACGCAATCGACGAAATTCGAATCGTGCCCGCGCGGCCGATCGATTTTACCGACACGCCGGGTTTCGGGTTCCCGGTGCGCTTCAAAATTGAGGCGACCGACGATCCAAAATTGAAGAAATGGAAAACGATCGATGAACACACGAAGTCTGATTTTGAAAATCCCGGCGAAGAAAACTATTCGCTCAAACCGAAGAAATTGAAGGCGCGCTTCGTTCGCATCACCGCGACAAAACTCTGGATGCGCACGAAGGATTGGATTTTCGCCCTCGCTGAAGTGCAGGTTGGGAGCGGAGACAAAAACGTCGCGACGAGTGCGACGGTCACAGCCTCCGACACGCTTGAATCGGGCCGTTGGAACAGAAAACACCTCATCGACGGTTACTCCAGCCGCGAAAAGCTCGCGATCTGGCCGCCGTCGCCCGAACGCGAAGCCGCGGAGGCCGCCGCGGACCTCAAACGCGCCGAATTGAAGGCGAAATTGAGTGGTTTCGAAGCTGAGCAGAAGAAACTGACCGAAGCGTGGAAGAAAAATAGCGATTGGGTCGAGTTTGAAAAAATTACCGCCGATCTGAAGGACCTCGAAGCCGAAGTCAAGCTGCTGCCCGCGCCGAAACTGGTCTGGTCGCCGGTTCCGCGCGACGAACCGCGCACAATCGCGGTGTTGCATCGGGGAAATGTCGAAGCGCCCGGCGCGGAAGTCCAGGCCGGCGGATTGTCGGTGCTCAAATCGCTGACAAGCGATTTCAAGCTCAAAGACGGCGCCGACGAAGGCCAGCGCCGCGCCGCACTGGCCGAATGGCTCACCGATTCAAAAAATGTACTGGTCCGCCGCTCAATCGTGAATCGAATCTGGCACTATCATTTCGGAAAAGGCATCGTCGATTCGCCGAACGATTTCGGCTACAACGGCGGCCGCCCCACCCACCCCGAACTGCTGGATTGGCTCGCCGAAGAATTCGCGCGCAGCGGCGAGTCGTTCAAAAAGCTGCACAAACTGATCGTGACGAGCGCCGTGTACCGCCAGCAATCGGCATCGAATCCCGAATTCGAGAAAGTCGACTCCGACAACCGCATGCTCTGGCGCATGAACCGCCGCCGTCTCGACGCCGAATCGCTGCGCGACTCGATCCTGCAGATCAGCGGCAAGCTGAATCTGAATATGTACGGTCCGGGCTACAATCTTTTCAATTTCAAAGACGATCATTCGCCGCACTACGATTACGCGGCGTTCGCAAAAGTCGAACATCCCGAAACGTGGCGGCGGACGATCTACGCGTTTACCGTTCGCAGCGTTCCGAACCCGTTGCTGGACTGTCTCGATTGCGCCGACCCGAACATCAACACCCCCGTGCGGAATACGACGAACACGGCGTTGCAGGCGCTGGCCGTTTTGAACGATCCGTTCGTGATCCAGCAGTCAAATTACTTCGCAGAACGTCTGAAGCCGCTGAAAACCGACAAGGAGCGCATCGCCGCGGCGTACAAAGCCGCAATCGGGCGCGAGCCGACGGGCGACGAACTATCGGCGTTGCGCAGCTATGCGGATAAGCATGGCCTCGCCAATGCGTGCAGAATGATCTTTAATTTGAATGAGTTTGTGTTTGTGGATTAATTAATGGTAGATGAACACTATACAGTTTGCATTACTTTCTCTTTGCGGCGTGATCCCCTCTCGCTATCCAACGCCGTCCAGGACAGGTCGCTTCGCTTTAGCGAAAGCGAATTCAATACGTCGGAAAGCGCATCGTCTAAATCATTTTCTTCGAATCGTACCCAAATATTTACGCCGTCTACCGGCTGATGCTCGTGATGCACCAATCCGAACCATCGCCCCTTCCTTGATTGCAACAAGACTGCCCGCATTTGGTCTGGCTCAACCGGATGAGCTACGAACTTTATGTGCAATTTACGCGCGAGTTTATCAGGTGAAAGTACAGTCAATGCGAGCGGCTTCCCCAAGCCTTTCGGCCATTCTGCATTCTGAAATACTCGAAAGTTTTTCATCGTTGCGTGCTCATTCAAATTTGAGTGTTCTTCGTCACAAAAATCTTAACTTTCGCAAATTCTCCTTCAACCCATACGCCCGGTGTTCCTTCGCGCCAGTATACTATCGTCTGAGATTCATGCGCTTGAACCTCTGTAAAGAATTCTACGCCTCGAAGGCCCTCGTGCAGGGTCCATTCCACGCCTTAACCGTCTTCTTGTCCACAAACGGTGTCTCACGTCCCCACAACTCCCCAAGGAGTTCCTGTGATGCGGCATGTGCTGAAGTTTGAGTGGGAGACTCTCTCCGGTGATACGGACCATATCGAAACCTTTTCGGGGGAGGCATTACAACTACTTCTAGCATTTACAATTGAAGTCTGCAATGTACGCGGGAGAAGTCTCGTTAGCTTGACGCCCAACTTTCTCCGAGTAAAAACACACTTCTACAAACAACTTCCGGCTCACGCCGGCATTCCCGAATAGGAATCGAAAATGACTTTGAACCGCCTGTCTGTCGTGCTTCTTTCCGCGTTCGCCGCGTGCGCTCTCAGCGCCGCTGATAAATTCTTTCCAGCACAGTGGGATCCGGGGAAAG
>JADMIO011419498.1_pt1 | contig 108798 bp, 87 predicted proteins | sample 8958161 | NCBI WGS metagenome assembly JADMIO01 (sample SAMN16585339, study PRJNA669376) | soil metagenome | isolation source: Crop rotation soil | place: USA: Cullars Rotation, Alabama | collected 2011
GCGACAACTTGTCCACGTGGAATTCTAAGCTTAGGATCCCAATGTGCTGGAAAGATGTTTATGACCTTGGCGATGTACTACTCATTGTAACAACGGATCGCATTTCTGCTTTTGATTATATACTTCCGCGACCCATTCCATACAAAGGCCAGGTATTAAATCAGATCGCTTCGTATCATTTGAATGCTGTACGTGATCTCTGTGAGGTTTGGTTAACCGATACTCCCGATCCCAATGTCTCTATCGGACGCAAGTGTGATCCGATTCCCATTGAGATGGTTGTACGTGGTTATCTGGCAGGTCACGCTTTACGTGTTTATAAGAGTGGAGCAAGCAACCTATGTGGCGTTGAATTTGAAAAACATCTAAAGGAAAATCAAAAATTTAGTACGCCAATAATTACTCCGACCACAAAAGCAAGTTCAGGTCATGATCAGGATATCTCATTCGAAGAAATCATTCAAAGGAATATTGTTTCCGAAGAATTGCTGAAACAAATGTATCAGCTAGCATTAAATCTATTTGACAGAGGAACTAAATTGTCTGCATCAAGAGGCCTGATCCTGGTAGATACGAAATATGAGTTTGGACTGATTGATAATAAACTTGTGCTGATGGATGAAATACATACTCCGGATAGTTCCAGGTATTTTGAGAAGCAGCAATACGAGGAGAATTTCAGCAAGGACCTTCCTCAAATTCAGTTGTCAAAGGAGTTCGTGAGAGAGTGGTTGATGGCTCATGGTTTTCAGGGATTGGAGGATCAATTGATGCCGGAGATGCCGGACGCATTTGTCTGGCACGTTTCTGAACGATATGTGACACTTTATGAGAGGATTACCGGACTTGACTTTGAAAAACCGGAGGACTACATTTCGATTAAGGATCGCATTAGGTCCCGGCTCTCAAATTATTTTTAATTTCACTGAACGATTTATAGTAGTTTACTGTTTGATTTTTCCTTAAGCTGAAAGCAGTTTAATGCTGATTACATGAAGATTATTTCGATCAAAAAATAAATCATTTTGGGGTTGTACGGAATCGACAGGAAATGTAATGGATCGGTAAGCATGTCGTAGGATGATAGCACGCTACGCTAAAAACGGTTATCAAACCATAGATGGCAATACATCTTTTGCCGTTGCAGCCTAATTCATTGAGTTAGTATGCATCTATGCCCCGGAATGGATGCCTGATATATTCCGGTCGGCATATCATAAAACTTCAGGCTGGTCCGGCAATGGTCCCTTTTGCAGGATAAGACACTACGGGAATAAGGTTTAGAAAGCTCGTTTCTTAAGCTACTCTTTACCTGACAAGCAAATAAGAAACTAAACATGTAGAAAGCTTATTTATTCTTTCTCTGGACGCGGGTTCGACTCCCGCCAGCTCCACCAAATTAAAGAGGTCATGCATTTTGCATGGCCTTTTTTTTTATCGCCCCTGAGAGGGGGGAATTTTGATTTTGGAATGCTCTCTTTTAAATCTATTGAAATTAAAAAGGGGATTAAAATTTCTTTTAATCCCCTTGATATATTTTGCTTTACAAATTTCTTAATGATTTGCTGGTGCAGCAGGCGCAGTAGTAGTCATTTTCTTAGCCTTCTTTCCTTTTGCCATTGATTTGTGGCAAGCAGCAGTACAAGTATGTCCTTTCTCACCGTGTGCATAAACGTGTTTACCGTCTTTGCAAGCAGCAGTACAAACATGCTCTTTTGTGTTCATGTCAGCCATTTTCTTGTCAGCAGCTTTGTCCATAGTTTTAGGAGCATCAGTTTTTGCAGGCATTGTTTTAGCTGTTTCAGCTGGTTTTGCAGGCATAGCTTTAGCTGGAGCTGCTTTAGTAGTTTCAGTTTTAGCTGGAGCAGGAGTTTGTGTACCACCCTGAGCGTTAGCAAATCCAAGGCTAAGTGTAAAAGCAAATAATAAAATCAAATTTTTCATAATAAAATTAATTAATTAATTAGTGAATTAAAAAGAAACCGAACGCAAAAGTCAAGAATTCCTTTTGCCCATACTAAAATTCAGCCGCGCATTATTAAATGATTAACACGACACTTTGCTTATTAACACAAGTTTTAGTATTCCTGGAATTTAAAGTGATCCATAGTTATTGATCAGGACCTCTTTTGATTTTAAAATTTATAGCAATCGAGGCAGTCTCCCGATGATTCACACCATTGATTCTGAAATCGAGATCTGAATTAAAATTGATGCTGCCTTCTATTGCTCCCTGAGGGCCACCAAATGAACTGATGTCGACAATACTTCCCTTTGGAATAGAAGCAATAAACTCATCACCATTTGTCAGAATCAGTTGAAGGTCACCGGATTTTGGTACAGATGGGTCATTAGCAAATACAGCATTAAACTGTCCGCTAATTGTATCTCCCTGCCATGCAAAATTTAAAAAACTGGATGAGTTGACATTTTTATTTATATCATCCAGTAAGGGCCGGCTTAATATTTTTTGAATGTGTTTAGAAACCAGGTTTGTATGATCATCAACCTGGCTATGACTTGTTAGTTTGTATGTCAACCCGGTAAAACTGCCAGATAAAAATTCAATTTCATATTCGCTTGGTCCACTGAAATAATCAGAAGGAAATAGATCATCTTTAAGACATCCGGTAAGTCCAAAGCAAGTAATCAGAATTAAACTTAATTTCTTCATAAGTCCTGTTATGAAATTTTCTGAGAAAGCAATTGGTATTCTCTATTCATCAGATCAAATATTGCATATACCTTTTGGATCAATTCATCTGATACAAGTGTTTTGACATTTTCGAAATCACAGAGTTTTTCCGTTTCCAGAAACTTGTAACTCTGCTCGAATGGTCCGGCTTCAAATTTTAAAATGAACCTGTTTCCGGATTTGAAAACATTGATCAATAAATCAGGATGGGGGATCTGTCCCAATATTCTCATGTTTGAATGATTGTTGTATGATTTGCGAATATTTTTTATAAAGCGACCTGTACTCTGGAAATTCTTTTACCAGTAGTCTGATGTGCTTTTCAATGCTGTGTTCGTCACCACGCTTGGCAGGACCGGTTTGAGCTACAAACGGATCCATGGCAAAGGCTTTTTCTACCGTTTCACGCATGAGCGCTTTCAAAACATGAAAGGGAATATGATTGCGATCCAGTACTTTTTTTGCAATGATCAGATTGTAATTCGAAAAATTATTGGCAAACACGGATGCAAGATGAAGATGGATTCTGGTATCCTCATTCATTACAAGAATCTCCCGACTTATTCCATTTGCCAGATCACGTAAAACACGCTGAGTATGTTCATTGCCTTCAATGAAAACAGGAACATCAGTCCAATCAGGCACTTTTGTTTTAGAAAAGCTCTGCAATGGATAAAACAATCCTCTCTGATTGAATGCTTCATCAATGATTAGAGGTGAATTAACACCGGAACTATGCGCTATTAGTTTGTCTTTTGAAATTGATTTGGATAATTCATGACTTACACTGGCGATTGTGTCGTCTTTGATACAAAGCAGATAGATGGAAGCTTCATTACTTATGTTTTTAAAACTATCAATAGCATCGCAATTCAATCTTGAAGCTAGTTGTTTTCCATGATCGATGTTTCGGGAATATACCTGTAGAATTTTATTGCCAGCCTGCTGAAGTTTCAGGCCTAATGCGGTAGCTAAATTTCCCGAACCGATGAGGATAATATCATGATTCATCTGGCTTCTGATTTCTTTTCAGTAATGCGGATAACAAGAGGCCACTAAGCATTACAATGCCACCGCTCCAAACAAGATTAATCCATGGAAATTCTATAACCTGGATAACAATAAAATCATTTCTGGCTGCATTCTCCGCAATGTTAACAGGTAATTTTTTATTACTGATATCAGGATGTATTGCATATTCAAATTGCATAGTCTCCGATTTAGGGTCAATCTTCGTGAATTTCACTGTAATGCCAGGAAAGACAGATTGAACAGGAATAGAAACAACCTGATTGTTTCGAATTAAAAAAACTGGTTGCAGTTCAGTCGACAAATCATTATCCTTAAAGTCCAGTTGTGCAGCCAGGGCAATTTCTTTTTCCTCTGGTTTAATCAACTCAGGATCGATATCTTTGGTAAAGCCATTCAATCGAATAAATTTATTCTTTGCAATTTCTATCTGATCACCTTTTTTCATTTCAATGCGGGTGAATTTCAGTTGATTGAGATCAGGAACAAGAGCCGTGTAAAGAGAATCTGGAATCTGGATTCTCATCTGATATGGATCAAGCTGGTTAGGAAATTTATACACCAGGTTGTTGCGAAAAAGAATTGCAGGTGTTGCAATTTTAAAGCTATCATCATCCAGTTTGTGAATCTCCAAAGTCATTTGTAATTTTTGATCATTGGGTTTTAACTCAAAATCCTTTGGTTGAAAATTATTTTTAATCTCTTTCAGGATTACATAATGCTTTCGGGTGAAGGTGGTATCATTCAGGCTCACATCATACAAAAGATAACGTAGGCTGTCTTCTGCTTTCTGGGCAGACTCTGCATCAGTTTGTGTTTGTGGTATCTGCGCTATTAAAGAGAAAATATCTTTGTTGAAATAATGCTTTGTTGATGGATTGGAAGCTGCAACTTTAGTAAGTTTATTGTCATACTGAACCTCCGGATGCAAGTAAAATGATTCTGTAACTTGGTTTGTACTGTCTTCTTTCCAGATCTTAAGATTGTAGATACGACTTTTCAAAACAAAAGAATCGCTTTCATACAAGACCCAATATCCATTCATAAACATCTTCTCACCTTTTATTAAAGTCAGATGTTTAGACAGATCGTCATCATTCTGACCAGCGATCAGTCCCATCTGTGCAAACTGGTTGTGTGAGATGATATTTTTATTGACTCCTGTGAAAAGTATTCCAAGTAATAAGATACCAAATCCACCATGTGAGAGTACAGGTCCTATTTGTTTGCCATGAAATTTCAAAACGCGTATTAAATAAATAATTGAACTGATAATAGCAAACCACGCCACCCATAAAAACAGGCTGTGTGTCCAGTGTAATTTTTCGAATGATTGCAGACTCAATCCAAATAAGATGCTCGCGCCAATCAGGCTGGAACCCGTGTTTATAAAAAAGTTTCTGCTGAAATTACTTTTTCTTTCATCCAGGTATCGAAGAAACAAGGACGCTGCAGCAAGAAATCCTGCAAATATTGCAATCCAGATCTGGTATTGATTGTGATGTGTTACCGGATGCAATGGGGTACTTCTGTGCCAGGATTCAAGCGATGTATGAAATAACTTACCAAACAAGTCCAGAACCTTATTATAAACGGGGATTGAAGTAGTAAAACTAATCAGCAGAGAACTGAACAAAAGTATCAAGCTGCCAATCAACATCCAGAACTCTCTTGACAAGAGTTGTTCTTCTTTAGGTTTTGATGGAATGTTCTTGTATCTTTTTAAAAATAATGAAATAGAAACAATACTTACGATTACACAAAATATTACAAGTTGCCATTCGAGGCCCATTTGAGTAAAAGCGTGTGCTGAACTATCACCTAGTATTCCGCTTCTCGTAAGAAAGGAAGAGTAGGTGACTAAAATAAATGCCAGTAAATAGAAAACAAATGTTGCTTTAACTGAGTATCCAGTTGCTTTTGCTACGAGATTCGTATGTATGCCTGCAATAACGATCAACCATGGAACCAGGGACATATTCTCCACAGGATCCCAGGCCCAATATCCACCGAAACTCAATGCCTCATAAGCCCATGCGCCACCCATCAGGACCCCTGTGCCTAAAATAAAACCGGAGAACAATGCCCAGGGAAGAACTTCTTTCAACCATGTTTTATATTCTTTATAGATCAATGCAGAGATTGCATAAGCGAAGGGAACAACAGTCGAAGCAAATCCTAAAAACAAGGTTGGCGGATGAATGATATTCCAATAATTCTGTAGTAAGGGATTTAAACCATTGCCCTTTATCAGTTTTGTATATTCTGCATTTGAGAATAAAGGAATGTTCATTGTGTGTCTCAATAATGCGAATGGGCTACTGCCGAATCTCGATTCACCAAAATAAATGCCGAACAGCATGGTGCTTAATATCAGATTTACTCCTAGAATGACGAGTAAAATGCCGGGGTGCTTTATAGATCTTAATCTGCAAAAAAACAAACCAAGTATACAGTTCCAGAACATCCATAATAAAAAACTACCTTCCTGGCCTTCCCAAAATGCCGAAAGAATATACTTCATCGGCAATTCATCGGATACGTGTGCCCATACATACTGGTATTCGTAATAATGATTCACCATCATAAAAAAGATGAGACCAATGATTCCTACAACTGCAAAAGCATGAACCACAAATGCGGACTTTAGAGAATTAGTCCATGAAACAGATGTTGACTTGAAATTTTTTAAGAATGCAAGCAGGTAAAAAAGAGCGGAAAAAAATGAAAGCAGCACGAGAAAGCGACCACAATAATGTACCCATAAATGCTCGCCTACATACTGAATAGAATTCATAAAGAAGTTGTGGACTTGATGTAAACCTCCTCGTCTTTATATTTAGAAGGACATTTGAGAAGCATGCTTTTTGCTTCAAATGTAGAATCAACAATCATACCCGTCAATACAACCTGTTCGGATAATTCGAAGTCTTGTGGCTTTGGTGCTTTGAGAATTACTTTTTTTGTTACGTTGTCCTTATCGGTTAGGTAAAAGCTGAAATAATTTGCGTCCGTCTCTGGCTGATAATATATTTCTTTATCCTTTGCAAGATGCCCGACAAGCTTAACCAGTCCACCATTTTTGGTAGCTGTTTCAAAACTTGAGTAAGTTGAAAAATCCTTTGAGGCTGATATCAGGAGATATACTGCTACAGCAATCAATGCAAATATCAGGATATAAGATTTTTTCATAAGATAGCAAAGTTAAAAGGAATCCCTTAATAATGATTTTTATGGTCTATTGTTTAGTAGAATCCTGACAAATACCTAAGTCATTCAACAATAAAATCACATGCAATTGATCGTCTTCAGCTGAGGAATGGATACCTTTACCGCCAATCTCAGTGACACCAATAAAGTAAACCGGTTCATGTCCAAACACATCATTCAGGCAATCAATTTTAATCTTGTGCAGGATGGTTCAAATCTGCTGTCGAATCTTACCTGGACCGCTGACGAATCAGATTGGATAGAAATTAAGGGTCTCAATAATTCAGGTAAAACAAGTTTTTTGAATACACTTTATGGTCATACCTCTAATTGTTCAGGACAGTTGTTTGTCATGAATTATTCGATGTTACCTGTTGCAAAAAATGATCTTGCCTCCATTCGCAGAAAAATTGGGTATGCCAAGCAGACTCCGGGACTTTTGATGAACAAAACCCTGAGAGCTAATCTGGCTATGGCGCTCAATGCTGCAGACAGAATTACCGATCAGAATTTTGAAGAGATCATTGAAAATTTGCTTGGAAGACTTGGATTAAAAGATTTTCTGAGAAAAGAAATTGCCCAGTTATCCAATAGCCGGCAGCAACTTGCTTCTATTGCGAGAGCTTTGATTCACAAACCGAAGCTGATACTTCTCGATCAGAGTCTGGATTATCTGGATTATGATTCCCGAGATAAAATCATCGAACTCATTCAGGAATACCGGACTACCGAGCGTGCTACTATCCTTTCAAGCACAATGGGAACTAATCCATCAACTATTCTGAATTCTAAGGTCTACAAGCTGGAGGACGGCTCATTGAGGCTTCTCATGGAATAGGTTTACGTCTTGATGAACTTATTTTATCTTTGCGGGCTCAATTGCCAACTATGTTTGAAAGTCTTAATGAACGCCTTGAACAAGCACTTAAAAGTGTAAAAGGAGAAGCCAGAATCACCGATTTAAACGTCGCAGAATCAATAAAGGAAATCAGGCGAGCCCTGGTTGAGGCCGATGTCAATTATAAGATTGCCAAGGATTTCACAGATAAAGTAAAGGAAGAAGCATTAGGCACCAGAAATGTGCTTAAATCAGTGAAGCCCGGAGAACTCATGGTCAAAATTGTGATGGATGAACTGATTGATCTCATGGGTGGCCAGGCTGAAGGCCTCAATCTGAATGGAAATCCAGCGGTAATACTGATCGCTGGTTTGCAAGGATCTGGTAAGACAACATTCTCAGGAAAGCTGGCGCTTTTTTTACAATCCAAAAAAAATAAGAAGGTGCTTCTGACAGCCTGTGATGTTTACAGGCCGGCAGCCATCGATCAATTAACTGTATTAGCGGAACAGGTCGGAGCAGCAATATATAAAGAGCCAGAGATTAAGGATCCGATTCAAATCGCCAGGAATGCAGTTGCGTTTGCAGTGGCAAATAAATATGATATTGTTATAGTCGATACTGCAGGACGTACATCAGTTGATGAAGAGATGATGAATGAGATTCAGAACATCAAGAATGCCATTCAACCTTCTGAAACACTTTTTGTGGTCGATTCTATGACTGGCCAGGATGCTGTCAACACGGCGCAGGCATTTCATGACCGCATTCAATATGATGGCGTAGTCCTGACCAAGCTTGATGGTGATACCAAAGGAGGTGCTGCACTATCCATTAAATACACGATAGGCAAACCAATCAAATTTGTTTCAACCGGAGAAAAAATGGACGCCCTTGATGTCTTTTATCCGGATCGTATGGCTCAGAGGATTCTTGGAATGGGGGACATCGTGAGTCTTGTTGAAAAAGCACAGGAACAATTTGATGATGCGGAAGCGAAGAAGATTGAAAAAAAGATCAAACAAAATAAATTTGACTTCAACGATTTTCAGGCACAGTTACAACAGATTAAAAAGATGGGTGATCTCAAAAGTTTGTTAGGAATGATTCCCGGTGCCGGTAAAATGGTTAAGGACATAAACATTGATGACAAGGCTTTTGCAAAAGTTGAAGCAATTATTCAATCAATGACTCCACAGGAAAGAGCCAATCCGGATATCCTCAATATGTCGCGCAAAACCAGGATCGCAGCAGGATGTGGTAAAAGTATTCATGAAATCACAGCGTTCATGAAGCAATTTGAAGAGATGCGAAAGATGATGTTTATGATGTCCAAAGGACAGGGGATGGGACAGATGATGAATCAAATGCGGAATATCCGTAGATAAATACCAGCACCTGAAGCTAAAATTATCTCCATTTAATGAGGGATTTGAGTATTTTTACTACAAATCTTTCTGCTATGCGTAACTTTTTACCAGTGCTTGCTATGTTTCTTCTGTTCGCGAAAGGATTTTGCCAATTGCCGAATGGTTCAGATGCCCCAGACTTTACCGTTCAGGATCTCAATGGAAATTCTTATAGCTTATATGCCATGATGGGTTCCAATAAATCAGCTTGTTTGGATTTTTCAGCAACCTGGTGCGGGCCATGCTGGGCATTTCATCAATCAGGAGTTTTGGAAAGCGTTTATAATAATCTAAGTGCACAAACTACTGTCATCTTTTTGGAATCGGACTGGAACACGAATACTTCCTGTCTGTATGGTCCAAGTGGATGTGTAGGAGGTACTCAGGGTAATTGGGTCGCTGGTACACCTTATCCGATAGCAGATCTTTCTTCATCTAATGGCCCCTCTGTAAGAAATGATTATAATATAGCTTATTATCCAACCTTGTATGTGATTTCACCGGATAAACGTGTTTGGGAAATCGAAACCAGAACATACCAAAATTATGTAAACTGGATAACTAAAAGTTTTACTCTAAATGCAACTGCCACGATTAGCCATTCAACTTGTGGTGATAATGGCAAGGTGACATTAAATCCAACAGGTGGATTCAGCACGCTATATTACAACTGGAGCAATGGAACTACGAGTAAAGATGCTGTGAATCTTCCAGGTGGAACCTATTATGTTACAATCAGCGACGTCAATACCTACTTCAAAGTCTTTGGCCCATATGTTGTAAATGGACCATCTAAAAGAGTTGACATAACAAATTCATATCTCACCCATGTTAAATGTCACGGCGATGCCACGGGTAGCATAAGTGTTGCAGTTGATTACGGTACACCACCATACAAATACGATTGGTCAAATTCAGTGAAAACTGATTTTAACGATAACATAAAAGCAGGATCTTACTCGCTTACGGTTACGGATAACAACAACTGTACAAGAGTAAAAAGTTATACGATCAACGAACCATCTGAACTCACGTTGACCAGTTCTTCAGGAAAGGAAAACTGTGACAAGAGTGATGGATTCATTCAATCTAAAGCCTCAGGCGGAGTTTCACCTTTTTTGTATGATATTGGGTTTGGCAATCAGCAAAGCCCATATTTTGGTGGATTAAAGGGTGGAAAAGACTATGTGGTCACTGTTACCGATGTCAATGGGTGTCAGAAAACCTCTTATGTATATGTTGCAGTAACTAACAAACCAAAGACTGATGCTGGTGCTGATAAATTTTATGATTGTCTGAAGGATACCATTAATCTTGATGGTACCCAGTCAGATCAGGGTGCTCCATATCTTTATCAATGGACCACAACCAATGGGCATATCGCAAAAGGTGCTGAAACACTTTTGCCGGATATCGACAAGCCTGGAAAGTATTATTTGAAAGTTACTGACATCGCGAACAAATGTTTTGATATTGATTCCGCTACGGTTTTTGATAAGCGTGTTTTTCCAAATATCAGTGCAACCGGAGATACTACTTTAAATTGTAGTCTGATCGAAACAGAAGCAAAAGGAAACAGTACGCATCCTCCCGTAAAGTTTTACTGGAAGAAAATAAATGATTCTGCATTTTATAAAGTAAGCAGAAGCATCACTGTCATTGATTCGGGAAAGTATATTTTGCATGTTAAGGATACAATTAATCTTTGTGTTTCAAAAGATACTGTTTTAATCAAAAAAGATCAGATCAAGCCAACAGCAAGTGCAAAGGTTTACACGAATGTAAATTGCAGTAATCCCCAGATTGAAATTGATGGATCATCTTCCTCTCAGGGAGCACAATTTAATTACACGTGGAGCACTAATAATGGAAGCATAGTCAGCGGTGGAAATTCTTTGAAACCTAAAATAGATAAGGGTGGAAATTATCAGCTCGACGTATCTAATTCAATTAATTATTGTAAAAGCAATACAACCGTTGAGGTCATTCAGGAATCAAAACCAATTGGAAAGTTTGATCAAACCATACAAGGATTAACCGCTCAGTTTAAAGATCTTTCGACTGGTACACCAACATCATGGAACTGGGAATTTGGGGATGGATCCACGAGTATGGAGAAATCACCTGTACACCAATATCAGAAAGAAGGTGACTACGATGTTTGCCTTGTCATAGTAAATGATTGTGGTCAGGACAAGATTTGTCAAAGAGCAGCCATTGGGGCATCCTCATCACTCTTTCTGATCTGCGCAACAAACGTAACCGAATCAGCTTGCCAGACACAGCAAGAAATCAATCAGAAATTTAATCAGTGGCTTGGTACCGCCACCTTTACAGGTGGATGCAATCCATCTATATCAAATGATAACAGGGGAGCGCCAAGTGCTTGTGGCGGTGAGATGAAAGTCATCTGGACAGTAACAAGTTCATGTGACCCAACTGAAACATGTTCAGCTAAATTTACTGTTGCTCAAAATCCTGTTCGTTTGAACTGTCCCGCGGATCAAACAGAAAGAACTGGTCAAACTCAGGATGCAATCAATGCCAAGTTTAATGCATGGGTTAATTCTGCAAGTATTCAGGGCGGTTGTAATGCTACATTGAGTATGGATAATTTGAATCCACCTTCTTCAACTGGCGGTAATACGACTGTAAGGTTTTTGGTAACAAGTTCATGTGAATCACCCATCACCTGTTCAAGCTCATTTACGGTAGGCCTTGTCGCAGTGTGTCCGAATTCAGTAACACAAGAAAGCTGCCAGACTCAATCTCAGATAACACAAAAATTTACTGAATGGTTAGCTTCTTCAAAGTTTTATGGAGGCTGCAAAGCAAGTATGTCAAACGATAATACCGGTGCTCCCTCTGCATGCGGTGGAGCAACCAGAGTTACATTCACAGTAAAAAGCAGCTGTGATTCTACAGTGAAATGTTCAGCGGATTTTAAAGTGAAAAATTCTGATGTCGTAATTATCATTTGCCCGGAAAATCATGCAGAACCGGGAGGCCAGACCCAGACGGAAATAAATAAAAAATTTGATGAATGGCTATCATCCCTCACTCATCTTGGTGGATGCCATACCTCTGTAGATCTCGACAATGCCTTTCCTCCGCCCAATACAGGAGGAAGTGCAAATGTTGTTTTTAAAGTGAGTAGTAGTTGTGAACCCACCCAGACCTGTACTTCAAGTTTCACAGTTGAAATGGGAACGGCAACAAAAAATTCAAATGCGGTAAAACAATTCGAAGTGAGGCCTAATCCAACCAGTGAATCAGGATGGATACATGTTGAAATGAACAATAACGAGGATTATAATCTTCAACTCATCAATTTATTTGGTGAAGTTGTATGGAGCAAATCTTCAGAAATGAGTGAAAAAACAATGAAGGTCGATATGTCCCGGTTACCTAAGGGACTTTACTTTGTTCAACTTACCGCAAAAAACACTTCTCAATTGCTTAAGTGGATCATAGAATAGTTCATTTAGAAAATACGACTTGCAATAAGATATGAATTCAAAAGTGGTTGGGATGCATATCTTTGATTTATTCATCAATTGACAGAATATTTATTCTTTTGTCTTTTCAATAAAGAAGTTAACATGCAAACTCGGCGAAGCCTGTCTCTAGTAGTGTTAATCGCATTGTGCAGTTTTATTATAGTTTTCAGGCTTACGCATGTCCAGAAAAAAGAGATTTCATGGGATGTTCTAGGTTATTATCTATACCTGCCATCAAGCTTTGTACATCACGATCCCATGTTCACAGACATCACCTGGTTAAGAAAATTAAACGAAGAGCAAAATCTGACGGGCACGTTGTATCAGGTTTCTTCAAATGCCAAAGGAGAACCCATGTATTTCTTCCTGGTGGGGATGAGTTTATTTTACCTTCCTTTTTTTATGTTGGGCTGGATGATGGCTTTATTTGCCGGTTATCCCGTAGATGGATTTAGCGCGCCTTTCCAATGGTGTCTGGTGATTGGTGGAATTGTTTATACCATTATCGGTTTAATTTACTTTCGAAAAATATTGCTGAAATATTTTACGGAAGCAGTCACTGCAATCGTGCTCATGACGATCGTACTTGGCACAAACTACATTCATCATCTTACGCTTGATAATCTGGCAACAGTCAATATATTGTTTATGCTTTGTGCAATTCTCGTTTGGAATACAATCCAATGGCATGAATCACGAAAGTTGAAAAACATGTTAGCCATTGGCTTGTGTATTACGCTTATGGGATTGGTAAAGCCAAGTGAAATTGTAATAGGTATACTTCCCTTATTATGGTCTGTCAATTCGCTTGAATCTCTTCGGGATAAATTTGTCTCGTTGTGGCAAGAAAGAAAATCAGTGATCTTAACCATTTTAATTTGTATGGTTGTTGCGCTTCCACAACTTTTGTACTGGCATGCGAAGACAGGAAATTTTCTTTATGATAGTTACAAAAATCCGGGAGTTGGGCTCGATATTCTGTCCCCGCATATACTGAACACATTATTCAGTTTCCGCAAAGGATGGTTAGTGTACACACCCATCATGGCTTTTTCATTAGTGGGCTTTTTATTTTTATACAAGAGAAATCCAAAAATCTTTTATTCAATACTCATTTATTTTTTGATCAGTTTTTATATTATTTGTAGTTGGTCGGAATGGTGGTATGGTGCTGCATATTCTACAAGGCCACTGATCACAATGTATCCATTGCTTGGCATTAGCCTGGGATGTTTTATTGCAGCCGCATCCGAGTTTAAACCAGGATTAAGATATGTGATTGCAGTTGTCATTTTTCTTTTAATTGTTCTGAATCAATTTCAATGGTGGCAGTTCAGATCTTATATCATCGATCCGTATCGTACAACCAGGGAGTCTTACAAAGCAGTGTTCTTAAAAACAAATCCGGATCCAGCATTTAAAAAAGATCTGTTGGTTGAAAGAGATTTTTCAGGAGGATTTAATTTTAATAACAGGGAAGACTATAATAAAACAAACTACGGTAACTGGAAATTTGATGATGACTCAGATGAACATATCAGAAAAGATTCATCAGGAAATAATTATTACAGGATGTTCGAGTCACAGGAGTATTCCAAAACGTATCAATACAAATATAGCCAGTTTACAGACAAGGATCATGTATGGCTGGAGGCAGGTGTGGATGTTCGATTCCCCGTAGACTTTCAGGAGAAGTTTCCGCTTTTAATTATTTCAGTTGAATATCAGGGTAAGGTTTATGGATATCATGCAATAGATATTAAATCTGATACTATGGATGGTAAATGGCACCGGGTGACTTCAATCTATCTTACTCCTGAGATGCGCAGTCATAAAGATGTTGTCAAGTGTTATGTCTGGAAACGAGGTAAAAAGGAATTTGACATAGATAACTTTAGCCTTGATGTTTTTGAGCATAAATAGTTGAGCATAGAATTCAGTCAGGTTTCACAGGAGGGTGAAAAATTTATGTATATTTGTTTGTTTTTAACTTTTTTCTGGCTATGATTAAAACCTTAACATGTGCGTTTTTTCTCGTTTTAAGTTGCGGACTTAATGCCCAGCTTCCTAATGGCACTACAGCCCCTGATTTTGATGTGGAAGATGTTTATGGAAATACCTTTAGTCTTTATACGATGATGGGTTCTAATAAATCAGCTTGTATTGCTTTCGAAGCAACATGGTGTGGATACTGCTGGAATTTTCACTCGAGCCAGGTTTTTGCAAGTGTTGCAAACAACCTCAGTGCAAATACAGTACTTGTTATGTTGGAATCGGACTGGAGTACGAATGATGATTGTTTATTTGGTTTAGGAAGTTGCAATAATTATAGCTGGGGTAATTGGGTAATTAATGAGCCGTACCAGATCTGCAATCTTTCAGCCACCAATGGGCCTAATATCGCTTCAGATTATGCACGCAATCAGTATCCTTTACTCTATGTGATATCTCCTGATAAACGTACCTGGGAAATCGTTGAACGCACATATCAGAATTATGCAAACTGGATTACTAAAAGTTTTGCATTGAATACAACCGCAACAATCACAAACTCTAGTTGCGGTGACAATGGTAAAATAATTCTGAATCCAACAGGAGGATTTGGATTTCTTTCATACAAATGGAGCAACGGTTCAACAAACAAAGATCTCAATAATATTGCAGGTGGATCGTATACAGTTATAATCACAGATGGGAATAAGTATTTTAAAGAATTCGGACCTTTTATAGTTGATGGTCCTGCCAGGCGAGTTGATGTTACGAATGCCTTTCTTACTCAAGTAAAATGTTTTGATGAATCAACAGGAAGTATAAATGTTCAAGTTGATTATGGAACTCCCTCATACTCTTATATCTGGTCGAATGGAAACAAAACAGCTTCTCTGGATAATCTAAAGGCGGGTAATTACACATTAACTGTTACAGATAGTAAGAGTTGCACACGGATAAAATCATATTCGATTAATCAACCAGCTGATCTTGTGGTTAGCACCACTTCAACTAAAGAAAGTTGTGATAACCTGGATGGTGTTATCGAGGTGAAAGCAAATGGTGGAGTATCTCCATATTATTTCAATAGAGGGGAAGGTGATCAAACGAGTCCAAAGTTTATCGACCTGAAAGGAGGCAGAGATTATAAGATCACAGTTACAGATGTGAATTCCTGCACTGAAGTTATCAATGCATATGTAGAAGTTACACACAGGCCAAAATCAAATGCAGGCATTGACAAACCGATTGATTGCATAAAGGATCTCGTCGCATTGGATGGATCTCAGTCGGATAATGGAAATGGATTTAGTATTCTATGGACAACGGTTCAGGGTAATATTGTTAAAGGAGCCAAGACACTTACTCCTGAAGTTAATTTACCAGGAACTTATTTTCTTAGGATAACCGATAATGCCAACAAATGCATTACAGTTGACTCCGTTGAAGTAATGGACAAAAGAGTTTTTCCTGATATTTTTGCATCACGAGACACCACGTTGAATTGTGTATTTGTCGAAACAGAATTAAAAGGAAATAGCAATCATCCACCTGTAAAATTCTATTGGACGAAGTTCGATGACAGCCTATTTCTGAAAAGCGGTAACATATTAATGGTCCATGATACGGGTCGTTATATTTTTCATGCAAAGGATACAATCAATCTTTGTATTGCTGTTGATACGATAGAAATTAAAAAGAATGATACATTACCAGAGGCCATTGCAATAGTTGAGAAAGATGTCAGCTGCAAGAATACAGAAATCATTATAGATGGTGCTTTCTCTTCACAAGGTTCTAAGTATGAATACAACTGGTCAACACGCGACGGAAATATCGTTCGTGGAGCTAACTCTACAATGGCTTCTGTTGACAAGGGTGGCAGCTATACTCTGGAGGTTACTGATAAATTAAATTTTTGTAAATCCAATACTTCAGTATTGGTAAGACAACAGACTACTCCTGAATCAAACTTTGATCAGGCCATCAGTTCTCTCTCAGCTCAGTTCAATGACCTTTCTCAAGGCGTTCCTATATCATGGTTTTGGAATTTTGGTGATGGGTCCACAAGCACCGTTCAGAATCCAACTCATGACTATAGCATTGAAGGTGAATTCGAAGTCTGTCTTGAAGTAAATAATGATTGTGGGAAAAATACCCGATGCAAAAAAATTCTAATTGGCATTTCAGCCACATTAAATCTGGCATCAAAAATTTTACATCCTGTGAGTTGCTTTGGTGGAAAGGATGGTTATATCAGTATAAAAGTTCAGGGTGGTGTGCCTCCATATTCCTATTTGTGGAATAATCAACAAACAGCTTACGAAATACATGATTTGATTGCTGGAGATTATTCAGTTCAGATAACGGATCAGCAGGGAACACGATTAACGCAAACATTTACCATAGGACAACCTGAAGAGTTGAAAATATCAAATTCGGTTATTAACCACGTAGACGCAGGAAATCAAAACGGAAGCATACAGCTAGAAATAAGTGGAGGAACTCAGCCTTATCAATTTCTGTGGTCTAATAATTCAACTGACAATCCAGTGATCAAATTAAATGCTGGTAAATATTCCTGCATAGTAACGGATGCTAACTCATGCGTAAAGGAATTTGGTCCATTTGAAGTCAAGGAAATTACTTCTTCCTACAATAGTAAATTGATTAACCGATTCGAACTGACACCGAATCCGGTAAATGGGGTGGGGCTAATTCATATTGAATTACAAAAATCAGTGAGCTATACCCTGAATATGATGAATGTATATGGTGAAACCATATGGAGTTTTCATTCTAAAGCCGAGTTAATTCCTGTCAATTTAGAAACCTATCCAAAAGGGATTTATTTTATTATGCTGAATTGTGAAGGTGCAAGAGAGACGATAAAGTGTGTGGTTGATTAATGACAGCACGGTCATTCGTAATTATTTTATCCTAATCGCATGTTCATATCTACATTTATTTCTTTCAGGAAAATGCTTTTAGCTCTGACATTTGCATTTTCAATATTGTTGATTGTTGGCTGCAGCAAAGATGCAGTGCAACAAAAACAGAAGTTCGAACTCATTTGCCCAAAAGATGTAACTGAACAATCTTGCCAGAGTCAGCAAACAATTGATTCCAAATTTGCCGATTGGCTGTCAAGTGCAACATTTACCGGAGGTTGTAACGCTTCAATTATCCATAGCAATAAGGTAGCACCTAAAGCTTGTGGAAGTACAAGCGTTGTTACATTTACAGTAACTAGTTCCTGTGATTCTATGATTAGTTGCACAGCATACTTCTATGTGGATGCGGCACCCGTTCAAGTTATGCTCTGTCCGACAAGCCAAATTGAGGCGACTGGTCAGACACAAGCAGAAATTGATCAAAAATTTGCGAGCTGGTTAGCTTCGGTGGTTTCACCCGGAGGATGTAATTCAATCGTAATAAATGACAGTAAAGGTGCACCTTCCGCGAGTGGTGGCACAGTTACAGTAAAATTTGAAGTTAAAAGTGATTGCGAACCTACTAAAATCTGTTCAGCCAGTTTTGCAGTATTCTGAAAGAAATCAACTGAATAGAATGCTTACACTGTTCAAGTGAAGAAGCGACTCATCTAATATCCGGGAAACTCTAAAATGTAGTACTCTTCAATGCGTATAGTACCTCATGCAAAGTCTGGTTCAATTAATTATCACCAATTTCTCCTGGTAAACAAACCCATTTCTGCTTACAATCATACTGGGATAAATTCCCGGAGCTAAAGATTCCAATGGAATTGATGAGTTCATATCATCAGCGTTTTTCTCTAAGATCAATTTTCCTGAACAATTAAATAATTTGAATTGTATCAGAGGGTCACCAATCCCGGAATTATTTATAGAAATAAATGTCGTAGCAGGATTTGGAAAGAGGTGTAATTCATGCTTATTAATTTCATTGTTATTGGTTATTACAATATACTGATCAGCTCCAATGTCATTGGTATTTCCTCTTGGTTTGCAATCAAAATCAACTATAACATCACTAAAAGGTTTTCCTTTGCCAATGAGGTTGACATTAGCGCTGGCCAGGTGATAATCATGATTGGTGGCATCCACGAACATGGAATTAATTGCATTGTTAAAATTGTTTTCAACAAGCCCGGAAGCACCTTCCCGTAATCCAATACTTTTATTCGTTAAGTTGTTTGCGATATGTGTGTTGATTGTATTGGTAAATCTGTATTCAATCGAATTGAAATAATTATCGGTCCATACAGTGTTATTGTAAATTTTCACATCAGGTGTACGCTCAATTCCAATTCCGACATCACGACTGGTATGAACGAAGTTGTTGCGAATGATTCCACCAAAATTTCCCCGTGTGGGATCATCACCCAGGCCATAGCCGATACCTCTGTCGCAATCTATGATCAGGTTATTCTCACAAATAATGTCCCTTGAATTAGACCAAAAGTGAATGGCATGCTCCGCAAGATTTCCATCTGGGCTTCTGAGATGCTTGAATGTATTATTTCTTACTATCCAGTTCGAACAATGATGTCCATCAACTCCTCCGGTATAGTATTGATTTCCTATTCCCGAAGAAAATTCAAAACTGCAGCATTCAATAATTCCATTATCAGCAATATTGGTTTCGGTGGAACTTCCGGAGATTTTGATGAATTGTTCGTTGCCATCAACGATTCGCACATTGTGTATGAAAGCACTGTCTGCATTGGATTCGCCATGGATCTGTATAGGATGGTAAAAAACCCATCCAATAGTCATGTCTGCTAAAGTAAAATTAGAAGAGGCTACATTAAAAATATGTGTAACTCCACCATTCATTCCTTGTCCCTTGATGGTGACATCGTCGCGATTTCCCGTAGCGCCACGTATGCTTAAGTGGCTCATGTTGCTTCCAATATAAAGCAGATTACTGTTGAGTATATAAATTCCTTTATTAAGAAGAATGGTTGTGTTGCCATTATTCGCATTTGCAGAACTTAATGCATTCTGAAGTTCGGTTACATTGTTTACGATAATAACTTTTCCTGAAGGAGCAGGAAGTTGCTTACAATTGCATTGTGAAAACGCATGCGACGACAGTAAAATATATACCAGAGAAAACACCAATAACTTCTTCATTTCAATTAGTTTAATTTTATGAATCACAATGTAAAAGCCTGGTATGTTAAATGGGATTGAAAATACAGGATGTATACAAAGATAATGATTGAATTTACCAATCATGGAATTTGTATGAAATTTTAATGGTCTTGCTTAATGAATTAAGAATTTTTGACTTTCTTTTGAATCTCCAGTAGCTTCATCATGCATTCAACCGGCGTCATGGTTTGTACGTCCAGAGATTTTATTTCCTGTATGGCATTTTTAACTTCTAACTGGGCATTATCGTAAATGTTGACCTGTACTTTTTTTGTTTGAACAGGTATTTTACTTTCTGATCCTGTATTGCTTCTTTTTTCTTCAAGGTCTCGCAGAATTTCTTCTGCTCTGTTTAATACTTCAAATGGCATGCCTGCCATTTGGGCTACATGAATTCCAAATGAATGTTCACTTCCTCCTGGAATCAGCTTTCTTAAAAATATTACAGATCTATCAAGTTCCTGTGTTGAAACATGAAAGTTCTTTATTCGTGGTAAATAACCACTGAGTTCATTGAGTTCATGATAATGGGTGGCGAAAAGGGTTTTCGCTTTTCTTTCCGGAAATTCGTGTATATATTCGGCAATCGCCCAGGCAAGTGAGATTCCATCATAGGTACTCGTTCCTCTTCCTATCTCGTCCAGCAATATTAATGATCTCGCTGAAAGATTATTTAAAATGGATGATGTCTCATTCATCTCCAACATGAAAGTAGATTCACCTGAAGAAATATTGTCACTTGCACCCACACGGGTAAATATGCGATCAATGTAACCCAGGCTTGCAGAACGCGCAGGCACATAGGATCCAATCTGAGCCATAAGGCAAATGAGAGCAGTTTGGCGTAATAGGGCAGACTTGCCCGACATATTCGGGCCTGTGATCATTAAGATTTGCTGATTATCCGAATCGAGATAAATATCATTCGGGATGTAATGATCTCCACTTGCTAATTGCTTTTCAATAACCGGATGGCGACCGTCTTTGATTTCAATGATATTTCCGTCATCTACCTGTGGTTTGCAATAGTTATTCTGAATTGCTATCCTGGAAAATGAATGGAGTACATCGATTTCTGCGATAACCTGTGCATTTTGTTGTAAGGGTAAAAGATAATCCTGGATTTGATCAACCAGCATGTCAAACAACTCTTCTTCAAGTTGGATAATTCTTTCTTCCGCACCGAGGATTTTTGTTTCCAGTTTTTTTAATTCATCGGTGATATAGCGCTCGCCATTCGACATGGTTTGTTTACGGGTCCAATGTGCAGGAACCAATCCCTGGTTTTTAAATTTATTCGTTACTTCGAGATAATAGCCAAATACAGAATTGTAGCCGATTTTCAGATTTGAAATTCCAGTATTTAATATTTCCTGTTTTTGAATTTCGAGAAGCAGATCTTTGCTATTGGTGAGAATGTATTTTAATTCATCAAGTTCTGTTGAAAAGCCCGCATTGAAGATTCCACCCTTATTGATTTGATTGGGTGCATCTTCATGCAATTGTTCAGAAATTATTTTCGCCAGGCTCGCGCATTCCTGGATTTGTTCGCCAAGGCGAATGAGATTTTCATTTTTTTGTGTTGAAAGAACCGCTTTGAGTGGAATGAGCTTGTTTAAACTTTTGAGTATATGATTGATTTCCCTGGGATTGATTCTTCTCAAGGGAATTTTGGACACCAGTCTTTCAAGGTCGCCAAAATGATTTAACGCATGATGCAAGGCATCTTTCAATTCGTCATCTGCAACTAATGATTCCACCATATCCAGCCGGTTCTGAATTTTTCTCAGATCCAAAAGAGGCATGATGATCCACTTTCTAAGCAGGCGTGAACCCATTGGGGTGAGTGTCTGATCTATGATCTGCAATAGGCTGCGGCCTTCTGAATGAATTGGATCTATGAGTTCCAGATTTTTTATGGTAAAACGATCCATCCAAACAGTATCCTCGCTTGCCAGTCTGGAGATATGTGAGATGTGAGCTGGGTTTTTTGTTTCAATGCTTTCGAGATAATGAATTATTGCGCCTGCTGCTATTTGTCCAAATAAATAATCTTCAACACCGAATCCTTTAAGGCTATTGACTTTAAAATGATGTAATAGTTTGTCCCGTGTATAATCAGCTTGAAAAATCCATTCTTCGAGTGGGTATAAATAAAATCCTTCGCCGAAATTCGATTCGAAGTAATCTATTTTACTTCTGCTGAGAATGATTTCGGATGGTTGAAAACTTTGTAACAGCTTGAGGAGGTAATCTGAATTCCCCTGTGCCAGGTAAAATTCACCGGTAGAAACATCTGCAAAAGAGATTCCACAGATATCCTGTGAAAAATATACGGATGCAAGAAAATTATTTCTTCGATGATCAAGTAGTTTGTCGTCTAGGGTGATACCGGGAGTTATTACTTCAGTGATTCCACGCTTGACAATTTTTTTTCCTTTCATTGGTTTTTCAAGTTGCTCGCAGATGGCAACTCTAAAACCTGCGCGAACCAATTTAGGGAGATAGGCGTCGAGAGCATGATATGGAAAACCTGCTAACTCCACATCACTACCACCATTATTTCTTTTGGTAAGAACTATCCCAAGGATCCTTGAGGTGGTAATGGCGTCCTCACCGAATGTTTCATAAAAATCTCCGACCCGGTATAAAAGAATGGCATCAGGATATTTGCTTTTCATAGCAAAATACTGTTCCATCAGGGGTGTCATGGTGTTTATTTCAAACAATAAGGCTTCTCCTTTCAAGTTTCAAGTTTGCGCAAATATACAAGCCCATTGACTATCTCATGATTCAAATATTTTGGCATTGAAAAATATTTTCTGAATAATAAAAATTAAATAGCTTTGTAAACTTGTCTTATTAAACCATACAAAAACTGATGATATGATTCCGGCATTTAACGGCTTGAAGAAAGAAGAATACCAACAATTAATAGAAGCTGTTCCTCTGATTGCAATATTAATAGCTGGTGCGGATAATGACATTGATCTAAAAGAAAAGGAGTGGGCAGAAAAGATTGTCAAAATCCGCAGCTACAACAATCACTTTGATTTAAAGCCCTATTATAAGGATGTTGATGAGCAGTTTATAGATCTCTTTGATAAATTTGTAAACGAACTTCCAAAAGATTCCGACGCTCGAAGCAGAGAACTGACCAAAAGGCTGTCTGCTGTAAATAATATTTTTACAAAAGTAAGTATGCGTACAGCCAATCAGCTTTACACTTCTTTTATCGCCTATGCAGAACAAATAGCAAGAGCATCAGGCGGAATCCTGCGTTTGATGTCTGTGTCTCGTGAAGAATCCATGTGGGTAGGGCTTCCAATGATTGATCCAATCTTCTTCGATGAAATCGAAGAGGAAGAATAAATGAGTTTCCTATAAATGTTGGAGTTGAATATTTCAGTCCGGAAAATTATTTCTGGAAGATAAGCTTCTGTACATATGCATGTCCATCTTCAATCCAATGGATAAAATGAATGCCTTCAGAATTCAAAATATTCAATTCATATCCATTTTTATGTACATCTTTTTCAGAATAAATCAATTTTCCATTCAGGTTGTATATTCTTACTTGTTCGATCTGTTTTGAATGAGATTGTAGTGTTCCATGGGTTGGATTTGGATACCAAAACTTTGCGTCGATAGATTCATCTGCTGTTGAAACGGTACAATCATTCTCAGCCTGTAAGGTAAGTATGTATTCTCCGGGAAAGTCTGGTCCAGGATAATCTGTACTATACGGAAATGTAGTTATGAATTTTACAATCACTGTCAGATGGATTATAGGTTTATAATCACCTGGAGTGTTTGATGCATCCGGAGTGCCTTTTAAAATCAAACAACCGATTGTATTTTTTTTGTAAACACAATCAGGTGGATTGCATGCATAGCTGATTCCCTTTGGAAGATTTTTTATTGCATTTGCCGTATCGATATAAACCTCCTCTAAGGGAAGTGGAACAGGAAATTGTGAAACTTTAACACTGTCGGGCACAACTACTGTAAAAGTAAAATCATAAGGCTTGTTGATACAAGCTTTCTTCTTTATCCCGCCATTTGGATAATCCGCAGAAACAGGTCGTGGATATACTCCTGTAGTTGAATCACGATAAACACTATCAGGTAAACAATTTTGTGCACGCAAGTTGAACAAACCAATCGAAAAAAGAAAAATGTAAAATAAATATTTCATATTTGAAGAATTATCACAATGCAAAAATAAATGAAAATAATCATAAATTCATTCATCCTATTCATCCTGTTTCTGGTTTTTGCAATGAAGCTAAATGCACAATACAAGAAAATCACAGGTTTGGTGATGAAGTCAGAATCAGAAGAGGGATTAGCCGGAGTATTGATACATTTTGGAAAGCAGATAACCTATTCAGATGTGAATGGTGTGTTTAATTTTAATCCAGATAGTTCGGTGAATATAATAAAATTTCACCTTATCGGATTTGAGGATACAACAGTTGTTGTAACGCAGCCATCATCAGAAAGCATTATCGTGCGCATGCTTGAAACCACATACCTGTTGAATACATCTGTAATCACCTCTTCGCGATTTGAAAAACCCATCTCTGAGTCATCCGTATCTATGAATGTTATTAAACAGGATCTGCCTTCAAAATTAAACAGTAATTCAGTTTCACAATTACTGGATAGAGTACCCGGAGTACAAATCATCGATGGGCAGGCAAACATCCGGGGCGGATCAGGTTATAGTTACGGTGCGGGCAGCAGAGTCTTACTGGTAATGGATGATTTACCCGTATTGGTACCTGATTCAGGTTTCCCTAATTGGGATGATCTTCCTCTTGAAAATGTAGGACAGATTGAAATTGTAAAAGGAGCCGCTTCCGCATTGTATGGAGGTTCGGCAATGAATGGAATCATACATTTCAGATCTGCACTACCAGTATCTGAACCATATACCTCGATTACTGCCAGCGCTAAATATTTTATGAAACCGTCTACGGGAAAAGAATGGTGGGGAAAAGATGGTGACAATACTTTGCCACATATTGCTTTCGTAAATTTTGTTAGAAGACAGAAAATAAAAAGTTTTGATTACGCAGTGAGTGGTCAATACTTAAAAAAGAAAGGTTATAATAAAGATGAAGATCAGAACATCGGTCGGTTTCATGCTCTTCTGCGAAAAAGAATCAGCGATAAACTTACGCTTTCAATTGGAATGAATTTTAATAAAGGAGAGAGTAGTAGTTTTTTTTATTGGAAGGATAACGGATTATTTGAAGGAGATACAGGTGCAGCCAGTATTACAAACAAGCTTAGGTTTACCATCGATCCTGTAATCACTTATGTGACCTCAAAAGGATATCAGCACAAACTTATCAGCAGGTATTATTACGTGGATAATTCTTCGGAAAACAATCAATCTAATAAGAGTAATAATTTATATGCAGAGTACCAGGCTTCAAAGTATTTTGAATCCATCTCATTGCATTGTATTGCCGGTGTGCTTTTTAATCATTCGGTAACAAAAGCACCATTATACAGCGACACCATATTTTCACACCAAAACATTTCATCATTTATTCAATTGGAAAAAAAGTTTTTTGATAGGTTGATACTCTCCGGTGGATTGCGTTATGAAAATTATCATATAGCCGGACCCCATATTCTGAATGCTCAAGAAATACCATCAGATGTAAGGCAGGATAAGACAATTTATCGGCTGGGCGCAAATTACAGGCTGGCTGAAGCAAGCTATTTCAGAACTTCTATTGGCCAGGGTTTTCGTTTTCCAACAATTGCTGAAAAATTCATCAGCACCAAAGCAGGCGGAATCGTTGTTGCACCCAATCCATTTCTTAAGGCAGAATACGGCTCCAGCTTTGAGTTTGGATTCAAGCAGGGAATAAAATTTTCTCAAACAAAAATCTTGATTGATTTAGCTGTTTTTGATTCCAAATATTACGATATGATGGAGTTTGTACTCAATGACCAGTTGCAATTTCAATCGCGTAATATCGGAGATACCCACATTCGTGGATTTGAGATCGAGACTCAGGCCTCTGCCAGGTTGAATGATCTGGTAATTCAGCTTTCCGGTGGATACACGTATATTGATCCGGTCTACCTGGACTTCGACCTTGCCGGTAAAATGCTTCCTATTAATAAAACCGAGCAGGCATCCAGAGCTGAGCAAAACGCCCGTTTTTCAACTTCTGACGAAAATATTTTGAAATACAGATCAAGACATCTTGTGCGCAGCGATATTGAATTAAATTATCGTAAGCTTTCATTCGGTTTAAATTTCAACTATACTTCAAATGTGGAGGCTATTGATTTTCTCTTTGAATTGTTTTTGAAGGGAATACGGGATTACCGGCTTCAAAATCAGACAGGAACCCGTGTCTATGATTTTCGTATTTCTTATAATTTTGATTCTTTAAGTCTTCAACTCAACCTCAACAATGCCTTTAATGAAGATTATACTCAGAGGCCAGGTCTGATGGATGCTCCCCGGAACCTGGGAATGCGAATAACATATAAACTTTAAATAATTTGTAAGGTTCTCAAATTTAGACATTTATCATTCCTGCCTGCTTAAAATTCTTTAAATGAAAGTTGACAAAAACCCCTGATTTCCTATTTCTTACACTATATTTGCGTCGTTTTTCTAAAAATATAAGAAATCCTCAAATTATGTCTGAAAAAGGAATTGTCAAGTGGCTGTTGTTTGCCATAGTGTTTGTCTGTTTACTACAATTTGTATACTACATACCAACAAATAAGGTTGAACGTCAGGCTGATGACTACGCTACTGAATATAGTGCTAGCTCACCTGATGAAGCATCAAAACAAGCTGCATTCAAAGCGGGTCGCATCAAATTCCTGGATTCTGTATCCAGTGAAAAAATATTCAGCATTCCACTGATCAAAGATTATACCTATGCTGATCTGAAGAAGCAGCAACTCGCATTGGGTCTGGACCTTAAAGGTGGTATGAGTACCATTCTGCAGATTGACCTTAAGGATCTTCTGATTTCATTGTCTGGAAACAGTCAGGATCCAGTATTTAAGAGTGCCATGGTGAAAGCAGATGAAAGAATGAAGTCCAGTCAATCAGATTTCATCACTCTTTTTGTCGAAGAGTTTAAAAAAGAAGGGAATGGAAAATCCCTTGCATCTGTGTTTTCAAGAGGAGCTTCTATGAAGGATAGAATCAAATTTGAAACACCTGATATTGATGTTGCAAGAATTCTCAGACAGATTGCAAATGAAACAGTAGATCTGACTTTCAAAAGACTTAAAGACCGTATTGATAAAATCGGGGTAACGCAACCAAACGTCTCGTTGGATAAAGCACGCGATATGATCGTTGTCGAACTGCCGGGAATAGATAATCCTGTTCGTGCCCGCAAATACCTTCAGGCTAGTGCAAAGCTTGAATTCTGGGAAGTTTATAGAAACATAGATCAGGGAGTATTTGAATCAATTGTCAATGCAGATAAAAAATTAAAAGCAATTGCCAAAGGAGATACTTCCTCAGTTTCAAAAGATGAGTACACACTTAAAAATAAATATGATTATAAGCGGGATTCATTGGGTAACCCGGTGGATTCAACGCTAGTTGGAACTGATACTATTAGAAACCAGGATCCTATGTCTGAAAAAGGGCCCTTGTTATCTTTATTTACCCCTGCAAGTGCGGCAACCGGTGGTTATGCTGTAATCGGAGTTGTAGAAAAATCAAAGCGCGCAAGATTTATGGAGCTGGTAAATATGCCGGAATTGAAATCTATATTTCCTGCAGACCTCGAATTCAGGGTAGATGCTAAACCACAAAAAACTGGAGATCAGAAAGTACAGTCTAACACTTATAATGTATTCGCTATTAAAAAAAGACCAGGTGCAACAACTGCTCCTCTTGATGGTGAACACGTAATCAGAGCCCAGGCAAATCCGGACAATCTCACCGGTGAAGTCGTGGTGAGTCTTGCCATGGATAATAAAGGAACCAAGATCTGGGGTGATATGACCACCAAAGCTGCCAATGACAACAAAAGAGAAATAGCCATTCTTCTCGATGATGAAGTTGTGTCCTGTCCAAGTGTTCGAGAACCAATTTTGGGAGGAAACTCACAGATAGCGGGCAATTTTACTATCGATGAAGCAAAAGATCTTTCAAACATATTGCAGGTCGGTAAGCTTCCTGCTAAAACCAAGATTGTTCAGGAATCATTGATCGGCCCATCTCTGGGAAAAGAAAACATTTCTAAATCCCTTTGGTCTATACTTGGTGGTTTCTTCCTGGTAATGATGTTCATGGTTTTGTATTACACGGGTGGTGGATTCATTTCAATCATTGCATTGCTTTTGAATATTTTATTCATACTTGCCACGCTCGCTTCTTTTGGTACCGTATTAACCTTACCTGGTATTGCCGGATTGGTCTTGACGATGGGTATGTCAGTGGATGCCAACGTGGTTATTTATGAAAGGATCAAAGAAGAACTTGCTGCAGGGCGGGGCTTGATGGATGCCATAAAAGCCGGATTCCGTCATTCCTATGCGCCAATCATTGACGCACACGTGACAAACCTTCTTACCTGTATTGTACTCTTTATATATGGTCTTGGTGCCATCAAAGGATTTGCTATTGTATTGATTATTGGTATTATCTTCTCTTTATTCACCTCGGTGCTCTGTACAAGATTGATGATTGATTGGTGGCTTGGAAAAGGAAAGCAACTTGGATTTGCAAGTAACATGACCGCAAAAGCCTTCAAGAATATCCATATCGATTGGGTTGGGGGTAGAAAATACGCTTATATTTTTTCATTGGTATTGATAACAATCAGCTTCATATCTTTTTTTACCAGAGGATTTGAGCTGGGAGTGGAATTCAAAGGAGGCTATTCTTACAATGTATCCTTTGATAAAGATGTCGATGCTGAAAAACTGAGAAATACTCTATCAAAATCTTTTGAAGGAAATCCGGTTGTGAAAAGTGTGGACACTAAAAATACATACAACATAACCACTTCTTACTTAATCAATGAAACAGGAGAAGATGTAGTTGATAGAGTCAATCACAAATTACTTGAAGGAATCCAGGAAGCGACCGGAGAAACTATGAATTACGATGATTTTATCAATAATGATAACGTTGGCAAAACTCATATATCTGCATTCAGCCGTGTAGGGCCTATTATTGCGGATGACATTAAAGACAGCGCATACAAATCAATCTTCATTGCATTATTGGTAATTTTTGTTTATATTTTACTCAGGTTCTCGAAATGGCAATACAGTCTTGGATCTATCGTCGCCTTATTCCATGATACAATTGTTGTGCTTGGCGCCTTTTCATTATTTCATGGTATACTTCCATTTGCTATGGAAGTAGATCAGACTTTAATTGCCGCGGTGCTTACCGTGATTGGTTATTCAATGAATGATACGGTGATTGTATTTGACAGAATAAAGGAAAACCTGCTAACAGATAGTCAGAAAACAGATAAGGAACTTGTAAACGATGCGATCAATACAACCCTGTCCCGTACGATCAATACCTCTTTAGCTACTTTATTAACTATAGTGCTCTTGTTTTTCTTTGGCGGATCAAGCACGAAAGGATTTTGCTTTGCCATGATCGTAGGTATTATTATCGGTACATTCTCATCCATTTGTGTGGCGATGCCGGTTGTAATTGACTTTACAAAGAACTTAAAATATAAGACGAAGAAAGAAACAAAGAAAATCACCAAGCAGGTTGCAAGGGTGTAATAAGCTTGTTGATCAAATTAATTAAATGTTCGCCTTTTAGACTTGATGTTTAAAAGGCGTTCATGTTTATATTTGAATGGTAAATTATTCGTTAGTACACGCATGAGGAAATTTGCATTTTGGATTTTGTTATTGCACGCCGGTTGCTCCTATCAGATTAAAATTAAAACAGGGGATCAGGCTTATAGCAGTAAGCAATATGCTGTTGCTCAGAATTTATATAGAAATGAATTTGAGCAATCAGATAACAACCGCGAAAAAGCATATAAAGCATTCAGAATCGGTCAATGCTATAAAAATGTAAGCAACTTTGAACAATCACTCAAGTGGTTCAAAAAAGCTTACGATTTAAACTATGGATTGAAAGCCCTCGAAGAATATGCCTTTGCCCTAAAAAACAATGGGGAGTATGAATCTGCGATTTCTGCTTTTCAGGAATTATCTGATGAGGTCAAGAATTCGACAGATTTCAGAAAGGAAATAAATATTTGTAAACTAAATATCCAGTGGCGCGACCAGCGAAGTGATTTATTTTATAAACTTACCAATCTGAGTGCTATCAATGAAAAAAGTTCTGACTATTCACCAACTTATGGGTCAGATGGCAATCTTTATTTTGTATCAGACCGGTTGCAGGAGGGACATGATAATTCGCACAAATTTGCATGGACAGGTAGATTTTATTCGGATATTTTTCAATTAACAGGTAATGTAATTTCAGCGCTTCCAAAACAGATTAACAGTTCGGGTAATGAAGGACCCTTTTGTTTTGATTCTCATATGCAAACTTTGTATTTCACGCGATGCGGAGATACAGGCGAGAATGAAGATTATTGCCATATTTATGTGTCCACACTTTCTTCCCAAGGTTGGAGTGATCCTGAAATGTTGGACTTTGGATTAGGTGTATCCAATCAAATACATCCGGCATTGTACAAATCAGATTCTATTCTATTATTCAGTTCGGATGCAAAAAGTGGTGTTGGTCAGTATGATCTTTATATAAGTTATTTGAATGAGGATGGGTGGTCATCGGCGATTAATCTTGGGGAACCGGTTAATTCGCCACTCGATGAGAAATTTCCTGTATGGAATAAAGATACCCTATACTTTAGCAGCAACGGACTTCCTGGAATGGGAGGACTCGATATTTTTAAAACATACAGGTTAACTAATTTAAAATGGGCTCCACCAATTAATATGAAACCGGCTATCAATTCGGAGGCAGATGATTTTGGTTTTTGTATTGACACAAGTTTCAAAGCGAACGACAGTGTGTTTCTGAAAGCCGTAATGACTTCCAACAGAGTCCAATCAGATAATGATGAAATTTACAGTGTGGAATTGCGTAAAAGAACGGATTTACCTGTATATAAAAAACCAGGTAAGTTTAAATGGGAGGTGGTTGTAAATATTTCTTTCGTCTCTCATGAATTGTATAAAAACAATATCAAGCGTTCACTTGATTCTGTGGATCTGGTGGAAAAAATAAGTAGGAACAGTGTAAACACAAAATCTGCCAGTAAAATTAGTTTGAAATTATTGGCATCGGATCATTATACATTCCTGGCAAGTAAACGCAACTTCCTGAATAAAGAGTTCAGTTTTGAAACCCCTGCAGAGCCATTGTTGGAGAAGGATAGCACCTATGTTTTGAATATTGAAATTGAAATGCTGCCACTACTTTATGATGAGGAGTTTATACTTCAGGAGCTGTATTATGATTTTGATGCCTGGACAATTCGTCCAGATGCTGTTCCTGCACTGGAAAAACTCAGGTCGTTATTAATTACAAATCCATCCTTAAAAATATTGCTTGGTTCCCATACAGATTGTAGGGGAGAAGTTGATTACAACCAGGTTCTTTCCACAAAACGCGCTCAATCGGCAATGAACTGGCTGATTGCAAATGGTATTGCTGCAGATCGTTTACAGTATAGGGGTTATGGGGAATTTGATCCTTCTATTCCTTGCAATTGTGAAGCGTGTACCGAACAGCAGCACCAATTAAACCGCAGAACTACCTTTAGAATTATCAGGAGTTGATTGGATTAATTCAAATACGCATTTAGCACATAAGCCTTATTTTTGAGGCAGGTTTATTTCTCATTCCAATAAATGCTTACAGATAAATCATGATTATCCTTCGCTTTCTCCTTAAACTTATTCTCCTTATTGTTTTAATTGGACTAAGAAAGGGACTAGGATCTTCATCTTTGGAAGATCTGATCCAGAATTCCGTTGTATTTAATCCCTTATTGGGTTTTCTAATCTTTCTTACATCGATCAATATCGTTGTCCGTTTCTGCCAGTTCATTTATAGAAAGAGGAAAAAATACGGTCACAGATATTCAGATAATGTGATTATTGGATTGCAAAACATTTACTATGTATTGACCGTAGTGGGAATAGTTTTCATGGTTCTTGGATTTTTCGGATTGGAGCCTCGCGTGTTACTGACTTCCATCAGTATCGTTGCTGCTGCCATTGCTATCATATCAAAAGAACAGGTAACGGATATAATCTGTGGAATCAACATCAGTTTTTCCAGGGAACTTGCGATCGGAGATTATGTGAGGGTAGGAGACCAGAAGGGAACGGTAATCGATATCAACATTCACAAAATTGTATTACGGAATCACAATGATGACATTATTTTTATCTCAAATACGAAAGCCTATTACAGCGACATTGTAAATTTTACTCAAAGAGATATTAAAAAGTATTATCTCGACTTTGGAGTATCGACTTCAATAAATGTTTCCAAAGCGAATTTGCAGGAATGTTGTTTTCGTATTCTTGAAAACTATGCAGACGATCTGGAAAAGGATACAGAATTATTTAAAATCATTTCGATTGAAAAAGATGAGATCAGGTATAGGCTACAGTTTACACTGAAACAAGTTAGTTTGCTAATTGAACAGGAGATTAAATCAAGGGTACTCGAAGAAATTCATCAGTTAATTCAATCCAGGAGATAATCCAGGAGATAATAATATGCTTTAGGATGTTCGATGTCGTGTCACGATGTATACTCCGGTAAGTGTAATTGCGGCACCTATCCATATACCAAAGGTCATTCTTTCATTGAGTATCACAACACCAAGAATCATTGCAAGGATTGGATTAATATAATTATGTATGCTTACAAGTGTTACGGGCAGATGTTTCAAACAATATACAAAACACGAATAAGCTACCAGCGAACCTAGCACAATGGTGTACAGCCAGATCAGTAAATGATTTGTTTGAATCTGAAAGCTGAATGGTTTTTCGATGAATAAGGAAGTGATGAATACAGGGATTCCACCAAAGAACATTTGGAAGCCGGCAGACAAGAAAGGGGAATGATGATGGGGTTTCATTTTACTGTATACAGAGCCGCAAGACCAGGTAATTACTGAAATTAAGGTAAAGAAGATACCAAGCATCGAAGTCGCTCCTGGATGCATTCCTATTTTTTGAATGCAGATGATAATAATTCCAATACTACCAAGGCTTAAACCAAGCCAAGTCCATCTGCTGATATGATGTTCTGATTTTGCAATGGAACTAAGGAAAGCCATTAAAATCGGAGATAACGTTGCAAGTATGGCTGAAATTCCACTGTCAATATATTGTAATCCATAAATCCCGATACCGTTTCCTCCAGTGATCAACAATACACCCAGAATAATTTGTAAAAAAATAAATGATTTATCCGGCCAGGCTTCTTTTCGAATAAAAAACAAATAAGATAATAAGGCACATCCTGCAATGATCTGTCTGACCGATGTAAAGAACAAGGGTGGCATGTAGGTAACACCAAGTTTGTTGACGAGATAAGTTGTACCCCAGATTATGCAAACTGCAGTGAGCGCCAGGTATGCTTTTCTATTTGAAATACCGGCTTCCATTTATTCTGAGGCAATTTCTATGACCAGGTTATGTAAACTTTCATTCATTCGCAACTGACAGGAAAGCCTGCTATTTGATTTGCTATTTGGAAGACTATCTAATAACTGGAGTTCAGAAGTGTTCATTAATGGAAGATCATTATCGGAATGGATAAACACATGACAGCTGGCACAAAGGGCAAGGCCATCACAGGTGCCTGCAATTGGTAATTCTGAGGCACGCAGCATTTCCATAAGGCTATAAGCGGAATCATTGGGTAATTTGATCTCACGGGATTGATTGTCCTTATCCTGGATAAAAATGCTGATAAACTCCATGAATGAAAATGAATGAAAAGAAAACGGATAATCTGTAGATTGGTTCTAAGATAATTCGCTGATACCAGTTACGGTGGTGTATTTAAAGCTTGGCTTCTTGCCTTTATGTATTATCTTATAAGCAGATTGCATCATGATAGTTGCTTCATGAAAGCCACATAAGATTAGCTTTAATTTGCCAGGATAATTATTAATATCTCCGATTGCAAATATTCCCGGAATATTTGTGCTGTAATCCATAGGATTGACATCTACAGCGTTTTTCGTGATATTCAATCCCCAATCTGCAATAGGTCCAAGCTTTGGACTTAAACCAAATAGCGGAATAAAATAATCTGTTTCAATATTATTCGTGATATTCTCCTGTTGTACATCAACGGATTTTAGCGTTGGTTCTCCTTTCAGAGCCATAACTTCAGCATTCAATATCACTTTTATTTTGCCCGCCGCATGGAGTTCCTCAAGCTTAGAAACTGATTCAGGAGCACCCCTGAATTCGGATCTTCTATGAATTAATGTCAGAGTTTCACAAATTGAAGAAAGATGAATGGCCCAATCCAGGGCAGAGTCACCTCCACCGGCAATGACAACTTTTCTATTTCGATATTTTTCCGGATCCTTGATTATATAATCAACTCCATTGTCTTCATAAAATTCGAGTGAAGCCAGTTCCGGTTTTCTAGGTTCAAAACAACCTAAACCCCCTGCAATAGCAATGACACTACATTCTATAATACTCGATCTTGTTTTAATTTCAAACCGGCCGTCAGATGATTGAGAAACAGATTCGGCTCTTTCGCCCAGTGTGAATTTAGGATGAAAAGGTTCGATCTGCTTGATGAGATTCGACACCAGATCCTTGGCAAGTATTTCAGGTAAACCGGGTATGTCATAAATTGGTTTGTTCGGATAAATCTCAGTCAGCTGTCCTCCAGCTGTGGGTAGATAATCAATAAGATGACAATGCATTTTTAAAAGTCCAGCTTCAAAAACGGCAAAGAGTCCACAGGGCCCGGCTCCAATTATGGCTATGTCTGTATTAATTTTTATCATTTCGAGCCGCAAAGCTACTTAAAAACAACCCATTATAAGGTTGGCACGTAGAGGGTAGTTGGTTTATAAAATATTTACAAAATATGTTAAAAATTTTTTAACCTTTGTTAAACCTCCAACCAATAACGCAGTCAGAAAAATCATAAATCTTTTACTAATCAATAAATTCCGAATCTATGGATAGAAGAACGACATTGAGAAAGTTCATCGGCGCAGATTTATCTGCTTCCTCCAGAACTTTCTTACAGGAAGAAGTCAACCCCGTTGGTGGCGGCTTGACTCCTTACACGGGAGCCTGGAATTATGCCACTGCCGCTCATCTCCTAAGAAGAGCAATGTTCGGGCCTACACATGAACAGATTCTTCAGGCAGTTTCAGATGGCATGAATGCCACCATTGCAAAACTCTTAACTCCTGTGCCTGATCCGGCACCACCAGTAATCTATACAGATACTCCAGATGACCCGGATCTGAATAAGGGAGATACCTGGGTGGCTACACAAGCCAACCCAAATCCAAAACTGAATCCTCAGATTCAGGGCAATGTCCAGATGAAAGAGAATTCGCTGAATGCCTGGCTTATGGAACTTATCTTCAATGAAGGGGTCTCATTGACGGAGAAGATGACGCTCTTCTGGCACAATCATTTTGTGGTATCGGATATTTATGACCCACGGATGAGATACGATTACATTGTTTTGCTGAGAAAGAACTGCCTCGGAGATTTTAAACAGCTTGCAAAAGATATCACCATCGATAAAGCAATGCTTGTTTATCTGAATGGAAATACGAACAGCAATAAAGCGCCGAATGAAAACTTTGCCAGAGAACTCATGGAATTGTTTACGATTGGTAAAGGAGACCTTGTGGGTCCAGGTGATTATACAACGTATACTGAACAGGATGTTCTTGCTCTGGCGAAAGCACTTACCGGATGGACTATCTATACAAGGGATGATAAGTATCCTTATGCGGATTTCAAACCAAACCTTCATGATGCTTCTGTAAAGCAATTATCCAATCGCTTCGGAAATCAAACGATTCCGAATCTTGGTAACCTGGAATATCAAAAGGTTATTGATATACTATTTTCAAAAAGGGAAGCAGCAACATTTGTATGCAGAAAATTATACAGATACTTTGTGTATTATAAGGTTGATTCTGCTATTGAATCAGACATTGTAAATGGACTTGCTGATATATTAATTGCAAATAATTTTATTATCAGCTCGGTATTAAATGCATTATTGAAGAGCAGCTTATTTTATTCTGATGAAGCACTTGGTGCAATGATTCGTCCACCTTATGAATTTATATTCAATACACTTAAGACGATGAAGTATACACCTCCAACAGATCTCGAAGAAAAGTACAATGCATTTTTATACTTCTACAGGGGTACTACAGGAATGCAACAAGTTTATTTCGATCTTCCAAGTGTTGCAGGCTGGACTCCTTACTACCAGGTACCAAGCTATCATGAAATATGGGTGAATTCAGTAACGCTTCCATTGCGAAATACCTTTACTAAAAGTCTTGCGAATAAAACTTTAAAAATACGGAATATACCCGGTTTTGCAGGATTGAATCTGCCTGTGTATGTAAGCAGCTTTTCTCATCCTGAGATTGCATCACAGCTGGTTGATGACGTGGTGGCTCATTTACTGCCACAGCCTATTTATCAGAATCAAAAGGATTATCTGAAAGCCAAATTACTGGGACCTAATACAGAAGCTCAGTGGACAAACGCATGGAATAAATACAAAAGTGACCCAGTCAATGAACAGACAAAAATTGAAGCTAAACTCAAACCTTTGTTTGAAGCTGTATTATCCATGCCTGAATATTATTTAAGCTAAAAAATTCTTTTACAATGAAAAGAAGACAATTTATACAAGTAAGTTCTTTGGCTTCAGTGCCAATTCTTATAAACGGTATTCCGGTAAGTGCCGTAGCAAGAAATTCATTTCTGGATTTTGTAAGTCCCGATAATGATAAAATTCTTGTGCTCATACAAATGACCGGCGGAAATGACGGATTGAATACTGTGTTACCTCTGGATCAGTATTCGAATCTGTCTCTTGTTAGAAGTACCATTCTAATTAAAGAAAACCTGGGTTTAAAATTAAGACCTGATCTTGCCTTGCATCCCAACATGACAGGTATGTTTGATCTTTTTAATAATGCTAAACTCAAAGTTGTACAATCGGTTGGCTATCCAAATCAAAACAGATCGCATTTTAGATCCACCGATATCTGGACCTCCGGATCAAGTGCGGAACAAACCGAACCAACAGGATGGCTCGGAAGATTCTACAATCAAAATCACGCAAGTTATCCGACGGGTTATCCAAATGGGGATTTTCCAGATCCGCTGGCTATTACAATTGGTTCTTTAGTATCGCAAACCTGTCAGGGGCCTGTAGCAAATTTTAGTCTTGCAATCAATGATCCTGCAAATCTTGCGCAACTCACAGAGCCTGAATTTCCAACAAATATTCCATCAACAAATTATGGGAATGAGTTGAAATACCTCATTGAAACTCTGAAGCAAACCAATGATTATACAGATGTAATCAAAGATGCTTATGATTTTGCAGGTGGCAATATCGCAACTACAGGCAATCAATTACTCGATCAACTGAATATCGTTGCTCAGCTTATTAAAGGTGGAATGAAAACAAAGGTGTACGTTGTTACCCTTGGTGGATTCGATACCCACAATTCGCAATGTGATCCAGCTGATCACGAACTTGGTAATCAGGCAAACCTACTAAAAACATTATCAGATGCAATTGCGGGCTTCCAGCAAGCCATAGAAAAAGCAGGCGTCGAGAAAAGGGTAATGGGGATGACATTTTCAGAATTCGGAAGAAGAATCAAGGCAAACGATTCTACTGGTACTGATCATGGTACTGCTGCTCCATTATTCGTCTTTGGTCATTGCGTCAATCCGGGAATTCTTGGAAACAATCCAACAATCAGCAACCAGGTGACTAATGACGAAGGCGTTGCAATGCAATATGATTTTAGATCCATCTATGCTTCCATATTAATTGACTGGTTTGAAGTTTCTCCGTCGATTGTAAGCCAGATACTTTTTAAAGAATTTCAAAAACTCCCTGTTGTGGACGGATGTCTTCCTACTGCGGTTGATGATTATGACAGAGACTTCTCCTTGAGTTTTGATACCTATCCGAATCCTGCACTCGATTATTCAAATATTGAATTTGTGAGCAAGGATGAATTCATCAGAGTTAGCATTTTTGATTCGCTAGGCTCCGAAATTCAAGTTTTGCAATCAGGAAAAATGTCTTCCGGGAAACACAGCTTGAAATTGGATACACAGCAGCTAACAGCTGGAAATTATTTTATTCGAATTGCTTCGGAAAGCGCTCAGAAAACCAAATCATTGGTGAAAATTTAATTACAACACAATTCATTAATATTGTAAAACCCGGGCAATGTTCCGGGTTTTTTTTTGCAGGAAGCAAGAGACAACGATTTGAATGTTCTGACATCCATTTGAAATTATTATAATTGCAGCTTAAATGAACTGGATGAGTGATTCAAATCCTTCCTTATTGATTCTTGCAGCAGGTATGGGTAGCCGATATGGTGGCCTCAAACAATTGGATTCTTTTGGTCCAAATGGAGAAACTATTATTGATTACTCGGTTTATGATGCATTGCAGGCTGGATTTCGAAAACTGATTTTCATAATCCGAAAATCCTTCGAGAAGGAATTTGTAGAACTCATTGAATCGAGATGGAAAGGAAAAGCTGAAATGCACTATGTTTTTCAGGAGCTGGATGAATTGCCGCCAGGCTTCGAATGCCCTCCTGGACGTAGCAAACCATGGGGCACAGGACACGCTGTCTGGGTAGCAAAGAATACAATTCATGAATCTTTCGGAGTGATCAATGCAGATGATTTTTATGGACGTGATGCAATGAATCAGTTATTTGGTTTTCTGAAAGAGGAGAATGATACAGCAGTGATAGCATATCTGCTTAAAAATACTTTATCAGAGCACGGAGCTGTGAATCGAGGTGTTTGCATTGTTGATGAAAATAATAACCTGGAAAACATCAGAGAACGAAAGAATATACACAAGTCACACGAAATCTATTTTGAATCAGACGGTAAGAAACACATTTTGAATCCGGAGACACCTGTTTCAATGAATATGTGGGCATTTCGCACAAATTACTTTCATTGGGCAGAGGAGTTCTTTCGTGATTTTTTGCAGAAAGAAATAAAGAATGGATCTGCTGAATTTTATATTCCTGATCTTATTCAACATCTGATTGACAAAAATCGGCTTCATGTAAAAGTTTTAAAATCAACATCAAACTGGATCGGTGTAACTTTTCAAGAAGACAAACCCGCTGTTGAACAAGCATTTAAAAAAATGATTGCAGATGGTTTGTACCCTGCAAAATTATGATTTCGTGAACAACACAAAATTGTCTGAAAATAACAACAAATTATGGACGCAGGCAAATGGCTCATCGTGACAGGGGTAATACTTGTAGTTGCCGGAATTGTCTGGATATTATTTAATAAAAACCTGCAATGGTTTGGTAATTTACCAGGAGATATCAAATGGCAGAGTGAGAATATAAAGGTTTATATACCGATAGCAAGTATGTTGCTGATCAGTTTAGTGATTAATCTGTGCTGGTGGATTTATAAGTGGCTGGTAAAATAATTACCAACTTATATTTCCATCCTGGCCATCCTTACCGGTGATATTTTCAGCTTTGGTATTCTCCCATTCTTCATCTTTCTTGGAGAAAGAATCATAATTAAAATTGGGTAAATACTTTTTTTTGATCTCATCAACAACCTCATTGAGATTTTCAATGAAACGATTAAAATCTTCTTTGTAAAGAAAAATTTTGTGTCGCTCAAATCCATCTCCACCAAACTTCTTCGTACTCTCCGTAATTGAGATGAAGTAATCTTCAGCTTTTGTTTTACGGATATCAAAAAAATAAGTTCGCCTCTTACCGGCTCGAAGTTTTTTCGAGTAAATGTTTTCAATATGCTTTTCGCTATCCACAGGGCAGATTTTAGTAATATTTATGTAAATATAGTGGAATTTACAAAAAAGTCAATAGCTGGTTCTGTTTTCAATCTCGTACAAATGACTGAACATTCCCTCTGCCTGAAGTAGATTTATATAACTGTCATACTGGATCATTCTTCCATGATCAAGTACTGCGACGACATCCATGTATTGTGTTTGTTTCAGTCTTTGTGTAATCAGAATCAATGTTTTGCCTTCCAATTCATTAAATAGTTGTTCTACAATTTCTGATTCAGTCTCTGAATCAACAGCTGAAAAACAATCATCGAGTATTACGATTGGAGCAGATTTTACAAGAGCCCTGGCAAGACTGATTCGTTGCTTTTGTCCACCGGATAAATTAACTCCCCGTTCTCCAAGAACACTTTGATAAGCCTCAGGAAGCTCTTCAATTTCTGAATGGACGGATGCGCTCTTCGCTGCCTGTACAGCTCGTCCGGAAGATTGCTTGTCTATTCCTAATTCAATGTTAGCTTCAATGGTATCAGAAAATAAAAAGACATCCTGTGGGACATATGCAATGTTTTCACGTAATTCCTGTAAGGATAGATTTTTAATTGAATGGTTTCCGATGTTTATTTCACCTTTCGTTGGATCATACATGCGCAATAACAATTCTGCTATACTTGTCTTTCCTGATGCAGTTTTGCCAACAATCGCAAGTTTGCTACCATGTGGTATTTTTAAATTTAATTCCTTGATCGCTTCAATTCCAGATTCAGGATATGTAAAAGATACGTTTTTGAATTCTATTTCTGGATATTGTGTATCTAATGTTTTAGAAGATTCAGTTGATTGTATTTCAGCTTCTGTCTGAAGAAAATCATTAATCCTTTTTTGTGAGGCCTCTGCCTGCTGAATGATTGAAGCACACCATCCAAGTGCGGATACCGGCCAGGTTAACATGTTTACATAAATAACAAATTCGGCAATATTTCCTGCTGTAACTGTCCCATTATAAACATTCAGACCTCCAACGAAGATAGTAATAAGGGTGCTTAAACCAATAAGCAACAGCATAGATGGAAAAAATAAGGCATCTATTCTCGAAAGGCCCAGGTACATATTGCGATAGGATAGCGCATTGCCTTCCAGGTCTTTTTTCCAGTAATCTTCAGTTGCATAAGATTTGATGATTCTGATTCCGCTAAATGATTCCTGGCTTATCGTTGTCAGTTTTGCTAATTGCTTCTGAATCTGTTCGCTTTTTTTATTGATCTTGTTACTTACCCAATAAATAATAAAAGACAAAATGGGTAGGGGAAGCAAAGTATAAATGGATAACATAGTATTGACCCTGAACATGGTAAAAATGACGATAACAACCAGACTGATCAGGTTGATACCATATAACATAGCTGGGCCTAGATACATCCTGACCTTGTTAACATCTTCTGTGATCCTGGACATAAGATCACCCGTTTTATTCCTTTTATAAAAACTTGTATCTAGCTTAAGGTAATGTTCGAAGATTTCTTTTCGCAGATCATATTCGATTAATCTCGACATTACAATAATGGTTTGCCGCATCATAAACATGAAAAGTCCCATCAGGATGGCAAATCCAAAAATGTATAATCCAAACTTCATTAGCTCCTGGCTAAGCACCTCGGCATTTTGTGCACTTTTGTCAGTCTTTATAAATTCTATTATTCTGTTGAGGGCTTCCCGTATTGCTTGCGGTTGAAGAATTCGGAATACATTAGACAGAACCACAAAAAGAATTCCCAGGAGCAATTTGCTCCGGTATTTAAAAAAATAGCGATTGAGTGTAAAAAGATGTTTCAATGTTTCTAATTCCTGGTTAATACGAGCACAAAGTAAAGAGTTTCTGGAAAACGGTTGCGGTCAATTTCATACCTTTAGGCAAACAAGATTAATGAGCAGAAGGATCACGTTAGACGAATTTATTGTTGAAAATCAAACTAATCAGAACAGAGCATCGGGTGAGTTTTCCGGCCTTTTAAGGCATATTGGCATTGCCGCTAAAATCGTGAATCGCATAGTCAACAAAGCAGGATTAATGGATATTCTGGGCCTGGATGGCAATACAAACTCTTCAGGTGACGCAGTACAAAAACTAGACATTTATGCTAATGACTTAATGATCGAATACCTGCAAAATTCAGGTTTATGCGCAGGAGTCGCTTCGGAAGAACTGGATGAATTTATTTCTTTTTGCTCAGATCTTCCTGCTAAGAATAAATATATTGTAGTTATAGATCCACTCGATGGCTCATCGAATATCGATGTAAACATTAGTGTTGGTACAATTTTCGGAATTTATAAAAGAACCAGTTCCGAAAATGATACTTTGCAACTCAGTGATTTTCTTCAAAAAGGAAATCAACTGGTAGCCGGTGGCTATGTATTGTACGGCACATCTACAATGCTTGTATACACCACTGGATTTGGTGTAAATGGATTTACATATGACAGGGGAATTGGAGAATTTTGTTTGAGTCATCCGGACATGAAGATACCTGATAAAGGAAATAATTATTCGATCAACCAGGGATACTTCAGGCAGTTCAGTCAGGGTATTCAAAATTATCTGAATAAATGTTCTGATGAAAATATGATGCTTCGCTACATTGGATCTATGGTTGCCGATGTTCATCGTACACTTTGTCTTGGAGGTGTTTTTCTATATCCGGTGACGCAAAAAAATCCGGATGGTAAGCTGCGAATGTTGTATGAATGCAATCCGATGAGCTTTGTAGTGGAACAAGCTGGTGGTATCAGTATCGATGAATCAGGTAACAGAATTATGGATTTACCAGTTGATTCTTTGCATCAACGATCTTCTATAATCATTGGATCAAAAGAAAATATAGCGGCAGTACGAGCATTTCTTTGATCATTCTAAGCTAATAACTAACATATGGTTTTATTTTGGCAAGGCGGAGGGAATCTATTGCTTCAATCTTACTTAGCTCCATTTCATTGGATATTGCACCATTTCTTTTCCGGTACTCCAGAATAATTTTAGCTAACTTATATCCAAAATAGGGATGTGATTTAATACTGTCATATTCCATTTTATTCAGATTGATTTTTGAGATATTTCCATCAAAATAAATTTTCTTGCTTATGTTTTGAATAACACTATCGCTCAAACCATAAACCTCATGAAGCTGTGCAGAAGATACAAAGCCACCTAGAATATTCCTGTATTTAATTATTCGATCGGCCAACTTTTCTCCTATACCCGGAAGTGGTAGTAAGTCATGGCTTGTCGCTTTGTTGATATCAATCCGATGGTTATCTTCCTTAGGAACATATTTATTGATTTGCTTTTCTTCCTGATTGCTTATCTGAATAAATGGTTTAAGCCGGTTAAATGTATTTTCGTCGATTCCGTAAATTTTCCTGAATTGGTCAGCGGTTTTGAGTTTGCCAACTTTCGAGATATAGTTACGAAGTATTGTATAAGTTCTTGAATTGATCCCTAGTTTCCGGGCTTCTTCCGCGCTCATTACATTAGGATCAAAAGCAAAAAGCTCTGATTTTATTTCGGGTTTTTGGGATTGTACATTTAAATATCGTTCCGTTATATTCGATTCATTTTTATTTGATTCAGTCCTGTAATTATTCTTATTGATTGTGCTCATGAATTCATGGATCTTGTCTTCGTCCGGATTTGCATTGTTTTTATAGTTTAACGCAGGTATTAGGATAAGTAATAAAAGTAAAACGAACAGGATAACTATTCCTTTTCGCTCCCTCTTGGAAAGATACAGTTGGTCAGATTCAATTTTTCTCATACTTATAATTTAATGATGAAAGGAGCATCAGTGTCAAGGCAATGTAATATTTCATTTGAATTCGGTGGTATTGCATAGTTTGAACAAATGGATTTAACATCAGTGCATTTTAAAGATATTACATGAATTTCATTAATTAAATTTATGGAGCGTTGTTGAATTACGATCTCGGATGGTAATTCAAAAAAAGTACTATCGTTTGATTGATTGCCACAATCATTGCAAAATGCGACATCAATATTATAATCTGCTAGTAGATTGTACAATTGATTAAAATCTGTTATATTCTCATACAATTTAACCTGCCTGGCTTCCCGAAACTTATACATGAGATCAGAATTGAGATGGGTGCTTAAAATTCTATCTCCAATTCTTAAATCCAATTGTATTTTTTTAATTTCTTTGTATACAATGAGCTCGCTGAAATGATTCATTGAAACCATTCTGAGAACATTCACTAAAGGGACTGTAAGAAAAAGTAACAAGGCCGAAAATAATAGTCTATTCCTTTTATATTTCATCCAGAAAAAAATGAATAGTAATGCAGTTATATAGAAATATACCTGTTCAGAATAAATCCAAAGTCCAGTTAAGTTTCGAACAGGTAATCTTTCAATCAATTTAAATACCGCCAGGCCGGGAGTGCTAAGTGGTGTACAAACGTGAGCAAGTAATTGTGTAATCGAATCTGAAAGATAGTATGCGGGAATCATTGCTATACCTACTAACATCAGGATAAACGACAGTGGAATCCATACAATATTCGAAAGAATAAAGTAGACCGGAAATTGTTGGAAGTAATATACACTAACAGGTGAGACAAGGAGTTGAACGGAAAAGCTAACTGAAAGTAACTCCCAGGTTTTTTGAAGTACAGTCCATGATGGACGATATAACAATGTAAGAAATGGATTGAATAAAACAATACTGAGTACGGCGGTAATGGATAATTGAAATCCAATGTCATAAAGAGTACACGGATTATAGAATAACATGAAAAATGCACAGGCAAATAAACTATTCACCTGATCAGCTTTTCTTTTTACGCAAGTAGATAACTCTAAAGTACTAAGCATCACTGCGGCACGCACCACAGAAGCTCCTAGGCCGCTTATGCACGCAAACAACCAAATGGCTGCCAGAATCAGACCAGATTTAAATATGTTCTTAGGGTTGTGCTTTTTTTGTTTAAATACCAAATTCAATAAACTTTGAAGGAGCGTGTAGATCATACCTAAGTGCAACCCGGATACAGCAAGAATATGAGCTGTTCCGGTTGTTATAAAATCGTTTTTTACTTTATTATCCAAGCCGGATTTATCTCCAAGAAGCAAAGCGACTAAAAGATTCGCAGTAGCCTTATCATGTATACTTTTACTAAAAATACCTTTACACGTTTCAGCTAAATTTTGTGAGTAATGAATAATGGAACTCCCCGAAAATTTATGATGTTCATAAATAGAATCTCGTAATTCCGCAGAATAATAAATATGATTGCCAATAAGGTAATTGTTGAAATTGCTAAAAAAGCGATATTCAGCTTTCTTAAGCTCAACGAAATTGACTTTAGCACTTAGCGTATCGCCATATAAAAATATACTTTTGGATTTTGTTTTGGAAATGTTCATACAGATTCGGGGAGAACACCTATTCAAAACATGTAAATGCAGGGTCGTTTTACTGTTGTGTTCAATTGCGTCTTCAACAATAAAAGTACTAATTTCAGGATTCTCGAAATTTAGCAATTTTGAATGATATACCTGATGGTGTTGGTAAGCTCTAAGCAAGCAAACAAGAATTATTAAACTAATTAGTCCTATGGACTTAAGTAGGCGATTGTTCGTGATCAATAAAATGGATAAGCAGGCAAAAGAACTAAGAAGTAATACTATGCAATTGGATGAGCAATCGCATGAATTAAAGAGCAGAGTGGTCATTATCAACAGCCCCGTCAGATAAATAAACGGACGGGCGAGAATATACTCAACCATGGTGTTTTCAAAGTGTCCGTAAATTTACCTTGGAAATAATGTATACTAAAGTAAATGATTCTTCAATGTTCGAATTAAAGAATTAACTTATTGAATCAGCTTATTGGTTGATTAGAAATCAATAGCTTCCCCAATATCTGCGCAAGAACCATTCTATTGCAAGACAAATGAAGATGATAAAGAAAACCCATTTTTGATCAATCAGGGGATTGATTTCCAGTGTCTGGGAAATAATGGATTTGGCATTCTGATTTTTGTTTAATTCACTTTTAAGCGTTTCCAATTCAGTAGGGGTATAGACTGCACCTCCGGATTGTTGTGCAAGATTTCGCAACAGAGAAAAATCTGCAACTTTGTAGCTGTTTTCGATATCCAGAGATTGAATTGAGAATTTACCATTTGATAGAAACTCCTTGCGGTTCCAGTTTATTTTTCCCTGATATGAATAATCTCCCGGCGGAAGGGAACCTGCATCCAGACTGTAATAATTTTCTGGTTTGGAAAAACTATAATCATATTTGATATTTCCGGGACCTGTGATTGTAAGTGTTGCATCCGGTGTATTAATCCTTTCCAGGTTGTCATTATAAAATTCCGCGTGAAATCCAATCGACTCACCCTCATCAAAAATTCTTTTATCCTGTGTTACCCTGAATTTACGTTTATCTTCTTTCGTAGAAACATATTGTGCCGTCTTATTCACCAGCTCGTTGAATGCTTCAAAATTTTTAGTACTCATGTAGTCTGTTAATTTCCATTTCCAGATTCCATCGCCGAGTATAATTGCAGTACGATAATCACTTTTGTCCGCGCAAACCCACAATGGATAATTGGTTTCGACCTTGCCAATTTTTTGAAATAAAAAAACAGAGGCTGAAGGATCTAAACTATAATTTCCATATACCGCATTTATGGGCGGATAGGAGAGAAGCAAATGTTGACTCTGATCACTCAATACAAATTGAGTAAAACCTCCACGATAGACAGGCAATGCTTCGTTAGCTGATTTAGATGTGCCGGATATCTGAAGTATTTCCTGCGATTTGTTAAACGCAGGAATATCAGTCTGCGAACCCAGAATATAGATTATGGGTACTTTAAGAGTTTTGGCTTGCTGAATAATTTGATTACCTATACCGCCATTAGCTGGTAGCTGATGTAAGATGAGTAAGCTAAATTTATTCAGATCGGCAATCTGATCATTGGTGGATTTTACTTCGACTTCGTAATTTTTGTTAGAAAGCAATGATTCCCGCATAGCAGAAATATCGGGATGTACAGAATATCCAAGAATCAAAACCTTCTTTTTTGAGTCCAATACTTCTATATAAAATTCACGCTGATTATTTCGGGTATTTGATTCTGAGGGAAGTGGATTGCATTCAACTTTGTAGCGATAGATGCCAGGTTGATCGGTCTGAATGATGAACTCTTTAGTCAGGAAGAATTTTTTTTGTTGAATTTTAATCGCTTCAGTCTGAAGTGTATTCCATTGCCCGTCATTAAATTTTTTCAATTGAACATTAAAGGTTTCGTCCTGAAGATTCCAGCTTTGAAAATCAACCTGCACTGCAAATTTGTCTCCAGCGTAAATAATATCATTGAAAAATAAACTTGTCACCGATAAATCTCTTTCAGGTAACGTGTCACCGAACAGTACCGGATATACAGGAATTTGTTTAATGGTAGAATGGTACAATGGATTCATTCCGGAATTATATATACCATCTGTGGCCAATACAATTCCTTTTACATTTTCCAGGTCCAACTGGTCTGAAACATAATCAAAAACATTACTGAGATTGGTGGACTTGCCATCCAGTCTATCTGTCTTTGCACGTGTGGTTTTGCCTGCAAATTCAAGATGAACAATATCATACTTTTCAGAAAGATCAGATTCTGCTATGTCTCTGCTGGAAATGTATTTTTGAAATACAGTAGAATCTTTAGTTTTTATCGAGCTGCTGATATCTTGTGCAACAACAAGTATAGGTTTTCTTACAGACTGCTTATAATATTTATAGAATGGATTGAGAAGCAAAATGAGAATTAAAAAAACAGCAGTTATGCGCAATACAGTTAGCAATAATTTCTGGGTATAGGTTTTATCGGAAAGTAACCTTGATTTATAATACATGAGCAGGCCGCAAGCAATAGCCACCAGCAGGCAAAGCCCAATGAACCAGGTAGGATACTGAAAACTAAATTGACCCATATTCCGTTTTTAAGCGGTGCAAATATCCATAAATTGGTTAATCTATGAACAGGATAACTAAAATTTAACCATTAATGTTTGATAATCAGTGCATACGATAGTACATGGATTCATTATATTTGTAGTTTATTTCAAGTTTTTATGTTGAAATTTATCAGTTCAGTTTGTTGTATAGGGTTCTTTATTTTGCATGTTCATGCATCTTATATTTTGCTTCCTATGGATGCCAAACAATCCAATCACCTCAAAGCATATGGAATCACGTATTGGATAATTGACCAGAAGATAGATGCGTACTGGTTATTAAATTATCGAGGTGGAAGTTTTGCCTTCATTAATACGAAGGTATTTGAAAAAGAATGCATAACCAGGGGAGTTACATATGAAGTAATCTCTGATGGCGAATTTGATCGTATTCGGGCGGAAATTGCCAATCCGGAAACGAATGAAGAAGTAATGAAACTTGAAAAGGCACCTAAAATTGCAGTATACACACCGGAATTTAATGAGAAGGGTGAACGAATTCAACCCTGGGATGATGCTGTTACGCTTGCATTGACCTATGCAGAAATTCCATTCGAGAAAATTTATGATCGTGAAATTATTCATGACCTATTGCCGAAGTATGACTGGCTTCATTTACATCATGAAGATTTTACAGGACAGTATGGAAGATTTTACGCAGGTTATCACACCCAGGAATGGTATATTGAAAATCAGAACAGAGCAGAAAGGTTAAGCAAAGAACTTGGATTCCAAAAAGTATCGCAATGCAAACTCGCTGTTGCAAAAAAAATTAAGGAATATGTCGCTGGAGGTGGATTCATGTTTGCTATGTGTTCGGCAACTGATTCCTATGATATTGCGCTCGCTGCAGATGGTATGGATATATGTGCGGTCTATTATGATGGAGATGGCACTGATCAGAATATGAATTCCAAACTCGATTATTCCAAAACGCTGGCATTCAAAGATTTTACACTGAAAGAAAATCCTTTGGAATATGAATTTTCAACAATCGATAATACATACGACAGGGATAAAAAAATTGAACCTGAAAATGATTATTTCAATTTATTTGAATTTTCTGCGAAGTGGGATCCCGTTCCAACCATGCTAACTCAAAATCATACAAAAACCATAAAAGGATTTATGGGTCAGACTACGGCGTTTAAAAAATCATTAATCAAATCAGATGTGCTCATCATGGGTGATTCGAAATCGCTTGATGAAGTCAGATATATGCATGGTACTTATAATTTGGGCACCTGGACATTTTATGGTGGCCATGATCCGGAAGATTATCAACACAAAGTTGGTGACCCACCAACAGACCTGAGCTTGCATCCTAATTCACCTGGCTATAGGCTTATCTTAAATAATGTGCTGTTTCCTGCGGCAAAAAAGAAGGAAAGAAAGACCTGAGTTATTTATAATCTTTTCTGATTAAAGATTTCATTGCCATTTTTATAATTATCATTGTGAAAATAATTTCATTTATCTTACTCCCATAGTTTTATAAAAAGAATCAGATGAGATCCAGAATAGCAGGTATGGGATATTATGTTCCTGAACGTATCGTAAAAAATTCGGAGTTCGAATCAATTATGGATACCAGTGATGAATGGATCCAGGAACGCACTGGCATCCGTGAGAGGCGTTTTGGGAAACCTCACTCTGAAACCACCACCACTATGGGTGCCCGGGCTGCAGAAAAAGCCATTAAAAATGCCGGCATCGAAAAGGAACAAATTGATTTTATAATTTTCGCAACAATAAGTCCTGATTATTATTTCCCAGGTTGTGGAGTGTTATTGCAAAGAGAACTAAAAATTACCTCACAGGAAGCAGGCGCTCTTGACATAAGGAATCAATGCAGCGGATTTATTTATGGCTTATCGATCGCAGATCAGTTTGCCAAAAGTGGACAATATAAAAATATCTTACTTGTTGGTGCGGAGATGCAATCGATGGGACTGGATTTTACAACACGAGGAAGAAATGTTTCTGTTATTTTTGGAGATGGCGCAGGAGCCGCTGTGATACAACCTTGTCTGGACAATGAGGAAGGTATCATAAATACTGTATTACATGCAGACGGAACCTACGCAGAAGAACTTGCTTTTATTAATCCCGGATGTCACGGTGGTTATCATTTGGGTGCTGAGCAATTTGGCTATCCTGACTCAGAATTTGGAGGATTATTTATAACGCAAAAAATGTGGGAAGAACAAATGATTTTCCCTAACATGAATGGACAATTGGTGTTTAAAACAGCAATTCAGAAATTTCCAGAAGTTATATTGTCAGGATTAAGCAAAGCGGGATATGCAGTTTCGGATATCGACATGCTGATACCGCATCAGGCCAATTTACGTATCAGTCAGTTTATACAGCAAAAATTAGGTTTGCGTGATGATCAGGTATGGAATAATATACAGCGTTTTGGTAATACAACAGCAGCTACTATTCCTATAGCAATGTGCGAAGCTATTGAAGCGAAAAAAATAAAAAAAGGAGATCTTGTTTGCCTGGCTGCTTTTGGAAGCGGGTTTACATGGGGCTCCGCTTTGATTCGATGGTAATTCATTTTGAATAAGTTAAATAAATATGAGTCTGTCAATAACTCCAATCGAAGTAGATATCCTTGCAATCGGTGTACATCCTGATGATGTTGAGCTTTCGTGTTCAGGTACTTTGCTAAAGCATATTGAAAAAGGTTATTCGGTTGGCTTATTGGATTTGACACGAGGAGAGTTAGGAACAAGAGGAAACGCACAATTAAGAACAGAAGAAGCATTTAAAGCAGGGGAGATGCTGGGAGCCCGTTTTCGCAAACAACTTGATCTTGCAGATGGATTTTTTACCTGGGAGAAATCTTCCATTGTAAAAATTATAGAAGTGGTGCGTGCGGCCAGGCCCAAATTGATTTTTGCAAATGCCTTATCCGACAGACATCCGGATCATGGACGAGCAGCGAAATTAATTGCGGATGCAGTGTTTTATTCCGGACTACAAAAAATTGATACAGAAGATTCGCAAGGAAAGGAACAGAGTCGCTGGAGGCCTGATCGATTGCTTCATTACATTCAGGACCATCAATTAAATTGCGATGTTGCATTTGATATTACAGATGTTATAGAAAAAAAATTAGAAATTATCAGATGCTTCAAATCACAATTTTTCGATCCTGATTCCCGTGAACCTGAATCACCAATTTCCGGCAGTGATTTTTATGAGGTCATAAAATCAAAAAACAAAACTTACGGAAGATCCATTGGAGTGAGTTATGCAGAAGGATTTAATACAACAGGTCCAATTGGATTAAGTGATTTTGTTAAATTGAGTTAGGGTTTTTTAGAAGTCTCAATCTCTGGTATCATCAAGACATCGGAATATTCCAGTTTATTCGTATAGTCAAAAGATCCAAGACGGAAACGGAACTGTGATTTTTTGCTTACATTCATCTTGTCTTCAAGTCTGCAGAAAAAAGGTTTTCTTTCCGGTTGATACAATTGAAATGATGGTTTCTGATAATGTGGATATTGTGGTGTCTGAAATTCTTTCTTTACTGGTTTGATCTCAGATGTTGTTTGAGCTTCGGCGAACACTGGTAGAAGAATGGTCGTAGAAATTATAAAAAGATCTTTTAACCATTTATAAAATGCAGTGCCAAGTACCAACCAAAGAATACCCTTGATAAGGAAAAACAAAAATCCTGCAACTCCAATTTTCTTTAACCAGTTTTTATGTTTCTCGTTCATGGTTTAACTTTGAATCACTCCAGGGTTAAATTTTTCGGTCGATGCAAATTGCGCAGCTTCTATGCCCATTTTGATCCATTCCCTTGTTTGATCAGGTTCTATGATGGCATCAACCCAAAGTCTTGCAGCAGCATAGTAAGGACTGGTTTGTTGAAGATATCGTTCACTGATTTTATCAAATAATTTTTTTTCTTCTTCTTCATCAGGTGCTTTACCTTTTGCTTTCAAAGCGCTTACCTGAATTTGAGTAAGAACCTTTGCAGCTTGAATACCACCCATAACAGCAATTTTTGCGGTAGGCCATGCTACTATAAACCTGGGATCATAAGCTTTTCCGCACATGGCATAATTGCCTGCACCATATGAATTGCCTATTATGATTGTAAATTTCGGAACCGTTGAATTAGAAACGGCATTCACCATTTTTGCACCATCTTTAATAATACCTCCATGTTCAGATCGTGTACCAACCATGAATCCTGTAACATCATGTATAAAAACAAGTGGTATTTTTTTCTGGTTACAATTCAGAATAAATCGGGTTGCTTTATCAGCAGAGTCTGAATAAATAACACCACCCATCTGCATTTCACCCTTACCGGATTTTACAATGCGTCTGTCATTAGCAACAATACCTACAGCATATCCACCAATTCTGGCATAAGCGCAGAGTATCGTTTTGCCATATTGTTCTTTGTAATAAACCAATTCGGACTCATCAACGAGGCATTCGAGAATTTTTTTCATCTCATAGGGCTTATTGCTTTCTGCAGGATAACAACCTAAAATTGATTTAACAGGTACAGCGGGTTCTTTGCTTTCCTTTTTATCAAATCCTGATCTGATGTCAACCGTAATTTTATCAACTATTTTTTTAATTGTATCCAGACAACTTTGATCGTCTTTCATTTTGTAATCCGTGACACCTGAAATTTCACAATGTGTTGTTGCCCCACCTAAAGTTTCAATATCGACATCTTCACCTATTGCTGCTTTAACAAGATATGGGCCCGCTAAAAAAATAGATCCTGTTTTTTCAACAATCAATGCTTCATCAGACATGATAGGAAGATATGCACCACCAGCAACGCAACTGCCCATGACGGCAGCTATTTGTGGTATTCCTTTAGAAGACAGAACAGCATTGTTTCTGAATATTCTTCCAAAATGCTCTTTATCCGGAAAAATTTCATCTTGCATAGGAAGAAAAACTCCGGCACTGTCGACGAGATAGATAATCGGAAGGTGATTTTCGAGTGCAATTTCCTGTGCCCGAAGATTTTTCTTTGCAGTAATCGGAAACCATGCGCCCGCTTTTACAGTAGCATCATTTGCAACTACAATACAAAGTTTATTACTAATGTAACCAAGTACAACGATTACGCCACCTGCGGCACATCCTCCGTATTCGGAATACATTTCAAATCCGGCAAATGCGCCAATCTCAAAATGTGGACGATTTTCGTCCAGTAAATAAGCAATGCGTTCTCTTGCGGTTAGCTTCCCATCTTTCCTCTGTGCATCCAGTTTTTTAGTTCCGCCTCCTTCATAAATTATATCCAGATCTCTTCGCAACCTGGATATATTGGTGTTCATCGAATCTTCATTTCGATTAAATTCCAGGTTTATCATACTAAGAGTTGTTTAGGTTTAGGCTGCCGTTGAAAGTCCGTTGAATTAAAGTCTGCAAAGAAAATTATTTCTTATGAAACCTGTATGGAAAACGGCCTTTGTATTTTTCATAAAAACCGTCAAGCAATACCTCTTCATCAGATTTTCTGATCAGATTAATCAAATCATCCACGGTTGTAACTTTTTTGTTGTTTACCGAAGTAATGATATAATTAGGTGCCATATTCGTCTTTTCAATTTTGCTGCCCTGATAAATACTTAATACCTTGACCCCATCCTTTCCAAAATTGTTAACTTCTTCAGTAGTAAGATCCCTGACCTCGAAGCCCAGATCTAAAAGGATTGGATCTCTGCGAGTACTAACTAATGCAGTTGTATTGGCCTGATTTTTTAAAATGGCTTCGGTAGTCATTTCTCGCTGATCCCTCCAGTATTTGATGGATAATTTTGAGCCAGGTCTCAGTCGGCCAATGATTTCTTGTAATTCGGGTACAGAACCAATCTGTTTTTGATTTACCTCCAGAATAATATCCTCAGATTTTAATCCGGCAAGATCTGCTGCTCCATTTTTAGTGGTGTTACTTATAAATACACCACGTACAGAACTAAGCCCATAAATTTTTGCGCGTTCATCGTTCACTGGATCGATAACAACTCCGAGCAATCCACGCTGAACAGTCCCATAATCCTTGATGTCGATGATTACTTTTTTAACCAAATTGGAAGGAATTGAAAAGGAATAACCTTCATACCTGCCCGTTTGACTCATGATAGCTGTGTTGATTCCAATGAGCTCACCTTTTACATTCACCAGTGCCCCACCGCTATTTCCAGGATTGACAACAGCATCCGTTTGAATGAAGGATTCAATTCTATATTGCTGGTTGTTCAGAATATTGATATTTCTTGCTTTGGCTGAAATAATTCCAGCGGTAACAGTGGATTGCAATCTTAAAGGATTACCTACAGCTAGCACCCATTCACCTACCATACTTGAATCCGAATTTCCAAAATCAATATAGGGGAGGTCCGTGCCTTCGATTTTTATTAATGCAATATCCGTGGTTGGATCGGTGCCAATCAGGGTTGCGGCATACTCCCGATTATTATTGAGTTGAACCTGAATTTTATCCGCATTTTCAACTACATGGTTATTGGTTACTATGTATCCGTCCGGAGATATTAATACTCCGGATCCTGTCGATATACCTCTGTTTGGCAACATAAAGATGTTGTCCGATTCTTCGGATACGGATTCGATAAAAACCACTCCCGGGGTGCTTTTTTTTGCAGCCAGGACAAAATTTCCTTGGACAGCTGCATTCAGGTTAACCAATGATGCCAGGGTTTCTGAACTCAAGTTCGAAGGCGCGTAATTTTCCTCATGAACTAGGTTAGGGTCTCCGAAAACTGAAAAACGGGTTTTGCCTGAATAATGTATTGTAATCCAGGCACTTAGTCCGCTAACGACAGCACAGGCCAAGATAGTCAGATAAGATAAATGTTTAGAGTTCATTGATTATATAATAAAAACTATTAATATGTAAAATTCTACAAAAACTATGCCTTTGTCGAATAATTAAATTAATCTTGCCGGATGAAACGACTGTTACCATTCGTCAAATATGTAGCCACAGGTAATGATTTTGTTATTTTTGATTTCTTCGAATTCAATCTTTTTGACCTGAATGACTCAGCATTAATCAGAAAAATTTGCGATAGACATTTCGGGGTAGGTGCGGATGGATTAATTGCCTTGCAAAACGAAGACGGATTTGATTTTCGCATGAGGTATTTTAACAGCGATGGTCGCATTTCCAGTTTTTGTGGTAACGGAAGTCGTGCATCTGTTAAATACATGGGTTCTAAACAGTTCAAATCCGAGTTTAGTTTTACCGCAGAAGATGGTCCGCATCTCGGAAAAATTAAGGATGACCAGGTTTCAGTGAAAATGAAAGATATAGATGATTATCAGAAAACAGAACATGGAAATCTGATTGACACAGGCTCTCCTCATCTGATTATTCCAGTTTCTGATCCCTGGGATTTTGATGTGATCACCGTTGGAAGAAATTATCGCAAGCAATTTGATCCGGAAGGTGTCAATGTGAATTTTATATCCATGAATCAAAATGGTTTGCGAATTGCAACATACGAACGTGGTGTAGAATCAGAAACTCTTGCCTGCGGTACAGGTGTTACGGCTGCAGCTTATTTTAAATGTGTTTCTGATCATTTATCCGGGAGGCAATCTGTTGCGGTTGAGGCTAAGGGAGGCAATCTCCAGGTTTCATTTACTTTACATGAGAAAACAGCTACGGATGTTTGGCTGGAAGGCCAGGCTTATCAGACCTTCGCAGGTTTTTATGAAATCAATTAAATTATTCACTTCGTAAATTCATTAACGCAGATTCCAGTTCTGAGCGACTGTGATAATCTTTTAGATCTATGCTCTTCGAAATTCCTTTTTTATAAATTTCAATTGCCGCTTCAGTCTCATTCAATTCTTCCAATGCCTTGGCATAATGATAATAAGCACCCACATAGGAATCATCATGTTGAATGATTTTTTCATACACCTCTTTTGCCTGTGACCAGTTTAGTTCATTTTCAAGCTCTTTTGCAAGAGCAAATAACAGAAAAGAATCCAAAGGATTGGATTCAAGCATTTTGAGTATTTGTTCTTTCCTTGAAACAGTCATTTGTACAGGTTTTTGTTCATTCTAAAATATATATCTTTGCCGTAAAATTAATTAATATGAAGTTATTGGTCTGTATCAGCAAAACTCCGGATACGACTTCTAAAATACGATTTGACGCAACGGGAAAAAATTTTATTGATGAAGGTGTTCAATATATTCTCAATCCATATGATGAATGGTATTCCTTGGTAAGGGCTGTTGAACTTAAAGAAAAAACAGGAGGTCAGGTTGATATTATACATGTTGGAAATTCCAGTGGCGATATATTGATCCGTAAGGCTCTTGCAATCGGGGCGGATGCAGCATACAGAATTGATGATGATGCACCCGGAGATTCTGAAACAGTTGCTTTGCAGATTGCAAATTTTGTAAAAACTAATCCTTACGATATTATTTTCGTTGGGAAAGAAACAATTGATCACAATAGTTCAGAGGTTGGTAGTAAACTTGCTGAGCTCTTAGATCTGCCATTTATTTCCTATTGCAATAAACTTGAATTGGAAAATGATCTTGCAGTATGCAGTTCTGAAATTGAAGGGGGAAATGAAATCGTTGAGTTAAAAATTCCATTTGTGGTTTCTGCTGCAAAAGGTTTGGCAGAGCAGAGAATCCCAAACATGAAAGGTATTATTGATGCGAAGAAAAAACCGTTGACTGTAGTACCTAAATCTGCTGCACCAGCAAAGATTGAATTAATAACTTTTGAAGCGCTACCAGCAAAATCAGGCGTAAAAATGATTTCAGCTGATAATCTGGATGAATTGGTTTCAGTATTCAAGAATGAATTAAAAATAATTTAGGAAGAATGGTATTAGTCTTTTTAGAATCGAAAAATGGAAAAATAAAGAAATCTTCTTTTGAAGCTGCCTCATTTGCATCAGATCTTGCTTCAAAATTAAATCTCAGTTTGTCTTGTCTCGTTCCTAAAGGAAGTGATGGAATATCTGAATTGGGATTGTATGGTATCGACCAACATATTGAAATAACGGTACCGGATTATCTAGACTCACAACAATGGACAGAAATATTGGCACAGATCTGCACCAAATTAAACCCAGCGTATTTTGTATTAAGTAACAATAGTCTCGGCAAATCAATTGGAGGACGTTTGGATATAAAATGGAACAAAGGACTTATCAGCAATGCAGTTGAGGTGAAAATGGAAGGCGATAAACCAAAGTTCAGAAAAAACGTTTTCTCGGGTAAGGCAAATGCATGGTACGGGTTTTCAGAGAAATCCGGAATTATTTCAGTGATGCCACACGGTTATGGCGTGTTTGCAAATCAGAATAAAACATCCATTGCCTCAACTATAGAATTTACTATTCCTGAAGCCAGGGTTAAATTAAGAGAGCGCAATCTGATGAAAGGAAAAACACCACTTACTGAAGCAGACATAGTTGTATCTGCCGGACGTGGCTTAAAGGATCCATCAAACTGGGGAATGATTGAGGAGTTGGCGGAAATATTAAATGCGACAACAGCTTGTTCCAGGCCTGTGGCAGATGCAGGCTGGCGGCCCCATCATGAGCACGTAGGACAAACGGGTATTGCAATCAGACCTAATGTATATATCGCCATCGGAATTTCCGGTGCAATTCAGCATCTTGCAGGAGTTAATAATTCAAAAAATATCATTGTCATAAACAAAGATCCGGAAGCACCGTTTTTCAAAGCTGCAGACTATGGAGTATGTGGTGACCTGTTCGAGGTAATCCCAAAGCTCAATGTTGCGTTGAAAAAAGCAAAATCACATTAGATCATGTCAAATCAGGATCATAAAATAATTGAGCTCGAAATCATAGCACTTTCACATAGTGTGACGCAATCTCAGAATTATGCAGTTGTTCTGGGCGAGTTGGAGGGTAATCGCAGATTACCTATTGTAATCGGTGGATATGAAGCGCAGGCAATTGCTGTTGTTCTTGAGAGAATGACTCCAAATCGCCCCTTAACCCATGACTTGTTCAAAAATGCCCTTTCGTCATTTGGAATTGAAATCAAAGAAATAATAATTAATAACCTGCTTGATGGTATTTTCTATTCCCAGCTTATCTGTGAAAAAGAAGGCGAGGTAATTAAAATTGATTCAAGAACATCTGACGCTCTTGCTCTTGCAGTAAGGTTTAATTGTCCGGTTTACACTTATGAGTTTATTATGGAAGCTGCTGGTGTAGTTCTCGAAGAAGCTGAAGGTGAAATAAAAAAACAAACTGCACAGAAGGAGAAAAATCAAAAAGCATTTTCCAGTTACAGCACAGATGAACTCGAAAAATTATTAAAGAAAGTGCTTGAAGAGGAAAACTATGAGAAAGCTGCACACATCCGGGATGAAATCAATAAAAGAAAATAAGATCCCATCCTAATTTTGATTCTCAATTTTAATTTGATATTCCTAAACTTTTATTTTATTCTTCAATACATGCTCAAGTTCGTCTAGCATGTGTTCGTGTATGTCAAGATGAGTTACAAATCGTATAGACTGCTTGCCAAATGCAGAAGCATGTATTCCATTTTCATTCAATTGCCTGATAAAAGATTCTGTTTTCAATTCTTCTATGAGGTCAAAAATCAGGATGTTTGTTTGTACCGGTTTTATGGACGAAACATAATTGGTTTGTTTGAGAATTGTTTCTATACGCTTTGCCTTGCGATGATCTTCCTTTAATCGGTCTACATTGTGTTCAATTGCATAAAGACCTGCAGCTGCTATCACACCGGCCTGTCTCATTCCTCCACCCATGACTTTTCTTATTCTTCTGCATTGTTGAATGAAGCTCGCCTGTCCGGTCAATACAGAGCCAACAGGTGCACCAAGCCCTTTTGACAAACAAATTGAGACGGAATCAAATAATTTTCCTACTTCATTACTTGTATAACCTGCTTCGATTATAGCATTGAAAATTCTTGCACCATCCAGATGAAGCTTTAATCCATAATGTCTGCAAGTATGAGAGATGGCTTGTAACTCTTGTAGTGTATAAAAATTTCCCCCAGTCCTGTTACCCGTATTTTCAACGACTACCAGACTTGTCTTCGGAAGCCAGTCGAATAAAGCTTTTATATTTTCTTCTATAAGATTGCTGGTTAATTTGCCATTCTCTGATTTAATCGGATTTACAGCAATTCCGCTATGGAATGCATAACCTCCAACTTCGTATTGATAAACATGACTGTTAATTTCGCATAACATTTCATCAAGAGGAGAGGTATGTCCTTTAATGGCAATTAAATTCGTCATAGTGCCTGATGGACAAAATAGTCCTGCCTCATGTCCAAACAAAGAAGCGAGCTTCTCTTCTAGTCTTATTACGGTGGGATCTTCTCTAAATACATCATCACCCAGTTCCGCTTTATACATTGCCTCTTTCATACCTTCTGACGGCAGAGTAACCGTATCGCTGATTAAATTAATCCTGTGAGAAGAATTCATAACCGCGAATTACAGAAAAATCCGCGAGAATGAGAAATCAATTTGATTTAAACTCGAGACCGGAACCTGTATTGATTTTATAACCGACCAGGTTTACGTATTTTGAAGCGAGGGAATTAAATAGTTTTATGAGATCTTCCTCTGATTTTTCGTGTGGATGATAAAAATTTTGATATATCCCTGCAATGCTTAAGTTTTCATTGAGAACAAGTACATCTTTATCGACTATAGAAAAGTAACTGTAGTAACCCTGCTGCAATCTGCCAGCGGAACAATCAAACTCGATATCACGTAAAAAACTGTTCATAAGCAGTTGTCCATCCTCGTTCAAGGATTTTGGATAAACATATCCCCAAATCATGTTGTATGGAATCTTATATGTCTTTTCATAGGTATTTACAAGTCCAGTTCCATTGTTTATTTGAATAGAGTAATATGTTGGGTAATTAAAAATTGTACAGTTAACTACTGCCGATGCACCAAGTTGAATCTGAATGTGAATACTGTCTTGAAATTCGGGAATTGGAATTCTCGATTTAAGATAATAAGCAGCTTGAATACAGTCATACTCTTTATACGTTTCGGAAATTGAAACGGTTAATAAATCACCTGAATAGCTTGATGAATGAATGAGTGAATCTTCTGCACAATAAGAGGCTTTCATTGATTTTAATTCTAGCACCAAGCCTCTTGTGGGTGATTGAGATCTGATTTCCTCCTGAACAGATACGGAAAATTGGGATGGAATTTTTATGAAATTTTCCTCCGGTTTGGAACAGGAACATAAAATGATAAGAGAAAATAGATATATAAAATATTTCATTTGCAATTTAAAATGATTCAACCCGCTGTAAACGTCCTGATTAGGATAAAGCTGCCTGGGCAACCGGATTCATATTCCTTAATCATTTCTGACAGAGCCTTTAAAATGTTCTAAAATTATTGATTCTAAGCAGTTAAAGGTAAGCAAGTTAGGGCAGATCATCAAACGTTTTACCCGTTTAATCAACCTCTAATCTTCAAAATTCTGCTTAGAGTTATTTGTTAGCTGCTTTGGTAATACTGTTGTATCTAATTTGTTAATGAGCTAAAAAACCAGCCCGTAACAAGCTATTTTCGCGCAGTTTTTAATAGCATGAAGCACATTCGGAATTTTTGCGTAATCGCGCACATAGATCACGGTAAAAGTACTCTTTCAGACAGACTACTGGAGTTCACCAAAACAATATCGGCTAGGGATATGCAAAATCAGGCCCTCGATGATATGGATCTTGAGAGGGAGCGGGGGATTACTATTAAAGCTCATGCTATTCAGTTAAATTACCAACATACCGATGGTCAACAGTATATCTTCAATCTGATTGATACCCCGGGCCACGTTGATTTTTCTTATGAAGTGTCCAGATCTATAGCGGCCTGTGAAGGGGCCCTGCTGCTTGTGGATGCCACTCAGGGAATTCAAGCTCAGACAATATCAAACTTATACCTCGCAATTGATCACAATCTGGAGATTATTCCCATTCTCAATAAGATTGATATGGATAGTGCCATAATAGATCAGGTCAGTGACCAGGTAGTCGATTTGTTAGGTTGTAAAAAGGAAGATATCATTCTCGCAAGTGGAAAAACAGGTATCGGCGTGCAGGACATCATGAATGCAATTGTGGAAAGAATTCCTGCGCCTAAAGGCGATGAAAATGGACCTCTGCAGGCACTCATATTCGATTCTGTATTTAATTCTTTTCGCGGAGTAATTATTTATTATAGAATCCTGAATGGTTTTCTGAAAAAAGGGGAGCGGGTTCGCTTCTTTAATGCTGGAAAGGAATATGATGCGGAAGAAGTCGGTATTTTGAAAATGAGTCTGATTCCAAAAAATGAAATTTCTTGTGGTAATGTAGGATATATCATTACCGGAATTAAGGATGCTAAAGACGTCAAAGTAGGAGATACCATTACCAAAGTCAGCAATCCATGTGCTGAAAGTATTAAAGGTTTTGAAGAAGTAAAACCAATGGTTTTTGCCGGCATATATCCGGTAGAAAATGAATACTTCGAAGATCTTCGTGACGCCCTGGAAAAACTCAGACTAAATGATTCATCATTGGTTTATGAGCCAGAGACCTCGATTGCTCTCGGATTTGGTTTTCGTTGTGGTTTTCTCGGGATGTTACACCTGGAAATAATTCAGGAGCGATTGTCCCGGGAATTTAATCAGGAGGTCATTACAACAGTACCCAACGTATCCTATAAAGCTCTTACAACTTCAGGAAAACATCTGATCATTAATACACCCAATGATCTGCCGGAGCCGAATTTTCTCGAATACGTTGAAGAGCCCTATATCTCTGCACAGATTATTACAAAACCCGAATACATAGGTACCATTATCAAGCTGTGTCTTGACAAGCGCGGAATACTAACAAAACAACATTATCTCACAACAGATCGTGTTGAACTACAATTTGAAATGCCACTGGCGGAAATTGTATTTGATTTTTATGACAGACTCAAGTCAATGACTCGCGGTTATGCGTCCTTCGATTATCATCCGGTTGATTACAGGAAATCAGATCTCGTAAAACTCGATATTAAATTAAATGGTGATAATGTAGATGCTCTTACTGCTCTGGTGCATCGTTCGAAAGCAGAAAGCGTGGGCCGGAGAATGTGTTCCAAGCTTAAAGAAATTTTGCCCAAACATCAGTTTGTTATCGCAATCCAGGCCGCTATCGGAGGAAAAATTATTGCCAGAGAAACCATCTCAGCGATGCGTAAAGATGTGACTGCTAAATGTTACGGTGGAGATATCTCGAGAAAACGAAAGCTGCTTGAAAAACAAAAAGAAGGAAAGAAGAAAATGAGACAGATCGGAACTATCGATGTTCCTCAAAAAGCTTTCCTTGATGTTTTAAAGCTGGATGAATAAACTTCCATTTAGATTTTAATCAATCGAACAGTTTCGGATCTGTTTAAGCCTGAGCAACGAATATAATAAATTCCCGCGCTAAGGTCGCTTGCATTTATTTGTAACTTTCTATTGAATTCCCCCTTCTGAATTACCCGTCCCTGAGCACTGATCAAAGTATAAGAGAGCTTAGAATTCATTTCGGAACTAAGAATAATCTCTGATTTAAATGGAACCGGATAAGCTTTCAATTCAAGGCTGCCTGGATTAGATACAGCAACAATCTGTTTTACTTCATAAGGGCCGAATTCGAATACACAAGGGCCATAATAAGCTTTGACGATATAAACACCAGCAGACAGACCTGCACCCGTATTGTTTACATAGGTGTTTGTATTCGCATTATACCAGGCAAGGGAATCTACTTTGCCGCTAATAAAGACTTCTACGACACCGTTGTCAGCACTTGAATTTGTTATTTTAAATGAATCCAGAACTAATGGAATACCCGGATAGATTACTTCCTTTTTATAAAATGCATTGCAACCACTTCCTTCCCAGAGTTGAAATGCAACACTATCCTGATTTGTCGTGGAAATAGTAAAGCTGCTGTCTTGCAGAATTTTTGTTGTGTCATGATTGTATTCGAAATTCATGAAAGAATGCAGATCATGTTTTACACTTACTACTGTAAAAACAGAATCGCCTTTACATACATTGAAATAAACACTATCAATAGAATAATGTAACGGAGAGCTGACGGTAACTTTGAAACTATCGATTGTAGTATTGCCTGAACCATCTTTTGCTAAATATATCAGAGTACTTATTCCGATAGGAAAAACGGATCCCTGATCAGGTCCACTTAGTTTTCTGAATTCGGTAACACCGCAATTGTCAGTTGCAGAAAAACCTGGAACAATCGCATCACATCGCTGTATCAATGTATCTTTCCAGAGTTTAAGTACCGGTTTCAAGGTATCTAACACTTCTATTTCAATAGTATCAAAAGCTTTATTGCCCGAAGCATCTGTAGAGGTGATGATATAATTTTTCTTTCCAACCTGATTACAACGGAATGTATCAATGTTGATGGAAAGGGTGGGAGCCGCATCACAATTATCTTTGTTTTCTACAATATAATCTGAAATTTTAGGAATTGCTTTACCTGTTGCATTCAGATATGCTTTTGAATTTTTTGCGATAAGATTCGGTGATTGATTGTCAAATGATTTGAGTTCATATCCTCTTACTGTGATGCAATTTTTATTATCCGTGATTGTTACCTTGTAATTGCCAACTTTTTTATTCAGAATTTGTGCTGATATTTCACCTGAAGTCCATAAATATTTGTAGGGTGCTGTAGCGCCGGACACAGCAATTTTAATTTGACCATTGGAATCAAGTGGGCAACTTGGATTTTCAAAAATCACAGGATTGATTGCAAAAGAATCAGGTTCCGTAACTGTGACGGAACTGGTAACGGTACATTGATTTGCATCTGAAACGGTTACTGTATAATTTCCGGCAAATAGATTATTAGGCGATCCGGATGAATAGATAATATTATACGGTGGGGTGCCACCCGTAGCAGAGGCGAGAACCGAACCATCTTTTCCTCCTGGACAAGTTACATTTTTCGTAACCTTGAATTCGTGATTAATAGCTGCAGGCTGCGTGATAATTGTGCTTGCAGTTGCTGTAATTCCATTGTTATCTGTTGCTGTAACTCTATAGCTTCCAGCTGTGAGATTCAATGCCTTGTTTCCAACGTCTCCATTTGACCAACTGTAAGTATAAGGAGGATTGCCACCTCCAGCCGATGCAGTTGCTTCTCCATCAGAGCCGCCAAAGCAGGTCACGTTTTTCTTTGAAATTATATTCACACTCAATGGTACACCACCACCTACGATAGTGCCAGTAGTATTATCATTCACAATAAAATCTCCACTGGAACTACCATTACCGTTTGCAAGATTAGCTACGTAATACATAGTGACAGTTGCTCCATTCGGGCCATTCGGCGATGTCCAGTTAAATGTCCATGAAACTGTATTTCCGGAAAATGATTTAGAACCGCGGTGGTCGATATATTCTCTTGAATTGAATGTTGATGTACCAGAACCTGTCCCTGCAGAAAGATCTCCGGCATTTGAATTACTTGAAAATACAGATACAAGTTGAAAGCCTCCTTTTAGTGGAGTACCCATTGTCGCAGTTGCTGTCAGCGTTATTGAATATGTTGTATTTGGACTTATGTTGGATGGAAATCCTGAGATACTTACATTTCCATCATACGCTCCGCCAGAGTGACAGCTTGAACAAAGTCCGTCAAATGGAGCACCGGTATTGCCATCAGGAGCATCTCCTGAACTTGCGAGAAATAGTATGAAAGAGATGATAATAAATGGAAATAGAAGTCTCTTTTGCATCAACATAAAAATTACTTTTAAAATGGATAGCAATGATAAGAAAATAGGGTCAAATTCCCTAAATTTTAACTAAAGATGGGAACACAGGAAAGTTTTCAACACACGATCAACCTTACTTTTCAAATAGCGAATTGACAAATGCTTTTTTGTTGAAAACCTGTAATTGATCGATGCGTTCGCCTACACCAATATATTTAATTGGTATTTTAAACTGATCAGATATACCCAATGCAACACCGCCTTTTGCGGTACCGTCTAGTTTGGTCAATACAAGTCCGGTCACGTTGGTTGTTTCTGTAAAATGTCTGCATTGCTCAATGGCATTTTGTCCAGTAGTTGCATCGAGGACAAGCAAGACTTCATGAGGAGCACCTGGAAGGGATTTAGATAATGACCGGTATATTTTCCCCAATTCACTCATTAAGTTAATCTTGGTGTGCAATCTACCCGCCGTATCAATAATTGCGACGTCTACCTGCTTACTAATTGCAGCTTGAGTGGCCTCATAGGCTACGGCGGATGGATCGGCTCCCATTCCTTTGGTAAAAAAATCGCAACCAACTTTTTCAGACCATATTTTTAGCTGATCTTCGGCGGCAGCACGGAAGGTATCTCCTGCGGCAATCAGCACTTTTTTGCCTTGCAGTTTAAACTGATACGCCAATTTTCCTATAGTTGTCGTTTTGCCAACTCCGTTTACGCCAACTACCAAAATTATGTAAGGTTTTTGGTTGCCACTTTGAAAATCATCAAGATCCTGGGTGTTGTTTTCAGAAAGTAATTGAATGATTTCATCGCGAAGCAATTCATTTAACTGTTCAGTACCTAGATATTTATCCTTTGCTACTCTTGACTGAATTCGCTTAATGATTTTTATAGTTGTTTCTAAGCCTACATCTGAACTGATAAGAATCTGCTCCAGCTCATCGAGAAATTCGTCATCTATCTGGGATTTGCCTGCAACAGCTTTGGCAATCTTGTCAAAGAAACTTTCTTTGGTTTTACTAAGACCCTGTTTTAAATCTTGTTCCTTTTCTTTACCGAAGAAATTTTCAAAGAATCCCATCTGCGTTTACATTTTTATTTAAATAAAAAAAGAAGCTTCAGTGATCGAAGCTTCTTATAAAAGTTTAAATCTTTAAAAAAATGAATTACTTGGATTGTTCGAAGAATTCCTTCACCTTATCCTTATGTACTATCATTTCCTTATAGGTGTATTTTCCTGTAACCGGATCCTTGATTGATTTGATCACTTTCACATGATCTCTTCCGGAACCAACGTTAGCTGCTCTTTGCGCAACACGTGCGTTTTTAGATACTTTGGCCATGATTATTTAATTTCTTTGTGAATGGTATACTTTTTCAGAATAGGATTGTATTTCTTCAATTCCATTCTGTCAGGAGTATTCTTCCTGTTCTTTTCAGTAACATACCTGGATGTACCCGGCATACCGCTTGTTTTGTGCTCAGTGCATTCTAATATGATCTGCTGCCTGTTGCCTTTTGCCTTTTTAGCCATAACTTATGATTGTGCTTTTTTAGCTAATTTTTTCATGTATTCATATAAGCCAAGCTTATCGATAGTTCTCAATGCTTTGGCTGTAATTTTTAAACTAATCCATTCATTGGTTTCCGGAACAAAGAATGATTTCTTTTGAAGATTTGGATTAAATCTTCTTCTGGTCTTGTGATTGGAGTGGGATACGTTATTACCATACATTGGTTTTGTACCCGTGAGATCGCATATTTTTGACATATCGTAAGCTGCTTGTGTATTTGCTAATTGTGACTCCGTAAGGATTCAAACCTTAAACCTCCTGATCCGTAGTCAGGTGCTCTATTCAGTTGAGCTACGGAGCCCTTTTAAAAATAGGTGGCAAAGGTACATATTTTTTAAAAAATGGGTAAATTTTATAATTTAATTATGGTTTCGAAGCTTTCAAAGTTATTCCCTTCGATAAATAAATGATAAATACCTGAGCTCCAACCATATATATCGATTTGCTGTCTGTTAAGCGAACCAGGAGCATAAATAAGGGTTTTGCGATCTACAAGCTGACCTAAATTATTGTAAATGTATAAATTATAAGTCCCAAAAGATTCAGGATTAAATATGATCTCTAATGGTTCGTTAAGAAGGTTATTCTTTAGGATAAAACGAAATGGGATTTTGGTGGTATCGTGTGAACAATACTTATTCAGACATTCCAGTGCTTTTATCATATTTAGCCTTTTGCCAGAAGTTGTTATACCATTCAGTTCTGCTATGTCATCTCCGCATCCAAGTATGAATTGTTTTACCAGGCTATCCGCTTTTAAAGGATTGTGTTTATTCAGGTCAGTGAGCTCCGGGCAGTACTGATAAAGTAGCGATATGGCACCAGCCACATGTGGACTAGCAAAAGAGGTACCAGAGGCGGTGTTGATCATCCCTTGTGCATCAATCATGTATACGTTTTCTCCACCGGCAGCAATATCAACATTTGTCTGGCTGTAACCAGCACTCACTCTTCTGTCATTTCGGTCTGTATTGGTTGTGACCACAATGTATTTGCTTGGACACAGACCAGGAATGTCTCCAAATGTATCAATGTTCTCATCAAAATTTACAGTAGCTACCGCAGTGAGAATACCAACTTCGCCAAGCGAATCATAAACCGCGCAAATTAGTGGCAGTTGATCCGGAAAATATCGATCAAGCCCTGAGGACAAATTGGAGCTTACAATAAAAGCACCTCGTTTTCCTCCTGAATTTAGATAGCTTCTTTTCATTTCTAGTAGATAATAGTAACAACTTAACAAGTTATCTGTGTTGTTTGCACCTGAGCATACTAACATCTTGATGTTTTGATTTGTACCACTCAGATCTATTTTGTTATTTCCCTTCGCACCAATAACCGATAGTACCTGCGTGCCATGATCTTCTGAAGGATGATCGTCTCCACCGGATTGAGAGTTGTATCCATAGTAATCATCCGTGTAAAAATTCATATCATCATCAATCCCATTATCTGGAATTTCAAGATTGTTTGTAAAAATATTAGGGATAATATCCTTGTATTCAAAATTGAATCCATACTCTATCACGCCGACAACTAAAGTGTCATTTCGTGGGCTAAGTCCGGAATTATTATAACACCAGGCTTCATCGAATTTCATCTTTTGCATGTTCCATTGGAAAAAATAATAGGGATCATTAGGATTGCATGCAGATGGGGAAGGCCCTCTCTGATTAAGCTCCAGCACAGGTTGAAATTGTTCGACCGATACATTGTGATTCAACCAGGATATTTCCTTTTCTTCAGTCCAGTTTTGATTAAATTCAATTGACAGAACGGAACCACTTGAATTAATTTTTCTTATTGAAGAAATAAATAAATTATCTGATTGATCATTGGTCATCAGCAATCGCGAATATTCTTTTTTCAATACTACATTATAACGATGTGGAATTATTTTATTCTGAGCGATTACCAGGGTGCATGTACAAATCAACAGTACATTCAATATCCATTTCATTCCTTGCTAATTAACTTTCTTTTGAAGGCATTAAGATAGCTAAAACTTTGTAAAATAAAACTGCCATACCATGAAAACATTCTGCCATCAACAAGTACAGAGCGAAGTGGCTTAAATTCTTCAAAATGCTTATCTGTAAACGGGTAGGGTTCTGAGGATAAAAATATATATTCTGGTTCACTTTCAATTAGCTGTGCCAGACTAACCTCGGGATATCTGCTAAGCTTTGCAAAAACGTTTTCAAAACCTGACAGCTCCAGAATATAATTTATAAATGTATCATGTCCAATGGTCATATAAGGATTTCGCCAAATCAGGTAGGCAACTCGAATTTTCTTATGAAATTGAACAGATGGAAAATTTGTTGAACAAAGATTCCTGATGCTGTCTATTATTGAGGTGCAAATGACAGATTTATTAGTCAGCCTTCCAATTTCTTCCATCATTTGATACATTGAGTTAAGATTCTTGATGTCGCTGAGATAAACAATCTGATTCTGCGCAAGTGCATCAATATCTTCTTTCCTGTTTTCTTCCTTGTTTGCTATAATCAGATCAGGACAAATCCCATTTATTTTATGAATGTCTGGATTTTTTGTACCGCCTATTTTTTGACATGAAAGGTAAGCATCGGATTCAGCTGCACAGAATTTTGTTATTCCAACAATTTCATTTTTTAAATCAAGATCATAAAGCAACCAGGTAATGGAGGGAACCAGGCATACAATGCGTCGAAAGGATCTGTCATCATTAAAATTATCCAACTCACCCTGAAGAATAATCATTACTTTGCTACACTTACAACTGCCACCAAATTGTTTTTGATTGCAATGCGATTGATATTTTTTATTTTCAAAGTAGTAAGATCGGTTAGCATCTGCCAACGGCCTTCCTTAGATAATTTATACAGTTTAGTATCTGAAGCGCAAAGCAGATTGTGATTCTGGTCGAGAACAAAGTCTTCAGTTCCCGGAGGCATCTCGGCAAGTGTTTTAGATTTTTCAGTAACGATGTTATAGCTTTTTAATATCCAATGCTCTGCCGTGATTTTATGTACAAACAAAATTTCATTCTGATTCAATACTTCGAATGATCTGCCAATCGAAGATGCAAATATTTTTTTTGTGAGTTTGCCCGCATCACACAAACTAAGCACATGCGGTTCTTCAACAAGATAACAAGCCCAGAGCTGATCCTTTATATGTCTGTAATATCCGATTTTTGCAAACTTATTGAATATAACTTTACTGTAAGCCCCATTGGATATATTGATCTCAACCAGATTTTGAATACTGGTATCTTTTTCGGGAACACTTACACAACTTATGTGTTGAGAATTCGAAGGACTTTGACGTGGTGAATACTCGCTTGCTTTACTAGATGTAACATTTTTGTATGTCTTATTTATCAGATCAAAATAATAAATCTCCGTGTTGTCAGAATTTACAGTTCTTACGCTGGCCATTAATTCATTCTGTGAAAAAAAATAAGGTTGATTGTTATATCCATTTGGGTTGAAACCATTTAAATATTCTACCTGAGAAATTTTCCAGCTTGTATCATCAGGATTTTCGACATGCAATAAATAAATTGCAGATTGTGGCAGTTGTGAGAATGATTCAATTCCAATAAAAAGAATAAGACAGACACAAAGTGACCATTTCATACTACATCTTATTTGTAGATGTAAAGATCCTGTTCCAGTTTACACCTTCCGACAAATTACCATTCTTTAGACTGAACCAGATAAACAAAGGCTTTCCGACAACGTGATCAAAAGGAACAAAACCCCAGGCTCTTGAATCTTCTGAATTATGCCTGTTGTCACCCATGGCCCAGTAATAATTTTGTTTGAAGGTGTAATTATCGGATACTTGACCATTGATTAGTATTTTGCCATCCTTGACTTCCAGTACATTTTTTTCATAGACAGATATGATGCGGGCATACAAGGCAATATTTTGCAAAGTAATGGGAACATTAACTCCTTCTTTTGGAATCCATATCGGACCATAATTATCAAATGTCCAGCCCGGAAAATTTACCTGGTCATGTGGAAATGGATTATTGTCTGTTACTGGAAAGGGAACAATATTTATATCCGGCCCTAAGGTCTTCATGTTCTGAAGTTGTTTATCATCAAGAAAAAACAATCCCCGTACTGAATATTGATCTTTACCAATACCCCAGCTATCCAGTTTTTTCCAGTTAATCGTTCCTGATTTTGTCATTACCTGGTAACCGTATTTCATATGCTCAGGATTTTGTGCAGGCGATCCGTTAATATACAACTGACGGTCTTTAATTTGCAATGTATCTCCAGCAATTGCAACACAGCGCTTGATGTAATGATCTTTTTTATCCAACGGCCTTACAATTAAAGGAAGACCCCTGCATTCCTGTGCAGCTTCTGGTTGAGTTTGTGCCTGGTAAAAGGTCCAGCTTCTATTCGGGGTTACATAAACACTATCACCCACAGGCCAGTTAAAAACAAACGGATCATTTCGATTCACTTTGGAAATTGCCGGCAATCTGAAATAGGGTAGAGAAGGTTTTTTAAAATAGGATTCTACATCAAATTTCGGAATACGGTTATGTAGTAAGGGCACCATAGCGATTGTCATGGGTGTACGAATTCCATAATGAGCTTTGCTCACAAATAAAAAATCACCTACGTTAAGTGTGCCTTCCATCGAGGGAGTTGGAATTACATAAGCTTCAATAAGAAACATTCTGATAAATGCTGCAGCAAAAACCGCGAAGATTATAGATTCAACCCATTCCCTAAGTGCACCTCTTGAATATTTATTGGTTGATTTTAATTTTTCAACACGGCTCCAGTCTTTATTTTTCTGCGCAAGATGGACGGCGTTTAAAAATTCTTTCTCCTTGAGATAAGCTGGTTCTATGTAAGTGCATTTATCATCATTAGCAATTAACCAGAAGGCTAAAGGTGGATATACGACGGAAAGAAATGAATCCCAAAAACTCATCTTGCCGAATGACTTTACAAGGTCGATACACATAGCGGCAAAAATGAAAATGTTAACTATGGGAAATAACAACCACCATGCGTGTGAAGATTTTCTTCCAATGATCTTACACCATTCACCAAAATTGATCCCAGGGATCCAGGCTTTGGAAGATTCTACACCCGCTTTTTTGAATATGCCTGTTAATGAATAACACAACAAAAAATAACTTACAATCAGAAAGATTAAAATACCCACGTTTTTAAAATTTTGGTCAAAGATAATGGAATTGAATTCAAAGGGAATATAAAACGACGGGTTCTGATTTTATACAGAAATAACTAAGAATTATCTCGTCAGGAATTAATTCGCTGATAAATCCAGGTCATTTAGCATACTTGCCAGCTGATCTTTAAAAATGATGCGTTGATCCATCCATTCTTTTTGAATTATGTTGGCCTCTGATATCAAATGCAGGATGCATTCAATGGCAAGATTCTGATCCTTTTTTTCGAAGCTCTTTAAAAATGCAGAAGTATCAGGAATGGATCGCAACACTTTTAAGTAATCTGGTTCTGAATCATCGACTCCAAATACAACCATGTTTCCTTTTGAGAACCAATCGCAGATTGATTGATATGGATTATTGTTTTTTTGTTTACCATTTTTCGAAATTGCAGGCAGGGTTTGCTGACATTGCTTTTGAATAGATTCATTAATCAATCCGAGTGCTACATCATAGCTACCCATTTGCTCACCCTCATACACAAGCTCCATTTTGCCAGTAATAGCGGGCACAATGGCCAGTAGGTCTGAAATTCGTGCGTTTCCCTTTTTTTCTCCATGGATAAGCATGCGTCTCTGAATGGCACTATAAAGTAACTCAATTGCCGAAATACTTAATCTTGCAGACACTCCGCTTTTCTCATCAATGAATTCACTATCTCGTGCTGTAAAGGATATCTGCTCAATGATTCGAAACATCAAATCCGGAATAAATATCTGGCTTTTCAATTTTTCGTCAATTTTGGATTCCTGTAGACTGATCTTAAGGGAAGTTTCGATATCATCAGGATAGTGTGTCAGTATCTGGCTTTCAATTCTGTCTTTTAATGGTGTAATGATATTTCCACGTTGAGTATAATCTTCCGGATTGGCGGTAAAAACAAAAAATACATCCAACGGAAGTTTAATCTTAAACCCACGAATCTGTAGATCCTTTTCTTCGAGAATATTGAATAGCGCTACCTGGATTCTGGCTTGTAGATCTGAAAGTTCATTTATGACAAAGATCGAACGGTTTGATCGTGGAATCAATCCGTAATGAATGGCATGTTCATTGTCATAATATATTTTTTTCTGAGCTGCTTTAATAGGATCAAGGTCCCCAATCAAATCTGCTATACTTACGTCTGGTGTAGCCAATTTTTCTACATAGCGGTCTGTATGATGAATCCAATGTATAGGAGTGTCGTCTCCATGTTGTTCAATCATCTCTTTGCCAAATTTGCTAATGGGGTGTAGAGGATCGTCATTAATCTCGCTTCCTGCAATAACAGGAATATAATCATCCAGCAAAGTAGATAACAATCTTGCCATCCTGGTTTTTGCTTGTCCACGGAGTCCGAGAAACAATATATTATGTCCACTGAGAATGGCACGTTCTACATCGGGAATTACAGTTTGATCGTAACCGTAAATTCCATTAAAAACCGATTCCTTGTTTTGGATTTTGCGAACAAGATTATCTTTTATTTCAGTCCGTATGGAACGGGATTTATAATTGCTTTTTTTGAGCTCACCTAAAGTTTTTGCATTCATCTTCCTGAGTTTTTCCATTTATTATTTTGATAATTGATCATAATATGTTCACCTAATCCGTCAAGCTTTGTGTAAAGCGCTTTGCCATTCGCTTCCTGTGAAAATTGTTCCACGAAGTCAACCAGATAAGGATCACTGGTAACCATAAATGTCGTTACATCGATTTTGAGCTTCCGACACTTTCTGGCCAGAGAAAGAGTTCGTGATACAATCATAGGATCCAGTCCGAATGAATTTTTATAATACTCTTTTCCACGTTTAATGCAGGTTGGTTTGCCGTCCGTGATCATCATGATGTGTTTATTCGGATTCTTGCGTTTGTTCAGAATATCAATAGCAAGATTTAATCCGGCAACCGTATTGGTATGATAAGGGCCTACCTGTAGATAGGGTAATTCGGATAGAGATACCTCCCATGCATCATCACCAAAGACAACAATATCCAGCTTGTCTTTCGGATAATAACTTCTGATCATTTCAGATAAAGCTAATGCAACTCTTTTTGCTGGTGTTATTCGATCCTCACCATACAAAATCATGGAGTGTGAAATGTCAATCATCAAAACAGTACTACACTGAGTTTGCTGAATACTATCATGGGAGATTAAATCATTTTCATTCAGTTGAAAATGATCAATACCATGATTAATAAAGGCATTCTTTACAGATTCATTAGGATTGATTTGTTGAAACAGATCGCCAAATTGGTATGTACGCTGATCCTCCGTCAGCTCATCACCGGTACCGGTATATCTTGTACGATGCTTGCCATAATTGCTTTTCCTGAGTTTTCCGAATAAAGATTCAAAAGCATCTTTACGAAGTGTATGTTCTAATCTTGAACTCGGTTTAAAGTTTACAGGATTGTCAAGCCGGGTTTCAATCATTCTGGTTCGTTCAAGATCTTCGATGAATTCGGTCATGGAATAATTTTCATTAAACAGGCCGTATTCTGCATCCAGATCCTTAAGCCATTGAAGTGTGTAGTCTACATCGCCTGAGGAAGCCAGTAAAAGTTCTTTAAACAAGGAGAAAAGCTTATCAAACAGGGATTTGAATTTCTGCAATTCAGGATCGTAGAAAAACTTTATTCCGGTTCTGGGATAAGTACTGGGTATCAACATGTAGCAATAAACAGCGAACTGTAAATATCGTTTAGTCAGACGTTAAATTCAACAGAGATATGAGATCAAATTGTACTTTTGCTGGCTAATTAAGATTCCATGCAAAAATTCCTTGTCACGCTTATATTGATTTCAGGTTTAATTTCACTGAATGCTCAAAAATCTGATATCCGGGGCAATGTCTACAATAAAACAACCGGAGAACCACTCGGCTACGCAACGGTTCAGCTAAAAGGAACCAGCTTTGGAGCAATTACCGATAATCTTGGCTTTTTTAATATCGCTTCAGTTCCTAAAGGAGATTATCAACTCAGTGTGGCATATATTGGATTCGATACATTCCGGGTTGATGTTTCAATAAAAGGCTCACAGATTATAAATAAGCAGGTATTTCTGACTGAATCGAGTACCTTGCTCGGAGAGGTGGCCATTTCAGGAAAAAAACAACAGGCCAGAACTGAAGTAAAAATCTCATCGCTCACGGTAACTCCGAAAGAGATCAAAGCTTTACCATCCACCGGAGGTGAAGCTGATATTGCACAGTATCTTCAGATCATTCCGGGAGTTATATCAACAGGTGACCAGGGAGGCCAGATCTATATACGGGGAGGTTCTCCTGTTCAGAATAAGATTCTATTGGATGGCATGACCATTTTTAATCCATTTCATTCAATTGGCATATTTTCAGTTTTTGAAACAGAAATCATTCGATCTGTGGATGTTTTGACTGGTGGCTTTCCTGCTGAATATGGTGGTAGGATTTCTGCTATTATAGATATGAAAACGCGTGAGGGAAATAAAACCAGGACATCAGGGATATTATCTGCAAGCCCTTTTATGGCAAAAGCTTTGATAGAAGGTCCAATAGCAAAATTCAAAGAAAACGGAGGAAGCACATCATTTTTGCTAACTGGTAAAACATCGTTCATAGATCAGACATCAAAAACACTTTATAAATATGCATTTGATTCTTCATCCAAAAGCCTGCCTTTTATTTTTAGTGATTTTTATGGAAAGGTCTCAACCATTGCCAGTAATGGAAGCAATTTAAATCTTTTTGGTTTTAGTTTTAATGATGAGGTGAATTATACAGGTCTTGCTGATCTTAAATGGAATGCAGCAGGTGGTGGCACCAATTTTAAGTTGATTCCGAATAATTCAAGTTTGCTGATAGGAGGTAGCGTTGCATATTCCGATTATTATCTCGAATTGAATGAAAAGAATGCTGCTCCCAGATCAAGTGAAATAAAAGGGGTACAGACCAATATAGACTTTACCTATTTTGGGGTTCAGGCTGAATTCAAATATGGTATTGAATTCAATGCATTCAGCACGGATTTTAACTTTACCAATTTTCTCGGCATTCCTGTTATCAGAGATGATCACAATACAGAACTTGCAGCTTACATGAAGTACCGAAAGACTATCGGTAGATTGGTAATTGATCCGAGTGTGAGACTTCAGTATTATGCTTCCTTACAAAAGATCTCTCTGGAGCCTCGTTTTGGTATCAAATACAATGCTACGAATGAACTTCGCTTTAAAGCTGCTGGAGGTTTGTATACCCAAAATCTCATGAGTTCCGTGAGTGAAAAGGATATTGTAAATCTTTTCGTAGGATTCATTACTAGTCCAGATCTGATTAAAGCTACACATGGTGTACTTGGAGTCGAATACGATATCTCTGAAAATACGGATATTAATATAGAAACCTATTACAAAGACTTTACTTCACTGTATCAATTAAACAGAAATAAAAGAGCCGTTACGGAATCCGATTATACATCGGAAACCGGGAATGCTTATGGTATCGACCTGTTGATAAAATCAAACTGGGCTGATTGGAATTTCTGGGTTGGATATTCATTGGGTTTTGTAAATCGCGATGATGGCAAGCAAAAATTTCCAGCACTGTTTGACAGAAGACATAATGCGAATGTTGTGATAGATTATCAGTTTGGAAGAAGAAAACTTTGGCAAGCAGGTATGAGATGGAATATGGGATCAGGATTTGCTTTTACAAAAATACAGGGATTCTTTGAAGATAATAAAATACCAAAAGGACTTGAAACTTTCTTTGGAATTGAAAACGCACCTATTGGTGTTATTTATTCAGACAAAATCAACTCCGGAAGATTGCCTTATTATCATCGACTTGATGTTTCGCTTAAAAGAAAATTCCCAATAAATAAACAGGTATTCTTTGAAGTTACAGCTGCAGTTACGAATGTATACGATCGGAAGAACATCTTTTATTTTAATGTAGTAGAAAACAGGAGGGTAAATCAATTACCTGTTTTGCCATCCTTGGTTGCGGCTTTTCATTTTTAATGACATTCTGAAAGATTATCTTCTATTTCTTTTAGCTGAAATGATTCGAGGTTCCAAAACCTGGCATTAAGATAGTTAAGTATATTACATAACTCAATCGCACTTATCTTGTCCATCGCTGGCATTGCCTGGTCAGAATGTCTGGGTTTACGGGCATTGTTATTTTCTATGCCTATGCCTTTGTGAATCCAGCAAACCAGTTCTTTTCTGTGAGCATTTATGTAGTCAGCCTGTGTCAGTCCAGGATACAAGGTTCCTAATCCTTCTGCATTCATGCCATGACACGCGGCACATTGGGATTCAAAACTAAGCTTTCCTTCTTTATAAGTTTCCGTAGAATACTGACAGGTAATAAAGGATAAAAAAATAATCAGAAAGATTAAGAGGAATTTAATTTTCATGTAACAAAATTTCAATATCCAGAATGAATCTTTCTACATCTTTTTCATCCGTGCCTAAACAATAAGATCTGATATATCCTTTTTTATCAACCAGCATCAACCAACCACTATGATCAAATCCACCGGGTGCAGAAGAGTCTTCCACTGCAATACTCATATATCCTTCTGAAATCCTTTTAATTTCTTCTTTAGTGGGAATATGCAAAAGATAAAAATCTGTATAGTTAATTCCTAACTTATCATAATAGGATTTTAATCGTTCCAGAGTATCCTTTCTGTAATCAATACTGAAACATAGGTAACTAATACCATTGGCCGATTTAAAATGATCGGCAATCTTTATCATGCTTCTCATTGTTTTTGGACAAATCGTAGGACAAGAAGTAAAAAAGAAATCTGCGATGTGAATTTTTCCTCTTAATTGTTGACTGTTTATTTCAGTGCCAAATTGATTTTGCAGATTAAAGTCTGGTATTTGAGTATAAATGGTATCTCCGTTTTCAAAATGTCTTTTTCCTAAAATCGGAAGTTTTTTTTCCGAACAGGAGGTCAGTATAGCAATAGCGATAAAAAACAAAAGCGCTGATCTGATTTCTGAGTATGTTGGTTTCATGTTTGCTTAAATTTAAGATAGGATGAGCCCGTCTTGCATGGTAAGAGAATAATCGGTTTTGGCGGCAATTGCATGATCGTGAGTAACAATGATCACAGTCATGTCAGTTTCCTTTTGGAATTCCAGAATCAGATTTAATACCTGCTCAGCATTTTTGTGATCCAGGTTTCCCGTTGGTTCATCTGCCAATAAGATTTTTGGATTATTGACTAGCGCACGTGCGAGAGCAACCCTTTGTTGTTCGCCTCCTGATAACTGACCTGGTTTTTGTTCGAATTTGCTTTCCAGGCCAAGCTTAGATAATAGCTCCGAGGCATTCTGAATGACTTCCTTTTCTTTTCTTCCTGCGATAAAACCTGGAATGCAAACATTTTCCAGGGCAGTAAATTCAGGAAGCAGATGATGAAATTGAAATATAAATCCAAGATGCCTGTTCCGGAATTGCGCCAACTCGTTAGGAGATTTTTTAGAGTAATTTACATTGTCAATAATGATGTCACCAGAATCAGCCTTATCTAATGTGCCAATAATATGCAGTAACGTGCTTTTGCCTGCGCCAGAAGCTCCGAGTATACTGATCAACTCACCCTGCTTCAGCTTGAGATTTATTCCTTTCAATACCTGGAGCTGTGGGTAAGACTTTTTAATGTTTATACATTCAATCATTTATGTATAGATTTATTCAATATGCAGGACATTTTGGCCCGCAAAGTTAATTGCTCTGCGAATGAAATAAAAAATAAGCGATCAGAGTTACATTAGTTATTATTAACAAAAGTTTAATTAAATCGGTCTTATTTTTGTCAGCCTTTAAAGAACCTCGTCCACTAATTATACACGCTACCAGATGAAGATACTTCAGCTATGCAAAAAATTTCCTTATCCAGCCAAAGATGGTGAGGCTATAGCGGTGCTTCAGCTTAGTAATGCCTTAACCGCGAATGGTTGTGAAGTCAGCTTACTGGCGATGAATACCTCGAAGCATTTTGTAAATCTGGATAAGGGTATTCCAAAAGAATTAAATTATTATAAGGAAATTCAGTTCGTACCCGTAGATAATCGCATCCGTATAATTGATGCTTTTAAAAATCTTTTCAGAAAAGAGTCATACCATATTTCGCGATTCATTTCAAATGAATACAGTAAAAAGCTAATCGAGGTACTTAAAGAAAATGAATTTGATATCATTCAGCTTGAAACACTCTACCTGACACCTTTTATTGATATAATTAAGCAACACTCGAATGCTCTGGTAGTACTTCGCGCGCACAACATTGAACATGAGATCTGGAGCCGGATTGCGAGCCAGGTTAAATTCATACCTAAAAAGTTATACCTGCATTATTTAAGCAATAAGCTAAAGCGATATGAGATAGAAGCTATCAATGATTTTGATTTTCTGGTGGCGATTACAGAAAGAGATCTGGCTTATTTTAAATCACTGGGCTATAAAAATGGATGTATCTCGTCTCCGGTGGGTTTTGATCTTGAGCAGTACAAACCAGATTATTCTGCCTTTTCTAGGCCGATGGCTATTTCATTCATTGGTTCCTTGGACTGGATGCCCAATATTGAAGCAATACGTTGGTTCCTTTCGGAAGTTTGGCCACACGTCAACAAGCGCTATCCCGATCTCGAATTTCATTTTGCAGGACGAAAGGCACCTGCAGATCTGAGCAATATCAACATTCCACAGGTATTCTATCATCCGGAAGTGACCGATGCCAAAATTTTTATGCTGAATTATCCAATCTTAATTGTTCCAATTTTTGCAGGTTCAGGTATTCGGGTTAAGATTTTAGAAGCAATGGCTTTGGGACGCGTAGTAATCACAACTTCTATTGGATTGGAGGGAATACCAGCAAGACATAAAGAACAGGTAATACTTGCAAATTCAGTCGAGGATTTCCTGGAAAGTATTCAGCAGTGTTACACCCAGTATTCTAAAATTTTAAAAATTGGCCAAAACGCCCGTCATTTTGTGAGTAATCAATTTGATAGTTCGAAATTGGCAGGTAAGCTCATCAACGCCTACAAAAAGGTCTTAAATTCGCACGCCCATTCTTAAATGGCTGTTGACGAATGATTTTACTTTTCAAGTTAATTGTAATTCTCAGTATTCTTCTGTTCCTCCACAGCTATTTATTCTATCCACTTCATTTGTGGATCTTGTATTCCCAGTTGCGTAAAACCAAACAGGATCTTTATCCTGAAAATACATCAGAGTTAATTGTTTCTTGCATTGTTTCTGTTTATAATGAAGCAGGAATTATAGAAAGAAAAATAAGATCACTTTTAGAGTCTGATTTTCCAGCTAAACAAATCAATATTTTTGTAGGCTCAGACTCATCTTCAGATAATTCAAATATTATTATAGAGAAGCTTAGTTTGGAGGATAATAGAATCCACTTTTTTAATTTTAAACAAAGGAGAGGAAAGACATTAGTAATCAACGATCTTGTAGACGAAGCCTTTAATCACAACCCGCAATCACAAAACCATATTCTTTTGTTTACAGATGCAAATGTGATATTGACAAAAGATGTGATCAAAAAGTTATGTACCCACTTTAGTGATAAAGATTTAGCCTTGATTGATTCGAAAATAATTCCAACCAATTTAAAACCAGAAGGAATATCCTTTTCAGAAAATCAATACATGAGCCTTGAAATAAAAATAAAGCATATGGAAGGGGAAGTGTGGGGTGCTATGATGGGTGCATTTGGTGGTTGTTTTGCGATTCGATCCAGTTATTTTGAAAAAGTGCCTTCGCGTTTTCTGGTAGATGATTTTTACATATCCATGTGTGCGCTTGAGAAAGGAGGTAAATGTAAAAATGAACTTGATGCTGTATGTTACGAAGGAATGCCGGATCAGTTATCTGAAGAATTCAGAAGAAAGTCTAGAATTTCCGCAGGAAATTTTCAGAATCTTGCGGTTTTTTATAAGCTCCTGTTTCACAAACCGTGGCATGTTGCATATGCATTCTTTTCTCACAAGGTACTGCGATGGATGGGGCCATTACTTATCCTCCTTATACTGATATCATTTGTTGGATTATCGATAGTAGATAGCAAAACATATCTGGTTTATCTTGTCTCGATTACTATGATCCTTGTATTCATTCCTATATTAGACTATCTCATGGAAAAAATTGGAATTCATATAAAACTGATTCGCGGCACCCGATATTTTATCATGATGAACATTGCACTCTTATTTGGGTTTATCAACTATGTTTCCGGGATTCGAAAGAGTTCCTGGGAACCTCCAAAACGAAGTATAATCTGATGTTTAATTTTCATTCAATTGAGGAAGCCATACAGGACTTTCGCCAGGGTAAAGTGATTATCGTAGTTGATAATGAAGATCGCGAAAATGAAGGCGACTTCATTTGTGCTGCAGAAACAATTACACCAGAAATAGTCAATTTCATGATTACAGAGGGCAGAGGATTAATTTGTGCTCCACTTGATGAGAGTAGGGCAGACGAATTGAATCTTCCTCTCATGGTACGTAACAATACATCCTTACATGAAACCGCTTTCACAGTTTCGGTCGATTTAATTGGCAATGGATGTTCGACTGGTATCTCTACATATGATCGTGCTTTGACCATAAAGGCATTGGCTAATAAGGAATATGTTGCTGCAGACTTTGCAAGACCTGGGCATATATTTCCATTAAGAGCAAAATCAGGTGGGGTATTGCAACGCACTGGGCACACCGAGGCTGTGGTTGATTTAGCAAAACTATCAGGAATGACCCCTGCAGGTGCACTGGTGGAAATCCTCAATGAAGATGGTACTATGGCACGCCTGCCTCAACTAATGACCAAGTCCGAAAAGTATGGATTAAAAATGATCAGTATCAAAGATCTGGTAGAATATCGACTGAGAAGTGAGAGACTGGTGACAACGGAAAAATCAATTAAACGAAACATCAATGGTGTTTCATTTAACCTGATACAATACAAACAATTAAATACAGATGACATACATGTTGCATTTGTGAAAGGTGAAATGACAACCGATAAAGTTGCATTAGTCCGTGTACAACACGCAGATACTTTTTCTGAATTAATGGATCTCATGGTAAATCATGATAGTTCATTGCTATCAAAAGCTATCGAGAAACTTAAATCAGCCGATTGTGGAGTTTTATTGATACTCACTCAAAAGCAAAGAGAACTGAATCCTTTTAATAGAATAGATGAGGTACAGACTGAAATTACAAGGCCGGAGCAGGAACAAAGAGAAATAGGAATAGGTGCTCAGATATTGCATGACCTTGGAGTCCATAAGATGAAAATTATTTCTAACAACCCTCGCAAAACTATAGCCCTGCAAGGATATGGACTGGAAATTGTAGGCTATCTGCCGTTAGAATAACATAGCTGCTAAAACGTCGGACAAAGAAAACCTCCATTCTCATAATCTCCCAAAAGTGAAAGGCTAATTTCAAAAGAATGAGTGGGTGAACTATATTTTACTGCATCTTTGATTCCAAGATCATAATGTAGACCGATCACAAAATTTTTGATTTCAAATCCTAAGTGAAGCCCAAGATCTGTAGGTATATAAGAACTTAGATTTTTTACAATTCTTGTCGTAACTCCGGCATGAAGCGCTGTTTCATTTAGTGTATAAAATGCTTTTCGCACAGATATTCCTGTATTGATCAACTGATGGGGTCCTTCAAATACATACAAAAGTCTTGGATAAATATCAAAATAAGAATTCGAATGATAAATAAAATTAAGAATAGTCGTGATTTTATTCGGTGACTCAATGGATCTATCGCCAGTATAGTCTTTATCATCGAATTCCTTATAAAAAGACAGATCTGGTTTAAATAGATAATGCGATGCTAGTCCAGCTTGTAATCTCCACTTTCCTCCAAGTGCTGTGTTGTAGTGCAATCCGACTTTTAATTCTGGCCTGGAATAAATATTGGGAGGAAGTAGTTCCTGTGATTGACCATTGTATTTTCCAATGCCATCAAACTGATCTTCAAAATACAAATTGTCATAATTGATGGATCGTTGTGTTACAGCCAGACCAAAGCCTAATGATAAATAATTCCGGTTTGATTTTTCAAGGAGTTTGTGATAAGCGATAAGCACTCCGATTTCATTACTGTTCCAATCAAAAAGTTGTGTTCTGTCTGTAAGAAAATAAACTCCTGCTCCAAAATAACTGCCTTTGTAATCCTGGAATCCAAGATCAAATTTGATGTCTCCTGTGATGCAATAACTGGTAATTGGCTGATCCTGGAATCCAATCCATTGATTTCGGTATATTGTACTGACTTTAAAATTTCCATTGAACACGGATGTGAATGCAGGATTATAATATGAAGCCAACACATTAAACTGAGAAAAATTTACATCCTGTGCGTGATGAAACAAAGGAATGAAAAACAAAAACATAGGGAATAAACAGCGTCTCAACATTCATTAAATTTTTCGATCACAAGATAGCTGTAAATCCGATATGATTAACTTTGGCCTATGAAATTAACAGTCGTTATTCCGGTATTATCTGTACGCAAAGGGCCCACTCACAAATCTGAATTAGTAAATCAGGTACTCTTCGGTGAAGCCATTGAGGTTTTGAATAGGGAAGAGGACTGGTGGTTGATCCATTCTGAGTTTGATAAATACCAGGGATGGGTCGATGATAAAATCTTTTATTTCGAGGAGCAGATGCAGACGAATTCAGATACTAATTTTATTACTAGTTTTTCAGCGCGATTAAAATATAAGAGTGGATTGGTGTCTGTACCTTTTGGTTCGGTTTATTCTCAAAATTCCAATTCGTTAATCTCCGGAGCTTACAAAAACATTTGTACAAAAGAGGAATGCTTAGAACTATTGCTACATAATTTATTGGGAGCTCCCTATTTATGGGGGGGTAAAACTGGTTTCGGAATTGACTGTTCCGCTTTAACTCAGTTATTCTTCAGATTGCAAAGGATATATCTTCCACGGGACTCACAACAACAAGCAATGCTAGGGGATGATTTATATTTAAGCCAGTCTCACGCAGGTGATCTATTGTTTTTTAAAAATGAATCTGGCAAGATTGTACACGTCGGAATTGCAGTTGACGAAAATCATTTGTTGCATGCCTCGGGAAACGTCAGGATTGACAGATATGATGAGCAAGGAATTTACAATACTGTTTTATCGAAGTATACTCATCAATTCGCTCATGTTAAAAGAATTACAGGGAACGGATGATATCGTATTTGGTAATGACATGAAAATTGCCTACCGGATCTTTAACTATTACACCGGGAATTTTCTCAGAGAAGTATTTATTTAACGTACTTACCGGAGTTTCCGGAGAAACCATGGGCATCGGATCTGACATTACCGAGCGGGCGGTTTTTTCCGGATTGTATAAAGGATTTTCAATGATGAAATTGAGAATTGTATTTTCGGAAACTGTACCAATGATCTGATCATTTTCCATTAATGGTAATTGAGAGATGTCATGAAGCTTCATCATGCCCAAAACATTGCGTATAGTTTCATCAGCAGAAATGCTATAAAATGTTTTATCAGATTTTGCTTTAATCAGATCGGAAACCATTAATTCAGTCTGCAAAAAACCACGTTGTCTCATCCATTCGTCATTGTATATTTTTCCAATATACCTGCTTCCGTGATCATGGAAAATAAGCACAACAACATCATCTTTTTTAAAATTACTTTTTAACTGGAGAAGACCTGCGAGCGCTGAACCCGCTGAATAACCCAGTAGGATACCTTCTTCTCGTGCTAGTCGTCTTGCTGCCAATGCTCCATCTTTGTCTGATACTTTTTCAAAATGATCTATCAGGTTAAAGTTTACATTTTTTGGAAGAATGTCCTCTCCAATTCCTTCCGTGATGTAAGGATAAATTTCTTTTTCATCAAATACTCCTGTTTCTTTGTATTTTTTAAAAACAGAACCATAGGTATCAATTCCCCAAACCTTGACATTTGGATTCTTTTCTTTGAGATATCTTGCTACTCCTGAAACCGTTCCACCAGTTCCGACGCCAACCACAAGGTGTGTGATTTTTCCATCTGTTTGATTCCAGATTTCAGGACCCGTAGACTCGTAATGTGCCTGCCCATTAGAAAGGTTATCATATTGATTGCACCAAAATGAATTGGGAATTTCTTTACTTAGTTTTTCTGCGACTGAATAGTAGGAGCGAGGATCAGCTGGGTCAACATTGGTTGGGCAAACGATCACTTCGGCTCCCAAAGCTTTGAGCATGTCAATTTTTTCTTTTGACTGTTTATCAGAAGTCGTGAAAATACATTTATATCCTTTTACACAGGATGTAAGGGCTAATCCCATCCCTGTATTTCCACTGGTGCATTCGATAATTGTTCCCCCAGGTTTTATTTTTCCAGCTTTCTCTGCATCCTCGATCATTTTAATTGCGATGCGGTCTTTGATGGAGTGACCAGGATTAAAGGTTTCGACTTTTGCCAAAACCAAAGCAGAAATATCATCAACGACTTTATTAAGTTTAATCAGTGGGGTGTTACCTACCGTTTCAAGGATATTATTATAATACTTCATCGGATAATTTTCGCAAAGCTAAAGGAATTCTCAACGGTATCTAATACTCACAAAAAATCTTTTATCGACTGCTCCTAGCATCCGGGCAGCTTCACCTGAAATCACGATTTGAACATCATGTTCATAGATTGGCGGAATGCGGCCAATGACCTTTGCGTAAACTTTCCTATTTAGAATAGGATTGTCAATTTCAATTTCTGAATCCATTTCTGCTGTATTGTGCAAAGCAAATAACCTTCCACTGCCTAATGCATCATACTCACATACCGCAACTCCACGTGATTGACTTGTAAATTTCAGATTCTCTTCACTTAATTCCGGTTTAGGTGCAAGCACTGTTTTTGAAACCGGTATTTCAGGAATTATTTCTGGTGATTCGAGTTTGTAATAGCCTAATAACAATACCGTACTTTGCCTGATATTTGCATTTTCAAGATGATTGAGTTGCATTAATTTATGCAGGCTTATTTCAAATTTTCTTTTGCTAAGATGGTAGAGATTTTCTCCGGGTTTAACTTTATAAAAAACACCTACAGCATCGGATTGTCTGGAATCCGCAATAAATGAATTACTGAAATCCATTGGAATTCTTAATAATGAATTTTCTTTTAAGTCATTTTTTTCCAATTCACGATTGTAAACTTTGAGTGAATCAATGCCAACATTAAAGTATTTGGAAATCCCATACAGCGTTTGCTTTTTATTTACTTTGTAGGTAAAATAGAGTTGATTACCAGAATCCGATTCTATAAAAAAACTATCCGATGGAGTGAAGGCAGATAATCCCTGGGTAGAACTACGGCTTAATGTGAAAAATAATAGACTGAAAATTAAGCATTTAAAACTCATAACGTATTCAATTATTGTAACAAATATATTAAAAATATTTATAATATATCAAATTTAAAAAATGGCTATAAACAAAGTTGTTGGATTGATTCCTGCCAGATATGAGTCAAGTCGCTTATCTCATAAACTACTTCTGGAAATTCGGGGTAAATCAGTCTTGCAAAGAGTCTTCGAACAATGCTTGAAAAGCCAATTGCTCCATAGGATAATTATCGTAACAGATCATCAGGTTATTGAAGAACATGCCAGGAGTTTTGGTGCAGAAGTCATACGTAGCAAAAATGAATTTATTAGCGGCACTGATCGAATTGCAGAATGTGCGGAGGTTCTGGAAGAGTTCAATTATGTTGTAAATATTCAAGGTGATGAACCTTTCATTGATCCTGAGAATATTGACAAATTGATCAGTTTGGTGTTGAACAGCAATTGTGAGATAGCAAGTCTGGGAATGATGATTACGGATAGCTCCGAGAGACAAAACAAAAATATTGTTAAGCTGGTAACTAACCTGCAGGATGAAGCCATGTATTTTAGTCGTTCGGAAATTCCTTATAAAAGGGATTTAACCGAAATAAATTTTCAAGTTTGGAAAAGACATTTGGGAATTTATGCTTTCAAGAGATCCGCATTGCTTCAGATAACCAAATTGAAACCAAGTCTTTTAGAAGTTACGGAAAAGCTTGAACAACTTCGATGGCTTGAGAATGGATATAAAATTAAGATAGCTCTTGTTGATAACCATGCAACCGGTATTGATACAGAAACAGACCTTTTGGAAGCGCGGGAGTATGCTGAGCTCCATAAGTTGTAAAATGATTTACTGATTGATTGTAAATCCAAGTTTATGGGATTCGGTTTCACAGATCACGCGTAAGTAATGCATTCCATTTCTTAAATCCGATGTATTGATGTTGATGTAATTCAAGCCGTTCATCAGACTTTGATTCGAAGTTTTGAGAATTCTTCCATAAATATCCAGGATAGCGATTTCTGCAGTAGGTGCATTCGTTCGATTTACATAATCAATAAATAGCACGCCTGACTTTACAGGACTTGGGTAAATGGATAGGGAGTTTATGGCTGAAGACATTTGCTGCCTGTTGAAAACCGGTGAGTATATAACTTCATTGTTTAGACTTCTTGCTTTTACTCTGTAGTAAACATCTGGATTATCTTTAAGAAGAGTTTCAAATCTATATGAACTTAGGTTCGCGCTGTTTCCTCTTGAATTAATTTTGCCGATTGAATCAAACTGAATGAGATCCGTTGATCTTTCAACAATAAAATATCGACAATTCAATTCCTTATTAGTCTTAAAGTCAAGACTGGTTAAGTCGTTTTCATTGCTAATGATCATATCCTTAAATGTAACAAAAGCCGCACTATTAAACAAGACTCCAAACCCACCACTTGAAAGTGACTGCGAATTCAACTCCATCGAGTAAAGATTGCTTTCTGTCTGACTAAGTATATAGGTATTTATTGATTTTTTGACTGATGATGGAAATGATATAAAATTCTGTGCTTGTGCATTCGCATGATTTGTTTCAGGATTTGGATTTGCCGGTGGTAATAACTGGAAAAGTTTTATCGCATTTGTTGCAAAATTGCCAGTACTTCCTTTCAGGTCTTCAAGGTCCTTGGTGTTAAAGTAATACTTAATGTCAATTGGCTTAATGGGTTTTTTCGAAGCATTTATTTCCCAGTATTTATTGGACACAAACCACGGTTTCGTTTTATCCACATAAGCTGCTGTAATCTGATTTGCCTTTTTTAGTCCATAGTTTTTTGTGGTGATTAATTTAATACTTAAACTACCATCATTAATTGTACCCAGGTCATTTCCATTTTTATTGATGGACAGGAGCAGAATATCATCCAATGCATCAATGGTGTTGTTGTCAAAATAATAATGGGTATAAATGCCATCAGAACACTCAAGATTTGCTTCTATTGCAGTGTTTGCCTTGTCGAGTGTTTTCGCAACCGGTACATAGTTGCCAAGACATGCGGATGATTTTACCTTAGATCTTATAAGATCGCCTGGTTCTTTTCCAAAACCCAATGTCAGATCAATACCAGGCATTCCGGTTATGTAGCAATAGCTCATGATGGTGCCTTTAGCTGGTATGCCAGGCAATGCACAGGTGCCTTCCAATTTTGCGCAATTATCTATAGCCTGGTTTTTGTTTGGACCCCAGGCACAAGCATGTGTGTGCTTCGATCCTAGAATATGACCAAGTTCGTGCGTAACCATAAATACATCCCAGCTGTAAACCGGAGCATTTACATAAGTGCCCATTACATTTGCGAACGCATAGGAGTATGTGGATAGACAAATAGTATTGATATTGGCCATTCCTCCAAGGCTTGGCTGATTGGCTTTTGTATATCCGGAAAGTAAAATTTTCAGCGTCTTGTTTGTATTTGGATATTTTTTTCTGAAATATTCCAAATCATCACTAGCCGATATATGCGTGAAGTTATCCTTGGTTGCATGGATATTTATCTGGGCCAGTGCTATTGAAATGTTTTCACGCTTGTATAATGTATGTACATTATTAAAAAGTCCAGTTACATAATTTGTTATAGCTTGTACATTTCCTTTAAATTTTAAATACAATTCATAATCAATATCCACGGATATATTTACGGATTTGCAATTATCTGAAGTTCGGTATTGAATGTCGTATTCCGTACCAAAATACTGTCTCAAATCATCGGTTACACAACCGGCAGTAATCGGTTTGTGAACTGTTTTTGCTTCATCGATCACCATACAGGTGAGATTGTTTGTGTTGTCGAAATCATACGGGAGCATGGATATTTTGTGGCCTTCACTCGTGTAAGCTGTACCATAAATTTCTCCCTGAAATACACTGATACTCGAAAATGAGTTATTATCATTTTCCATTTTTCCTTTGAGGTGAATACCTTTATCTACAGGAATTTGCTGGTTTAATCCATCCAATAATAAGTTTACATTAAAGTCGTGGGTAAAAAAATCGTACTCAGTATAAATAAAATCCACAGAGCTATGAGAATCAAGTGGAATTTTAGATGCTATAACCGGATCGAACTCATTTCGAATCCGTTGAAGGTTTTTCTGATTCAAATGAAACAACGAAACACCCGGTAATAAAAACTTCTTATTAGAATCATCTGTTTCAAATAGATTCTTCCTTGTAACTTCTTCACTTTTAATTATCTCATTTAAATGAAATGGATCAATTGATTGCGTATGACTTACATTTACTGAGAATAGGAGAGAGGAAACGGTTAAAACACCGATTTTAAACAGGGTGGAAAATTTGTAATCTATAGGGAGTAGATTCATGTTTTGGAGTTTACTGGTTAAAAATCATATCATATTAAAAAATTATATAATATATAAATGACTAAACAACAACTATGCCAGATTCTAAAAACGAAGCTTCACGACTCCCATAATGAGTTGCAAATCAATAATATAACCAACTATCTATGGCTTGAAATAAATAAAAGCCAATCCAATCAATTAAAATTTCCTCAGCCATTTGAAGGAGAGTTGCGCCTTGATGACTGGATTAGCCAGCTTGAAAAAGGTGTACCGGTCGAGTACGTATTGCACAGCTCTGGCTTTTTTGGATATGATTTTTTTGTAAATCCGGATGTATTAATACCCCGGCCGGAAACAGAAGAACTGGTTAATTGGATTCTAAAGGACTTCCCTTCAAAATCAGAATTAAGCATTCTTGATATTGGCACTGGAAGCGGTTGTATTGCATTAACTTTAAAATTGAAAAGGCCGGACTGGAAAATAACGGCTTTGGACAAATCAGCCGCAGCCATTCAAGTAGCTTCTAAAAATGCTGATCACTTCAGGATACAGGCCGATTTTCATGTTCTTGATTTTATTTCTGAAAAAGACACACTCAATGACAGTTATGACTTGATTGTATCAAATCCACCATATGTTTCACTCACAGAATCCCATTTGCTTTCTGGTTCAGTGTTGATGGAACCTCGAATCGCTTTATTTCCTGACGGTGATGACGCATTACTTTTTTACAAACATATTTCAGACTGGGCCAAATATCATCTGAAAGGCCCTTCCGTAATTTACCTGGAACTTAATGAATTTTTAGCCTCTGAAACGCAAGAATTATTTCATGAAGCAAATTATGCCAAAACTGAATTGAAAAAAGACATGCAGGGTAAAAACAGAATGTTGAAAGTTTATCTTTGATTATCTGAGAATCACAATTCGCCTGCCATTTAGTTTTTGAATTGAGGATGAGATAAAATAAATTCCTGCTTCTAAATGATCTGTGGAGAAAATGGAATTCTTACCATGTAGCTTCAATATTTTTCCTTCAAGGTCAATCAAATCCAAATAAGTTAATTCAGGAATCAAATTATAGATTTGCACATAATTATTTAACTGTGTTATTAAAATATCTTCATCTGATGACGAGGGTGAATTAGTAATAATGGTAGGATCAAACAGCGCGCAACGAAAAGCACCAAATCCATGAGTAAAAATGATCAGCTTGTTATCAATCGTTGAATATTTGATATCATAAACAGGAACAACATCAAACCCATGTTGATTATAGGACATCCATGATTCACCTTGATCTGCACTAACAAACAGACCAAGATCTGATCCTGCATAAATCACATTATTATCCTTTGGGTCAACAAGAATACTGTGGAAAGGAACATCAGGAAGATTTTTGTTGCCGGTAAAATTCCAGGATTCAGCTTTATTATTCGATTTCATAATACCAGCAGGATTGTTTCCTCCCAATGCTAAATACATAATTTCAGAATTTTTAGTATCAAACGCAATATCACGGATAAATCGCTCTGGAATCCCGGACTCTCTCAATTCTAAATGATGCCCTCCATCCGCTGAGTGATATAAATGACTTTCCTTCGTGCGGAAATTAAGAGAGCTGAAATAAATATCCTTAGTGTTTTGCGGATTAAGTTCGATAGCTACTATCGATTCATCTTTTGTTAATAGATTAGTAGAATCCCAATTCATGCCGCCATCCGCTGAAAAAAGCAATTGGCTACCTCCGACATAAATTATATTGGGCGCGGATGGATTGATCATAAACGGTGCTATAAAAGCTGCATTCAGATTCGGTTTGAGTAATTCTGTCCAGCTTTTTCCAAAGTCCGAACTTCGATATAAATTTTGGTATTGAGAAGCGATGTATATGATTGAATCGGATTCCGGATGGAACGCATTATATGCACCATCTGCCTGATGAAAATTAATCCATTCAGTATGGCCTGTTCGTAGTCCGCTTTTATTATCCTGTAATCCTCCCAGTATATTTCCTGTTCTATTTGAAATGAATCCTGTATAAAATTGTGTTCCGGAAAAACCCTGATTACAGGCAGAAAATGTCTTTCCAAAATTATCAGACCGGAAAAGTCCGCCATCAGTTGCGATGTAAATTTTTTCAGGATCTTGTGGATTGCTGATTATATCATGCAGGTCTGCATGTATTTTAATTTTCCAATTCAACAGGTTAAATAATTGATTGCCTGTTCCAGTAGTATCTGTATACAGATCAACACCACCGGCTATAATTTTGCTAGAATCATTGTCTTTTATATACAAACAGCGTGAATACCAACCCTGGTGTTCGGTTACATCTTTAATGGGGAAGTAGAAATTGAATGAATCAAAACTATTTCTGCTACGCATCATGGATATGGTTTTGAAATCCGTAGAATAAATAGCCATAACTCTTTTAGGGTTTGTCCTGTAATTTGCCAACATGATACGTCCAGAATAGATCGTATCATTAGGTGTACTAATAAGCCTCCAGTTCTCTCCGTGGTCCGTCGTTTTATATACACCATAATGAGTCCCGTTCAGGCCACCAGCAGCAGCGTATAGTATTTCAGGATTAATATGATCTATGATAAGATCCATGATCATTGGAATATCCAGAGTTCTGTTCCAATGAATTCCTTCATCTGTAGATTTATAAATTCCTATGTTGGTTGCAGCATATACAAGCTGGGGATTCAAAGGATCAATGATAATTTTCCAAACGGCAGTTTGCGGATCTGAAGACCAATCAAGACAAAGTTTCCATGTAATGCCGCCATTAATGGATTTTAAAATTCCCATTCCACGGGAGCCTCTTAAAGTACGTTCCTGGATTCCACCGTTTGTTCCTAAAAAATTATAAATCTCCCCGGTGCCAATGTAGATTATATTAGGATTGTTTTCCTGAATCGCAATGGAAGAAACAGAAGACACGGGGTATCCTGTTGAAATATATTGCCAGGCATTATTTCCCGTTCCACCTTTGATGGACTTCCATAGTCCAGCACCTGCGGAACCCATCCATAATTGATTGGTATCTTTTGAATTAATTGCAAGACTCAATACACGACCAGGTATGTTTTCAGGGCCAATGGATTCCCATTTAGGTAGATCGCGATAAAACTTTTTGGTGCTTGAATTATATTTTGATTTAATAAATTCCCGATAAAAATTTTGAGAACCTTCTTGATTAAATGGAAAAGATTCAATGGCGGATTTAAACAGGAAGTATTCAAAACTTTCTTCTTTATTTTGATCATGCTGATCTGTGTCTTTTAAAATTGCATTTTTTAGCTTAAAAGAAGATTTACCGTCATGACATGATGGTAAGAGAAATAAACCCGATAGTAAAATAAAAATTGAAATCGCAGAGCTACGCATCAACCACCACTTCTTTTGGTATTTTTATAACCTTTTTCAATAAGTAGTTTAATGATTTTGTCAACCTGATCTCCTTGTATAAGTATCTCGCCATCTTTAACTGAGCCTCCCAGTCCACATTTTTGTTTAATGTATTTGCATAATTCATTCATTTCATCGATGCTTTCTTCCAGCCCGTATATTCTGCTCACTGATTTACCGGCCTTCAATTTTGTATAAAGTTGCACTCTTACTTTTTGCGAAGATTTAGATGTTTGTTCAGTTTGAAGGTCATTTTCTTCGGGTGTAAAATCTTTATTGGTTGAATAGGCCAACGATAGTCCTTCCAGTGAATTTAATACTTTCTTCTTCATCATTCAGATTTGATCAATTGAACTGCCATCAAGCGAATTTTTCAATTGGATATCCATAATTCTGTGTGCAATTACTGCGGTAACAGAATTAAAATCAGTGATCGCAGTTTCAAGTTGTGATTTTTGTTCTGAATCTAAGGCGTGTTGAATTTTATTCATGGCGCGATCTATGGTCTCGGTTTCTTCGCTTTTAAGATAATCCTGATTTTGAAGTAGGAATTTTTTTGAATTTAAAATAATATAATCAGCCTCATTCTTTAATTCGATCCAGGCCCTTCGTTGCATATCGGCATCGGCAAAAGTAATGGATTCCTTCAACCTTCGGGCGATTTCTGCTTCACTCAATTTTGAGGGCGATACAACTTCAATTTGTTGTACTAGTCCTGATCTGAGTTCCTTTGCAGTAACAGAAAGAATGCCATCGGCATCCATTGCAAATTTGACTTCTATTTTGGCCAGGCCAGCTGCCATGGGAGGAAGATCTTTAAAAATAAATTCAGCTAATTTTATATTGTTTTCAACAAGCTCCCGTTCGCCCTGGAATACGGAGATCTTTAAGTTCCTTTGACCGTCTTTTGACGTTGTATAATTTTTTGCAAGCTGCAAAGGTATCTTTGAATTACGGGGAATAATCGTATCCATCAATCCACCTATAGTTTCTATTCCAAGAGAAAGTGGATTAATATCAAGTAATAATAGATCTTTTCTATTTCCAGCGAGAATATCAGCCTGGATTGCTGCACCCAACGCTACCACTTCGTCGGGATTCTGGCGATCATTGATAGGTCTTTGAAAGGCCAAAGCTAATTTTTCCTTTACCAGAATAAGCCGGGATGAACCACCAACCAGAATGATCTCATCAATCTCTTCTTTGTGTAAAGAACTATCTTTCAAAGCTAGCTGGCAGGATGCAATAGTTTTATCAATATAATGTGTGATCAATGAATGAAATTGATCGCGATCCAGTTTTAATTCTAAATGATTAAATTTCTTTATTGCGGAAGTTTTAAGTTGTAGTTCTCGTTTGACAGATTCAGCCAGTAGACGCAATTCATTGCGCTCATGAGTACCAGGATTTAGTTTGTGTTCCGCAATCCAGTATTCCGAAATTTTCATATCAAGATCATCTCCACCTAGAAAATTATCACCTTGAGTTGACAATACTTCAAATACTCCATTTTCAATTCGCAAAACAGAAACATCAAATGTACCCCCTCCGAAATCATAAACCATTACTTGTTTGATTTCATCTGGCTTCAGGCCAATTCCATAAGCCATACTGGCAGCGGTAGGTTCATTGATAATTCTTAGCACATCCAAACCTGCGAGTTTTCCGGCATCACGTGTAGCCTGACGTTGACTATCCGTGAAATAGGCAGGAACAGTAATGACAGCCTGATCTATTTTAGAATTTAAAATCTGTTCTGCCTGTTCTTTTATCTCTTTTAGTATTAAAGATGAAAGATCAATGGGTGTATATTGTTTGTTCTTTATGTTGAATCGAACCAATTCATCAGAATCCAAATTGTCTATCTGAAAAGTAAACAGTCCCTGTTTGTTTTGTATTTCATTGACCGTTTTACCCATCAATCGTTTTATGGAATAAAATCCATTTTCCGGATTATCCAGCATCAATTGTTTTGCTTCATCACCTATCAGGATTGTATCATTCTTAAAATAAAGTACGGAAGGAAGAATTCCTGATTGATTTTTACCGATAGGTAAAATTTTAGCCTGGCCATTATCAATATAAGCAATCAGACTATTGGTTGTACCAAGATCGATTCCAACAATAGTGTTCTTATTTTTTTTTAACTCACCTGTTTTGAAATCAATGCTTATCTTGCCCATCTATTGAGGAATATCTCGAATTAACTGATTGTTTCTATATTTGTTTAACATTGAATGAAAAACAGGCACAAAAATAAAGCAAGCATACTCTTTATAGTACTATCTGCAATTTTTATTACAAATGCGCTCATTGCAGAATTTATTGGAGTTAAAATATTTTCACTGGAAAAAACTTTAGGTATCCCGCCTGCTTCCATCAGTTTATTCGGAAATACAAATTTATCTTTTCAATTAACTGCCGGGGTTCTGATCTGGCCTATCGTCTTTATTCTGACTGATATTATTAATGAATACTTTGGAAGAAAAGGGGTAATCCGACTTTCTTACCTCGCTATTTTCATGATTGCCTACGCGTTCTTTTTTGTTTTTTTAGCAATTAAGTTGGTTCCGGCTGACTTCTGGCCCACCTCTCATCTCGATTTTTTAACGGATGAATCAAAGAAACAAGCATTATCTAAGGAAGTCAGCAATTACAATACTGCTTTTGGGCTCGTCTTTGGACAGGGATTAAAAATTATTGTTGCATCCATTACTGCATTCTTAATAGGTCAGGTTCTAGATGCATTGATTTTTCACAGAATTAAAATGCTCACAGGTGAAAAAAGAATCTGGCTTAGATCAACGGGATCAACTTTGATTTCCCAGTTTTTTGATAGCTATATCGTTTTGTTTATTGCCTTTTACTTCGGAGCGAACTGGCCTTTGTCAACGGTACTTGCGATTGGAACTGTTAATTATATTTATAAAGTAAGCATGGCTATTCTTCTGATTCCTTTGATCTATTTAATTCATGGAATTATTAAAAGATATCTCGGCCATGACCTGAGTGCATTTATCAGGGAACAGGCTATGAAATAAATCCTTGAGAATGTCAAACCAACTTACAGATTCAATATTTATGATAAGGCCGAACTCCTTCGGCTTTAATTCAGATACTGAATCCAGCAACAAATTTCAGAAACGTCCTGTAAACAAAGAGTCTAAGCAAATTCAAGCCGAAGCTTTGAAGGAATTTGATAGAATGGTCGATACTATTCGCGATCAAAGTATTCAGATTCAAGTGTTCAACGATCTTGAAAATGCGGTTTTGCCTGATGCTATCTTTCCAAATAACTGGATAAGTACCCATGAAGATGGATCCATTTATACTTACCCAATGCAATCTCCACTTCGACGAGCTGAGCGCAGAGATGATATTATTGAAAATCTGGAAAAAAATTATATCGTCTCCAAGCGATACAGCCTTGAATTATTTGAAGTACAAAACCAATTTCTTGAAGGTACTGGTAGTATGGTACTTGACAGGGATTTTAAAATTGCTTACGCATGTCTTAGTCCTCGAACAGATGCCAGGGTTTTACACAAATTTTCGTTGTTGAGTGGTTATAAAATTAACTTTTTTAAAGCCAGGGATAAGAATGGATTTGAAATATATCATACAAATGTTTTGATGTCCTTAGGAAAAGATTTTGTTGTATGTTGTATGGAAGCAATAGAAGAAAGTCAAAGAGATTCATTACGTGAAATGTTTTTGAGTACCGGAAAAGAATTACTCGAAATTGATCTTCTGCAATTGTCTGAATACGCTGCAAACATCATTCAACTAAAAAATAAAGCTGGTAAACATTTTATCGTATTGTCAGAAACCGCCTTAAATTCTATGACGCCTGAGATGGTTATGTTTCTGAATTCAAGAGGTGAACTAATTCCGGTTACGATTCCCACAATTGAGTCCATTGGAGGTGGAAGTGCAAGATGTATGATTGTAGAAAATTTTCTACCTGTAAGAATGTAGTTTGTTATAACTGGTGATGATTATTTTTTAAGATGAGGATTGGTTTATGTCTTTCAGGTGGTGGTGCAAGAGGAGCGTTTCATATGGGTGCACTTCAGGCTATTGATGAAGCAGGACTCAAAATATCAGTAATTTCAGGATGCAGTGCGGGCGCTCTCATTGGTAGTCTGTATGCCGCGGGCGTAAAACCCGAAACGATGTTGAATCTCGCAATAGGCACTCGTTGGTTTAATTTTTTACGTCCTTCCTTTCCCAATCGAGGACTTATGGGCATGGATTATCTGAATTTTGTTTTAAAGAAATTTATACCTGAAGATGATTTTTCCAGGTTAGCAATTCCAACCCGAATCACTGCAACGAATATGTTAAAGGGCATTCTACGCGTTTTTGATCAAGGTGAAATAATAAAACCAGTACTCGCATCATGCAGTGTTCCTTTGCTATTTAAACCAATACTTATAGACGATGAAATTTATCTTGATGGTGGAATTCTGATGAATTTGCCTGCATCGATTATCAGGAACGATTGCGATGTGTTGATAGGAGTCAGTCTGATGTGTCTTCAACCTGCCAGTTTGCCGGAGTTGAATACCAGTATAAAAGTGTTATTAAGAGTATTGGAGTTATCCATCATTAATAATTCAAGATTAGAGCTTGAGTTATGTAACGTGATGGTTGAAACTTCGGAAATTTCGAATTATTCAAAATTTGATCTGCGAGGAGCAAAAGAGTTATTTGATCTTGGATATACCACATGCAAAAGAAAACTTCATGAAAATAAAGAATTGAACTTGAAGTAAGTTCTTAGGTCAATTCAACCTTCCATTCTGTTTTATCGGTTATGGATACTTCTATATTTTCATTCAGGGTTGTGGCGAGACGAAGTCCGACTATATCAACCTGAACCGGAAAACACTTATGGCTCCGTTCTATCAGAACTGCTACTTCTACACCCTTTGGTAAAATATCCATTAAGGATTTAAACGAATAAAAAATAGTACGGCCTGTATTAGCCACATCATCCGTAATTACGATAATCTTGTTTTTAAGCTTATTTGAATCATAATCGATTAACACCGGATTTTCAGTTGGAGCCGCAGGGTCAAGGTGGAGATGAAAGATGGTGCAATTCAAAGGACTGAGGTTGCGGATTTCCTGCTCAAGGAGGCGGGCGATTTCATAGCCCTTTTTATTGATGCCTGCAAGGAAGATTTGTTTTTCATCCGCATGATGTTCGTATATTTCTATTGCCATGCGTTTGATTTTTTGCTTTATTTGCTCCTGATTAAGAATTATCATATTTTTAAGCGTATTTCAGGTACAAAAGTCCTGAATTTTTATCGAAAGAGGAAAGTTAATTTATGTTGATCCATATTCTTGCATTTTGCCTAGTTACGATCGTTGCAGTTGGTTTTGGGTATAATAGATATAAAGCAATATACCAGGCAATTCAATTAGGTAAAAAAAGAACAGATGTGGATCATAAATCTCTCAGATGGAAAAATATGTTGCTTTTTGCCCTAGGTCAAAGAAAAATGTTCAGCCGACCCATAGCAGGAATATTTCATTTATTTATTTACCTGGCATTTATTCTGACACAGATCGAGACCATTGAAATCTTTGCTGATGGAATTTTAGGTAAGCACAGAATATTCGCAGGTAAGATTGGATTTTTGTATCCTTTGATTATTAATCTCATAGAAATCCTCTCTGTGCTTGCATTAATTGCAACCATCATCTTCCTTGCAAGAAGAAATTTACTTCGATTACCCCGATTTACAAAAGCAGAATTAAAAGGTTGGCCTTTTCTGGACGCGAACCTCATTTTAATGGGCGAGATCGTGCTTGTAGTAAGTATTCTGATGATGAATGGTGCATACCAAACTCTTGCTCTTGTCAATCCAGATACATATCATCCTGCAGGTAATTTTATTATTTCTACTCATAGCACCTTCAATTTATTTCAGAATGTTTCACTTGATGTAACTGTATTTGCAGAAAGATTTTTCTGGTGGTCACATTACCTGGTAATTCTTGGCTTCATTGTCTATCTTCCATATTCCAAGCATCTTCATATTTTTCTTGCTTTTCCAAATAGCTATTATTCGGATATCAGTTCTCGGGGTACTATGAAAAACATTCCCACAATTGAAAATGAAGTGCGATCCATGATAGGATTAGAATTGCATGAGGGTATAGTGTCAGAAGAAAGTTTTGGAGCAAAGGATGTAACGGATTTATCCCGCATGCATATCCTTCAGGCTTTTTCATGCACGGAATGTGGAAGATGCACTTCTGTGTGTCCAGCAAACATTACTGGCAAAAAATTAAGTCCTCGGAAAATAGTAATGGATATAAGGGATAGGGCAGAAGAACTTATTAAAACGAAACAATATTCAGTGTCCCTCGAAAACAACCAGATAGAAATTACGGATGGTAAAACACTGTTTGATAAAATAAGCAAGGAAGAAATCTATGCCTGTACAGCCTGTAATGCATGCGTAGAAGCATGTCCGGTACTAATCAATCCTTTACAACCCATACTTGAATTGAGACGTTACGATATACTAATGAACAGTGGAGGCCCGCAGGAATGGCTTGCATTATTTAATAGTCTTGAGAACAACCAGGCTGCCTGGACAATGAGTGAATCACGTACCCAATGGATGAATAACTGAAGTGATGAAAATACCAATACTGAGTGAATTGCATAGTGAAGGAAAGTCTCCTGATATTCTATTTTGGATTGGATGCGCAGGCAACTATGATGCACGTGCCCAAAAAGTAACCCGTTCTTTTTGTGAGATTTTGAATGAGATAGGGTATTCCTATGCAATTTTAGGAGAAGAAGAAAAGTGTACCGGAGATCCTGCACGCAGAGCTGGAAATGAGTTTTTATTTCAGATGATGGCACTGCAAAACATTGAGACACTCAATCAGTACCAGGTAAAAAAAATCGTTTGTACCTGTCCACATTGTTTCAATACTATAAAAAATGAATATCCGGATCTTGGAGGGCAGTATGAAGTAATACACTATTCACAATTTTTGGATACACTGATTCGGGAAAATAAAATTAAAATCAAGAAGGCAGGCGGTAATAAAATAGCCTATCATGATTCTTGTTACCTGGGCAGAGTAAACGGCGTTTATGAAGCCCCGCGATCTGTAATTGAAGCTTTGCAACATGAAGTGGTTGAAATGAAACGATCGAAGCAAAATGGTTTGTGTTGTGGTGCCGGTGGTGCTCAAATGTTTAAGGAAGAGGAAGCAGGATCAAAACGCGTAAACGCGGAACGTGTTGGTGAATTGCTTGAATCAGGTTGTAAAACCATTGTTGCTAATTGCCCTTTTTGTTTGACTATGCTACAGGATGGTATTAAAGAAAAAGATAAACAGGATGAGGTTATGCTTGTTGATCTGGCAGAATTAATTCTTCAAAATAAAACACACGAATGATGAATCTAACTTCTTTTCCTAATGGATCACGAGTCTGGATTTACACCGGAGAAAAGTCTGTGCCGGAAGAGAAAGCTCCAATGATAAAGCAACGGATAGAAAACTTTGCCCGTGAATGGACCAGCCATCAACAAGCCTTGCGTGCGGAAGGCGGATTGCTTTACAATCGCTTTATTGTTTTTGTAGTGGATGATGGCTTTAACAAGCCTGGAGGTTGCAGTATTGACAGTTCGGTCCGGTTTATACAATTGCTTGAAACAGAACTACAGATCAGTTTTTTCAAAAGAGAGATATTTCATTACCTAAAAGAGGACATAGTAAAAACCATTCATAGGGATGATTTAAGCAATGCCTTAGCGGATGGTATAATCAATGAAGAGACCTTGTTTTTTGATACGCTCGTTCAAACAAAAATAGACCTGGAAAATAATTTTCTAAAAGCACTAAAAAATTCCTGGCAGAACCGCTTTATGGTAAATGTCTGAGCCTATTTGTAAAAAAAACAATCGGGAAATCCGAACAACTAATTATTTATTCTTTTTTTGCAGCTCTTGCAAAATTTCTTCTTCTGATTTACCGAGATTTTTAATCAGCATCTGAGCGTCATCAACAAATTCACTTTTTGGATACTTTTGGATGAACTCATTATAAAACTTGTGTGCGGTAGCAGTATCCTTAAGATCATTATCAAAGATAAATCCTTTCATAAACGAAGCGCTTTCTGCCTTAGGGTGATTTGGATATTTTTCAACGATCCAATCAAACAGGCTGATGCATTTGTCGTAAGTCTGCAAAAGTTTAGAGGTCTGTGCCGCGGAGAATAAGAATTCAGGAGCTTTATCACTATTCGGAAGCACGAGTGCATAGGCTTCGCAGGCGTCTACATAATTGAAAGCTTTTTCCTTATCATAGCTGTTCATCGTATCCGGGAAAATGGACTTAGCCAAATTAACCAGGTATTCATCCGGACTTGATTGCTGATTGAGTTTGGCAAGTATTTCTACTTTGCGATTATCATCGGGAAAAGCCTGTGCAAAACAAAGGGACAAAATATCTGCTGCTTCATTTTTACCAATCGTACGCAGGCAGGTGATCATTTTTACGATGTTGTCCGGTGTATCTTTCCGGCCAAAATGGTTTTTGATTAAGTTGTTGAGGAAGATTACAGTCTGTCTGCAGTTATTCATCTGTGAACTGGCATCTGCACATTTGACCAGGGTTTCTTCAATAATAGATTTGTCATCCTTGTTTTCCTGCATGACTTCAAGATAGGCAGTGATCAGTTTGTCATAAGTAGAATCATTGGGCGCGTTTTTGAATGCTGTCTCTAATTCTATAAGCTGTTTAGAGTCAAATTTTTTATCCGTTTTACAAGAATACATGCCAACGAGTAACAGGCAGATTAGGTAGTAAAAATTCTTCATTGAATAGATTTGAGACAAATGTAAGTAGGCAAATCAGCTTTATACAACCCATTTGGCTGATTAACACTTTTTTTGAAGGTGGAAGTCCACTGGTTCTTGCTTATTACTGTTTAAAATCTCTCCTTTAATTCTCCCGTCTTAGAGTTTTATGCAAGATTCTTAAAAACGAATAATAGAAGGCAGGTTGTTGGAAGGAAAAGCAAGTTTCACAGTTTTAAAATGATTGAAGAAATATTCAAGATTCTTTACATTCATCTTTAGCAATTGAAATGCTTTTTAGCTATGGTTTAAAGATAGCATATAATCTAGATGGACTCGACTTTTATTCTTGAAGTAGCTCATCCACTTTTTCGAGAAGCCATTTTTTACTCATTGCCTGTGAATTTTCAATTTCGGATTTAATTTTTAATAAGTTAGTATCATCATTATGTAATTCAGTTAATTTTTTGGTTAGTCGAATGAGTTGCAAGTAACTTTTTTTACGCTCATCGGTAATACTTTTGTTTCTATTCACAAAAACCTTGAAACTATCTAAAATGGATTGCAATACATCAAATTCATTTAATTCATAAAATATTGAAAGTAACAATGATCTTGCGCCTAATCCATAATTCATTTCATCAAATTGAACTTTTTGAGATAATGGTATTGCTTTGTCATATTCCTTTTTATAAAAGTAAAATAAAGCTTTATTATAATTTATAGCGTTATCACGGTATTCCTTGTTGATTTTAGATCCATAAGTTTCTATAAATTCTTCAACCCAATTAAATTCGTTAAGTCTCAATGCTAATGTAATTATATTTTTAAATGCCCAGGGAGAAATTTCACCATTCGTTAAAATAATTTCATTATCAAGAGCTTGATTCCATAATTCGAAATTGTCTATACTATATTTTAATTGACCTTGATTCTGCTTTTGGATTGTAAAATTAATTGCTGAATTCATTATATCCCGTGCATCCTCTGCAGGAAATAAATGAATATGTTGCTTAATAAGCGCTTTTAGCTTTTCAAAATGTATTTCATTCTCTGGCTCAATAAAAGTTAAATAGATCTGGTAGTAAACAGCTATGGCAGGGATTTCGAGGTAATTTTTTGTATGGATTTTATCAATTATTTCAGGAATAAAATCTACCTCTTTATTGACGTGGGTCATTTTACTCCAGCTCAGAAGAAGGCAATAATATTTTAGTTTCTCTGCGATGAAAAAATTGTTGATATTCGCATCGATGTCTACCAGATTTAGTTTTTGGATATTAACCTTTTGCACTCTGGCTGATTCAATATTTTCAAGGATATAATGGAATTTCTCAATTGAATACAAATCATAGTAATAGGTTCCTGCCCGATTCGGTTCTTTTTTTATGTGATTCATCCCTGACCTGATGGCAGGTTCAAAAAATTCGGTCATTTGTTTGCGACTTAACATCTGCAGGGTTGAGTGAGATTTTTGAGGAAGGTTTTCATCGAAGGCCTGTTGGGCAAGAAAGTCATAGCCTAAATCCATTAACAGGTGCTGAAGCTTTCTCAAAAAATCATAATCAAAAGGACGATCCGGATATAGCTCCCGCCATACCTCTTCTTTAATTAATTCATGTTTTGTATTGCTCAATAAATGAGATTCAAATAATTCAAATAGCCGAAAGATCTTTTCGTGAGTGACGAAGTATGGAGATTCCATATATTTTCTGAATCTTTTTAGCTCTTTAGAAGTGAGTGCTTTTAGAAAGGAATAAAATTTAGAGTCAGTCATAGCGGATTCAGCTTAATAGTTTCTTTTCTGATTGTATTAAAATGATCAATAACCCAGCAATTTATAAATTTTCACATTCAAAACCATACAAATCCCGGAAGAAATGCATATAAAATGTTGAAAAAGTAGGTGCACCTTTCATACTAGTTTTAGAAAAATCAAAGGATTAACTTACCTCGTTGATTTTCAATTTTAAGGTCTAAATCTTGAACCAAAACAGGGTTCTTTTTTCTGTTAATTTATTTTAAAAACAAAAAAAAAATTTGCTATCATATTATTATAATTAATAATGTGTTAGTAACTTATTTCTAGTGATTTATTAATCATATTAAAAATATATCATATATAAATTAAAAAATCATGTATATAATTCTTTGAAATACGGATGGAATAGTTACATTTGCAGGGCTGGTATTTATTATGATTAAAAACAGGACTTACACGGTTTTACTGTTATTTCTTTTTACCCTCGCATTGAAAGCTCAGGATGTGCAGGGTCCTTATTTCGTTTACAAGATCCTCAAAAACACCACACTTTCCCAGACATACGACGGATTCTGCCAAAAAAATAAAGTCATTACGGATTCTACCGCTCATGGAACTTTGATTTTAGGTGGTAGCAAATGTCAGCCAACGCTAGAATACACTCCTGCGCAGGGATTTACAGGAAGAGATACAGCCACCTACGAGTATAAGGAATATTACACAAACAAAATAAAATACTGGAGCTTCGTATTTATCGTAGTCAATTCCACACTGGCACTTACACCGGACTATTATCTTGTTGATAAGAATGCATCTGATCTGGATGTAAATCCGCTGATCAATGATGATGCCTCAATGGGTTACCAATACCTGAAAATTAAAAATGTTTCTTCTTCCAATCAGCTAAGCGTCACTCAACCCGACGAAACTACCATCAGGTTTAAACCTGAGATCAATTACACCGGTCTTGGTTATATTAGTTATACAGTTTGCGACACATTCAACACCTGCGAAGATGGAAACATAGTCGTCAATGTTGTCGATCAGTCCAATCTGCAAAGCGATACACTGAATATCGGAACCCCAAAAAATAAACCGGTAACAATTCCCCTTCCGCAGTCAGGTTATTCTACTTACATCAGTCCAAAGAAAGGTTATCTTGAATACAACTCAGATTATTCAGTTGTATACAAACCAGCCAGCGGACTTTATGGCAAGGACAGTTTCGCCGTAGTAAGTAATAATATTTATCGCTATGTTTTTGTGGAGATTTATTACACCAAGGATCCTAACAAAATTGTAGTGGATGATGTGATCTTTACTCCTAAAGATTCCACCATTGTTTTTAATGTTGCAACCAACGATATAACAAAAAAATATCCTTTCCTATTAGACCAGAGTCCGGGAAAAGGTGTGCTTACTAAAATCAATAACCAGGGTGACTTTGCTTACGAACCAGAAGCCGGTGATGAAGGTGTTGAGAGTTTTAGCTATAAAGTTTGTCCCCAGGGCCAATGTGAATATGGTGTGGTTAAATTATTCATCGGAAACTGGAAACCAGATACAAGAGATCACTATAAATTTTCGACTCCTAAAAATGTTCCAATAGTCTTTAGCTATCACATACCAATCAATGCTTACAACTTCAGTTCAAATATTGATAGCGTAAAATTTTATCCTGGATATGATACCGTAGTGATTCAGGATTCCAGAAAATGTCCTTCAACAGTAATTGGCTACAATACTTTGGTTTATTGTCCTCCAAAAGATTTTGTTGGGAATAAAAGCTTTAAGGTGACCTACTGCATACCCTCAACAAGTGAGTGTGTAGATGCAATTTGCGATGTTACCATTGTTGATGAATCCAAAAACTGTAACGAACAATGCGTTGGAGACTGCGTCTGGTCCGGTGATGTGAATCTGGACGGCGAAGTCACTATGCAGGATTTTCTGCAGATAGGTTATAATTTGGGTAAGGAAGGAGATAGCCGTCCTTTTCAATCTCCGAATGTTTTTCGCGCTTTAAAAGCGAATGATTGGAATGGCTACATCGAAGGAAACATTGCCAACCTGAAACATGCTGATGCCGATGGAAATGGTAAAGTGGATTGTGCAGATACCATGTATGTGCATAATTTTTACAGAAAACAACATTCGTTGGTTCCTGTTCCTGTCTATGACCGGGGAGATTTTCCATTTATACTCAATGTACTCACACCAAATGTCGATTCAGGTGATCTTGCACAGATTGAAATTCTGATCGGAGATGATTCAAATCCGGTAATCAATCTCGGTGGATTCGCCTACGAATTGGATTATAATACAGATGTGATTAATACCGCAAGTCTGGGAGTTGATTTTTATGAAAATGGTTGGGCCACTCTCAACAGTGCACAGATGCATATGTATCAAAAGCCCTGGGATGGAAGACTGGAAAGTGGATTCGTAAGAGCGAATGGAAACAAGGTAAGTGGAAAAGGGGGCGTTGAAGTTTTAAATTTTATCGTTGAAGATGATCTTGGAGGAATTAGAAAAGGCGACGAATTTTTAAAGATACCATTCTATTTCAACAATATACTGGTAATGGGAGAGAATGGAAGACTGATCAGGTTACCGGATCAGATTGCTTACGTTAATATCGGAAGATCAGATAAAGCAGCGGTTTTAGATCCTGCGGCACTTCTTACATATCCGAATCCTTCGGAGGATTTTATTAATGTACATCTTAATGGTAAAAATCAACTACTCTCCATGCGTCTTTATAACACAGATGGTACCATGGTAAGTGAGATAAAAAATTCTGATCAAAAACATCAGCTCATTGATGTACAGAATTTGACAAATGGTTTATATTTGTTGAAGGTTGAAACAAGTCTTGGTCCGATCAGTAAAAAATTGGAAGTTTTCAGATAATCCCTGTTTTTATATAACCAGTTTTAATCTAAAATTGTTAGAATAAATAAGCCCCGTAAAAGGGGCTTGTTTATTTTTGGCAGTACCGGATGTTCTTTCTTTTGCTAATCTGATTTATGTTGTTCTGATTAAATCCGTTTCTCCGAAATTATCCTATTAATATTCTCAGAATAATTATTCCCAATGGGAATGATCTTGCTTTGTCCCTTGACAAGGATCTCGATATCATCAGAATGAATGGATTTAATTTTATGTACATTTACAATATAAGACCTGTGAACACGCACGAAGATCTTTTCCGGTAGTTTCTCCTCAAGAGATTTCATAGTCTGTAAGGTCACTATACGAGCCTGGTCGGTATATATAATAACATAGTCCTTCAGGCCCTCAATAAAAAGGATGTCTTCATAATTGAGCTTAATAAGCTTCTTATCAGCTTTTACAAAAATGAAATCCTGGTTTGAAACTTCTTTGGTTCTATCCGTGGAATGAGCAGTATTCATAACCTTATTTACGGCTTTTAAAAAACGATTAAAGTCAATGGGCTTCAACAGGTAATCCACTGCATTTAATTCAAAGCCCTGGATAGCAAACTCCGGATATGCTGTTGTAAAAATTACCTTGGGAGGACTGCTGAGAGATCTGATCAGTTCGATACCAGTCATCTGTGGCATCTGAACGTCGACCAATATGAGGTCAACTTCTTCGCGATTCAAAATTTCATTGGCATCCAATGCATTGTAACATTTTCCAATCAATTGCAGGCCCGGTATCTGATTTACATAGGTTTCAAGAATTTCCACGGCTAAGGGTTCGTCGTCAATAATTAAGGTCTTGATCATGATTTAATGGATTAAATTGTATAACTAATTTAATTGAATAAGAATCTGGCATATCATCTATCTGAAGATTATGTCTGCCAGGATATATTAATTCCAATCGTTTGTAAACATTTGTTAAACCAACTCCTCCCTGTTTCTTTGGGTGAATCTGACCCGGCACTACAGGTGGTTTTGAATTTTCAACACTAAAGAACAATTCCTCATCCTGAAGTTTGGCATCTATATGAATGAAAGCTTTTTCAAGGCTTGACTGTGATCCATGTTTGAAACTGTTTTCAACAAAAGGTATTAGCAACAGGGGAGCGAGCCTTCGATCCATGAGTTCGTCGTCAATGGAAACAGTTATTTCTGTATTCGCAGAATAGCGTAACTTTTCCAGTTCAATATAATTTCTGATATATCTGAATTCCTTTTCAAGCAACACTTCTTTTTCATTACATTCATAAAGCATATAGCGCATCATATCAGAAAGTTTCAGTACAACTTCAGGTGCCTGATCTGATTTTTTCAGAGTAAGTGCATACAGGTTATTGAGTGTATTAAAAAGAAAATGCGGATTGATTTGATTTTTCAATGATTGTAATTCAGTTTCGATATTACGTGTCAGCAACTCATTTTTCTCAGTCTGCATTTTCAACCAATCCAGTGGGATTCTAACTAATGAAGAAAGCGCTGTAATGATCAACAGATTCACAAAATGAAAGGAAGGTATACTCATCCATTGAGGACTCAGCTTTCCTTCATGTGCAATAATCCGTGAATTGAATAATGTAATAAAGGGTGTCAGGAGAAGGGTCAATCCTAAGAGTAAAGCCAGATAACTTAGAAAGGATTGTTTAAACATGAATTTTGGCAGTAATACGTACAGATTGATATTTACTGAAATAAAAAAGAATAGGGTATTGCCAAATGCCCAGAGCACGGATGGTCCCAGATCCCAGGAAACTGGTTTAATATAGAAACCAAATGCAAAAAAAACAAGCCAGAAAACTGCTTGTGTCCAGACCCTGGGAGGATTCTGTTGTGTATTCAGATGCTTTATAAAATTCATCAAAAGATGGGCAAAGTTATGCAGATCCGGCTGTTGCTCCTTTTTTTTCGATTTGGGCTGGCTTTCTTTGGATTAACTGAAAAGCTTTATAGATTTGGCAAAACTTATGGATCTTAAGACCGTTTAGCATATCATAAAATTGAAAAAGTGCAAGAACTAAAGAATCATTTATTAAAGGACTATTTTAAACAGATAGTTGAAACCATTGATGATAAAAGCTGTCGTGAAGGATTAGCTAAAACTCCTGAACGGGCAGCTAAAGCTCTTGAATTCTTAACGCAGGGTTATCATCAGAATGCGGAGCAGGCTTTGCGATCTGCCTTATTCAAAGAAGACTATAGCGAAATGGTCGTTGTAAAAGATATAGAATTATATAGTTTATGTGAACATCATCTTCTTCCATTCTTTGGCAAAGCACATATAGCTTACATTCCAAAAGGATATATCGTAGGACTTAGTAAACTTCCAAGGGTTGTAGATATTTTTTCACGAAGATTACAAGTACAGGAGCGATTGACACACGAAATTTTAAATTGTATCCAGAATACACTTAAACCACTTGGAGTTGCGGTAGTTATAGAAGCTCGTCACATGTGTCTTTCCAGCACAGTGGGATCCGAAGCTTGGAATTCACGTGACTTGAAGTCGCGGC
>JADMIO011260203.1_pt1 | contig 108793 bp, 89 predicted proteins | sample 8958161 | NCBI WGS metagenome assembly JADMIO01 (sample SAMN16585339, study PRJNA669376) | soil metagenome | isolation source: Crop rotation soil | place: USA: Cullars Rotation, Alabama | collected 2011
CGCGACAACTTGTCCACGTGGAATTCTAAGCTTAGGATCCCAATGTGCTGGAAAGAGCATATCTTAAGGATAATTACCTCAATAGCTATACACCCATAAGTTTTGATAAAGGGACAAAAATAAATTTTGCAGTTACTACGGATAGTTTATCATCTCCTGCAGACCGCTTCAGTATTGTGTTTTCCAGGCCCGGTGTAGTTGCCTCGCAAAATGATCATGATATAATTGTATATCCTAACCCCGTAAAGAATGGCAAAATATCCCTGCTTATGAAAGACCTTCCAACAGGCATCTATTTTGTAAGGATCGTGAACATGCTTGGCCAGCCGGCAGAACTAAAATATATAAATCACACGCTGGGCAACCCGGAAACTTTTAACACAAATAACCTGAAAGGGATCTTCATGCTGGAAATAACCGGTCCTGATCTTACCAGGCAGTCTAAAAAAATAATTATCGATTAATAATTATTGATCACTTACCATCGATCCATGTTGAATTGACAACGATCTATTTTGTTGCAGGTGCATCTGCATTCCAGATGTCCACTATGCATTTCCAGCTGCCATCACTTTGTTTTTTCCATGTCTCGCAGTATTTGCCGGTCTCATGATAATCGTTTCCTTTTGGATCTTTTGAAGCCCACTGGTACACGCCTACCGCATAGCCAAGGTCACCTGAACTGCTCACGTCAGCTTTGGTGGTTTGGAAAGCCAGCGACATACCGGGTGTTGCAAACATTTCCTTTATTGACGCTTCACGTGAAGCTTTGTCTTTACAAACATTTCCGTTGGGGGGCATCATAATGGCATCGTCTCCATAAAAGCTTAGCCATTGTTCAGGCGAATGTGACTGTGATGCTTTTGACCAATCGCTGTCAGCCTTTTCAATTGCAGCTATGCCCGAAGCACGGTCATTACTGGCTTTAGTACTGTCATTCCCGGTTTTATTTCCAGAATTTTCACTGCTGTTAGTGCAGGCGCTGATAGACAGGATGGTGGCCATTGCAATAAATAATTTTTTCATGCGTGTTCGTTTTAGCGCCTACTCTTTGAACGGATTTTCGGCAAGCTCCGGTGTGGTGGATTTGATTTGGATTTGAAAGTGGCTTTGGTTTCCGTAAATTAGCTGTGATCCTTTCGAAGATTAGAGAAGTTAAAGAAACGACTTTTAGACCAATTTAAAATGTCAGCAGGACTCAGGACAGAAAGTAAATTTTTTTCAATAGATTTTTGAAAACTTAGTCAAAGGATGGATCTAAATTTTCCGGAAGCGGACTAGCTACCTCGAGTTCCCATTCGGGAACATCACCTTCTTCGGTTCCTTCAGCAATTCGCTGATGATGGATTTGATCAGTTGCGTTCTTACCGCTGATGCTTTTTTGGGAGCAACAAGGTAAGTGACCGATACTTCAACCCAGGTGTTGGTATTAATGCGTAATACCACGAAAGGATATTCTTTTATCTCCAGTTCATCAACAGGAGTTTGTTTCACGAGTTCCTTAAACATTTCTATCGCTTCGTTCATGTTATCACCTAATTCCCGTGTCGCAACTTCCCTGATGGTTTTTTGAACATGGTCCAGGTCGCTTTCATATGCAACATGCAATGGTATCTCGTTCCAGATGAAGGGAAATTTTCTCCATGAATAGTTATACACCTCTGATTGTAATACAAGCGTATTCGGGAAACGGATAAGGCGTCCACTGGGTACATCATTTGAAAGATAAGCGCCATGAAATTCCCAAAGTGTTGTGTCAAGATAACTGATCTCCACAACGTCGCCGGTGAAATTTCCCACCTGGATCCTGTCGCCAATGCGGTAGGGTGTGCGGATGATAATATAAAACCAACCGATGAGTGATGAGATAGGTGTTTGTAATGCAAAACCGAGGATAAGAGAAACCAATCCTAGTGAAAAGGCTGCGGTGTACCATTTTTCAAAAAGGAAGCTTACTATAATAAATACCGCAACGATAATGCTTAACAGTCGTATCAGTCTCACTACATTGTATTGCGCCTTTTTGGTCGGCGACCGCTTTACAATAACATTTTGCAGCACCTTAGTAAGAATGAATACAACGCAAACCACCACACCCGCAAGAGACAGCCGTTGCAGCAAAAAGCGGTAAGTACCCAGCAACCCAAATACTTTAAACTGCAGCAATAAATAAATGGTGATACAGATCGATGCGATAACAATATAGCTTACGATCCACATCCTGTGTCGCCGCCCGAGGCTTGCTTTACTAACTTCTTTATTGATCTGCTTATTACTCTTTATGTTCATCTTACCATAAATTATCGTTCCGGATCTATCCTATAATGTATCCGGCAGGTACATGTTTCCCGGGATAACTGCCGGTTATTTTTTTGCTTAAAATTGAGATTGCTTAAACAATCTTCACTTACAAAATTCATACCCTAATGCCTCAATCATGGTCAATTGATACGCTGACAACTACGAAGAATATTGTCACCGTTTAAGATGGCTGTACCCGAATAATACAGGATACCGCAGGATGATTACCTTGGCCGCTTAATTTATCATGCATTGTAAATTGTGCTATATGTTTAAAAGATCCGTCTTTTATATTTTACTTGTTTTTTCGTCTCTAATACTTCATGCTCAAAAGCTGCCTTCCAAAAAAGATATCCTTGAATCGTTGCGGTTAACCAACAAATATTTCATGAACAAATGGCCTGATCCGGGTAAGACAATTGTTACCAACAGGGAGCGACCCAGTAACATCTGGACACGAAGCGTGTATTATGAGGGTCTCATGGCATTGTACGCACTCGACAGGCAAAAAGAATATTATAACTACGCTGTTGACTGGGGCCAAAAGCACCAATGGGGAATGAGGACAGGGATCAATACAAGGAATGCGGATGATCAGAGTTGTGGGCAAACTTATATCGATCTTTATTTGCTGGATAAAAGACCGGAGCGCATGCATGACATCAAAACAGCGATCGATGCCATGGTGAAGAGTGACAAAAAGGATGATTGGAACTGGATAGATGCCATACAAATGGCGATGCCGGTATTTGCCAAGCTCGGCAATCTGTATAAAGATACCAGCTATTTCCGAAAGATGTATGATCTGTATGCATTTGCGAAATACGATCATGGTGGTAAAGGATTGTATAACCCCGCCGATCATCTTTGGTGGAGGGATAAGGATTTTGTTCCGCCTTACAAAGAACCCAACGGAAAGAATTGTTACTGGAGCCGCGGTAATGGATGGGTGGTTGCGGCTTTGGTCAGAACGCTTTCACTACTTCCCAAAGCGGATCCACATTACAAAGAATTTTTACAGGATTATAAAGACATGTGCGCTGCATTGATACCGTTGCAACGGCCTGATGGGTTCTGGAATGTTAGTCTGCACGACCCAACGCATTTTGGTGGCAGGGAAACTTCCGGTACAGCGCTGTTTACCTATGGATTTGCATGGGGCGTAAATAACCATATCCTGGATAAAAAACCTTATAGTGGGGTTGTTGCAAAAGCATGGAATGCTATGATGAAGGAATGTGTACATCCCGATGGCATGCTGGGTTATGTGCAAGGCACCGGTAAGGAGCCAAAGGACGGGCAGCCTGTGAGCTATACCAACATTCCTGATTTTGAAGATTACGGCCTTGGGTGTTTTTTATTGGCAGGAAGCGAAGTGTATAAAATGAAATGATCTACTTCTTTGCGCTCCTTTGCGTATCACTTAGCGTTCTTTGCGGTTGCCATATTCCCTCAGTAAAATTATAACCGCAAAGAACGCAGCGTATTCAGCGCAAAGGGACGCAAAAGGCGATCCACATAATTGGAGGATTCATCATCCTTTTAAAAAAATATTATGCTTAAAGGTTTTTTCTACACTATCTGCACACTGATATTCTTAAATTCATCTGCCCAACGAACAAAATACAATTTCAACAGCGGCTGGAGAGTGTTTGTTGGTGATCCCAAAGGCAGTGAAGAGCCTTCCTTTAATGATGCTTCCTGGAAAAACGTAACACTTCCGTATGCATGGAATGAGGATGACGCATTTGCAAAAGATGGTACTGAGCAGAGAACGGGTATCGCATGGTATCGTAAACATTTTAAAATTCCTGGCAGCGCTAAAGGGCAAAAAATATTTTTAGAGTGTGAAGGCCTTCGGCAGGCTGGAGAATTTTACCTGAATGGTAAACCTGTCGGTATAAGCGAAAACGGCGTAATGGCTTTTGGCTTTGATATCACCGATGTTGCAAATGTGGGTGAAGAAAATGTAATTGCCGTTCGAACGGATAACAGCTGGGATTATAAGGAGAAGGCAACCAACACAAAATTTCAATGGGAGGATAAGAACTTTTTTGCCAACTATGGAGGGCTGACTAAAAATATATACCTGCATATCACTCCTAAGATCTACCAGACACTACAGCTCTACTCAAACCTGCAAACCACGGGCGTTTACATTTATGCTGATAATTATAACATCAAAGCGGGAAATGCTACCATCCATGCTGAGAGCGAGGTAAAAAATGAAAGCGGGCGGCAGCAGCAGGTCACATATCTCGTTTCTGTTGCGGATATGAGTGGCAAAGTGATAAAGACTTTTAGTGGTGATAAAATAAACATTGCACCAGGCGCAACACAGGTACTGAAAGCATCTTCCAGGGTTGAGGGTTTGAACTTCTGGAGTTGGGGCTATGGTTATTTATACAATGTGCAGACGACCCTTATTGTAAATAGTAAACCCATGGATGTAGTAAATACCACCACGGGATTTCGCAAAACAGAATTCAAAGACGGCATGATCTACCTCAATGACCGCGTGATAATGGTTCATGGATATGCACAACGATCAACCAATGAATGGCCGGCAATTGGTCAGCCCGTACCTGCGTGGCTTAGTGACCTGAGCAATGGCCTGATCGTAGAAGGAAATGGGAACCTCGTGAGGTGGATGCATGTCACGCCGTGGAAACAGGATGTTGAGAGCTGTGACAGGGTTGGTCTTATGCAATCCATGCAGGCGGGGGATGCCGAAGGTGATGTAACCGGTGCCCGATGGGATCAAAGGAAAAATGTAATGCGGGATGCGATAATTTATAATCGAAATGATCCAAGTATCATCTTTTACGAATCGGGAAACAAAGGAATTCGTGAATCGAACATGCAGGAAATGGTGAGTATCCGTGATAAATATGACCCGCACGGAGGCCGTGCAATTGGCAGTCGTGAAATGCTGGACAGCAAGGCGGCCGAATATGGTGGTGAAATGTTATATACCAATAAAAGCGCACGCCGGCCACTGTGGGCAATGGAATATTCAAGGGATGAAGGTGCGAGAAAATACTGGGATGATTATTCCCCGCCTTATCACAAAGATGGCGACGGTCCGTTGTTGAAAGGGATTCCTGCAAAAGAATACAATCGCAACATGGAAAGCCATGCAGTGGAAAATGTAAAGCGTTGGTTTGAGTTCTGGAATGAAAGACCGGGAACGGGCAGGCGTGTTAGTGCCGGTGGGGTGAACATAGGCTGGACAGAATCCAACTCACACCATCGGGGTGAACAAAACTTTCGCACGAGTGGTGAAGTGGATGCGATGCGGATCAAAAAAGAAAATTTTTATGCTAACCAGGTGATGTGGGACGGATGGGTAAATCCCGAAAAACAACACATGCACATTATCGGGCATTGGAATTATGCGCCCGGTGTAAAGAAAGATATTTACGTGGTAGCCACGGCTGATAAGGTAGCGTTAAAAGTGAATGGCATTTCTCAAGGCTTTGGCTCAAAAAGCGATGGCTTCCTGTTCACATTTAAAAATGTTGAATGGAAACCTGGAACTATCAGCGCTGATGGATATGACGATAAGAACAAGATCGTTTGTTCTTATAAAATAATTACGGCCGGTGAACCTGTTGCATTGCGTTTGAGCGAAGTGAAACGGCCAACACCTTTCCTTGCTGATGGGCATGATCTGGCTTTAGTGGAAATAGAAGTGATCGATGCTAAAGGCAATCGTTGTCCAACCGCATTGAACATGATAAACTATACAATGAATGGACCCGGTGAATGGCGCGGAGGTATAGCGATGGGGCCGGGGAATTATATTCTTGCAAAAAATTTTCCTGTGGAGGGTGGGGTAAACAGGTTCTTTATTCGATCAACGACAACACCGGGTGCCATCACAATTAAAGCAACCGCTGGTGGATTGAAGGATGCAGCGATTACATTGGTTACAAAACCTTTCCCGGTAGAAAATGGCCTCTCGAAAGTTTTACCATCTGACGGCCTTCCTTCTAATCTCGGTCGTGGGCCTACGCCTGCGGGTATGTCTTACACACGGACCAGAACACCGCTGACTATAATCAAGGCAACTGCCGGAGCCCATGCCGACAGTGCATTTGCGAGCTATGATGATAATGAAAGAACAGAATGGGTGAATGATGGTAAAATGTCGACGGCCTGGATCGAATATGAACTGGAAAGGGAGTCCGCTGTAAGCGAAATAACGATCAAGCTCAATAATTTCAGGTCAAGAACCTACCCGCTTTTAATTACAGTAGATGGCAAAGAAGTTTTTAATGGCAGCACACAGACCTCGCTCGGCTACTATACGATCAAATGCAGCCCGCAAAAAGGAAGAAAAGTGAGAATACAGTTATCGGGTTCTTCAAAGGAAAAGGTCAATAGCGAAGTGGAAGTGTCCGGCAAAAAACTGGATGACGGGGTTGCCCGGGATGATGCAAGATCAAAAGGGACCTTGAGCATAATTGAGGTAGAGATGTATGAGGCACCGAAAAAATAATGAAGACGAATTTCACGCAAAGGCGCCAGGAAAAGAAATAAGGCGCAAAAAATGGCGACGAAAAAACTTCGTGCCTTAATTCCTTAGCGACTTTGCGTGAAATTTATTAAACTCAATAACAAACATTTTTGATGAAAATTTTTAAATACTTTTTTAAATTCATTTTTCTTATCGCATCAACCGGTATTTGTTGTAAAACTTTTTCTCAATCAAAAACTAAAAAGCCAAACATCATCTTCATTCTTGCTGACGACCTGGGCTATGGAGATATAGGTTGTTATGGTCAGCAAAAAATAGCGACACCAAATATTGACAACCTTGCGAAAATGGGTGTGAGGTTCACCGATTTCTATTCGGGCTCAACTGTTTGTGCACCGGCGCGTAGCACTTTTCTCACGGGAATGCACACAGGTCATGGCGCTATCCGGGGCAACGTCACGCTTAAGCCGGAAGGCCAGGTGCCGTTACCGGATTCGATCATAACTTTTCCTATGCTGTTGCAGCAAAATGGCTATAGCACTGCCGCTTTTGGGAAATGGTCGATGGGTTTTATTACAACAACAGGCGATCCTCAGAAAAAAGGCTTCGATGAATTTTACGGATATAATTGCCAGACGCTGGCGCACAATTATTATCCCGATCATCTTTGGCACAATCACGATAGGGTTGATCTCTCCATTAATCTAAAATATGATTCGGGGTATTCCGCTGACCTTATTCATTCACAGGCGATGAAATTCCTGGCTGAAAAGCATACCGCGCCATTCTTTCTCTACCTGCCTTATACGCTCCCGCATGCAGACGTAATTGCACCTCACGATGAGGTGTATAATTATTATGTGAAAAAATTCAATGAGCAGCCTGTGCCGGCTGCCAAAACAAATGATGGAGAAAAACATCATTATGATCCTTATCCGCACGCCGCATTTGCCGCCATGGTGGCACGGCTTGATAAGTTTGTGGGTGAGATCATGCAGGTAGTAAAAAATAAAGGTCTTGAAGAAAATACATTGGTAATATTTACAAGCGATAACGGACCGCATAAGGAAAACGGAGGTGATCCGGCATTCTTTAACAGTAATGCGGGCTTTAAAGGAATTAAGAGAGACCTCTATGAGGGCGGGATACGCGAGCCTTTCATCGTTTATAAAAAAGGCTTAACAAAAGCGGGAACAGTAAATCATACCCCGGTAATATTATATGACATGTTTCCGACTTTCCTTGAGCTTGCCGGTATGCATTCAAAGATCAAAACCGACGGTCAATCGGCACTGGCGTCGTTTGCAGGAAAAGTACAGTCACCTCATAGTTACCTGTATTGGGAGCTTCACGAATCAGGCGGTAAGCAGGCGGCGAGAATGGGGAACTGGAAGGCGGTAAAACTTGATGTGAGCAAAAATAAAAATGCAGCTATTGAATTGTATAATTTGAAAGATGATCCGCACGAAAAAAATAATGTCGCTGATAAAAATCCGTCAATTGTAAAACAGATGGAAAGGATCATGAAAGAAGCATACATTCCGAATAAGGACTGGCCTCTCTTTCCGGGCGAGCCACCGGCAGTATATAAATAATTAACTGGAAAAATTACGACAATGAAAATAAAAATATTGTTAGCCGTACTGGTAATTGTACTGCCCTGTTTAGTTTTCGCGCAAATTGGAAAAAGATTTCCATCAGAACGCAAAGTGATAAAAGACTCTGTGACAGGGGCCACACTCACTTTTCTTACGAGCGCACAATCAGGCGATGCGAAAATTTATCAAACGCACAATCAATGGACGGCAGATGGGCAATGGGTCATCTTCCGTTCGGGCAGAGTGCGTGGAGAAGCAATGGCGGTGAACGAAAAAACAGGAGAGATGGTGCAGGTAACTGAAGGCGGTTACATGGGAATGCTGAACGTGGCGAGGAAATCCATGAAGCTGTATTTTATGCGGAATGCAAACCGTGACACAACGCGCCGCAGGAGCGGAGATACAACGCAAAGGCGTTTTGCGCCATCAGCAGTGCAGATAATCGAAGTAGACCTGGCAAAACTTTTTGCAGACAGTAAATCCGGAAAGCTTAAAAATGAAGCGGTTTACCAGCGCGTTTGCGGAACCACGCCTATATCTCTCGGTGCCGGCGGTGACATGGCACTCGATGGCGGAGAAGAATGGGCATACTTCAGGGTCGGTAGGGAGGAAGCTGCAAGGCATCTTGCTGCAGGCACAAAAATAGAAGGCAATTTCGGGCCAAGGAACATGGGAGCAGGGCCGTCCGGTATTGCCGCGATGAATGTAAAGACCGGCGGGATAAAATATGTTGTATCCGTTCCATTCCAGATCGGCCACATACAAAATAATCCATGGGTGCCGGGTGAAATAGTTTTTTGCTGGGAAACAGGAGGCAAATCTCCGCAACGTACATGGACCGTTTTGTCAGATGGTTCCGGTTTGAGGCCGTTATATCCGGAATCGGAATATGAATGGGTAACACATGAGGCTGTTATTTCAAAGGATGAGGTAGCCATCGCCATTATGGGACATAGAAAAATAGCCGCTACGAACGGAGGCGGGGTCAACGCACCCGCAACCGAAGTAAGCGGCGCTAACCCCGGCCAGGAAGCTGCATGGGGACCATCGGGTACAAGGGAGAAACCAACAGGCCTCGGTATCGTAAATCTAAGGACGCGGGAAATGACCATCGTTGGTCAAACAGCCAGCGGAAGCGGGCTTTGGCATGTGAATGGTTCCAGTGATGGCCGGTGGGCAGTAGGAGATGATTTTTCAAGAAATATTTATTTGATAGACCGGCACACGCATGAAATGATAGTATTGTCTGCCGGGCACAAAGCAACAGCAATTGATCATCCGCATCCTACGTTTAATGCGGATGGTACGAAAATAGAGATACAATCTGCCATGCTATCCGCCGATAACCGTTCAATGAATATCTGTGTTATCGATGTTCCGGAAGAATGGTTAAAACGAAAATATAATTGATCGCTCAAAAAAAATATTTTCGATTATTCCATTAAAAAGAAAAACAACTTTATATTGCTGTTTGACAGTTTACTAAAACTACACCTTTAACTGGTTATGAGAAACACGTCTGCTTGCAGATCCATTTTTATTGGTGTAGTTCTCATACTATCACTTTGTTTTTTTAATAGCACTGCTGCACAAAATATTGACTACAGCAGCGAGAATGTATTTATTGATAACCCCGATAATATGCAGTTGGTCGCAAATGTCGGCGGCAACCAGCATCTACTATGTTTTACGGCGAGGGAAAAGCCTGTCATACATATTTTTGATCAGCAGCTAAAGCTTTTTTCAAAGGTACTGCTGCCTATGAAATATCCCGACAGGGCGGATATGCAAATTGTTCCATTAGTCAATTACTACTACGTTTATATACACGAGCGATTTACACAAAAATATTTCTTATGGAAGGTGCAGGGTGATGGAAATGTCACGGATGTATCGGTGCCCTTACAGAAGTTATTGTTGTCCCAGTCGCATAATATTAAGCTCGGATTCGAGCTGCTGGTAAATGAGGGACAGCTATGTATGGGCTATCACACCGATCTTACCAATGTGCAAAAGAGAACATTCGTGATCGTTCAGACCGACAGTCTACTCAACCGTATATGGGAACATAAAGTGGTATATGATTTTAAGCGTGATGAAGAGCGGATATTGCAGGAGGTGTTGATGTTCGGCAGATATTTATTTGTTTTAAAATCAGCCAACAGTTCAACATCCCTGGAACTGATGAAAGTAAACCTGGCCACCGGTTATACCATCAGGAATAATTTTTCCAGTTCGGGCTATTTTTATTCCCAGGGATCCCTTCATTATAACGGCGGAGACTCCACCGTTACCGTGTCCGCGCTCTTGACTGAACCGCGTACTACTTCAAGGCCGAATTATTTTGCGTTTTTTAGCAGGATGAATAAAATATTGATCGAGGAAGTTCCTTTTACTGTTTTAAGATCGCAGTTTCGTCTGAACACCGGCGTTGATTTTATATTGGCAGAAAAATCAAAATGGACGCAATTAGTTGCAGAAAGAGATATGAGGCAGCCGGTTCGATTCACCCTGCTCGATAAGAATTTTTTAATCGTTCGCGACAGCCTGGTGTCTAATGCCAATGATGCCTATTCCATACATGCCCATAACTTTTTACACTTCCATGCGGGTGAAAAACAATATATGCTGGTAGGGCAACAGTTTCGCCAGAAAAGCCATGGACTTTTGATGGTTGAACCGGATGATAAAAAATTAAAGTTCACCAACGTAAGGGTGTACGACCGGAATGATTACTTATTGTCAAAAGCGAGGCTGGTTCCGGATGGCGTTTTGATACCGTACCGCCACAGGAAAGAAGCGGGATTGGTAAGGATCACGATCCATTAATTCTATCCTGCCAATACAACAGGATGGTTCATTTACTACCTTTATTTAGTTTGCGATATGGCCTACCAACCAGATAAAGATAGATATGCTGCAATGCAGTATCGTCGCTGTGGTAACAGCGGGTTGCTGTTACCGTTATTATCTTTAGGCCTGTGGCATAACTTCGGCGATGTTGATGATATTGAAAATTGCCGGAGTATTTTGCATACTGCGTTTGATAATGGTATCACCCATTTTGACCTGGCTAATAACTACGGCCCTCCGCCCGGCTCTGCTGAAAAGAATTTTGGTAAAATTTTAAAAGAGGACTTTTTGCCTTACCGGGATGAACTCATCATCTCCTCCAAAGCCGGCTATCTTATGTGGCCCGGCCCTTATGGTGAATGGGGTTCTAAGAAATACCTGGTCGCGAGCCTTGACCAAAGTTTACAGCGGATGGGCATCGATTATGTGGATATTTATTATCATCACCGTCCGGATCCTGATACACCGCTGGAAGAAACCATGACTGCGCTTGACCTAATTGTCCGGCAGGGTAAAGCATTGTATGTGGGCATTTCAAATTACCAGCGGGAAGAAGCCGCAAAGGCTTTTGAAATACTGCGGAAATTAGGCACGCCCTGTCTTATTCACCAACCGAAATATTCCATGTTTGAGCGCTGGGTAGAAAATGGCTTGCTTGATCTGCTCGGTAAAGAGGGGGTGGGGTGCATTCCTTTTTCACCATTGGCCCAGGGCCTGCTAACAAATAAATATATCGACGGAATTCCCGGAGATTCACGCGCAGCAAAGCCTCATGGGTTTTTAAAAAAGGAGCAGGTCACTGAACAAAGACTTGCCCAGGTAAAAGCTTTAGATGCGGTTGCAAAACAGCGGGGACAATCACTTGCACAGATGGCCTTGTCATGGTTGTTGAAAGATGAACGCATAACCTCCGTACTGGTAGGCGCGAGTAAGCCATCTCAATTGCTCGATTCGCTGCAGTGTATTAATAACATCGGGTTTTCAGAAAGCGAATTGCAGGAATTAGAAAATATATTGCACTCAAATTAAGACCATAAAAAATAACAGGTAATGAAAACTTTTTCCTTTTTATTTACAGCTTCAATTGTATTAATAATGAACAGTTGCAACACTTCTCAAAAAGAAACTTCTTCGAAGCCCGGTATCACGAGTGCGGACTGGGGTGAAACAGACGGCAAAAAGGTTTCTTTATATACCCTCGTTAATAAAAACGGTGTGCAGGTTAAGATCAGTAATTATGGCGGCACTGTTACCTCATGGGTGGTACCGGATAAGAACGGCAAAATGGGAAATATCCTGCTCGGTTTTGACAGCCTCTCCGGCTACCTCGCAAAGCCTCCTTATTTTGGAGCATTGATCGGGCGGTATGGTAACCGGATCGCGAATGGTAAATTCACGATCGACACAGCAACTTATACTTTGGCAACCAACAATGGGAAAAATCATCTGCATGGCGGCAACAAAGGTTTTGATAAAGTAGTATGGGATGCTTCGATCACATCGGATTCAATTCCGGAACTAACCCTCCATTATTTGAGTAAGGATGGAGAAGAAGGATACCCGGGGAATCTCAATGTGACCGTTAAATATACTCTCACGGATAATGATGAATTATCAATTGAATATAATGCTGAGACGGATAAGCCCACTGTAGTAAATTTAACGCAGCATAACTATTATAATTTGACCGGGGATCATGCCAATACGATACTCGATCATACCCTTATGATTGATGCGGATAATTATACCCCGGTTGATACCACCCTGATACCAACAGGTGAGATCAAACCGGTGAAAGGAACGCCTTTTGATTTCACAAAACCTACAAAGATCGGCGCCCGGATCGATAGCGTAAAGGGTGGCTACGATCACAATTGGGTATTAAATAAAAAAGATAACTCACTCCAGCTAGTTGCCACATTATCAGATGATAACAGTGGTAGGAGAATGGAAGTTTATACAACTGAACCCGGACTCCAGTTTTACTCCGGCAACTTTCTAGACGGTACGATCAGGGATAGCGAGGGTAAGCCATTCAACCAACACACCGGTATGTGTCTTGAAACGCAACATTTTCCGGATTCGCCAAACGAGCCTTCTTTTCCAACCACATTATTAAAGCCGGGAGAAAAATATCACAGCATCACAAAATATAAGATCTCCGTAAACAAATGATCCTCTTTTAATGCTTCCAAAAGCTTTTTTGTTCGACCTGAATGGCACCATGATAAACGACATGCATTATCATATTGATGCATGGCACAGGATATTAAATAATCTCGGTGCCGGTCTATCTTATGAGCGGGTGAAAAGCGAATGTTATGGAAAAAATAATGAGTTGCTCGAAAGGATATTCCCGGGGCGTTTTACTGAAGATGAAAAAAACAGGATGAGTCTCGAAAAAGAAAAAGGCTACCAGGCTGACTACCGTCCCGAATTGAGATTGATAAACGGGCTCGGTGATTTTTTAAAAGAAGCAGCCGCTGCCAGGATTAAAATGGCCATAACATCAGCTGCTATTTTATTCAATATTGATTTTGTCCTCGATGGGCTTAACATCCGGAAATATTTCCCGGTTATTGTAAGCGCCGAAAGTGTGAAAGAAAGTAAACCCAATCCCGAAACATTTTTATTGGCTGCGGAAAAATTAGGGATCTCTCCTGCCGAATGCCTTGTATTTGAAGATACGCCGAAAGGTGTAGAGGCCGCGCTCAATGCAGGAATGAGGTCAGTAGTGATAACTTCAATGCACCAGCCGGAAGAGTTCAATGATTATCCTAACATAATACGATTTGCAAATGATTTTACCACGATAAGCATCCTGCAATTAAATGCCGCTTTTACATCTTTGACCCACTGATCCGTAAATGGATGTCCCCAAACCCGGTCAATTTACAGGTAAGTGCATGATAGTAAGGTTATAGATTACTGATATTTTCAATTTCTATTATTTGGTTGCTAATGAGTAACTTCGGTCTGAACACGATCCGCGGTCTGAACCCGAAATTTCCGGAGTTCAAACTACTTACCAGGGCAGCATATTACTATTAAAATGAGCGAAATGCTTACAGCGAGTTATGTGATAGGTGTTGATTATGGAACTGATTCAGTGCGCTCGATAATCGTTGATGCGGCCAATGGAAAGGAGATCGCATCATCCGTTTTTTACTACCCACGTTGGAAAGATCAACTCTTTTGCGACGCCTCTCTTAATCGCTTCCGGCAACATCCCCTTGATTATGTTGAAGGACTTGAAGAAACAATTAAGCGATGTTTATTACAGGCAGGTCCATCTGTAGCAGCTAATATAAAAGCCATTTCTGTTGATACAACAGGCTCTACCCCGGTAGCAGTTGACCGCACCGGCACTCCTCTGGCCTTGATACCTGGTTTTGAAAATAATCCAAACGCCATGTTCGTACTGTGGAAAGATCATACTTCAGTAAAGGAAGCGGCTGAGATCAATGAGCATGCAAAAAAATTTGAGATAAATTATTTACAGTTTGCCGGCGGTATTTATTCCTCCGAATGGTTCTGGGCGAAACTGCTTCACGTATTGAGGGAAGACAAAGAGATAAGGAAAAATTGTTATTCCTGGGTTGAACATTGTGACTGGATACCTTTCCTGTTAACGGGTGGAAAAGATGTTCATCAGATGAAACGAAGTGTTTGCGCGGCAGGACATAAAGCCTTGTGGGCAAAAGAATTTGAAGGCCTTCCACCCGATGATTTTTTTCAATCCCTTGACCCATTGCTGAAGGGCTTTACCCAAAAATTGTTTAACGATACTTTCTCTTCTGACAGACCCGCAGGAACCATTAGCGATGAATGGGCAACAAAGCTTGGCTTGCCCAAAAATGTTGTGATTGGCGTAGGCGCCTTTGATGCGCACATGGGTGCTGTGGGCGGACAAATTGAACCTTATCATTTAAGCAAGGTAATGGGAACATCCACCTGTGATATGCTGGTTGCTCCTGTTGATGATATCGGCGATAAATTGATAGGTGGAATTTGTGGACAGGTACCGGGTTCTGTTATACCGGGCATGATGGGAATGGAAGCAGGTCAGTCGGCTTTTGGTGATGCCTATGCCTGGTTTAAAAATGTGCTTACCTGGCCGCTTAAAAATATTCTTACACAGTCGGAAGTGATCGATGCGTCAATGATAAGTGCCCTCATCGAAGAAACCGCAAATAAAATAATCCCGGAATTGAGCAGGCAGGCGGAACAATTAGCGGTGGATGAAAACAGTGAGTTGGCTATCGACTGGCTTAATGGAAGACGCACACCCGATGCCAACCAGTTATTAAAAGGAGCCATAAGCGGCCTAAGTCTTGGATCCGGTGCACCCAAAATTTTCAGGGCCATTGCTGAATCCACCTGTTTTGGCGCTAAAGCAATTGTTGACAGGTTTAACCAGGAGGGTGTAAAAATTAAAGGCTTGATTGGGATCGGCGGCGTTGCTAAAAAATCACCTTACATAATGCAAATGATGGCGGATGTGATGAACATGCCGATACGCATACACACAAGTGAACAGACCTGCGCATTAGGTGCGGCCATGTTTGCAGCCACAGCAGCAGGCATATATAATAAGGTAGAAGATGCGATGAGTGCGATGGGACAGGGTTTCGATACTGAATACTACCCTGATAAGTCACGTGTTGAAATGTATTCGCGTCGCTATGAAAAATACAGGAACCTCGGAAGATTTGTTGAGCAGCAATTAAATGAAACAGCCGAGATAAATAAAAAAGAAGCTATCTTAAATCCTGCATGAGTAAATACAAAAGTTTAAAAGAAGAGGCTTACGAAGCGAATATGCAATTACCAAAGCTTGGGCTTGTGATCTTCACATTCGGTAACGTAAGCGCAGCCGATCGCGGCAAAGGGGTATTCGCCATTAAGCCAAGCGGTGTTCCCTATGAGGATCTTTCACCGGAGAAGATGGTTATAGTGGATTTTGAAGGTGTGCGGGTACAGGGGAAACTCAATCCCTCTTCCGACACACTCACGCATGCGGTGTTGTACAGGCACTGGGAAAAAATTAACGGGATCGTACATACGCACAGCACTTATGCAACTGCCTGGGCGCAGTCGCAACGCGACATCCCGATCTTCGGCACCACCCATGCAGATTACAATATCGTGGACATTCCGTGCGCCCAACCCATGGCAGATGAAATGATAAAGGGCAATTATGAACATGAAACGGGCTACCAGATTATAAATTGCATGGAGCAGAAAGGATACAGTTATGAAGAAGTGGAAATGATATTGGTGGGAAATCATGCTCCCTTTACATGGGGCAAGACCGCCGAGAAAGCGGTATATCACGCCGGAATATTGGAAGCAGTGGCCAAGATGGCATTCATCACCGAGCAGATAAATGCAAACGCTCCGAGATTAAAAGATTCGCTGAAAAATAAACACTGGCAACGCAAGCATGGTCCTGATAGCTATTACGGACAATAAGAAATAAACAAATAAAGATTTACGATGATCGATCTTAAAAATTTTGAAGTGTGGTTTGTAACAGGTAGCCAGGACCTGTATGGAGAAGAAACACTGGCCCAGGTAGCCGAACATTCCCGGCAGATCGCCACCTCGCTTCACGATGCGAAACAAATACCCGTAACAGTTGTGTTTAAACCAACGGTAAGATCATCAGAAGAAATTTACCAGGTTTGTGCAGATGCTAATGCCGCGAAGAACTGCATCGGTATCATCGCATGGATGCATACTTTTTCTCCGGCAAAAATGTGGATCAGGGGATTGAAAATATTACACAAACCTTTACTGCACCTGCATACACAGTTCAACCGTGACATTCCATGGAGCAGTATCGACATGGATTTTATGAACCTGAACCAAAGCGCCCATGGCGATAGGGAGTTTGGTTTTATGATGACGAGAATGCGGTTAAGGCGGAAAGTAGTAGTTGGGCATTGGGAGGATGCAAAAACATTAAATGGCATTGAAGTGTGGGCACGTGCGGCTGCAGGATGGCATGATTGGCAGGGTGCGAGGTTTGTGCGCTTTGGCGATAACATGCGTTTTGTTGCGGTAACCGATGGTGATAAAGTGGAAGCTGAATATAAATTTGGCTATTCGATAAATACACATGGAGTAGGAGATCTTGTTAAAGTGATCAACGAAGCCAGCGACAGTGAAGTAGATAAATTATGCGAATTGTATGCTGATGAATACAAACTTGATGACAGTTTACAAAAGGGCGCTGAAAAACATGCATCATTAAGGGAGGCAGCACGCATTGAAATTGGCTTGCGCAGATTTTTAGAGAATGGTAATTATAAGGGTTACACAGATACGTTCGAAGATCTTCATGGCATGACGCAGTTGCCCGGGATTGCCTCACAGCGGCTCATGCGGGATGGTTATGGTTTTGGCGGCGAAGGCGACTGGAAGACAGCTGCGCTTGTGAGGGCGATGAAAGTGATGGCAAGTGGTTTAGCGGGAGGTAATTCTTTTATGGAAGACTATACTTACCATTTTGAGCCGGGAAATGAAATGGTGCTCGGATCACACATGCTCGAGATCTGCGAAAGCATAACATCCGGTAAACCATCATGCGAGATTCATCCCTTAGGTATCGGGGGAAAAGCAGATCCGGTACGGCTTGTGTTCAATTCAGCAGCAGGCCCGGCTTTGAACGCATCAATTATCGATATGGGAAACCGGTTCCGGCTCGTGGTAAATGAAGTGGAGGCCGTAAAGCCTAAACATGATCTTCCTAAACTGCCTGTAGCAAGGGTTTTGTGGAAGCCATTGCCTGATATGCAGACCGCGTGTGCGGCATGGATATTTGCAGGTGGTGCCCATCACAGTGGTTACAGCCAGAATTTAACCGCCGAACACATGGAAGCATTTGCCGACATGGCCGGCATTGAATATGTTTTGATTGGAAAGGATACTAAATTAGCAGAACTGAAGAACCAGTTAAGATGGAGTGAAGTTTATTACCAGGTAAATAAATAATCATATAAACCAACAACTGCAATTATGAAAGGACTACAGACAAGCGACATCGTTGTATTTTTAACCTACTTCGTTGTTGTAGCCTCCTATGGCTATTGGATCTATCACAAGAAAAAGAAAGCAAGTATCACTGCATCGCATGACTTTTTTCTTGCGGAAGGTTCATTGACATGGTGGGCTATTGGCGCATCACTCATAGCTTCCAACATCAGTGCAGAACAATTCATTGGCATGAGCGGCGAGGGTTACTTCGTTGGTATTTCTGTGGCTGCCTATGAATGGATAGCCGCAGTAGCGCTTATCATTATTGCTGTATGGTTTATCCCGATCTATCTGAAAAACAAGATCTACACAATGCCGCAGTTCTTAAAAACGCGGTACAACGAAACGGTTGCTTTGATAATGGCCATATTCTGGTTGTTCCTTTACATTTTTGTGAATTTCACTTCTATACTTTATCTCGGCTCGGTAGCAATTGACCAGCTGACAGGCGGTCAACATTTGCATTTGATCATGATCATCTTGATGGCAATGGCATTGCTCATCACCCTGGGCGGTATGAAAGTGATCGGGTATACAGATGTGATACAGGTGGCGGTATTGATCATCGGCGGACTTGCTACAATTTATTTGGCATTGCAGATCGTAGATGAACGCATTAATCATGTTGCGAACGGCAGCGTGATCGCGGGTTTTAAAACGTTGATCGGACAGGCACCGGAACATTTTCATATGATCCTACCGAAGCCTGGCGTTACGAGTGCGACCATTAATACGCCGCAGAATTTAGAGATCATGAAATATGTGACGCTCCCGGGTATAGCAATGTATTTCGCCGGTCAATGGATCGTGAATCTTAACTACTGGGGATGTAACCAGTACATAACACAACGTGCGTTGGGTGCAGACCTGGAAACGGCGCGCAAGGGAATTTTATTTGCGGGCTTTATGAAACTGATGATGCCCATCATTGTAATGCTCCCGGGTATTGCTGCCTTTGTGTTGTATAAAAATAACCAGCTTGCAGGATTCTCAGGAGGTAAGGATGGAGCCTATTCTGCAGTTCTTGCTTTTTTACCAACGGGCCTTAAAGGATTGGCGATAGCGGCATTAACGGCAGCAATTGTTGCATCGCTTGCGGGAAAAGCGAATAGTATCTCAACAATTTTTACACTCGACATCTATAAAAAATATATTAAGAAAGAAGCAGGTGAAAAAAGAATGGTGGTAATAGGAAGATTTTCGGTAGTGGTAGCCATGATCATTGCTGTGATCTTTACATGGCAGGATATTTTGGGAATTGGAGGTGCAGGTGGATTTACATTTATTCAAAAATATACAGGCTTCATAAGCCCGGGTGTTTTCGCCATGTTTATTTTAGGCTTCTTCTGGAAGCGAACCACACCTACCGCGGCATTGGTAGGGTTGATACTGGGTTTTGCCCTTGCGATCTTTTTTAATAATTATGCGGTTGATATATTTGGAAAAGAAACATGGATGTATACGGCCTTTCAATACCAACACTTGGTTGATGGCAAAGTTGAAACGGTTACAGAGATCCCATTCCTGATCAATATGGGCTGGTCTTTTTTCATAACGGTAGCAACAATGGTTGTTATAAGTCTCGGCGGTCCGAAGGTGAATCCGAAGGCTTTTGAGATAGATAGCAAAATGTTTAAACTAAAGCCGATTACTATCACAATGATCGTAGCTACGTTACTCATACTTTCAGCATTGTATGCAAAATTCTGGTAGCGGTTCAGGTTGTAAACGGTTATGAAAACGGATTAACGGTTATCTAATTGTAATGAGTGGTGCAAAGCCATAAGCACATTCATTTAGAGATAGTTATAACCGACTTTATTTTATTTCCGGTTAAACTTTCCGGTAAATAGAGGGTCTATAGAAAAACTATTTCGGTTATTTTTCTAAGATAGCCTTCACCGGATCATAATCTTAACTCTTGTATGCGAACACTTGCACTGCTTGTAATCAGCCTTGTTATGACTGTTGTATCATCGGCACAAACCCGTATCGTAAGCGGCAGTGTGCTCGATTCAACGGGTGCTCCGCTTACGGACGTTTCTGTAAATCTTAAATCATCTTCCGAAAATCTTTCCATAAAAACCAACTCATCAGGTAAGTTCCAGTTTTCCAACGTGTCTTCAACAGATTTTCTCATAACAATAACCAATATTGGGTTTGAAAATTTCGTGCAATCGTATACTGTTAGCAATAAACAGGGGAAGGCATTTATTATTGATCCCGTGCATTTAAAAATAAAAACGAATGAGCTGGCGGCGGTAGTGATCACCGTAAATCCAATCACGATAAAAGAGGATACCATTGAATACCGCGCAGATGCCTACAAGGTAAGAGAAGGAGCGCCGGTTGAAGATATGCTGAAAAAACTTCCTGGGGTAAGTGTTGATAAGGATGGCGTGGTAACTGCGCAGGGTAAGGAAGTAAAAAGGGTGCGCGTGAATGGTAAGGATTACTTTGGCGGTGATGTGGTGACGGCTACGCAAAATCTGCCGGCAGACATAATCGAGAATGTACAGATAATTGACGACTATGGCGACAGGGCAAACATGACGGGTATAAAAGAGGGAGATCCTGAGAAAATACTCAACATCAATATTCAAAAAGGGAAAAATAAAGGAAGCTTTGGGAATGCCACAGTTGCTGCCGGCGATCAGGAACGGTACATGGCAAGGGTAGCGGCAAATAATTTTAATGAGGACAGGCAGATATCATTGCTGGGCTCATTAAATAATACCAATGCCAACACATTTAATTTTAATGGAGGGGGAAGAGGCGGCGGAGCAAGAGGCGCAAATTTTGGAAGCGCCGAACGTGGCAACAATCCCGACGGCACAACCTACTCATCTTCGATAGGTGTGAACTACAGGGATTCATGGGGTAAAAAGATCACAAGCTATGGCAGTTATAGCTATTCAAGCCGTGTTAATAACACGGTAGGAACGTCTTTCCAGCAGGATTTTAATCCTCAAAACATTAACTCAACCAGGCGGAGCAGCGAAAGCCATACCGGCAGTGCAAACCATCGCCTTACATGGAACCTGGAGGATAAGATCGATTCGCTTAATTATGCAAAAATTACGCCTTATTTTTCTTATGCATCTTCCAACAACCGGAACAATGGAATTTCTGAATACAGCAAGCCTCAATACTATACGTTGAATAACGGAAAGACCCAAAGCAAAGCCACAACGCCGGCATGGGGAACTGATCTGTTCTATCTGCACCGTTTTAAAAGACGGGGACGGAATTTCAACATTTCCGGTACCATAAATTATTCCCAGCGCCAACAGGACAGGAACGTACAAAATAATTATTATAACGTTGATTCAACTTTTGCCGTACCGTTTCCCACCCAAACCAATCAATACCAGTTTATAGGGAATGATAATTCAAATACTACCACCAACGTCCGTTTTTCCTATGTAGAGCCCATTGGCAAATACACTGCCCTGGAAGCAAGTTATACATGGAATAATTCCAGCACCAAAAGCAACAGGGATGTAAATGATGTTGATGTAATCACCGGTGAGAAATTCAAAAACCTCCGGCAGAGCAATGATTACGAATATAAATTTATCACCAACCGGTATGGATTAAGTTTGCACACCACGAAAACCAAATACAATTATTTTTTCGGTATCGTTGCACAGCCATCATCACTTACGGGTTTGGATAAAGGCAGGAACATCACAACCCGTAACACCGATTTTAATATTGCGCCAACAGCCCGGTTTGCCTATAACTTTTCACGCAGCAATTCGCTTACGCTCAATTATGGCGGAACAAGCAGGGAGCCTGGGTTTAGCCAACTGCAGCCCGTGAGCGATAGTTCAAACATTAAAAATATCGTAACCGGTAATCCTAACCTGAAGGCGGAGTTTACCAACCGCTTCAGCTTGCAATACAACAAGGTAGGCGTATTAACCGGCACATCTTTTTTCAGTAACATCTCTTTCGATGAAACGCAAAATAAAATTGTTACGAGCCGTGTGAACCAGGTTGCGGGTACCGGTAGAACAACATCATACCTTAACACGAATGGATTTTATGGATTCAATGGGAATATTTCCATGACACAGCCTTTCGCGAAGAAAAAGTTCATCGCGACCATCAGTGCATCCGGTAGCTATGATAACAATATCTCATTTACCGACAACCAGAAAAACACTGGACATAACTGGACGATAAGGCCGGCTGCGCGCCTCCGGATAGATTACACAGATATTGTAGACCTGAATCTTAGCAGCAGCTTTACCTATAACAAAAACACCACGAAATATCCCAGTTACACTTACAGCTCAGAAGTTAAGACCTGGAGCTTTGGATTAGAGGGAAAGAACTTTTTTCTTAAAGACTGGACACTCGGTTATGATGTAACAAAGCAGATCAACCTTGGATTTATCAGCACTGTGAACACCAACCCAACCATACTGAATGTTTATCTCGAACGCAGATTCCTCAAAAATAATAAAGGCACATTGCGCTTCCAGGGCTATGATCTTTTAAATCAAAACACCGGCATATCGAGAGATGTAAATGGAACTACTGTTACAGATTACCAGAACAACCGGCTCGGCCGTTATTTTCTTTTATCATTCAACCTGCGGTTACAAAAATTCGTTGGCAGGCATCCACAACGCATACCGGGTGAAAAAAACCGCGACAACATGAACCGGGGCCGAAATGGACAAGGCGGCAACAGGCTGGGTGGCGGCAACCGTGGCTTTAGAAATTAATGTCTTTTACTTTACGTTAATGAAATATCACCCTGTTATTTTAGTTTATTACACTTAAATTACGCCTTATTCAATAACGGTGTATGAAGGCTGTATCCGCCCGTTCTGCTTTTGCGACGCTCCCTGCTTTTTTGCTTTTCAGCCTGCTGACTTTGTTTGTGCATGCACAAACGGTTCAATACAGTAAAACAAATGTTTTCATTGGTTATCCCAGTCACCTGTTACTTGCAGGCAGCATCAACGGAAAGTTTCACCTTATTTCATTTATCAACAATGAACCTCCTGATCTTTTTATTTTTAATGATCAACTCCAGTTGGAAGAAGAGCTGAAGATGTCGGTTAAATATCCCGAGAGATCAACTGTGAAAATTATTCCGGGCTATAAATATTATTTTATCCTGGTCAGCCCGCCATTTGATACGAAATATTTATTGTGGAAGATCGACGGGAATGGAACCGTCACGGACCTTTCAGCAAGATTGCAGGATCTTATTTCATCCAGGGTACCAAGGAGCCGGGTCAATTTCCAGATCATTCCATACCAGGATAAGGTCTTTTTCCTGTTCCATCCTTCCTCCAATCCGTTTAGAAATCAAACATCGATCCTTTCGCTTAATGATCAGATGCAGCTTGATTCAAGCGTAACACGGGCATTTGATATTTACCTGGGTGAAGGCCAGGTACAGCAGGAGACGCTGGTTGCCGGAAAAGATCTGTATGTGTTAAAAACAACAAATGGCGGCACATCGCTCGTTATCATGAAGGCAGATCTGACCACCGGTGATATTCTCGATTATACCTATCACAGTACACATCAATACCTGCAGTCTTCTTTTACCTATAACCCGTTGGATTCCGGTGTCACCCTATATTCATTATTAAGAGGGGGCAACCCGGGTGATGTAAAAAATTATGTATTTATAAGCCGGCATAATAAATCGCTTGAGGAGTCTACACCATTTTCTATTCTAAAGAGCCAGTTTTTACAAAATACCAATACCAATGTTCTACTGACGGAGGAGGGTTTTAAATCGATCAGTCTGAGATCGGACCTTCCTGTTACTTATACAGAGCGGCTGCTTTTACCAACTAATATTTTTAATGATACAATTGGCAGATACCGGAATGGCGGTCAGACCTCAAGAATGCCCCAGCCATATTTTTCCGGCGTTTCAAACGAGGCGGTGCGTTTCTCTTTTATAAGCAACAAATTAAAGATCACAAGCGACAGCCTTTTTCCGAATGACAAAAAGGCCCACATCGTTGAGCCAGGCAATGTTACAGGATTCCGCACCGGCGGTAAGATATATATGCTTGCCTCCCAGCAATTCTTCAATAAAAGCAATGGGATATTAATGGTGAATGAAGGGAAAGACAGCCAGCTTGAATTTACCGATGTAATTGTAAATAATAGGAATGATTATATCCTCACGCAATCCGCGAAGATACCAGGCGGTGTCATTGTTCCCTATATCCACAAGCGGGAAGCCGGGTTGGTAAAGATCACGATTGAATGATCACTTTTTCATCGTGGAATCCTTTTTCTCGGGGAAGGCAACTGCCATAGCTTCGCCCTTATGGCAGGTATAACAGCTAACCGCCTGGATAGCCATAGCATTATTGCCATCTTCCGGCGGGAAATATTTTTTATTTATCCCATCGGTCATCGTCATCATTTTGCGGGCGATTAATTTTTCCGGCTTGGCATCGCTTGCCATGTCCCACGTCTTTTTTTCTTCATCCCGGACATGGCAGAAACCGCATTTTACGCCTAATGAAAAGGAAATGAAATGCATGGTGCTGTCCATGGCTTGTTTGGAAATATCCTTAGGGAGTATTTTCAGATTTTTGTATTTGGGCGGATCAAATGTTGTGAACGCCAGGGATATGCTGATCAGTGAAATGAAACCGCAAAGGACAAAAAATGTTTTTTTCATAATGGGTGATTAAAGATGGTAAAGATAAATAAGAGCTGCAAATTACAATGCCCCGGTTTTCAAAAAATGGAAAATAACATTTCATTCAGAGCAAATTTTTATAGACTGCTCCATTCTTCATCACCAGCTTTACATTCCTTATATCATGAATATTTTTGGATGGGTCACCCAGCACCACGAGCACATCTGCAAAAAGCCCAGGGCTTATCCTCCCAACCATTTTATTTATTTTGAATACATCTGCATTGGTTGATGTAGCGGAGCGCAACACCTGTAACGGCTGCATTCCATATTCCGCCATCATCTCCATTTCCCGTGCATTATCACCATGGGTAAACACGCCAACGTCGCCACCCATACAAATGGTTACGCCTGCCTGCAATGCATATAAAAATGTTTTTCGTTTATTTTTTATCCCGTCGGGCTCGGTAGTGCCTTTCACCCATCCGCGATATTGTGCTACTGCATTACCGGCAGCAAGGGTGGGACAGAAGGCAACATTTTTTTCTTTCATTAAATTGAAGATCTCAGGCGTGCCTTCATCACCATGCTCTACCGTGGTTACACCGGCTAAAATGGCCCTGCGCATTCCTTCGGCAGTGGAAGCGTGCGCAACTACCATTCTTCCTGTAGGTGATACCACCTCAACAACTTTTTTTAATTCCTCCAATGTAAAAGTGGGAGCAGCTTCTCCATTTTCTCCCCAACGGTAATCAGCGTATACTTTAATAACATCAGCGCCTTTACCAATTTGTGTGCGCACCTCTTTTACCAGTTGCTCAGTTCCATCTGCTTCCGCCGCGCCTTTGGGAGCATCAATATCATAGGTCAATTCTTTGGGGCCATAACTCCCCGTTGCAACAATAGCTCTTGTTGCTACCAACATTCTTGGACCGGGAATAATTCCTTTTTCTATTGCCTGTTTCAATCCAACATCATCATATCCCGCGCCCTCAGTTCCCAGATCACGAACGGTTGTGAAGCCCGCCATTAACGTGTTCCTGGCATGTACTGTTGCCCTTGCAAGCCTTTCTGCTCTTGACTCTTTCAAAACCTGGTCGTTCCATGAAGTTTCATTGTAGGGATGTAAAAACAGGTGACTGTGGCCTTCGATCAACCCGGGCAGGAGCGTACATCCCTTCATTTCGATCACCTTTGTTCTTGTATCATTAACAGTAATAATTCCGACCTGGATTATCCGGTTGTTCTTTATCAGTACCTGCCAGCCTTCATGCATCATGTCACCGTCAAAAATGCGATCAGGTTTTAGTAAGATACTGCTATCTGGCTGTGCTTGCTGGAGAGGCTGTGAAAATGATGATTGTGAAAATAGAGCGATAGTGAAAACAAGTACTAATTTAAGCATGTTCAAACTTAGTAAAATTTTTGCCGGCGCGGTCAGTGTCTCTCTTCGACAGGCTCCCCGATAGGTCTGGACAGGCAGGGCGTCATCCTTAAATCATTCTCTAATAGTTTAAGGATAAATGTAAGAAACAAGGCATCTCGTAATGTTATACTGAGCCTCCCGAAGCACTTGGTAAACTAACCTTCCAGTCCACAATGGCTTGAATATTGTTCTTATTAAATAAATCAAATGCATGAAAAATATATTTTTCATCGTGATGAGTATTGTTATGCTGTTTGGTTGCCATACAACCAGGCCGGTTATGGATAAGCCCGTGATAGAAAAAGACGATAGTAGAAAACTAAATGGCAACTGGCAGCTGGAAATGTTATTTTCTTCCGACAATCACTGGTCAAAACCACCTTTTATAAATATCAGGGCAAACGACAAAGCATTTTCAGGGAACACCGGTTGTAATTCGATCAGTGGGAAGTTTTCCGCTAATGGCAATTACTTCGGGATTGATAAGAACATCATATCAACAAAAATGGCCTGTGCCGATGCGAAAGGCAACCGCGATGAGAAGATATTTTTATCTGCCCTCTTGAAAATAAACCGTTTCACGCTCACGAAAGATGAGCTTGAATTAGGGCAGGATGAGATTACTTTAATGAAATTTAGAAGAAGCGCGAATTAAACAGCAGCCTGCTCCGCGATCTCTGCCATATCAATTCCTGAATGGCTTTCATCGTAGGTGCATTCGCCGTTCTTTATCAGCAATACCTGCGGCGACTCGTGGTACACTTTAAAATCCTGCGCGATCTTGTTGGATATCGATCTGTTCCGGATAAGGTCCAGGTAATAAAAATCCACTTCGTCAGGTTGTATACTTCTTTCAAGCCTGCTTTTGGCCATGCTGCTGATAGAGCAACGGGTGCTGTGCTTAAAAATTACCTGGGGTTTGGTGACAGAATTTGCCACTATCTCGTGAAGTTGTTCTTCACTGGTTAGGTTGATCCAGTTCATGTGTAAAAAAGAAATTAGTGTATTATGCCTTCAGCCATCGGACAGCCATACCGGCTCCGGCGGCTGCTTGTGCATGATGATAAGGTGCCTGCAACAAAAGATACAATTAGTAACGTAAAGATTAATTTTTTCATAGTTATTTTATTAAGTTAAACTATTTTGCATCTTCGTTTGACGCAAAGTTATAGCATCCCCCTAAAGGTTATATATTTTAAACGCTTATTTATATCAATCTATTGTTAAAACTCATAAGATTCTTTAAAATCCTTTAAATTCCACCCATGCAGGTTCATTTTATAGCTATCGGGGGCAGTGTAATGCATCAGATGGCAATCTCTTTAAAGCGGAAAGGATACGGGGTTTCGGGAAGCGATGATGAGATCTTTGAGCCCGCCAGGAGCAACCTGGACGCAGAAAAAATTTTGCCCCCTGGCACAGGGTGGTTCCCGGATAAAATTACACCCGATATTGACGCTATTATTCTTGGGATGCATGCCCGGGCAGATAATCCCGAACTATTGAGGGCTAAAGAGATGAATCTAAAGATATATTCATTCCCGGAATATGTTTACCGGGAAAGCCGTGATAAAACAAGAGTGGCAATTGGGGGAAGTCATGGTAAAACCAGCACAACAGCCATGGTTATGCATGTGTTGAAAGATGCAGGGAAGGATTTTGACTATTTGGTAGGCGCAAGGCTGCGGGGATTTGATCTTAGCGTAAATATTACTGACGCCCCCGTAATTATCTGCGAAGCCGATGAATATCCCGCGAGTGTGATAGAAAAACGGCCAAAATTTCATTTTCTTTTTCCCAATATTGCCGTCATTACCGGTATTGCATGGGATCACATCAACGTGTTCCCAACCTTTGAGTTTTACCTTGAGCAATTCAGGATATTTATCCAAAAGATAGAAGCAGGGGGAATATTAATTTACAACGAATCGGATGAAGTATTGGATAAACTGGTAACAGAAAACAAAAGAAGCGACATACGGTATACACCTTACGGTCTGCCGACATACTTTATTGAAGATGGCAAAACAGAAGTGATCATCGAAGGCGAAAAATCAGGACCCTTGAAAGTTTTTGGAAATCATAACCTGCTCAATTTGCATGCGGCTTATTTGGTGTGCAGGGAATTGGGTGTTAGTGCAAATGCATTTATTAAAGCCATCGTAAGTTTTGCAGGCGCCGCAAAAAGACTGGAAATACTGGCTGAAAATAAAGACCACAACGTGTACCGTGATTTTGCCCATGCTCCCAGCAAAGTAAAAGCAACGATCGAGGCAGTAAAACAACAATTCCCTGCACGGAAGTTGATCGCCGTGCTGGAATTACACACCTACAGCAGCCTGAATGAGAATTTTATGAGTGAATACAAGGGCGCAATGGACGATGCTGATATTGCGGTTGTATTCTATAGCAGCCATGCCCTGGAAATAAAAAGAATGCCTCCGTTGCCGCCGGAAAAGGTAAAAGCGGGGTTCGGGAGAAAACAACTGGAAGTTTTCAATAAAAAAGAAGAACTTGCCCGGTTCCTGGCAGGTCAGGATTATACAAATGCTAACCTGCTGCTGATGAGCAGCGGCGATTATGACGGACTTGATATATTGAAATTGATACCTGGAAATAAATAAAAACTAATGCCACTACAACTTACCCGCCCGTTGGCCTTTATCGATCTCGAAACTACAGGAACTAACCTTGCCTGCGATCGCATCGTGGAAATAGCGATCGTAAAAATCTTCCCGGATGGAAGCAAACAGGTGAAGCGTAAAATAATTAACCCGCAGGTGCCTATTCCGCAAGGGTCAACCGACGTGCATGGGTTCACAGATGAGATGGTGAAAGACGCGCCTTCATTTAAAGAAGTTGCCAACGAATTAAGACAATTTATAGATAATGCTGACCTATCCGGTTATAATTCAAACCGTTTCGACATTCCCCTCCTGATGGAAGAATTCCTGAGAGCAGGAATAGAAATGGATATGAGCAACAGGCGAATGATAGACGTTCAGCACGTTTTTCATATGATGGAAAAACGCACGCTTGCCGCGGCCTACCAGTTCTATTGCGATAAACAACTTTGTGATGCCCACAGCGCCGAGGCAGACGCCACGGCCACCTGGGAGATACTGGAAGCGCAGACCATTCGCTACCAGCATATTGGTAACACCATTGATTCGATACTGGAATTCACGGGAGAGGAAAAAATTGTTGATTTTGCCAGGAGGATGATAATGGATAATGATGTGGAAGTATTTAATTTTGGTAAATATAAAGGAAAGCCGGTGGCTGAAGTACTGAGATCGGAGCCGCAATATTACGATTGGATGATGAAGGGAGATTTTCCCCTGCATACCAAAAAGAAACTCACCGAAATACTCAACCGTACCCTGTTAAAAAAACAATAATTGCTCAAAGATGTTAGTTATTAGCTTAACTGGTCTAATAATAGTTTCGTAAATTTAATATTCAAGCGCTCAGTTGGAAAAGCTTCTCATCATACCTACATACAATGAAAAGGAAAATATCGCCAATATTTTACAGGCGGTGTATGACCTGGAGCAGGATTTTCACGTGCTTATTATTGACGACAGTTCACCTGATGGGACCGCCGGAATTGTAAAATCACTTTTCGCAAAATACCCGGGGCAATTATTTTTAGAAGAGCGTATTGGTAAATTGGGGTTAGGAACGGCTTATATTCACGGGTTTAACTGGGCGTTGGACAAAGGCTATCGTTTTGTTTTTGAAATGGATGCCGATTTTTCTCATAATCCGGCAGACCTGGACAGGCTTTATCGCGCGTGCAAAACCGGGAATGCTGATGTAGCGGTAGGATCAAGATATGTAAAAAGTGGCCGGGTCGCTAACTGGCCCTGGTCAAGGGTTTTCATCTCCAAGGGAGGTGCATTATACACGAGACTGATCACATGGATACCGGTAAAAGATCCAACTGCAGGCTTTGTGTGTTATAAAAGAGAGGTGCTGGAAGCCCTCAATCTTGATGAAATAACTTTTGTTGGGTATGCTTTCCAGATCGAAATGAAATTCGCCGCCTGGAAACTGGGCTTCAAGATCAAAGAAGTTCCGATCACTTTTGTCGACAGGCAGTTTGGCGCATCTAAAATGAATAAGGGAATTGTGAAGGAAGGCATTTTAGGTGTGCTGAAACTCAGGTGGATGAGCATGTTTAAAAATTACCGCCACAGGGTTAAAAATATCTCCGAAATTTCTGCTCCTTTCCAAAAGGAAATACTGGTTGAAGGAAAATAATATTTTTGCCTTCACGTCCAACAAATTTTTTTATCAGCCATTAATAATTATTTCTCCAGGTGTTACCAGTTAGGGCAAATCCATTTATGAAATTTCAGAGTTACCTGCATCTTACTACAAAAATCAATTTGTATGAGATACTTAATTTCACTCCTGGCTGCAGTTCTGGTTTTGATCTTTGCATTCAGGTCTCCTCAAAAATTTATAGTAACCGGTAGAGTAACTGATATCAATGGCTCAGCACTTCCCGGCATAACCGTAAAGGAAAAAAATCATAGCAACGAAGTAATTACGGGTTCGAATGGAGAATATATAATTAACCTAAGCAGTAAGAACGGAACATTGCTCTTTAGCGGCAATGGCTATGCAACTAAGGAACAAAATGTAGCAGGCAGGAGTTCCGTAAATATCGTTCTTTCGAATGCCGTGCAAAAAGCAGATTCAATTATAGGTGTGTCTGAGATGAAGCAGGAATCAATAGCTTATACACCTCCAAAAATTGCTTATGATAAATCCTCGAGTAGTGGATACTATGCACTTTCACAAAAAAAAGGAGAAGCGTATAACCGTGAAGGTTATGATAATATTACTGAGAACAGGTTTAAAAAAGTTACCGATAATCCACTTTCCACTTTTTCTATCGATGTGGATGCTGCCTCATACAGCAACGTGCGGCGTTTTCTTCAAACAAGGCAGCTTCCTCCCGCAGGCGCGGTACGCATTGAGGAAATGGTAAATTATTTTCATTATGATTATCCCCAACCAACGGGCGACGATCCTTTTTCAGTGAATACAGAAATTGCTGCCTGTCCGTGGAATGCTGATCATCGTATCGCACTGATCGGTTTGCAGGGGAAAAAAATACCGGTTGACAAGCTCCCGGCATCAAACCTCGTTTTCCTGATCGATGTTTCCGGTTCAATGATGGAGGAAGATAAGTTGCCGCTGGTGCAGCAGTCGCTGAAATTATTGGCCGATAACCTACGCGAACAGGATAAAGTTTCCATCTGCGTATATGCCGGCGCTACCGGAATGGTACTGGCACCTACCAGCGGCAGCAATAAGCAAAAAATAAAGGATGCGGTAAATGCACTGGAAGCGGGAGGTTCCACCGCCGGAGCAGCCGGGATAATGCTGGCTTATAAAACAGCAAAGGAAAATTTTGTAAAAGGCGGCAATAACCGCGTGATACTTTGTACTGATGGTGATTTCAATGTGGGCCTGAGCAGTGATGATGCACTTGAGCGACTGATAGAAGAAGAAAGGAAGAGCGGTGTATTTTTAAGTGTGCTGGGTTTTGGCACCGGTAACTACCAGGACGCTAAAATGCAAAAGCTTGCGGACAAAGGCAATGGCAACCACGCTTATATAGATGGACTCAATGAAGCTAAGAAAGTTTTGATCAGTGAATTTGGCGGAACACTTTTTACGATCGCCAAGGATGTAAAACTCCAGGTAGAATTCAATCCTGCACTGGTACAGGGTTACAGGCTGATAGGCTATGAGAACAGGATACTGAATAAAGAAGACTTCAATAATGATAAAAAAGATGCCGGCGACATGGGTAGCGGTCATACGGTAACCGCTTTGTACGAGATAATCCCGGTCGGCGCATCCACTAACTTACTCGACTCCACTGATAAATTAAAGTATCAGTCACTGCCCCGGCTGGGCAAAACCTCTTTTACCAAAGAACTCATGACTATAAAACTGCGGTATAAAAAGCCTGATGAAGATATAAGCAAACTGTTAGCGCATCCTGTGTTCAATGAAAACAAGATCCTTGAAAATGCTTCTTCCAACTTCCGGTTTGCAGCGGCTGTTGCAGAGTTTGGTATGTTGCTTCGCAATTCTGAATTTAAGCAAAGCTCTTCTTACAAAAACGTGATACGCCTGGCTTCAAATTCGCTCGGTAAAGACGAAGGAGGATACAGGGCAGAATTTTTGCAATTGGTGAATAATGCGAATAGTCTTACGGATATGAGTAAGAGATGATCGTCACAATTATTTTTTAAACCCCGGGTGGAAACGTTGTAAGGTATCCCGTAGATATTCGCGGTCGAGGTGCGTGTAAATTTCTGTAGTGGTAATGCTTTCATGACCCAGCATTTCCTGTACCGCGCGAAGATCGGCGCCACCCTCTACCAGGTGGGTGGCAAATGAATGACGAAATGTGTGGGGCGAAATGTTCTTGGTAATGCCTGCCTGCTTTGCGAGGTCTTTAATGATCATAAATATCATCACCCGCGAAAGTTGCCCGCCACGGCGGTTTAAAAAAAGTATGTCTTCGTTGCCGGGCTTTACCGGCAGATGAACACGCGTATTATTTTTATAGATGTTAATGTGTTTTATGGCACTATCGCCAACGGGCACTAATCTTTCCTTATCTCCCTTTCCGATCACCCTGACAAAACCAACATCCAGGTAAAGACAGGATATTTTAAGGTTTACCAGCTCGCTTACGCGAAGTCCGCAGCTATATAAAGTTTCAATGATGGCCTTATTCCTTATGCCCTCAGCTGTGCTTAGATCAATCGCTGCTATGATCTTCTCGATCTCTGAAAAGCTTAACACATCGGGAAGACTTCTTTTTAGTTTTGGGGCTTCCAGCAAAGCGGTAGGGTCTTTTTTTACAATCTGCTCCTGCAGGCAATACTTATAAAAATTTTTCAATCCTGAGATGATCCTTGATTGGCTGGAAGGCGTCATGCCCAGTTCACTGATCCACTTCACAAATTTTTCCAGGTCGCCTGTCGATAACTGCTGCGGATCGCTTTCCATACCCATGAATTGTATGAACTGGGTTAGCTTTTCAACATCGAGCAAATAGGCCTGCACTGTATTGTCTGATAAGGATTTTTCCAGTTGCAGGTGAGCCCTAAAACCTTTTTTATATACATCCCACATCAGCTGACTGTTGATCTAAAATTATAAATAACCATCAATGAATTATGTTTTAATTTGCGGCTAAATTCGTTAATGATATTCAATTTCGGCTAATCTATTATTATCATGCAGGTCATCAATCTCCGTCTCCATAAAAAGAAATACCAGGTTAATAAAAGATCGCTGAGATATTTTTTAACCCGCATAGAAAATAACCCTCCCAAAGATCTTGATGTTTTATCAGAACAGGTGGATAAAGAAGTTTGGAAAGAAACGAATTGCTTAAGCTGTGCGAACTGCTGTAAAAAAATGAGTCCCACTTATACTTTCCAGGACATCAAGCGCATATCTGCTCATTTCAACATGCGCATAAAAGATTTTAAAGCAAAGTGGTTGTATTTTGATAAGAAGGAGGGCGACTGGATGAATGTAAAAAGGCCCTGCCAGTTCCTTGATAAGAAAACAAATATGTGTTCTATCTACGAGATACGCCCCGCTGATTGTGCTGGCTTTCCCCACCTCACCAAACGGGGAATGAAAGACTATATTCATGTGCACAAGCAAAATATAGAGTATTGTCCTGCAACGTTAAGCTGGGTTGAAAAGCTGAAAGAGCGGGTTATGTCATCTAATATCAATACCCGGAAAATAGATATAGATGCTGAATCGCTTTTAAGTTAAAGACCTACATCTTCAATTAAGAAATATTCCGGCGCTTTGTTTTTCTCCAGGAGTATAGCAAGAATATCAAATTGTATCCGTTTCCAAACCGGGTGCGACAGTAAATATTCCTCTGCAGCGCCCATTAGATTTTTTATTTTCCTCCTGCTAACGCCATCTTCGGGATAGCCGTAGATAGTGGATTGCCGGGTTTTAACTTCAAAAAAATGAAGGACAGTATTCCTCGATGCAATGATGTCAGTCTCCCAGTTCTTATATCGCCAGTTGCGTTCTAATATGGAATAGCCCTTGTTTAGTAGGAACTTTGCTGCCATATCTTCCCCCTTACTGCCGGTAATATTGTGTTGCGCCATTTGAAGCAAAATAACTGATGACAATTACCGCCAATGATGTTTTAACGACATTGAACTGATGTTTAAATCAAGAAAAAGGACGTAAAGACCAAGAAGGTTTTAAAACCTTCTTGGTCTCATTACCAGGATAATTCAGATTTCTATTGGCAAGATATTTTATCGCTCTTTCTTCGCTAAAGGTCCCTGGAGCGTTATAATCCACGATTTTGAAATGTGGAAAAATATTTTTTGAAACTATTTTATCCGGACAGTATTTTTGCAGCGCTAAAACTAACACTATGAACATTAAGACACCGCTGCAGTCAGCAGCAGTTTTCTCATTAATTATTTTTTTCTCCCTATTTTCTGTTTCCTGTAGGAAAGTGGATGTAGTACCGGTAGAACAAGAAAAGATAATCGCAACTGATCCGGTAATTTTTTCAAAATTTTTTAATCTTCCTGCGGGTTCGCCTATAGAAATTATTAGAGTTGCAAATGATCTGAAAAAACAGGATGCAAAGATGCATTTTCTTACAAAGTTTGTTGAGAAAAATGGAGTGCCCAGGTGGGATAAAGTTTTTTATTCTCTAAAATCGTCAAATTCAGAGGCGCATAAAGAATCGACTTCAGCGACAGATAGTTCCGGGCAAGGTGTTTTTCTTATACCGTTGCAATCTGAAAGCTCAAAAAAGATTACTTCATATATAACATGCTATAAGCACAATGATAGTATTTATACTTACAGAAATTATAATAGGGACTCTCTGGACAATGTCAAGCCTGTAAATGATTCCTCCAGGAAAAACTTATTCAATGCTCAGCTGTTATTTGGCTATTTTGAGGGACGTATCAATCATAAAGATAGCATTCATATAAAAAGTCCATATGATGCATACATTATAGATGCAAATATACAATTAATCACGCCCAAAGCTGGCGGTAAAAGTAACTCTAAAACAAACGAAGATTATTGTACTGCCCTCTGGAATTTTGTGATGGCAGCCATAACTGACGTGTTGCCAAACTCGAATCGTACATCCTCTGGTGCAAGCGTATATTCCGTAAGTGTTTCAGTTGCCGTTACATGCTATTATAACGGCGCAACTGCTGGAGGGGGCACAGGAGGTGATAACTATGCATGGGGGGGGTACAAGTGGAAGTACCAACTATTACGGTTCTGCAGGATCTGGCACATATAATACCAGTTACTATTGGTATGATTACGGTACGGGTTGGCCATACACAAATAATACAGTACCCAATATAAATGACCCAAATTATGATCCAACATGGTATTATTGGTGGACATCGGGCGCGGGAACACCTACTGTGGGAACTGGATCATTGACTGATGCCAATGGATACTATTATTCTAAAATTGCCGAGTTACAAAATGATCTTCAAACTGATCCTTATTTTTTAACACCATGTAAATATTTAGATCAATTTAAAACGTTGGGAAATTTCCTTCCCGGTCAGAGCGTAATTGATAGAATTAACAACATCAAACTTCAATATAGTCAACATATAAAAATTCTGAAAGACCCCCTGACAGGATTTCCAATAGACGAAATTAAGCCGGAATTATATGTCCAAACTCTTAATGACGCAGGTGGAAGCATCGTCAATTGCGACTATTTTCCTGTTCATATTACCTCTTTGCCTTATATTAATAATGTTCAATTAACACCGCAGGAACTGCTGAATTATTTCCGAAAAAACTTTAATACTTTTATTGATAATAGTATTGCAACTTTTAGCCCTTATGCGGATGCAGTAGTAGACGATAATGCTTTATGGAATTCTGACAATCCATTAGGAGCGATGTTGCACCTAAAGATGTTAAACGATGGAACAGTAATTGTCTCCGATTATCAGATATCAAATTTGAACACTCTCAATAATCACTTTACCGTTACTACAATGTGTACGCCCTTAGATGGACTTCATCCTGTCAGTGGTAACAGGTCATGGGGTATTCAGCCTGATATAAATGGAGGTTATACATTTTATGTGCAAGGCGTTGATAGAATTACAACCAGCTTCATACAACTTTTAGATGATGTAGGATCGTTGTTCGGACCCAATGGTATGGATATGGCTGACAAACTTTGGCGAAGTTTGCAGGATGGCATGATTAAATTTATTAAGGATAATGGAGGTAACGCGGAAAAATATCAAACACCGGATATTATTCTTAGAACGGACTTCGACGCGGTTAAACAATTCTTTCAAGGAGTAATTAGTAAAGACGAACTGAAGAAAAAACTTGGTTGCTAGAGTTATGGCAAAAACCTTTGGTAGATACCTTATTTTTTACATTGTTGTAGGTGCTTTGTATGGCATTTACGCTGAGTTGTTTGACTTAGTATTTAGTTGTTTGGAATATGGAACCGCGTTTCATTATTACTATCCCCTTTCGTTCATTTTTTATCTTTATGTATTATTAGCGTATTTTTTTTTAATTACATTTCCAGTTTGTTTGATATACAACCTGGTTATCAATTTTGGTTTTGCCAACACCAAATTAAAAATGTATAGGTATGTCTTTGGACTGCTGGTGGGCGCATGTATCGGTTACCTGGTACATGGATCCGGATGGAGTTTTTACATTGGAGAATATAGACCACTAAAAAATATTGTTGTTTTTATGCTGACCGGCCTTTCGGTGGAGATCATAAGAACCATAATTGTACACAGGCGATATCCTATGGGTTAGGACAATGCAAGTACCAGGAAGGTCTTAAAACCTTCTTGGTCTCATCCCTTTTAAATCGGAGAATACACATCACTAAAAAATATTATTGTTTTTATGCTGACCGAGGCTTTCGGTGGAGATCATAAGGACCGTAATTGTACACAGGCGATATCCGAAGATCCAGGACGATGCAAAGACCAAGAAGGTTTTAAAACCTTCTTGGTCTCATCGCAAAATTATATTACTTATTTTTGCTTCAAATATTCGGTTATGAAAATCACAAAACAGCTGGTAATAAGTTTTATTTTGTTGGTAATAATTGCATCTCTTTACAGGATAATGCCGGGTAGACCATTCGGCTTTGCGCCGCAGTGGGCAATGGCAATATTTGCGGGTGCTGTTATCCCAAATAAAAAATACTCATTCCTGCTTCCACTGGCGTCAATGTTCGTATCAGATGCCTTATACGAGATCCTTTACCGGAGTGGGATAGGGAACATCAAAGGATTTTATTCGGGCCAGGTTACCAATTATATCCTCTTTGCTGCAATGACCGTTTTTGGATTTTATATAACCAAAATAAATTTCAGGAGGATATTTGTAGCGGCCATAGCGGCCCCAACCGCATTCTTCCTTCTTTCCAACTTCTTTGTATGGTTCAGCAATTCCCCCGATGCCGGTTATGCCAGGCCTAAGACCTTCAATGGACTTTTGTTGTGCTATAATGATGGCATTCCATTTTACCAGTGGAGCATTGCGGCAACCCTGATCTTTTCTGCCATATTATTCGGTAGTTATTACTGGATAACAAAGGATGCACCGGCTGATCGTAAACTGGCTACTGCCTGATCTCAGCTTCATAGCCCTCATCAATTAAAAGATGATCTCCATCTGCCGCACTGGTAGCCAGTTCGTCGCAGCGGTTATTGTACATATTCGTGTGATGCCCCTTTACCCATTTGAATTGTAAGCTGTGGTTCCGGGCAAGCCTGTCGAAGCGTAGCCAGAGGTCTTTGTTCTTTTTGCCTCCTTTAAAATCAGTTCTTATCCAGTTCTTCAGCCATCCTTCCTCAACGGCTTTCACAACATAATTGCTGTCGGAGTGGATCAGCAGCGAAAGGTTATTTTTCTTCATGGCTTCCAATGCCGCGATCACCGCCATCAGTTCCATCCTGTTGTTGGTAGTAAGCCGGTAACCCTGCGACAGTTCCTTTTCTACCTGCCCCCATATCAATACCACGCCATACCCACCGGGCCCCGGGTTACCGCGGGCTGAGCCGTCAGTATAAACTATTACCTGTTGTTGCATGAATGGAACGTAAGAATTATTTGGAATAAAGAACAGTGATTATACCTGTATCACACCGGTTTTAAATTCTTCTATATCGATATTGTTATTGGCTGCTGACAGGCATTCCGAAATAATTTTTCTAGTGTCACCCGGGTCTATGATATCATCAACCCACAATCTTGCCGCGGCATAATAAGGAGTGGTCTGCTTCTCATAACGTTCTATGATCTGCGATAACAGTTTTTGTTCTTCTTCCGGTGCTATATCTTTTCCTTTAGCTTTCATAGAAGCTACCTGTATCTGTAAAAGTGTTTTTGCAGCCTGTTCACCGCCCATCACTGCTATCTTTGCAGAAGGCCACGCGAAAATGAACCTTGGGTCATAAGCTTTACCACACATGGCATAATTGCCCGCACCATACGAATTGCCTGTTATGATCGTTATTTTAGGTACCACGGAATTGGCAACAGCATTCACCATTTTTGCTCCATCTTTAATGATGCCGCTGTGCTCGCTCCGGCTGCCAACCATAAACCCTGTCACATCCTGTAAAAAGATGAGCGGTATTTTCTTTTGATTGCAGTTCATAATAAACCGGGCCGCCTTGTCTGCGCTGTCATTATAAATAACGCCACCGATCTGTATCTCACCTTTTTTATTTTTTATATTCAGCCGCTGGTTGGCTACAATGCCCACTGCCCAGCCATCAACGCGGGCATATCCGCAGATAATGGTCTTGCCATATTCCATCTTAAACTCGTCGAAGGCCGAATCATCCACGATACAATTTATTATCCCGTGTACATCGTAAGGAGAATTATTTCCTTCGGAGAGAATGCCATAAATAGTTGACATGGCAGTTTTTGGCGGTAGTGATTTGATACGATTGAATCCTGCGGAAGGTTGCTGTCCCAGCTTACTCATTATCTTTTTTATTTGATCCAGGCATTCTTTCTCCGTATCAAACTTATAATCTGCGATGCCACTTATTTCGGTGTGTGTTGCAGCACCACCCAGGGTTTCACTGTCAATATTTTCGCCGATGGCTGCTTTTACAAGATAGGGTCCTGCCAAATATATCGAGCCATTCCCTTCTACCATCAGCGTTTCATCACTCATGATCGGGAGATAGGCTCCGCCGGCAACACAAGGCCCCATAACCGCCGCTATTTGTGAAATGCCCATTGCGCTCATTTTCGCATTGTTCCTGAAGATGCGGCCGAAGTGTTCTTTATCGGGAAATATCTCGTCCTGCATAGGCAAAAACACGCCTGCGCTATCAACAAGATAAATTACGGGTAATTTGTTTTCCATAGCGATCTCCTGCAACCTCAGGTTCTTTTTGCCGGTGATGGGGAACCAGGCGCCTGCTTTTACTGTTTGATCATTGGCAACAATAACACATTGCTTGCCGCTAATATACCCCACGCCCGCAACCGTGCCGCCTGCAGGACAACCGCCGTATTCTTCATACATCTCATATCCTGCAAATACTCCTATCTCGATAAAAGGCTTATCAGCATCCCGGAGATAGTCAACTCTTTCCCTGGCGGTAAGTTTATTTTTTTCCCGCTGTTTTTCGATCGATTTTTTGCCACCTCCAGCCTCGATCTTTATTTTCTTTTGCTTCACCTGGCTCAGCGAAAGCTTCATTGCATCTTCATTCTTATTAAATTCTATATTTTCCATATACTCCGGTTATTCCTGTTCTTTTACTTTTAAATTTAATAACCTTCCTTTTTGCCAGGCCTTTAATTCCCGTTTATAATTTTTCCTGTTCTGCTTAATAAGGTTAGGGTCATCCATCGCCGACAGGTCGGGCTTGCCACCATTTACCCAGGCCGTATACCAGAAATTGGAAAGATCGATCGCAGATAACCGCATCTGCCGTTGCACCATGTCGTTTAATACATCATGGAACTTTGAGATATAGGTCTCACTTAACACCGGCTGGTTGAATCTAAGCAATTGTTTTCCGGCAGAGTCTTTTTTATACATCTCCTCTTTTGGGAAATTGGATCGTAACTGCCTTTCGACCGACAGCAGCGTATCAGCGGCCATATGTGACTGTTTAATTATCCTCCATATTTCCGAAATTATATCATCGATGTATTTTGCCTCTCCTGTATAAAAATTATAATTGTCACCGAATGTTTCCGCTAATCTCGATTCCCATAATGAATGAATTCCTTTTTGATTGGTTAGCTGGCCATCGTGATTGGAGGAAGTATGAAGAGGAACGTGCGCATCACCCATGTAATGGCCCAGTTCCGCGGAAAGAAAAAGTATCTCTGATTTATTTTTTCTCGTAAAAGCCAGCGTGAGCCTGTCCATCAGCGATTGAATATACCAGGGGAGATATCCGCTTTTATTTAAAAATGCGCTGTCATATTTTGCATACGCTTCCTTAACGGTTCGTGGCAAAGCATCCACAGAAGCATTAAAATCTTCAATATCGATATAATGCCTCGCAGGTTCCGCCTTATCATTCAATAAAGCTCTCCGCAGATCCGGGACCACCGACCCTTCCGTTAAAAAATCAATATGATCATAATAGAACTGGCGCATTTCAGCGGGCAGCGACAACACGGCAGCACGGTTTATATGCTTATGACCCCACGCTCCCCAGCCATACACAAGAGGAATGCTGCAAATAAGCAGGACCACAAACAAGGTTCCAGCAGATACTTTTTTCACGTTTTAATTTTATGGTTAAAGGTAAGAGGTTGCAAATAAAATCCCGCCTTGCAGCGGGATCCAATATTAATAATCATTTACTGTTTTTGCGGGAGGTTTTACCGGTTTCTTATTTTTATCATCTGCTTTATTAGCAGGTTGGGTATTTTTACTGTCTTTTTTTTCAGGAACTTTTGTAGTGTCTGTTTTGTTTTTGTCTGTTGAAATGATTACTTCCTTTTTATCTGTTTCGCTGCCCTTGTCTTTTAGCGGCAGCTGGTTCTCGTCTTTAAAGGCGTCTTTACTGAAATCAGATTCCACGGGCGCGAGCATCTCGCTTCCTTCATAATCTGCCTTATCACCATTTCCCTGGTCTTCGGAAAAATCTGATCCATCGCCTTTTTGTGAAAGAGTAGCCCAATTTTGATCCGCGTAGATAGGATTATTATCCAGTTCTGCCGGCCTTTGAAATTCCGCTTTAGGATCGAAGCCAAGGCGCTTATCAGCATACACTTTTTGCATGAAATAGGCGTATTCCGGCATCGCCATTTCATTACCGCCATTGGTCCATCTTATTTTCAGGAATGGATCATCACAGCCAACCCATGCACCGGCGAGCAACTGCGGTGTATAGCCTATGAACCAGCCATCTGTGTTGTCGTTTGTAGTTCCGGTTTTGCCGCCCATAGCGCTGTGGATACCGAATCTGTCGCGCATCGCGTGGCCTGTTCCAAAGTCAACCACTCCCTGCATCATTTTATACATGGTATATGCGTCGGCCTCGCTGATCACCTGTTTTGATTCGGGCTGGAAGTTTTCCAGTACGTTGCCGTTCTTATCCTCTATCCGTGAAATGATCACAGGTTCCGTACTAAATCCACGGTTAGGAAACATGCTGTAGGCATGAAGCATTTCAAGCAGGGTGAGGTCTGCAGATCCTAATGCGATGGATGGCACTATGGGAATATCACTTTTTATGCCGCACAGGTGTGCAAATTCTGCGGTCTTTTTTGGCCCGATCCGGCTCATAAGATCGTAAGCCCCTGCGTTCAAAGATTTAGCAAGGCAATAGGCCATAGTTCCACCCTTGCCGGAAATCGTTTTATTGGCAAGTGTAATTGATCTTCCGCCAATATAGGTATCAGGCGTCAGGCCCGCATCTATTAAAGCGAGTGTGTACAGTATCGGTTTAAATGTTGAGCCCACCTGGCGGTTGGTAGTAACATGATCAAATTTAAACCATTTAAAGTCGATACCTCCAACCCATGCCTTTACTTCACCTGACACCGGATCCATGGCAGCAAAGGATGTTTGCATCATCTGCTTTAAATATTTGATGGAATCCATCGGTGTCATCACGGTATCTTTTTCGCGGTCCTTATTCCATGCAAATATTTTCATGTGCACGGGCACGTAAAACGATTTCTTAATATCCTCTTCTCCAATTTCATCTTCCTTCATTATACGCCAGCGTTCACTTTCTTTCATAGCCCGCATCAAAATCGGTTGCTGGTTTTTCCACACGTCTTTGCCCAGCTGGCTGTTGAATTTTTTCTGCATGGCACTCATGTGCAGTATCACTGCTTCTTCAGCATATAACTGCATTTTCGGATCGATGGTAGTATAGATCTTTAACCCATCCCTGTAGAGGTCATAATTTTTTTCTGTTTTTGGATCCTGGTGGGTCTTGCACCATTCCTCGAGCTTTTTACTTAATACAGCGCGGAAGTAGGGGGCGATCCCCATGTTCTCATCCAGTTTTTTGAACTTTATCCCGAGAGGTTTTTTTTCGAGCGAATCAGCCTGGGCATCGGTCAATACATCATTGCGGTTCATTTGCTCCAGTACTACATTTCTGCGATTCAATGCCGCCTGCGGATGACGTACCGGGTCGTATTGATTAGGACCCTTCAGCATACCAACGAGCAATGCAGCCTCATCCGTGGTTAACCGGGAAGGCTCTTTTTGGAAAAACACCCTGGAGGCATTACGGATACCAAAGATATTCCCCCAGGCAACCCTGTTAAGGTAAAGAGAGATGATCTCCTGTTTGGTAAAATTCCTTTCCAGCTTCAACGCAACGATCCATTCCTTCAATTTGTCGATCCCCCGCTTGAAAATACCGCCACCGCCCTGGCCCAATAGATTTTTAGCAAGCTGCTGGGTGATCGTGCTGCCGCCGCCATCTCTTCCCAGGCCATACACCGCACGGGCAATACTTTTTGCATCAATGCCGGAATGCTCATAAAAACGCTCGTCTTCCGTTGATATTAATGCATTGATAACATTGGGAGATATGTCTTTAAAATCAACAGGACTTCTGTTCTCCGCATAAATTTTTCCCATCAGGGTAATACCATCATTTGCATAGATCTCTGATGCGAGGTTAGCCTGTGGGTTTTCGAGGTCCTGCATCGACGGGATCTTGCCGAATAATCCAAGCTGGGCTAACAGTAACATCAAAAGGAATAGCCCTGTGCCCCCTAAAACAGTGTACCATAAAATTTTTACCGGACGTTTTATTGCAGATGTCTTACCGGTACGCGTACCGGCGGCAGAGGTTGGTTTTGCAGCCACGGAATTAAGTTTAGTTATAGGATTCCAAAGTTAGAAAAGTCAATACTTCTTTTGTAAATTCTTTAGTTAAACTTTTCAGGATATCAGAACTTACCGGGATACTTGCTGTTCAGCAGTTTAATATAGCCGGCCAGGTCTTTATTGGCTTTTAATACCTGTAAATTAGCATTTGAAATAATAATGAAAGAGTATTTCGCTGCCGGCAGCCATGATACTTCCGAAGGCGCATTTTTCTTTAGCCGGTCAGCATAAAGGATAGCCGCGCCCGCATTTGCAAAGCTTCCAAATACCAGCATGCTCTTGTCTTTATCCAATACATCTTTTCCAATATCTATCGATTGACCGGTGAAATTCTCGCGGTTATAACGGCTGAATGCATTCCTGGCTTCGCTGACATACACGGGGTCTACTTTATCAAGAATCATAACAACATTTTGCGCCTCGCTTTCCACAAAAGTGAAGGTGCCGTTGGTAACAGGCTGTGGCGTTATTACCTGGGGAGTTACCGGTTTCTTCTCTTCGGGTATAACGGTTTTCGGCTGGTCAGGCTGGGTATTTTGAGGAACTGTCTTTTTTTCAACGGGCGCGTCATTAACTACTATCGGCGCGTCTTCAGCTGCACGTGTAATTTTTAAATTGGTGAGATATCCCTCGATCTGTTTTCTTCTTGATAATACATCGATCATTGTTGCTGCCTTTATTGCCAGAGGAGTAGATGCATAGTCAGAAATAATATTCTTAAGTGTAACGATCGCGAGACTATCCTGGTTTTGTTTGATATAATAAACCGATTCAATGTATAGCAATTGTGGGGTCCAGTAGTTGTGGGAATATAAACTGTCAGCTGCGCGTTTATCGGCTACCGCTTTTTCAAATTGTCCCTCTATAAAAAGAGTATAAATATTTTCATAACGTTTAGTCGCTGCAGGATCTTTTTCTCCCAGCTTTGCCCTTTGAGGATCCAATATTGCCTGGGCTGCTTTGGTATCTTTAAAATTGGTAACCAACAAGTTTTTATAATACGCAGTTTTTGAAACATTCCCGAGCTTCTGGTAGCAGTAAATTAAGTTTAGGTACAACTCACCATAGTATAGGTTGGTGGGGAAGCGCTGTAGCGAAAGCTCGTATGTCTGCGCCGCCATATTATAATCTTCGAGGTTGTTTTGGTACAATTTTCCCAGTTCATACAACGAAGTTGCGATCAGGGTATTTGAGGTGATCAACTTATCCTGCGTTAATGGAAGATTGTTCATCAGGCCATCGTAGGAAAGTTCGGTTGAGGGCGTTGTTACCTTATTGTCCTGTACACCGGGAGCATTGTTAATGATACCGGGATTATTCGTAGCAATGCCGGAGCCTGCATTGCGTCGCCAGTTGTCGATGTTCATGCGCTTTCCCCAGCGGCTGTTGAACTCACTGAACCCCCTGGACTTCATCGCAGCGTTGTAAAAATACCAGTCGCCCTTAGTGTTATTCGCGCCAAAAATATCCATGGACTGACTGTCGGTATTGTCGAAAGGAGAGGAGATACCGGGAATGCCGCTTTCTACATCTTTCAACCCTTTTTCTTTTCGCATTTTTATCAACAGGTCCTTTAAGAATGCTTCCCTTTCGGCAGGTGACAGCATTGCGATCCGCTGCAGGCTGTCTTCTCTTTCAATGATATTTATTTTTTCAACGATCTTAGCCAGGGCGTTTTTTCTCTCTTCAATTTCTTTTGCCCGGTCGATCAGTACATCATTGGAAAGCTGCAGGCTGTCATAGTATCCGGCCGCCTGTTTATATTCTTTTTTAGCATAGGCAATATCTCCCAGTTGAAGGAAGGCCCTGTTCTTATATGCTGCATTTCCGTCATTATAGCCAAGACTTTTTTTGAATAAAAAGATCGCCGCTGCCGTATCCGGTTTTTGAAGTGCCAATTCGCCTGCTGAATAATAAATAATATCACGGTAGCTGTCATACTTATCCCGCTTTGCCATTCTTACCAGGTTATCGATGGTATTGTTGTATTCTTTTGGATCATTGCCCCTGTAAATTTTAGCATTGTTCAGGTTGGCATAAATGTCAAGCAGTGGATCCGTGGTGTGCCGCATGGCTTTGTTATAATATTGAGAAGCCTTTTCAGGTTGCCTGGTCATTTCATACAATTGGGCCAAAAGATATTCCCACCGGGCTTTATCCTCTTTGTCTTCAGCCGCTGATAGCGCTTTCTCGAGATGATTAGCAGCACTGTCGTAAATCTTTTGTTTGAAGAACCAATATGCATTTACCTCTTCAAGGTCGGCCCGGAGGCGTGCGGGAAAATTAACGTCGTTCTGTAAGGTATTTATTAAACCTGCCGCATCAGTATAAGCTTCCTGTTCAATAAAGGTTCTTACCTGCCACACCAGTGCATCGTTTCGGCTTGGTGGGCGATACAATGCTTTATTAATAAGAGAACGCTTTTCGCTACTGGCAATGCTTATCGTGTTTCCACTGTTGTTCCCGGTAGTTCCTACTATGGGCGGAAAATCATCATCCTTTCTTTTTCTTGGGTAGAGATTATAATTTATGAACTGGAAAGTCATCCCGGCTGAATCAAAATCTTTTTGAAAAAGGTAGGCTTTGCCGATCAACAGGTATAAATTATCAACCCAATCGCTTCGCAGGTCGTGAAGTAAAATGCCTGCTGTTGCTTTGTAAATAACCGAGTCAAGGTCTGTTTTTTGTGCTGCCGTGGTATTCAGTGAATAGCCATAAAACGAAAGCAACTTTCCGTAATCGTCTTTATTCGACATCCTGGCCCTCTCGATCACTTCATTGAGCTTATTATTGGCGTTAAAATAATAGTTGTAATGTGAAACTATATTTTGGGAGACCCTTCTTTTCAGCGTGAATTTTTTATCGCCTGTGGTCTCAGATTTCAGTGTTTTATTCTTAAACTTTTCGGGCTTGTCTTTCTGAAGATCAAAAGTGATGGTTCCAAGCTGGCTAAAGGCTGGTAACATGTAAAGCAATAGCAGGGATGGGAGTAAACATCTTAAAAGCAGGCAGCGCATGTATACAAACGATTTTATAACAATATGATTTGGATCTCAGGTGTGTTTATCTAAAACTGAATTTCAACAAAAATATTTTAAAAATACGGTTAATTTAAGCTATTCTGCCATTAAATGCGCATGCTTTGCTATTTTTAACATGGTAATTTGGTTTTCGGTTTATTGTATCGCTGTCTGTTGCAGTGATCGTCGCACTTAAACATTTAAGCTGTTAAACCATTAAACGTTTTATCCCATGTCTATCCCTGATGCCAATACCACTTTGCGACGGTTGCGAAACCGCTACAGGCTGGTGGTAATGAATGAGGACACTTATGAGGAAGTGGTGGCATTTAAACTCAGCAGGATAAGCGTGTATATTGCACTGAGTGTTTTGTTTGTGGTGCTGGTCGGACTAACAGTTGCACTAATAGCTTTCACGCCGTTAAAACTGTATATCCCGGGTTTCGGCGATGCAAGGCAGGCAAAGGAGTTTCAGGGACTAAAATTAAAAGCAGATTCCATTGAACGAACGTTGATCTATAAACAGCAATATATCGACAATATTCAAAAAGTCTTAAAAGGCGATATGATCAAACAGGATACCACTCCATTGAAATTAAAACCCGTGGAAAAAACCAATGACTGACATCAACAGACCCACATCAGGTAACAGCCAGCTTTGGCAATATGCCGGAATAGGAGGGCAGCTTTTAGTGAGTTTAGGCATCGGTGTTTTCATAGGATTGAAGGCAGATGAATGGATAGGATTTAAAATCCCCTTGCTGGTATGGACACTACCTTTGCTGATATTAATTGCAATGATCGCACGTTTGATAAAAGCCACTTCGAAAAAGAAATGAACAGAAACAACCCGAAAGCTTACCTGCCAATCGTAATGCTGTTTATTATCCTGAGTGTGTTAATATTCAGTATGCGGCCAATGCTTGAAAGATATGGAATGGATCAAACGTTTTTGCTATCGGCAAATCTCTTTCTTTTCATCCTTAGTATCGGGGGATTTTTATTGCAACGCAAAGGACTTGCCTCGCCCAACCCGCAGGCATTTGTGCGCGGCGTATATGCATCCATGATCTTTAAGATGTTTATTACCATGGCGGTAGTACTGGTCTATGTTTTTCTGAACAGGGACCGGCTCAATAAGCCAGGCTTGTTTACAGCCATGGGACTGTACATTGTATATACCGTTGTAGAAGTTACCAGCTTAATGAAAGTTGCCAGGAAGAAAAAAAATGCCTAAAAAAGAATCGCCTCTCACCGCACTGAACTCGTTTTTGCCGGAAGGCTCGTTTGAAGGGGTTGCACGTTACCTGCACCAATACAAAGTACATCTTACCATTACCAGGGAGCGCCAGACCATCCTTGGAAATTACAGGAATAAACTGCACGATAAAAATCACAGGATCAGTGTAAATGGCAATCTTAATAAATATTCTTTCCTCATCACCTTATTGCATGAGTTTGCCCATTTACTTGCCTACGAGCAATATGGCAACAGGATACAGGCGCATGGCAGCGAATGGAAAAAAGAATATGGGAAGATATTAAGCGAGTTCCTGCCGTTAAAAATATTCCCGCAGGAAATAGAAAAACTACTTATTAAGAGCTTGCGGAATCCTGCTGCCACCACCTGCGCAGAACCACATCTTACGAGGGCCCTAAAGAACTATGATCTGAAAAAAGAAGGCTATCTCTTTGTTGAAGAACTTGCACCAGGCAGTCTTTTTAAAATAAGGACAGGTGCTGTTTTCAAAAAAGGTGAAAAGGTGAGAAGTCGTTTTAAATGCGTTGAAGTGGCAACGGAAAAAGTTTATCTTTTCAATCCCGTATACGAAGTGGAGAAAGTTGAATAATGATGCGGTGATAATTCATTTCCTGATTAAAAAATACGGCGTCGAAAGCAACGCCCCGGGGCATGCCCGATACGGTCTTTCAAAAAAAATATATCTTTAATGCATAAAATCTTTTTTGGTAGAGATAAAAAAATACAGCGAGGATGAATTGGTTCTTGGGCTGCAGCAGCAGGACCAGCAGGCATTTTCCTATTTATACGATAATTATTCAGGCGCCCTGTTCGGGCTTATTTTTAAGATGGTTAATGATAAAGAACTGGCAGAAGATGTTTTGCAGGAAGCTTTCGTTAAGATCTGGAATAATTTTTCCAGTTATGATAACAGCAAAGGCAGGCTTTTTACATGGATGATAAACCTTACGAGAAATTTAACCATCGACACGTTACGCAGTAAGGGCTATAAAAAACAGGGTAAAATCCGCGGTGATGAGAACTCCGTAAATAATTTAACTGACAGCGCCCATGCTGCAGAAAAATTCGATGCCATGGGTTTAAGAAAGCAATTAACCCTTCTTACAAACGACCAGAAAGCGATCATTGATCTTGCCTATTTTGGCGGACTAACACAGGATGAGATCTCGAAACAACTGGGCATACCGTTGGGGACAGTGAAAACCCGGATGCGTGCCGCAATTTTGGAACTAAGAAAAATATTACAATACCGGTAGTGGAAGTAAAAGATATCATATCGTCGGGTTTGCTTGAGCTGTACGTTACAGGCGCTGCAACGCAACAGGAATCGTTGCAGGTGGAGCAATGGGCAGATCAGTACCCGGAAGTAAAAAAGGAACTCGAAGATCTGCAGGATGTAATGGAGAATTATGCAATGGCACAGGCTGTTCAACCCGATGAAGAATTAAAGGAAAAAATATTGGCGAAACTTAAGCCTGCAGGTTCAGTAAAAGAAAAAATATTTTCCAGGATACAGACAAAGGATCCGGTTCTCGTTACAGATACCGGTAATGAAAGGGAAGCGGAAAAAATATTTTCGATCCCCTCTTACTTTAAGTGGGCAGTAGCTGCGAGTATTATTTTGTTGGTTGGCAGTCTAGTATTTAATTATATTTTTTACACCAGATACAGGAATGCAAGTAATGAACTGTTAACCGCACAGCAACAAATGGACAGGCAGCAACAACTGGCCAGTTCAATGGATACAGCCATCAAAGTAATGACAGATAAATATGCGGTGCCGGTGTTGCTGAATGGTACTGAAAAATCTCCCGATGCGTTGGCAAAAATATTCTGGATGAAAAATACGGGTGATGTATATGTTGATCCTACCAACCTTCCCCAGGCGCCATCAGGCATGCAATACCAGTTATGGGCAATCGTTGACGGAAAGCCGGAAGACGCCGGCATGATAGCATTGACCATTGATACAAAAAAGGGAACTTATCACCTTCAAAGGATGAAATCGTTCGGAAAGGTGCAGGCATTTGCCATAACCATGGAAAAAGCCGGCGGCAACCCGACTCCTAAAGGGGACATGATAGTTCAGGCTAAGATATAAGCTGGTGAATAATCGCGGAGCAGGTTAGCTTTCTCAAAAAAAATAATTTCCTGGTAGACTGTAATGGTATTGCACTTAAGTCCGTTTGTATTTGTTTTCCGCATCCCGGTCTAAATGGTTATTAGGGAACCAGAGATCGCTGGTCCTAAAAAACATATTTGAAAATAAAAATCTTTTTTGTGCGGTAAACTTATCCTACGCGTATCTCAACAAGATACCCCGGTCTTTAGGCCGGTGACTGCAACAAAACACTATAAGGCTTTAGTCAGAGCTACCGCAATTTTCATCTATTGATAAAAATATTTTCTAAAAATAAATCCATCCTTTTTCATCTTCCGTAGATGATTGCAGAATAGAAAAAATCTTAAACTAAAAAAATTTAAAAATGAAAAAGGTAAAACACATAGGATTATTCATCCTAACAGCATTATTCGTTAATGCATCATTTGCACAAATGGAAAAGTCAGTTATGGTAGGAGGCGCAGCCATGTATCCTTCCAAAAACATTATCCAGAACGCGGTTAACTCAAAAGATCACACCACACTTGTTGCCGCAGTAAAAGCAGCCGGACTGGTTGAAACATTATCAGGCCCTGGTCCATTCACAGTTTTTGCTCCTACCAACGAAGCGTTCAATATGTTGCCAAAAGGAACTGTGGAAACATTGGTTAAGCCTGAGAACAAGGCAACACTCACAGGCATACTTACTTACCACGTTGTAGCAGGCAGACTGAGCTCAAAAGACCTGATGAAAATGGTGAAAGATGGTAACGGTACTGCACAGCTTACAACTGTTGCCGGTGGTAAATTATGGGTTATGAAAAAAGGCGGCAAACTTTGGATCAAAGATGAAAAAGGCGGCGTTGCACAGATCACTATCAAAGATGTAAATCAAAGCAACGGGGTTATTCACGTGGTCAATAAAGTTTTGATGCATTCATAACCTGATCCTCCATACATTAAAAAAGTCCTGCTGTTGCGGGACTTTTTGTTAGCAGGAATAACGGAATAATTCACAATCATTATTCCTATTGCTGTATCAACTGTCCGCGTATTTCGCCACCTGGATTTGCTGCCGTATGCACGTTCACATAATAATTACCTGCTTTTAGATCGGCTTCCTGCGTCGCATCGAGTGCCGCACTCGTATACACGATCGGCGATATGGTAACATTGGAAAAGCTGAAAATTATCGGGCCGGCAACAGTTGCATCTCCTTTATGAATGTGTGATAATGTTGCAGGGCCTGTCAGGCCACTATAGGAAGTTGTAACGGTGAATATTTTCGTATCATTATTAAATACCAGCGTAGATGAGCCAGTTCCCGCAGATCCGTTAGGAGTTGGCCTTTCATTAGCTGCATTAAGAGTGGCTTTAAACGTTATATTAGGATCTACAGTGGTACTGCTTTTTTTGCATCCGGCAATGCTGAAGCATGCAATTATCATAGCCGGGAAATAAATCAGGCGTCGCATTCTATACTATTTAGTTAACAGAAATATATCCATCAACTATTAGTACGCAAGGCGATCAATAAGGGTTGTTTATAGTGGTAAAAATTTTATCAGGCAACTGCCCTGTTAACCAACTCCGCAGCTTCGCTCAACAAAATTGCGGACTGAACTTTTAATCCGCTTTTATCGATAAGGTCTTTTGCTACTTCAGCATTGGTACCCTGCAGGCGGACGATGATCGGGATCTCTATATTGCCGATTGATTGATAGGCATCGATAACACCCTGTGCCACCCGGTCGCAACGGACAATGCCTCCGAAAATATTAATAAGGATAGCTTTTACTTTTGGGTCCTTTAGAATGATCCTGAAACCGGCTTCAACTGTTTGCGCATTTGCCGTACCCCCAACGTCAAGGAAGTTGGCAGGTTCGCCGCCACTCAGCTTTATCATATCCATGGTGGCCATAGCCAGGCCTGCACCATTTACCATGCAGCCTACATTGCCATCCAGTTTTACAAAGTTCAGATTGAATTTGGCGGCTTCCACTTCTGTTGGATCTTCTTCAGAAATATCCCGCATATTTTCAAGATCAGCGTGGCGCATCAAAGCATTATCATCAATATTCATTTTGCAATCAACAGCAATTATTTTATCATCACTTGTTTTAAACAATGGATTTATTTCAACCATATTACAGTCCAGGCCAACATAGGCATTGTATAAATTGCTTACAAATTTTACGCAGTTCTTAAATGCCTCGCCTGTGAGGCCTAAATTGAATGCTATCTTCCTTGCCTGGAAGCCCTGCACCCCACCACCGGGGTGTATCCATTCTTTAAATATTTTTTCCGGTGTATCATGGGCCACATCTTCAATGTTCATTCCCCCTTCTGTGCTATACATGATGACATTGGTGCCCTTGCTTCTGTCCATCAGGATAGACAGGTAAAATTCTTTTACCGGATTGGGTCCCTCATAATACACATCCTGCGCTATTAAGACCTTGTTTACGATTTTGCCGGCAGGCCCTGTTTGAATGGTCACCAGTGTTCCGCCTAAAATATTTTGAGCGATCGTTTTTACGTCTTCTGCATTTTTACCCACTGCCACACCGCGCTGTTCCGTGCCGGCAATTTTTCCTTTTCCGCGTCCGCCTGCATGTATCTGGGCTTTAACAACGGCAAATTTGCTTTGGTACTGGGAATGGATCTGCCTGTATGCATCCTCTGCCTGCATCGCGCTGCTACATACGATCCCCTCCTGCACGGGTACATTAAATTTCTTTAGCAATTCCTTGGCCTGGTATTCATGAAGGTTCATTGTATCTAATTTGCAGCGAAGATAAGTAAGTTTGCAGTTCGTGGCCGGTAGTTTTGCAGTTTTCAATCACCCTCTTTATAAAATACAATGATGCATAAATTAACCCTTTTCCTTTTACCTGCCGTTCTGGTTTCCTGCAGTGTTTCTAAAAATCTTACAATGCCGGTTCGCAACCCGTCTGCTGTTTCAGGTTCACAGTTCTACAGGCAGGCTGCCGCTTATGCCTGGCAAAAAAGAGACTCGTTTGCATTGGCGGAAATTCTGGCGGGAAATGTTCCATCATTCTTACGAAAATTTGTCGCTGTTAATACCTTCATACGCGATTCAGCAGGTAAAAAAATTAATGCCACCTATTATGTAAGCCCGGATTACCTGAGTATAGGAAGCGATAAAGACTGGGCACGCATCAACATAACTCCGTTGGCGGCGCAAAAGATCGCGGATAGTTTTAATTGCTTTCTTCCAACCAGGAAAATGGTTGATGATATTTACAAAGCGGCCGCCCTGAAGCTGGAGCCCATGCCGATGTACGACCACCGCGACAGCACTGTCACCATGTACCTGCATCATCTCATCGTAGAAGGACAAAGAAAGCTGCGAAAAGGATTGATCGCGGGTATTCGGAAAGATGTTGTTATCTCCGGCAAGATCATCCGCGATGGTAAACCCGACAGGGTAGCAATATATGGATGGCACAAATTAGACGGTAAGCCCATCCAGCCCCTTTATACCGGTCATATTTATTGGTGGGTGGATTACAGCCAGGGGATACGTTTGATATACCGGACCATCTATGTTAATGGAAAGGCAATGGATTATATAGATGTTTTAAAGGATAAGAATTTACAGCGCCTGCTGTGCGATGAAGATAATTGCGATTTTTACCGGTATGATTATTTAAAATAAGATAATCCTAAAATCCGGTAATACATTCCATCATAGTTAAGACATCGCTATCTTAGCGACTAATTTTTGCAATTCAGTTATGGAAAAAATAAATGAGGCTGTTGAATATATACGCAGTAAATATGCTGAGACTCCGTCGGTGGGAATAGTGCTTGGTAGTGGCCTGGGAAGCTTTACCGATGAAATAAAAATTGAGAAGGAAATATCCTATTCCGATATTCCTCACTTCCCGGTAAGTACGGTCAAAGGGCATGGCGGTAAGCTGATATTGGGTGAATTAAGCGGTAAAAAAGTGGTGGCCATGTCCGGGCGCTTTCATTTTTATGAGGGATACAATGTTGAAGATGTCATATTGCCGATCCGTGTTTTCAAATATCTCGGCGTTACTACTTTGTTGTTGAGCAATGCGGCGGGAGCCACCAATCCATCGTTCAATGTAGGAGATATAATGATCATCAATGATCACATCAGCATGTTCACTCCCAATCCTCTCATTGGCAAAAATGATGATAATATGGGGCCACGTTTTCCTGACATGAGTGAGCCTTATAACAGGGGTTTAATTGATAAGGCAAAACAGGTCGCTTCTAAAAATAGCATTGCGGTGAAGGAAGGTGTTTATGTTTCAGTAACGGGTCCAACATTTGAAACCAAAGCTGAATACCGGATGATCCATATCCTCGGCGCGGATGCGGTAGGCATGAGTACGGTGCAGGAGGCTATTACAGCCGTTCACATGGGATTGCCCGTATTTGCTGTAAGTGTTATAACCGACCTGGGGATAGGTGAACACGCTGTTATCACTCACGAGGAGGTATTGAAAGCTGCTAAGGAGGCGGAACCTAAACTGGCCTGTATATTTAAAGAGCTTATCGCCTTATTGTAGCAGTATTCCAGAATTATGAAAAGATCAACTACGTTTTTCGGCAGCCTAAAAAAAGGGTCTCTTTTACTGTGGCTGCTATTTTTTCTCAGTCCTGTAATCGCGCAACGAACCCGGATATTGGAAAAGGCCAAAGAAAAAATGGGGGAGATGAAAACCTCCCAGCCGGCTTCTCAAACTTCCACCACCGATTCAACTATAGGGTTCAAACACAGGGACGACCTGGCTGATTCTATTACCATCTCTTACCGCTACCTTGATTCTTTAAGAAGCATGCGTCTCGACTCCTCGATCAATGACTTCAACAGGTTCTACTCCCTACCTGCACATTATGTTACTCTCGGGAATAATGGTAGTGCGGCATTCCCGGTGCTGTTTACACCTTTGTTAAAACCCGGATGGGATGCGGGTTTCCATCCATATGATGTGTACCGCTTTACTATAGAGAATACGAAATTCTATAAAACCACGAGGCCTTATTCCCAGATCACTTACCTGCTTGCATCCGGCAAGGAGCAGTTCATAAACATACTGCACACGCAGAATATCAAACCCAACTGGAATGTTGGTTTTGAATACCGGTTGATCTCGGCCCCTGGATTTTTTCAAACACAGAATGCAGGGCATAATAATTACAGGCTATTCAGTAGTTACCAGGGTAAGAAAAAACGGTACGCGGCCTGGTTTGTCTTAAATGGCAATAAGATCGCTGCATCTGAAAACGGGGGCATACAATATGACAGCTTGCTCGATGATCCCAACCGGAAGAACCGTGCCGGAGTTCCGGTTAACCTGGGAGGGGACGTTTCTTCTTCATTTAATATTTTTTCTACCAAGATCGCGACCGGTAATGTATACAAGGATTTTACTTTTTTCTTCCGGCATAGTTATGATCTCGGTAAAAAAGATTCTGTTCAGATAAACGACAGTACTAAGGAATATTTGTTCTATCCTAAATTCCGCTTCCAGCATACTCTAGCCTATACAACATGGTCTTTTAACTTTAGTGATAGTGTCGGCGGGTATAATACGCTTGCGCAAAAACGTAATGCGGAATTTGACTCCGCTTTTTTCAAAAAATGGTATGATACAACGGTAACGATAAACAGCAGCTCCATATTAAACTTTGCTGTGCAGGATAAGTGGAAAATACTGAACAATGATTTCTCTATCCGCCAGTTTCCCGAAACAAAAAATCCGGCACAATTTATTGAAGCTGGAATACGCCTGGAAAATATAACGGGAATATTTTCGGCCGGTACTGCCAGGTTTTACAACGTTGCAATACACGGCGAATACCGGAATAAAACCCGGAATAAAAAATGGGACGCTGTTGCAAATGGGGAATTCTATACTGTGGGCTTAAACGCCGGCGACTATTCCATTCATGCCGGCCTTACACGGTTCCTCAATGAAAAATTTGGGAATATCCAAGTTGATTTTGCTAACGTAAACCGTTCACCCTCATTTATTTTTAACGATCAGTCAGCTTTTAACTTCAATACCTCTTCTTTAAGCAAAAAGGAGAATATCACCGTACTTTCAGCAGTAGCCGAGAATCCCAAATTCACGCTCTGGTTCAGGAATATTTCCATGACCAACTATTCCTATTTCAAAAGTTATTATGCAACTGACCAGTATTCCTCGTTGATAAATATCAGCCAGGTGCAAGCCTATAAGCGAACCCATTTTAAAGTATTCAGGAATAAATTGTTCTTATACAGCGACTTCATTGTTCAGCAGGTTGCGGCCAATTCACCGGTTCGGGTGCCGTTATTTTATACCCGTCAGCGGCTTGCGTTTGAGGGAGTATTATATAAAAATCTCAACCTTAGTACAGGCCTTGATGTCAATTACAGCACACCTTACAAGGCCAATAATTATTCACCGGTGATGGGACAGTTCTTTCCACATGATTCTACTATCAGCAATCTTCCCAATGTTGCTTATTTTTTCAATTTCAGGATCAAATCTTTTACCGGCATCGTTAGACTGGAAAACCTGAATACGATCAACGTTGCAAATGGTTTAGAGTTTACCAATAATAATTTTGCGGCGCCTCACTATCCAACGCCGGGTCTGATCCTGCGGTTTGGAGTGAAATGGAATTTTGTGAATTAAGGGCGCAATGTTAAATCCAGCCAATACAGTTCGGGGGATTTTTTTTCATATTATCTTTACAAGGCAATGAAAAAGGTTTTTGTAGCCATACTTGCGGTTATTTATTTATCTGTTACCAGCGGAATTTGTTTCAATATGCATTATTGCATGGGTAAACTGGCTTCGGTTGATCTTCTAAAACACAGTGATAAATGTGGTAAGTGCGGTATGAAGACAACCGGTGGATGTTGCAAGGATGAGGTAAAAATAGTGAAACTTAACAGTAGTCACCAGCTGATCAGCCATGAGGTAAGCATCATTGCACCTGTTGCAATTATAGATAATTCCAACTTTATCCCGGAATCAAACTTTTTCTATACCAGCATAGGTTCCGACCTTAAGAATAACTCACCACCCGGTTCCCAGGATATTTCCCTCTGTATTCTTCACGGCGTTTTCAGAATTTAGAATTGAAAGTTAATTAGCATCAGCAACCAGTTGATGGGGTGTATTATTTTTTCAATTAAAACAATTCTGAAGTATCATGAAAAATTTCATATTAATTGCAGCGGTCTTATTTTCAATGACTGCAGGGGCACAGGTAACGAAAGTTAACCTGCAGGCCAGCGGCCTTACCTGCAGTATGTGCAGCAACTCGATCAACAAAGCTTTACGGTCACTGGATTTTGTTGATAAGGTTCAACCAGATATTAAAACATCCTCCTTCGAGATAACTTTTAAGCCCAATGCAAGAGTGGATTTTGACAAATTAAAAAGCAAAGTGGAAGGTGCGGGTTTTTCGGTTGCCAGTTTTATGGCAACAGTTCAATTTAATAATCTAAGAATTAAAAGTGATGAATTGGTTACCGTGGGAGATAAAGTGTTCCATTTTGTAAATGTAAAGGAGCAGGTCCTGAATGGGATAAAAACAGTAAAAGTGATAGATAAAGGTTTTGTATCTGCCAAAGAATATAAAAAGAATAACGTTGCCACCCTGGATAACAAGTCCTATCATATAACAATATAAAATCTGACAAGCGCCATGGCACGTATACTTTTATTTTTTTCAACAGTTTTTGTACTGGTTACTGAAGGCTGCAATGAGGGGCATTTGCCTGCTGCAAAAACTGATTCAATTACTGATCATGCCGTGACTAAGTCTTCTGTCCGAAAGCCGGCTTCTTTAACCGGTATAATAAACGGATACCTTCAGCTTAAAAATGCGTTGGCAAGTGATAATGGAGATGCTGCAGCCGATGCGGGAAAAGTAATTATGAAGGCCGTTGACGAGATGGATACTGCCGGTTTGACCGCGGCGCAGCGAAAAATGTTCAATGACGTGGCAGCTGATTTAAAAGAAAATGCCGAGCACTGCAGTAAAAATGGGAACCGGATAGAACATCAGCGGGAACATTTTGAGATGCTCAGCCAGGATATGTACGATCTTGTAAAAGCATTTTCCAACAGCCGGCATTTGTTCAAAATTTATTGCCCGATGTATAACGGCGGGAAAGGTGGTATGTGGCTAAGTGAATCAAAGGAAATTAAGAACCCTTATTTTGGCACAAAAATGCCGGAGTGTGGGGAATTGAAAGAAGAAATCAAATAAACTGATCTACAAAAAATTTACTCATGAAAGTTTTTATTTCGTGCGCATGGTGTTTCTTTTTGGCGCTCCCGACTATGGCGCAACACGATATGAAGAACATGCCTGGTATGAAGATGGAGGGGCAGGGAACGGACTCGCTGCCAACAAAAAAAACTTCGGAAAAGAATAAAGCGAAAGATTCGAAGACAAAAATGATCTATACCTGCAGCATGCATCCCCAGGTTCAAAAGGACAAGCCTGGTAAGTGCCCGATATGCGGAATGACATTGATCAAAAAAACAATAACCAAAGCGCCTGACAGATCTTCTGTACAAAAAGTAAGTGAGACAAACAATAATGTAATGCCGGATGTTCCAGCCAAAAACAAGAACGGTAGTACCACGGATATGGGAAATATGAAAATGGAAACGGCGGTGAATAACAAGCCTAATCCTGCTGCGGTAATGAAAATGCCGGACGATGGAAATATGAAGGAAGAAATGAAAATGGACAATATGAATAGCGCTTTTTCTTTACATCTCCCGATGGCAAGAAACGGTTCCGGTACCGGCTGGCTTCCTGATGCATCACCTATGTATGGCTATATGTTTCACAAGGGTAAGTGGATGTATATGGCGCATGGAAATCTTTTTTTGCGTTACACCAAGCAGGACATTGCCAACAAAGGTTCCAGGGGTAATCAAAAATACGATGCGCCCAACTGGTTAATGTTCATGGGCCAGCGCAAGGTGGGTGAAAAAGGGTTATTGCATTTCAGCACTATGTTTTCCCTGGATCCTGTAACGGAAGGTGGGCAGGGTTATCCGCTACTTTTTCAAAGCGGGGAAGCTTACAATGGAAGACCTATTGTTGACCGGCAACATCCGCACGATCTTTTTTCGGAATTATCAATAAGTTATTCGCATGCTTTCTCAAAAAAGACAGATGCATTTATTTATATAGGTTACCCCGGAGAGCCCGCATTAGGACCTGTAGCGTTTATGCATCGCCCGGCAGCTTTATACAATCCCGATGCACCTCTGTCACATCACTGGAGCGACGCTACCCATATTACGTTTGGGGTAGCCACGGCCGGAATAAGATTGGGAAATTTTAAGATCGATGCATCTTCGTTTAGCGGAAGGGAACCGGATGACTACCGTTATGACTTTGATAAGCCGCGTTTTGATTCGTGGAGTGGAAGGGTTTCATTCAACCCGTCTGAAACCTGGGCGCTGCAGGTATCACATGGTTTTATCAAAAGTCCTGAGGCACTCCATCCAACAGAAGATGTAAACAGGACAACCGCATCCGCGATATATAGTAAAGCAATGAATGGCGGTGGCTGGGTTAATGCCTCCCTGGTATATGGCGTAAATAATACAAAAGGGCATAAAGATGAGAACAGTATTTTACTGGAAGGATCATGGAACCGGAAAAGGCTTGCATTGTATTCCAGGTATGAGTTTGTACAAAAATCAGTTGAGGAGCTGGCGCTTGATGAAACTATATATGGCCACGACAATCTATATGCGGTAAATGAGATAACGGCCGGCGTTCATTATGACGTGATCCAGCTTGCCAACACGCGACTGGCGATGGGCACCCAGTTTAGTTACTATGCGGCCGATAAAAAACTGGACGGGCTTTATGGAAGCGATCCCATGGCATTTCAATTTTATCTCCGGATATATCCCGCCGTAATGAAAGTTCATACGATGTAGGCGATAGTTGATACACCGGCCGAAGCACAGATGATCGATAACCCATTGTTAAGGAGAACACAGGACATCAATATGAAGATCTATATTATTTTAGTTATTATTCTCACGACCCATCCTGTTTATGCGCAGGAGCTTTATGTATCCACTGAACCCGCCAGTAACATGGCTGCAGGCAGCATTGGTATCAGGCTGAACTCGAAGCTTTTCAAAATGAACCATGACGGAAAATTCAATGGCAGCCGCACGGAAACTGAAATAATGTTAGGTGCCGGCAAAAAACTTATGTTGCATCTGGCCGCTTATGGTTCCAATATGTTCCAGAAAAATTATCGCTTTGAAGGAGCGGGTTTGTATGGCAAATACCGCTTTTTTTCTTTGGATGATGTGCATGAACATTTTCGATTAGCTGCCTTTGGGAAAATAACCGTAATAAATAATCCCGAAGTATTAACAACTACGGCAAAACATTTTTTGCCTGATGGCAATGGTGGTTTTACCCAACACGTTGAAGAATTGCATCTGCAGAGCAATGAGATCGATCTTGACGGCAATAATTCGGGAGTGGCATCCGGAATTGTCGCCACGCGATTGAAAAATAAACTGGCTTTATCCGGTTCGCTGGGCTATTCCTACCGGCTGAATAATGTTGGACATACGACGGAAATTTTTCAACCGCTTCATGCAATAACCTATACGGGCTCCGCAGGATTACTTTTATTTCCAAAAGAATATACCAGCTATCACCAGGTGAATATGAACCTTTACCTCGAGATGCTTGGACAATCTTTTATCGATAAGAAGCAATATTTTATGGATGTGGCACCTGCGGCGCAATTTATTTTCAATAGTATTTCCCGGATCGACATTTCGTATCGCACCCAGATCGCCGGTAATGTAAGCCGGTTAAGCAATTCAGGTTTTATGATACGGCTGGAATACAACCTGCTGAATGTTTTCGGTAATAAATAATGGAATGATCTTTCTTAATAAAATATTTTCTACCTGCATCCGCATATTCAAATTTTTTTTTGTCAGGAAGAAGGACTGTTGCAAATAGTTTTAAAAGACCAAAGGGAAAGTATACATTTATATTCGCAGATATTAGCGATCTAAATTTTAGGCCTCATGAGCTTTGCATCCCTGTCCGTGCCCGTGTTAGTGGGTATTTTTATTTTAGCTGCGGCAGCGATCTGGATTGCCGGCATTAAATTATCTGATACCACTGACGTGCTTGCCGTAAGATTTGGTTTTGGAGAGGCAATGGGAGGGCTTATCGTTTTAGCGATCGTTACCAATCTCCCGGAGATCGCCATCGTTTGCGGTGCGGCGCTGCAAAATAAAATGGAGATAGCAGTAGGCAACATTCTCGGGGGAATAGCCATACAGACCGTTGTGCTTGTTGTGCTGGATATTTTTGGGCTGGGAAAAACCACCAGCCTCACCTATAAGGCAGCTTCACTTGTGCTTGTGCTGGAAGGATGCCTGGTGGTAGCTGTTCTATCACTGGTCATTGCAGGACATGAGTTGCCTGCAAAAGTTATTTTTCTCCGGATTACTCCACCGGGTTTATTGATCTTTATTTTCTGGCTGATAGGGATCGTATTAATTGCCAAAGCGCGTACACGATTACCCTGGATCGCTAATTTCACTGTACCCGGCGGGCAAACTGAAAAGCATGGCCATTCAAGGAAGAAAAAAGATGAGCAGGCAAAGATCAAAAAGATGCGAACAGGGAAGATCGTTGCCATTTTTATCATTTGCTGTATCGTTACATTGGCGGCAGGTGTTGCGCTAGAAAGGAGTGGTGATGCTATCGCTACCGGCATTGGCATGCAGGGTGTTTTATTTGGCGCTACGGTCCTGGCTGCTGCGACGGCATTGCCGGAAATATCAACCGGCCTTGCTGCGATACGGCTAAAGGATTACCAAATGGCGGTAAGCGATATATTCGGAGGCAACGCTTTTTTACCGGTGCTGTTTTTGTTTGCGGAATTATTTTCAGGTAAAGCCGTTCTTCCTGCCGCTCACAAAACAGATATTTATTTAACCGGCCTGGCAATGCTTTTGACCATAATATATATTTGGGGATTGTTATTCAGGCCACGTTACCAGGTGTTGCGAATGGGCCTCGATTCTTTTATCGTGCTGGCTTTGTACACCCTGGGCATCGCGGGGCTTTTTATGATAGGGTAGTTATTTTTTGGAGGTATTGAATCTCAACGACGCGCCTATTGAAATGGACCAATCAGGCGCAGATGGTGTAAGTCCCGCCACTGATGAAATATCTATTTTGCAATTCTTATTAAGGAGCAAAGAAAATCCGGCATCCAAATTATGTTGGGGAACATCGATCCGGCTTACTGAACCAAACACTTCCAGAAAACAGTATAATCTTGAACTCAGGTTTATGCCATTAGAGAAAGTGTAAATATAAGTTGGCGAAGTATTTTCCCCATCCCACTCCAACCCTGCATTGTAACCCCATGAAATTATTTTGGAAAGGTCGTTTTGAAATGTCAGGATGATACCGGGAGCAGCATGGAGGTTTTTAAATGAACGGGCTGCCAGGGAGGGAATGCCTACATGCACCAGGAGGGATGTTTTAGGAAGCCATGCCTTCTGTTCACATAACGAGACCTTTGTCCCTAAAGAAACAGGCTGCAATTCGGTAGTCGCCGCTGAAATTTGAGTTGAGGGAGAATAGATAATATCTGCTTCCAGTCTAACTTCCAGTTTGTTCAATAACCCATACCGTAACAAAGTACCGCTTCCATAGGATGAAATTCTGTTGTCACGGACCATGTCAAGACCATGTTCCAACTGGAACCATTTTTTGTGTATCGTCACAGGGCTTTCGGTTTGATCAGGCCGGTCGGTGTCGATCTCGTCCTGTGCCCTTGAAATCGAGGGGGTGGCGGCACTCAATAATAATACGAATAGATATTTCAAAAGCCGGGATTTTTGTCGTGCAGTTATTTTTCAAAAAAGGCAACGCTGCCTCCAACCCAATCCTTATCAGCGTTATACCGTACCCCTATCATTTTCCCCTTGCTTAGCCTGGCGAGGTTATTAACGGCAACAGGCCTGGACCAGCCATCTTTCCAGAAATAAAAAATGCGGATCTCTGCTTTTGCCGGAATGCCAGGAGTTTCGATCACGTCGGCATATTTTACTTTACGCTGCAATATCCAGTTGGCGGGCTCTTTCACGTTGTCAATATCTTCTTTTGTTACATCTATGATCACGCCTTGCCCGGCAAAAGAAAACAGTGGCTTTAGTACGAAGTTTTCCAAGTCAGCGGGTAATTGCTTTATCTCATTAAGAAAAAATGTTTCGGGCACATAGGGATGTTTAATAAAAGGGAGTGTGAATTTGCTGATCCGGTAGAACCAGTTGGGATGAGGCACCCATTCAACATTCAATTCTTTTGTAATGTCAACAAAATCTCCGAGGTAATCTTTTTGTTGCAGCAGTTCGTCGAAGATCACCCGGTTATAAATTCTTTTTACCTGGATCTTTTTCCCATTGTGAATGTAATACAGGTCTTTTCCTTCCCGTATGAGGTCGGTGAGGGATACGACCGGGATCCCCAGGTAATCCTGTGTGCAATAAAAATCTATTCTTGTTTTTTGTTCGTGAGGATTTATCTCAAGGAGGATAACATTTTCGACGTCATGATCCGCTACGATAATTTCTTTCAACAATTTCACGTACGAGTCTTTATCATACCCATTTAAATAATTATCAAAATTATCAGGGATATTAAAATGCTTTCTTAATACTTCCGGGTAATAAACCTGGAATCCGAAAAGGGTAGGGAAGCCCTGCATTTCGATCAATTGCGGTTCCAGTTCTCCATTTTCATTTTCGCAAATACCAAAATCAAAAGCAATGAAGTGGGTATGTGCATTCTCACCTGGCACGGCCTCTCCTTCAGGGATAGCCCGTGCTGTTAATTCCTTAAAATTTGCATCTGTAATAACGTCAACAATAGCTTCACATGCGTCGATCACTTTTTTCGTAAACTCTTTGGGGATAAATATTGGTGTTTCTGCAACCCTGAAAACGATGTCGCCGGGGTGTTTGCTGTCAAGGTCACCCAGGAATAACTTGTACTTCTCTTCATTAAATGCAAGGTTGAATTGTTGGCGCAGATCTTTTATCATGTTAATTAATTGCATGATAAAAGTAATAATTTGTTAGATGAAATCAGGGAGATCAGGCGGTTACTTCCTGCAGGCTTTCCACCGCAATATGAAGAAAATTCGGCAATATGTGTGAATAGGTCCAGCCTATTTTATCCGGATCGTTAAGGTGTTCCAGCATGGATTCCCACTTTTCATAGCCATGATTCTCAATTACCGTTCTCTTTTTGGCTTCTGTTTGCAGGTACATGCTCATGCCGGTTGCATCTGCTTCGGGATGAAACTGGGTGCCGATGAAATAATCGTTGAAACGGATCGCCATTATCGCCCTTTCCAATGGAATGTGCGCTCTTTCCTTTTCAATACACAAAACTTTGGCCCCTTTGTAAAGAATATCCATACGGGGTTCTATTACCTGCCAATCACGGCTGTCCACTGCATAGAAGGGATCATTCAATCCATCAAACACCGGTTCATTCTTCCCATCTTCTAAAAGATGAACAGGAAATATGCCGAAGGCTGTTGAGTTTCTTTTACAAACATTTGCAAGCTTCCACTGCCGGCATACCAGCTGGAATGAATGGCAAATAAAAAAGACATATTTCTTATTTTGATTTGCGGGATTATCGTTCCATTTTTCAATACTGTTCAGCCACTCAAAATAAATTTTCTCCCATTCGGTGCCTTCACTTTCCAAAGGGCTTCCTGGTCCGCCTGTGCTTATATAAATATCATGATCCGTTGCGGGAACTTCTTTTTTTAATCGCACGTCAAATTCTTCAGTATGGATATCAAGGTTATTGGCTTTACCAAATTCCTGTAATATCTCGCGGATACAGCGCATGCCCTGGTTTTCATGTCCTTCATAAAGGTCGAGAATGGCAATTTTTATCGGCTTACTGGGTTCAAATGTCATAATGCAAAAATAATTATTATCGCCAAGGTTTTGTTCATATTTTAATAACATCTTCTGTATAACGTTACATCAACCTTTGTATACAAGTCTACCGTGTATTCAATTGACCAGTCAGCTCGTAATTACAAAAAGAGAATTTTTGAGGCGCATTATTTATTTTCAGATGCCGTGCAGGAACTGCGAATGTATATAGTCAACAACATCTGCGAGGTTATTGGTTTTTTCATATATTTTTAATTGCCTGTCAGCGCCGGTTCCCTGTTCAAGCATATTGTGAACATGGCTGATCGCATTTTTTATTCCAAGAGGCCCGGTTACGTCATCAATAAAATCAAGCAGTTCATATATCAGTACGCGGGTATTTACTTCGGTTTCTTTTCCAAAATCTATCATGCTTCCATCAATGCCATATCTCCCGGCGCGCCATTTATTTTCATTGATCAGGATCCGCGGGTACATCATGAAATTCAGATTTTGCAGACGCAGTTTATACAGCTTTGCGCATATCCCCTGGAACAGGGCGGTGATCGTTATCGTTTCCTGCACTGTCATGGGTACATCACAGATCCTGAATTCAACCGTGTTGAAGAACGGGTGCACTCTCAGGTCCCACCATATTTTTTTTGCGTTATCGATACAGTTAGTTTTCACCAGCAGTTTGATATAATTATCATAGGCCTCTATGCTCTCGAAATAATCCGGGATGCCGGTGCGTGGGAATTTATCAAAAACTTTTGTACGGAATGATTTGTAGCCGGTAACCCTTCCTTCCCAAAAAGGTGAATTGGTACTAAGGGCATAGATGTGCGGTAAGAAATATCTTGCTGAATTGGCTATGTGTATCGCCATTTCGCGGTTTTCCATGCCTACGTGCACGTGCAATCCGAAGATGAGGTTACTTCTTGCTGCTTCCTGTAATTCATTTACGATCTCGCTATAGCGGGCATGATCTGTTATCAGTTGTCTTTCCCAATGGCTGAAAGGGTGTGTACCTGATGCACCTACCCATAGTCCTATATCACCGGCGATATTGCTGATTGTTTTACGAAGCGTGGCCACATCCACCATGGCCTCATCAATATCCTGGCAGATATCAGTACCTACCTCCACTACGGCCTGGTGCATCTCCGCCTTTACTTTATCCTTTATGATTTTTTGACCTTCATGCACGATCTTTTGTTCATGGCTTTTCAGTTCCCTGCTCATTGGATCAATCACCATATATTCCTCTTCCACACCGAGGGTAAAATTTTTAAATGAAATTCCGGCCATGCAAAATGTTTATCGTTTACAGTTCAACTGGTCAAGGCGAATCAGCCGGTAATCAGGTCACCGGGTCGCAAATGGATTTTCCTGTACTTCTTTTTCAATAAAGTTTTTTTTTGGCTGCGCTGCGTTTAACATATTCACCCCAGGTGAGATTGTCTTTCTTACTATCCTGTTCCTGCGCTTTTTCAATCGCGTATGTTGCAGCCGTTTCCACTACCCATTCAAAGTTTTCTTTACCCACACTGGTTACCTCGGCATCCGGTGCAGGATTGCAGAAATCAATTGCGTAAGGAACTCCATCGCGAAGGGCCAGCTCAACGGTATTGAAGTCGTAACCCAGGTATGCATTGATACGCAAAACAATATCCTCCATCAGTGCATAGCGCTCTTTATCCGGGGCAAAATCTGCCACATATCTTAAGTGATGCGGGTTGCGGGGCTCATAGGGCATAATGCGAACATATTTTCCGCCAATACAGTAGCACCTGTAATATTCATCAAAGATAATTTCCTCCTGCAGCATCATAACGAGCTCCCCGGTCTCTGCGTGCTTCCTGAACAGATCATCCATGTCTTTGATCTTGTAAACATTTTTCCATCCTCCACCTGCAAATGGCTTCATGTAAGCGGGAAATCCTATATAATTAATAATACTGTTCCAGTCGAGTGGGTAAGCGAGGTTGGCAAAAGACTGGTCTGTTGTATCTACCGGAAGATCCTTAGATGGCAGTATAACTGTTTTTGGTACCGGTACATCGATCTTTGTGGCAAGGCAATTATTGAAAAATTTCTCATCGGCGCTCCACCAGAAGGGGTTGTTTATTACTGCCGTGCCTGTAAGTGCGGCATTTTTAAGATAAGCCCGGTAAAAAGGCACATCCTGTGAAATACGGTCGATTATCACAGCGTAGCCGGAAGGTTCCCCCTGGGCTACTTTATCAATACGTACGGCTTCTGCGGTTATACCCTTTACATTTTTGCTGTTAACTCTTTCGATAAAAGCTTCAGGAAAACTTCTTTCCCTCCCGAACAGTACTCCGATCTTTTTCATAATAATAGTTTGAATGACTAATTTCTGTATACAATTATCAAGCCTGTTCAAATATATTTTTTCATGCCCAATTAAACAAAACTGTTTTTATTAGTGTCCTACACCCTGCCTTGGGTGTAGGACACCTTTACCTATTATTGTTTATTTTTGTCGGTTATGGAAACAGAAAGATCCGCGAGGGTTGTGATGGAAAACCACATATTAGGATCCTCCTACCTTGAAAGGGATGTACAGGTTGATATTTATTTTCCCGCTACGGTTCTGCAATTGCCCGAAATGGGATTACTGCTGATCAATGACGGGCAAAATCTTCCAGAGATGAAATTTGAAAATATCCTGGATGAGCTATATGAAAATAAGAAGATGGAGCCGTTACTATGCGCCGGGATCTATTGCGGACCCGACCGTAAGAATGAGTATGGCACTACCGGTATACTGGATTATAAAGGCCGCGGAACTAAAGCGGAGGCCTATTCTCTTTTTATATTTGAAGAATTACTTCCCTTTATCAGGAAGACTTACCAGGTGTATTCATTTAAAGAAAAATCTTTTTGTGGTTTTTCAATGGGAGGATTGAGCGCCCTGGATATTGTTTGGAACAACCCGGAAGAATTTAAGATTGCAGGCTTGTTCAGCGCTTCACTGTGGTGGAGAACTGTAAACCAGGATGATGAATCGTTCGATGAAGACATTCATCGTATCATGCATATGAAGATCCGCAACGGTGAGTATTATCCATGGCTCAAATTCTTTTTTGAAACAGGAACAAAAGATGAGACTGCTGATCGCAATAAGAATGGGATCATCGATGCTATTGATGATACCCTAAGCCTGATAGGTGAACTTGAAAAAAAGGGGTATCGGAAAGATGAGGATATAAAATATCTTGAATTAAAAAACGGGAGACATGATATTACCACCTGGGCCAGGGCTTTCCCGGAATTTTTGATATGGGGGTGGGCAAGGTGAATATTTGATTAAAAAAGAGGTCCTTCGCATCGAAGGACCTCTTTTTCTTAATACTGAGCCTTTCCTAAGACGCCCGACAGTTAAGTCACATTTTGACAGAGTATTTAAACAGAGCACAAGTCATCTAAAAAATGGAAGCGGCATAGCAAGGCTATCAAATAAAAATCCCGGTTACATGAAGCAACCGGGATCTGTTTTGTTAATGCTACCTATCGCATTCGGTTTAGATCAATTAAAATATATACCTCAAACCAAGCTGCATACCCCATGTACTAGAGGTAGAGTTATTATTTATATAAGTTCTGTCCAGTAAAATCTGGGTAGTTGCGCCCTGAGGAAGGTAGGTAGCTAACTGATAAGTTGCCGCGCCACCAACTATAGGTGTTACCACCTTTAACGGATTAGCTACTATAAAGAATTTTTTTACTCCCCAATTGTGGTTAATAAGATTTGCTGCATTTAACACGTCTGCAGTAAACTGGAGTGTATTCTTATGTCCACGAATATTCACGAAAATATCCTGGGCGAATTTCAGATCCACTTTGTTAAACCATGGCTGCCTTGCGCCGTTTCTTTCAGCTACCTCACCCATGTGCTTACTTAAATAAGGATCCTGGGCAATAAACTGGAAGAAAGCATCTGATTGTTGCTTTGCTGTAAACGCTGGAACGGTACCTGACGCCTTTATATCAACAAAGGTGATCTCAGATGGAGATTTAGGGATATACATCAAATCAGCGGAGTTACCATCATTGTTTACATCTCCGTTATAGATATAAGAGATGTTTCCTTGTGATGCGCCCTCAAAAAAGATCGAGATCGTTGTCGCCGCATGTTTAAGAAATTCTTTACGGTAAGACAGCGTACCGATAACCCTGTTAGGGACATTAAAATTTGAATTTGCCAATTGCAGATCATTTTGTGTTAATGATGTAGCATTTGCCACCCATACAGAATTTGCCTGGGCGCCGGGATTCGCACTTACGTCAAGCGCTTCGGTATGCGTATATGCCAATGAACCGTAAAATCCTTTGGTGAACGACTTACTAACCTGTGCTGTCAAGGAAAAGGAGCCACCAAGTTTTGTATTATCCAACACGACCGCATTACCACTGGAAGCATTCAATTTCCTGGCAGCAGTAGAAGAGAAGCTTGGTCTTACGCTACCACCTACGTTAACAGTAGCGTCAGGATTTGGCTGATTTGCATTGAACATATATACCGCGTTCACGTCTTTGGTATACAATGCCTCTAAAGTTGCACTAAATCCGTTGCCCAATTGTTTATCAACGGCAAGATCAGTACGAAAAACCTGCGGGAATTTAAAATTATTCGCGATCAGGGCGTATGCTCCTGTTGGAACTACTGTACCTCCTTTGGTTGGGAAAAGATTTGGATATTTTGTCGCTAGTGCTGTATTATAAAAAGGATTATACGCGTGGGGATCAGCGTTAAACAGGAAATCATTCATATTTGCTCCCGCAGTATTTGTCGTTACTAAAGTACCGAACTGGTAAGGACCGACACCGGTAGGAAGATTGGTTAAGAATACAAAAGGAATACGTCCGGTAAATAAACCTGTACCACCCCTGATAACCAGTTTATCCTCAGGCAGACTCCAGCGGAAACCTACTCTTGGAGACCAATAGATCGTACTTTTAGGCCATGACCCGGTACTGTATTTTGTTATGTTGCCGCTATGGTCATATAAAGGCAAGGCATCTACTGCCGCATTTGCCAGGGGCTGTTCAGGATAACTGGGTTTGTCGATCCTTAAGCCTGCAGTAATTTTTAAATTATCATTTACATTAATTTCATCCTGTACGTATGCGCCAATTTGGCCGATCTTTAAGTTAGCTGATATAACGGCGTCTTGACCTGGTACTAAGGAATAAGTGATTGCAAATTGATTTGGAGCCCTGTTATTTAAAAAATCATCTAATGATTTATATGAATAATATCCTTGTGAACCCGGCATAAAGCCGTTTCCTACCTTCTGGTATTCATAGGATGCACCTGCTGTTAAAGTATGTTTCCCCGCGAAATAACTAAAGTTATCTGTTACTGAATAAACATCATTTATTACAACATTATAGTTACCATTAAAAGGTTCATTTCCAAAACTCAGGTAATTATTTTTACTTCCGGGAGTAAAACCGGTAATATCTACAAACGGAAACTGTGAGCCCGGGTGAGCTTTAATAGCACTGATCTTGGTAATGGTCGCTAAAAACTGGTTGGCAAATTTTCCATGGAAGTTGCTTGTAAGGTCAAAACTTCCGGATTGCACTTTATCCACAGTTGAATAGATAGTATTACCAAATGCCATTGCCGTACTTGAGAATTTAGGACCATAGGTTACCAGACCTGAATTACTTGCTCCGTTTATTCCACCACTTTGGCTTGGAAGGCTATACTGGGTGTTTTGAAAGTCGCTGTATTTTACGGTAAGCTTGGTTGAATTACTTATGTTCCAGTCTACCTTAGCTAAATATTTATGATTCTTTTGCGGTGCGCCGGAAGAAAAATTGTCATAGGCTCCGGGATCGTAGCTATATTTTGATTTTAAATAATCAGAAAGCTTCTTTAATGAATCAATAGGTACTGATGAAGCATTTCCCTGTCCGGTTCCGCCCGCTGGCACATAATAAGACAGCGTTGCTGATTTCTCTTCATACTCTCCATTGATGAAAAAGAATAATTTATTTTTTATGATCGGGCCGCCAAGGCTTGCACCCAGTATTTTGGTATAAGAGCTCTGTGCAGCGGGTAGTTTAAATCCTGCTACATTCGTTCCGTTAAAAGACTGATTTCGCCAATAGCCATAAGCAGTACCGTGAAAATTATTAGTTCCGCTTTTTGTAACGGCACTAATATTAGCACCTGTAAAACTACCCTGACGTACATCGTATGGTGCAATATTTACGCTGATTTCCTCAATTGCATCCAGTGAAATAGGATTTGCACCGCCGCCTGGCAAAGGAGGAGCATTGGAGCTTTCTACTGCAAAATTGTTATTAAGATTAGCACCATCAACGGTAATATTATTATACCGCGGATCCCGGCCGCCAAAGCTGTTTCCATTTGCCTGGGGTGTCAACCTGGTAAAATCAGTAATACTTCTGGATATCGTGGGCAAACCGGAGATCATCCTTGAATTAATATTGGTTGAGGCGCCGGTTTTTACCGTATTCAATCTTTTTCCACCTCCTGTTATAACAACATTAGTAAGTGTTTTTGAATCGTCTGATAAAACTACATTAGCACTGTAAGGCTCTCCCAAGGATAAAGTAATATCTGTTATTGATTCAGTTTTTAACCCTACGAAATTTACTTTTAGAACATAAGGTCCGCCAATTCTCAGGTTTGAAAGCGTAAAGGTGCCGCCTTTTTTTGCAATTGTGGTGTAAACCGAACCCGAAGGCTGATGGGTAGCAGTTATGGTGGCTCCTTCCAATCCTTCTCCGGTAGTGGTTTTAACAGTTCCGATAATGCTGCTTGTAGTCACCTGGCCAAGCATTACCGTGGGAATTGCTAATAAAGCAATTACGAAAGGCAAAATTCTTTTGTATAACATAATAGTTAGTTTTTTAACGTGGCAAAGAAAAGAAATTATATTGTAATACCAATCAACATTTATTAACAAATTTAAAGGCAATAATTCAACCGGTTCTGCTGCATTCTTTTTATGAAATCATTGTTATTGTTATTGCAAACGTAAATTTTTAAATGAGGGTTGCAAATTGATCTCATCTGTTTTATAAACCGGCACTACGCTTCGTTTCCCACCTCCTTTTGTAATTGAGGGCAGAATACCAAAACCAGAACCATAGTATTCTTATCTTTGCATGATAATAAAAAGATAACATTCATAATGCTGGATACCATCGAAAGTGCAATTGAAGATATAAAAAATGGCAAGCTTGTGATCGTAGTTGATGACGAGAGCAGGGAAAATGAGGGCGACTTTATTACATCTGCCGTAAATGCCACTCCAGACATAATTAATTTTATGAGCAAAATGGGCAGAGGTTTGATATGTGCACCACTTGCTGAAGAAAGATGTGATGAATTGGGGCTGGAATTGATGGTGAACAAAAATACAGCGTTGCATGCTACACCTTTTACGGTAAGTGTAGATCTGCTGGGTCATGGATGTACTACTGGTATTTCGGCTCACGACCGGTCTAAAACTATTAAAGCATTAATAGATCCTTCAACAAAGCCTGATGATCTTGGTAAACCTGGACATATTTTCCCGTTGCGGGCAAAAGCAGGTGGTGTATTGCGCAGGGCCGGTCATACGGAGGCAACAATAGACCTTGCCAGGCTGGCCGGACACGGAGAAGCCGGCGTGCTGGTAGAGATAATGCATGAAGATGGAACAATGGCCAGGGTTCCCGAACTCATTAAAATCGCAAAGAAATTTGATCTTAAGCTCATCTCGATAAAAGACCTGATCGCTTACAGGTTGAAAGCGGAATCACTGATACAGGAGGACGTGAGAGTGAATATGCCTACCAAATATGGAACTTTTGAGCTGATCGCTTACAAGCAGATAAACACCGGGGAGGAGCACATGGCTTTAAAAAAGGGGACCTGGGAAAAAGATGAACCGGTTTTGGTAAGAGTTCACTCAAGTTGTATGACGGGGGACATCCTGGGTTCACTTCGTTGTGATTGTGGTGAGCAGCTTCACGCTGCAATGAAGATGGTGGAATCAGAAGGGAAAGGAGTTGTGCTGTACATGAACCAGGAGGGCAGGGGTATAGGATTATTAAATAAACTTAAGGCCTATAAATTACAGGAGGAGGGGCGCGACACCGTTGAAGCAAATCTTGAATTGGGTTTTGGCCAGGACGAGAGAGATTATGGCGTAGGCGCACAGATCTTACGGCAGATGGGAATTACAAAAATTAAACTAATAAGTAACAATCCTCGCAAGCGTGCGGGCATCAACGGGTATGGCCTTGAGATCGTTGACACCATTCCAATTGAGATCGCTTCCAACAAGCACAATAAGAAATACCTCGAGACCAAACGCGATAAGCTGGGCCATAAAATAATGACATCAAAATAGTCACTATTAAGATTGCGGATAGCTTACTGTTCTTACTGATTGTGTTCTATGCCCTATCGCCAGGATCCTTTTTCCTTTGTTCGTCATCGTCATATGTTTTTTCGCTGCCGGCTCATTATTATTGTACGAGATACCTGCATAATAAAGTGAAGGCAATGAGAGGCTGATGATCATCATCTGACCGATAAATAATGCCTTTTTGAAAAATGTACCTAAGGTGGTAGACAATTGGTTGTTAGACTGTTTCATGATTTATTATTTTACCTGATTATGCCAATGCAGGTGCCAAAACAGTTGATGACTGATAATCAATCGAATAGAGAATGATAGTTATGCGAAGGTGTTCGTATATGGACGGTCAATGTCCGGTTTCGACCATTCCGTGTCCTACACCCGGCCTTGGGTGTAGGACACCGGAGAATTTTCCCATGTGATGCCGGTCATTACCTCATCCGCAGCCTTTTTATGATCAGTAATTTTATTCCATGACACTTTCAGAAGGCTACTTATATCATGTTTTTAATCGTGGAAACAACAGGCGGCCCATATTTTTTTCTGAAGATAATTATCGTCATTTTATGCAAGGCATGCAAAAAACAATAGCACAATGCTCTGATATTTTATGCTGGTGCCTTATGCCCAATCATTTTCATTTTCTTATTCATGCCAACGAATCTTCCATAATGGAAATTGAGGATGGCAGCTTTCCACGACAACAATTTTCCCAGGGAATAAAGCAACTATTAAGCTCTTATGCAAAATCAATAAACAGTAAAATGGATTTCACAGGTAGTTTGTTCCAGCAAAAAACAAAGGCAATTTGTGTAATGGACAATGATAGTTGTTTTGGGAATACGACCTTTCATTATATACATCAGAACCCGGTTAAGGCAGGCATGGTTGATCGAATGGAAGATTGGGAATTCTCATCTTTTAAAGATTATGCCGGATTGCGGGATCAAAAAATTTGTAATTGCAGGTTAGCATGCGATCTGCTTGACATGGACATCAACACATTTTACCAGGATTCTTATAATGTGATAAATGATGATTCGATAGACAGGCGAATACAAAAACCGGCATCCGGATCAATTTACTTCCCAAGAACATGGGATACCGGTGAATATTTATTTAGCAATGCCAAATAATTCATAGAATGAGTTGAAATCCTTCCGGTAGGATAATAAGATGCCGGTGCGGTTCCTGCGCGTAACACCGGCGATATCGCCAAGATCGGCATCGCTGCGATTGAATCCGACAACCCGTAACCCACCGCCGGGTGTAATTAAATATTCAAATGAAACATCAGGAGTGAATAAAAAATTAGTGCTTGAATTGCTGGAGGCCGCAACCAGCCTGTAATCAACATTGCCGCCAAAATTTATTAACAGCCGGTTATTTAAAAAGGCGGTCTTGAATCCAAAATTACCGAGCGTTTGAATCTGCCGTTGCGTTCCCCCTTTTTCAAAATTAAAATCCGGTGTGTTGATGTTCGTATACAGGTTTACCTGGTCTGTTTTCAATAGCTTTTGCAACCAGTTATTAAGAGAAGATGAAAGGGTACTTGACAACACCTGTCCCACCGATTTAAAAACAAAATTACCCGTGTTGTTGGTACTCAACAGGCTTTGCTGTTCCGGGACAAATGAATTGAATAATAACAATGATGTGACCTGTTTATTCATTTGATTTTTGTCGGCCTGGTACTTCGTCTTTAAATACTGGTTGGCAATTGGATCTGATTTCAACGGATTACCAAAAGGAAATTGAAATTCAAAATCTGTTGATGGGTTTTTCAGGGTGCCCCTCAATTTAAAAAGGACGTCTACATCATTCTTATCCTTTGTGGCACCGAGGCTTGTTGGAATGCTGCTGAGATCTACCTGCCGCGCCCTGTACACCGCATCGATATTCAGGTTGGCAAGATAAGGATCACCCTGCCATTCTATAAAGCCTGACTGCAGAGTAAAAGGCGTTTTTAAAAATGTCTGGAAGTTAAAAGTATACTGTCCTTCTTCCACATCATACCTCCCGCGGATGGAAAGCGGCTCCCGGCTGCCAACATCAATATTTAATTTACCGCTTCCCTGTGCTTTTATAATATCACCCGTTGTTTCATCCAGTATCACATCTATTTGTGCAAAAGGTGTTGCGGTTATCTCCATATTAACCTTGATGTTGGCCTCCTCCTTCACTTGCTGGTCTGATCGCATCTCACGACCGAACTGCAAAAATTCTATATAGTTGATCTTACCGGTTTCTGCAACATCACCGGTCGGCAGGTAAATATGACTGCTATCCGTAGGCTGGCCGCTGATGTTCATTTTTAGATTGCTGATGGGACCGTCCAGCCGCATATCTGCATCGCCGATCACGTGGCCATAAAATTCTTTGTTGTCCTTTGCGGTGGTATTGATCAAAAGGAATTTTCCGGGCAGACCGTTTTTACGGTCTGTTTTAAAATGCAATTCACTAAAATAGAAATTGTCAAAAAAGGTGTGATACAATTTGCCGGTGACGGTGGCAGTATTATGCAGCGTATCCCTGATCCGTAACGTGCCGAAATCTATTTCGTCCTTATTAAATGTAAGGATGGAATTATTGTTGAAAAAATATTTGCACCGCGTATAATTTACGATGAGTGATGCATCATTGAGTGCAACGCTTCCCGTAACCTTCGGGTCTTTACCCCTGCCCGTGATATTTAATTGCCCTGTTGCATTACCCTCAAGGCCTGTAAAAACACTATTCAGGTATTTTTGAAGAAAATGAATATTTGACCTGTCTAAATTAAGACTTCCATTCAGCTGGTTATTTGTGGAATCCTTTAATTTAAAATTTATATCTGCAATAAAATTATATTCCGAGTTATTTGAACTCGCGTTGGCAACCACATCACCGGTCGCGGCATTGTAACTGCCTGAAGTTTTCAGGATACCGATTGAATCACCTTCAAAGCGGAATGCATCTGTCTGGGTGACGAATCCCAGGGTCATGTTGCCAAACGGATCATTGATCTTAAGATGCCCGGTCATGGACCCTTCGAATCTTGGTGAACGGATAAAAAACGGTGCAATATCACCAATGTCTATTTTTTTGATGTCTACCAAAACATCATTATTACTCCCGACCGCAGAAGGAGCGGTCGAGATAATAACCTGCTGGTTATTCTGAACAAATTTTACTTCGCTTGCTGTAAGCAGTTTATTATCGAGCACTAATTCGCCGCCCCTTTCCAGTATCCATTTTTTATCATTGATCACAAATGAGGATGGATTAAAATTTAATTTGAATCCATTCGGCAAGGCCTGCAATCTAAGCGACAGGTTCGCGGCGTTAAGGGTTTTACTCGCCGAAGTGGTAACGTTGATATCCGAGATATCATTGTTGGCTGAGAGTAATATCCTGGTATCCGGCAAATGCAGGCTGTCATTTATGACCACATCACCAATCTTGCCATTCAGCTTCAATGTATCGAATGTTCCGGCACCTGTAAAATTTACATTTGTGAAATTAATGTTACCATAATTAAATACGGGCACATCAGCTTTTATATCCAGGGTATTGGCAGAGAGGTTGAGATAGCCGCTTACATCCGTATTATTAAAGCCGCCTATTTTCTTACTTAGCAAACCGATGTAATCATTGATCACTTTTGTTTTGATATCGAAAGTAAAATCCTGGTCATGTATAATTTTTGCCGGTTTTTTTATGTAGGAAGGGTAATACCTGTTCAGCAATAATTGAAATGCATCGGGCAACTCGAGGATCTTAAAATTACCTGCAACATTTGCATCCAGTTCATTACTCTGAACCGACAGGTATTTTTCCCCCCCGGTGATATAGGAACTCACCAGCAGTGAGTCAAAAGAAAGTTTTTGACCGTTATCGAGCAAACCGGCGTTGTAGATTTTTGCAGAACCCAAGAAGTTATCGATATTATTCCCTGAAAAATGAAGATTGAATTTTCCGGTCAATGAAAAGTCATCATTGGTAAGCTGGATATTTTTCAGGTTTAACTTCGTTACATCAGCATCAAAATTAAATTGCGGCTGAGCACCGCTCAGATCGATCTTGCCATTCAGAGCCGTGATCTTTATATTTGGATCATCGATGCTTACGGTGCCGTTAAAGACATTATTCCTGAAATTACCTTTTGTAGTTATGTTTTGATAAGTGTAATCATTGAACCCGAATTGCCTTACATTTCCATCCAGTGTTACATCCACATTTTTAGCAGTAAATCCCTTCCCACTGATGTTGCCATTAAAAGAGATATTTCCCAAATGGCTATCTCCTGTAAATCTCCCAAGGTTGAAGTTAGTGGTTGCGATCTTTCCTGAATAATCCGGCACACTTCCCGTTAGCCGCATATGTATATCTGTAATAACAGTCCCCAGGTCAGAGCTAATTGTACCATAAGTGACAAAATCGGAAATGAACCCGGTAAAGCTCCCGGTAAAATGAAGATTTCCCAAAGCCCGGAGGTTTGGGCTGCTGACATTTTTGAGAGAAGGTACCAGGCTTGCAAGATCGGCGTAGTTCGTCCTCAGATCATTCGATCTGAGAGAAAAAAATGGCTTATCGGAAACCGACAATCCTCGAATGGCAATGTCTCCGTTAAGAAAAGAATTGCCTGATCTAATGGTTATGTTATCGCCCGAAAAACCGGCAATGTTACCTCTCACATTCCCGTCAAGTAAAAAATCCCGTTGCCATGATCTCACGCCTGGAGCAAAAAAAGCAATGTCCTCGCTGCTGACCAGGCTGCCTGAAAAGTCAGCCTCCAGTGAAACCGCCTGGCTAAATTCCGCGAAGTCCTTATTGAAATCTGTGTATCGCATCACGTAATAATTCTTCACATGACTGCGATTGGTGATGAGATCGAGATCTTTAAATTCCATTTTCGCCGGGGTAAAAGTGTATGCGGCAGATAATTTTTTTATTTCAAAACCAGAGCGGTCTTTTGCGGCAATATGTATTCTGGCCGTAATGGTGTCCCGCGACAAACGGACATCTTTTAAGTTTCCATTAACCGCTGATGCAATAATGTGACTTCCATCAAACAAGCCAGTGACCGGCGTTTCTCCATTATCATTTTCAATTTGAAGACCGCCATCTTTTATCTGGATGTTCTTAACGGATATTTGCCAGTCATCCTCATTCCACTGTAACCCATTTTTTAAGAGCGTTCTTCCCGCCGGTAACAGAGACTTTGGCCTGCCGCCAATGTAATTGTGTTCAGCATAGAGCGGCTGGTCCAGGCTGATATCATTTATTTTAATGATCTTGTTTTTCGTATCAAAAACATCTGTTGTGAAATTTAACTTATTGACCGATATAACGGCGTTCTGGCCCGCCCACTCATCCTTCTTGCGTATGATAACACGATTGAGCTCGACTGTTTTAAGATCTAATTTTAAAACATTTTTTGCAGTATCGGACTTTTTTGCGGGACTCGAAAAATAATCCGATAAGAACTGGTAGTTCCATGTGGAGTCTTTCCTGTTCAAATTGATTACCGCATCGCTGAGGCTGATGTATTTCAAGGTAACATTATCTCTCAGAAAGAACCAGTCGGTGATATTCACCTTTGCAGTTTCCGCGTACAGGAGTGTATCATTTTTTTTATCCTGCACAAGAGTTCCCTCCAGCAGCATTTTATTGAAGAGCCCGAATTCAACATGCCGGATGGAAACCTTTGCATTAAGATCTTTGGAGAGTTTTACAGTGACCCTCGTTACCACCCAGTTCTGAAATGCGGTGGTGTTCATAAGGATCCATAACAATACTAAAAGGAACACCAGTATGAGTAAAACCTTGTATAATATATTCAGTGTTCTTTTCACTACAGGGATAAAATTGTAAAATTACTTAAACGGCTGCGTTGTGCCAATTGATTGCAGGATGTGTCATGTTTTTAACACTTCTGGTATCGCAGCACTAGATGCGGCAAAGTTCCTGAAGGTCCTTCTTTGTATGTAATGCTGAGATCACTGCCCGGTTTATTTTTGGAGAGGTTGGATCAGGATATCCAAACGATGAAATGATTATCCCTTCATCGTAGAATGACCTTTCCGCATTTTCAATTTTGCAAATGAAGACCGGGAAGCTGAAATCGTGTGACCGGAATGACGGGGGATGAAGTTTTTTGAAGAACGATATATTTTCCATTAGCGCCTTTCGTTGCTTTTCATATATCTTTTTGCTTTTTAAGAATGCATGGATCAACGCCGGGCTTATCGGGGTGCTGCCGGTATAATTTGGATGTTGGCGCAACAAGGTGGCCCATTTACCGGTACAACTAACGGCACCGCCTTCTATGTTAAATGCTTTGGATAGAGAATACGTAATGATGAATTCGATATTTTCTTTTTTCGGAAGTTGCGAAACGATTCCCTCACCCCGTTTTCCGAGCAGGCCAATGCCATGTGAATCATCAATTGCGAAAATGATCTTTTTTGTGGATGCGATTTCACTTAGGAATGAAAAATCATGCACCTCGGCTTCCAGTATGTTCACCGAATCGGATAACAAAACAAATTCTTCTCCGGTTGAGGAATTAATGTGACTGGCGATCTCGGTCGCCCATTTATCAAATGATACGGCATTTATCAATTGATCTGTCTCAATACGAATCGCCGGGTGGGTACAAGGTGCTGTTATAACATTTGCATGCCGGGATAAGATATCGGCTATTGTTTTCCCCGCGAGAAAGCCTGATGAAAAAGATACCGTTTCTTCTAACCCGGTAATTTCAGAAAGCCTTTTTTCGAATTTCTCATACAGGTCCAGCCGCGTATTTGATATCCTTGAAGAAGGAAATAATATTCCATATTTATCGATCCCTTCCTTTACCAATCGCCTGAATTCTTTTACATGGGACATGCCCAGGTAGGAATAGCCGGAGAAGAATAAAAATTCTCTTCCTTTAATTTCACAGGCTCTGCCAGGAGTGTTCGTTAATTGAAACATTTAATGCTGCTTGATTTAATGTTGTTTGTCATCCTGAGCTTGTCGAAGGGTTTTTTGGCATTGAAAGATTTTGCCAATCCTTCTTTTTGATCATCTTCCCAACAAAAATGATCTGGCCAACATGATAGGAATAGTGTGCCAGCTGCCGGTTGATGGCATCCACAACAGAAAGTGTTTCAGACCTGATATGGACCGTTTTTTCAAGATCGTTTCCTGATAAGGATCGCAGCGCATCAAAAACACATTTCCATCCTTCTTCCCATAACGCTGTCAACTGGTTTTTGTTCATGCGTTGTTCTTCAAATTCAGCATCCCGTTTTCTCCATTCCTTTTCTCCATCACTGGATAAAAAGTCTGTCCAGCGACTCATCATATTTCCATGCAAATGTTGAATGACAACAGCAATACTATTGCTTTCCTCCGCGGCAATAAAATGGAAATCTTCTTCATTCAATTGGGCGAAAGTTTTATCGGCCAAGTTCTTATAGTCTGCAAGCCGATTAACAATGGATTCTAAAAAAATATCAGCTACCGCCATATGATTGTATTAAACGTATAAACAGAATTATTTAAAAAGCAGGGGCCGGTTATTAATATCCTGCGGCGTGATCATCGCCTCTTTTATCAGCAACCGCTTCCACATTGTTTGATGTTTTTTTAATTATCTCCGTTCTTCCTATCGCGCTTCTTTCTTTTAAAGCATATCCCATTTTTGTCAGTTGCTTTTTTACATCCTCAGGAAATCCTTTCTCTACGTCGATCTGGTCGGGCAGCCACTGGTGATGGAACTTGGGTTTATTCACTGCATCCTCCGTATCCATTGAAAACTCAATTATATCTACCAATGTTTGAAAAACACTTGTAGTGATCGTGGTACCCCCGGGAGTTCCCACCACCAGATAAGGCTGATCATTTTTTAAAACGATCGTTGGCGTCATACTGCTAAGCATTCTTTTGCCGGGAGCGATCGCATTTTTTTCATTGCCCACCGCGCCATATAAATTGGGTACGCCTGGCTTCACGCTGAAATCATCCATTTCGTCATTCAATAAAAATCCGGCACCGCTAACAACCGTCTTGCTGCCATAGGAATTATTTAATGTAGTGGTCACCGAAACTGCATTTCCTTCTTTGTCCAGTATGCTTAGATGGGTTGTTTCTTCGCTTTCTTTTATGCTGCCGGCTTTTGTATCTGTACTGTTGCCTGCTTTATCACTCACATAATCTCTCATCCTTTCTTTTAAATAGGCATCGCTAACCAGTCTTTTTACAGGAACCTTTACAAAATCAGGATCGCCCAAAAAATTAGCCCTGTCAGCATAGGCCCTGCGCTCTATTTCGGTCATCAGATGAACAGATGCAGCGGTTTCAAAATGCATGGCTGCCACATTATATCTTTCGATCATTTTCATCATCTGCTCAAGTATAATTCCTCCACTGCTGGGAAGGGGCATTGTAATTATCGTGTAACCTTTATATCTGAAGACGATCGGCGTCCTGCTTTTGGACCGGTACTTTTTCAGATCATTTTCAGTAATGATACCATTTCCCTTTTTCATTTCCCGCACGATCAGCCGGGCCGTTTCTCCTTCATAAAATCCTTTCGCCCCCTTATCCCTGATCCTTCTCAATGTTGCGGCGAGTTCTTTCTGAACCAGTGTATCACCTGCTTTCCATAAATGGGTTTTTACAAATACCGGGGTGGAAGTATTGAGTTTGATAAAATCAGTTTTTGTTGAATTAAAACTTTGTGCCTGTGCTTCGGAAATGGCAAAGCCGTTTTCTGCCAGGTCTATGGCCGGTTGAATGAGTTTCTTAAAAGGCAGTTTTGCATATTTCATACAGGCGAAAATGCCTGCAACAGTTCCCGGCACGCCTGCTGAGAGATGACCGTCCTGGGATAATTTCATCTGCGGATCACCGTTTGCATCCAGATACATATCCCTGGAAGCTTTGCCCGGTGCCATTTCGCGGTAGTCAATCGAAATATTTTTTCCGCTCCTAAGATGCGCAACCATGAAACCGCCGCCGCCGATATTTCCTGCATTAGGATACACTACTGCCAATACGAGTTGGGTGGTAATCGCTGCGTCTACTGCATTTCCTCCATCTTTTAATATCTGCAATCCGGCTTCGCTGGCAAGGGTATGTGCCGACACCACTGCTCCATTTTTGCAACTTACTTTTTTTATTGGCTGATAATGATAAGGGCTGATATTTCCGCTTTGCGTGTATGCGGTCACACCGGGGAAAAAAATCAAGGCGAAACTGATCAGGAAGCTGCGTGTGTGCATCGGGTATTTTTTATCGAATGTAAAGTTATTCGGTAACTTTAATAGTTGATCTGCGGGTCATTATATTGTAAACCTCTCAAATGTAAAATTTTATGAAAAAAAAGTTTCAATTGAAAATACCGATTTTATCTTTTATCCTGTTTCTGTGCATCCCGGGCACACAGGCGCAGACAGGTACTATAAAAGGAATGGTACGCGACGAGCGCGGCCCCCTGGCCGGAGCTTCTGTTACGGTTAACAATAAAGGCACAACAACAAATGAAAATGGTGAATACCAAATAAAGGTTGCACCGGGTAAATACAATGTTTCGTTCACTTATGCCGGGTACCAGCTATTCACCAAGCAGGTTACCGTTGCCGCGAATGAGACTGTTACCGCTGATGCTGTGATGACTGCATCAGCCACCGGAGAGGAAATTGTTCTTGTTGGGAGCCGGTCAACAGGCAGAAGTAAATTAGCTACACCCGTTCCGGTTGATGTGATACCTGTGTCACAGGTTATCAACCAACTCGGGCAGGTCGATCTGAACCAGATACTAAATTTTATCGCTCCTGCTTTTCAATCATCGAGGCAAACAGTTGCTGATGGAACGGATCACCTGGATCCTGCACAATTAAGAGGCTTGGGAACAGACCAGGTATTGGTTCTGATAAACGGTAAACGAAGGCACCAGGCCGCTCTTGTAAATGTTAATGGTACTATTAACCGGGGACAGGTAAGCACAGATCTAAGTACCATACCGGCAACCGCAATTGAAAGGATAGAGATCTTACGTGACGGCGCTGCTGCACAATATGGTTCAGATGCTATTGCCGGTGTTATAAATATTGTATTGAAAAAAACCACTAATCATTTAGAGGCGGGTGTCAGCTATGGTGCATTTGTTACAAAGTATCCCAAAAATTATGCACTGTATAAACTTGCCAACAAGACCGATGACCCGAATGTGAAGGTTACCGATGGCAACACTGTCCAGGCATCTGTTGGATACGGATTCGATCTTGGCAAAGGATATTTAAATTTAACCGGGGAGTATGTTGACCGGGAAAAAACGAACAGAACAGGAACATATACCGGTGCGATCTATCCAAACGTTAATGGTGTGAACAGGGACGATTCAATTTTAGCAGCAAGAGGTCTTACCAGGAATGCAGTTGATATGCGCGTGGGAAACTCCGATATGAAAGCTACCTCGCTGTTTTACAATTTTGCATATCCAGTAAGCGCCAATGGGGAGATCTATGTTTTCGGCGGTTACAGTAAAAAGGAAGGAAATGCAACAGGCGTTTTCCGTTATCCAAGTGGCTATGCAAATATAGGGAACGCTCAAAAGTTTGCAGCACAGGCCACGGCATTATATCCTAACGGGTTTCTTCCACAGATACTCACCGACATTATTGATTTTTCAACTGCTGTAGGATTCCGTACAAAAATTAATCAGTGGAATTTTGATATCAGTAATACATATGGGTCAAACAAATTTGACTTCGGAGTTGCCAACTCTGTAAACTATACGCAGTTTGCTGTTTCACCCAATCCGCAAACAACTTTTGATCCGGGTGGATTAAAATTTTCGCAGAATACTGTCAACGCGGATATTTCCAGGAAATACAGCGTGATGGCTGGATTAAATGTAGCTGCCGGTGCAGAATACAGGTCAGAAAAATTCGGCATCAGGGCAGGCGAAGAAGCTTCTTATAAAAATTATGATGTAACGCCTTCAAGTGTGGGGCCCGGAGCACAGGTATTTCCGGGCTTTACAGCAGCAGGAGATCATACACGCAATTCACAGGCAGTATACGTTGACCTGGAGCAGGATTTTACGAATCAATTTTTACTTACCGGTGCATTGCGTTACGAACATTACAGCGATTTTGGTTCAACACTGAATTATAAATTCAGCTCCCGCTATAAATTCAGTGATAACTTTAGTGTAAGGGGTTCTGTTAGTTCAGGCTTCCGTGCCCCTTCATTACAGCAACGTTATTACACTAAAACAAATACTTTGTTCGTGGGTACACCACTGGCGCCCATCCAGGCAGCTACACTTACCAATGATAGCCAGGCAGCATCTTTATTGGGCATCCCGCAGCTTAAAGAGGAAACAAGCCAGAATTACTCTGTTGGCTTCACTGCAAGACCATTTACAGGATTTGAAATTACCATAGATGCATACCAGGTCGATATTAAAAACAGGATCATATTAACGAACAATTTTAATGGCAACACAAACGCGCAAATAAAGCAGATACTGGATAACGCGGGCGCAAGCCAGGCAAACTTTTTCACCAACGCGGTAGACACCCGCGGTAGTGGCCTGGAAGCTGTTTTTTCTTACAACAAAAATTTTATGCATAAGCAATCGTTGCGTACAACGCTAGCAATGAGCTTTATTGATAATGAGATAAAAAAAGATGCCAACGGAAATCCAATTATTCATGCCTCCGCGCTATTGACTTCCGGCGGCCAGTTAGCCAACTATTTTAACAGGGAGGATCAAAGCCGCTTTGAAGTTGCCAACCCTAAAAACAAGATCAGCCTTACGTTTAATTACAAATACAGCAGGTTCGGTGCGATGTTGCGTTTCGTAAGGTTCGGACAGGTACAATATCTTGATGGCGGAAACTTTTTTGCCCCCAACATGGTTACCAATGCGTTCACCGGCCAGGTTGAAAGTACTGATCAGACTTTCAAACCAAAGTTGGTTACCGACCTTTCATTGTCTTACGATATTACAAAATCAGTCACCGCGACCATTGGCGCCAATAATTTGTTTGACGTATACCAGGATATACAGGCTCATAGCTCTAACCAAAGCTCAGGCCGCTTTGTGTATTCCCGCCGCGTTGAGCAAATGGGTTACAATGGTGCGTACTATTTTGCCCGCTTAAAATTGAACCTGGATACAAAAAAATAATGCTGTGTTTTCTAACCGGCTTAACGGGTGACTTCGGTCACCCGTTTTTATTTAAATGGCAATCGGGCCTTGTAACTATATACTACATTCGTGAATCAATTTTTGGTATATGCGCATACTTTTCATCATAGTTCTCTCCTTTGTTATTTCGAAATCCGGGATTTGCCAGTCGCAAAAAACATTTACTTCCTCGGAGATCTTACTGCAGTTAAAAAAGCTGAATGTACTCGGATCTGTTCTTTATGTAGGTGCGCATCCCGACGATGAGAATAATTCCCTGCTTCCATATTTTGCTTATGAAAAGCTTTACAGAACGGCTTACCTGAGTCTTACCCGCGGTGAAGGCGGACAAAACTTAATAGGAGATGAACAGGGTATAGAGCTCGGATTGATACGAACACAGGAAATGCTTGCCGCCAGGAGGGTAGAGGGTGCTGAACAGTTTTTTACCCGGGCTTACGAGTTTGGATTCAGTAAAAGTATGGAAGAGGCGCTGCGGCTGTGGGACAGGGAAAAAATATTGAGTGATGTTGTTTGGGTAATAAGAAAATACCAGCCTGATGTAATTATAAAAAGGTTTCCACCAGACTCAAGGGCAGGGCATGGCCATCATGCCGCTTCGGCACAATTAGCGGATGAGGCATTTATCGCGGCAGCGGATCCTAACAGGTTCCCGGAGCAATTCAGGTATGGCGTACAACCCTGGCAGGCAAAACGGATAATGTGGAACACCTTCAATTTTGGAAGCGGGGGAAATACAACCAGCGAGGATCAACTAAAGATAGATATTGGCACATACAATCCGCTACTCGGTAAAAGTCCGGGCGAGATTGGGGGCGAGTCACGCTCCTTTCATAAAAGCCAGGGCGAGGGCAGGCCGCGAAACAGGGGACAGATATTCCAATATTTTACAACAACGGGGGGAGAGACTGCAAAGAATGATATTATGGATGGTGTTGTAACAAATTGGAACCGGTTAAATGCCGCCGCCATTCAATCCGCGATAACCGATATCATATCAAATTTTAAAGCAGATCAGCCTGACCTTTCTGTGCCGGGACTGGTAAAACTATACCGGTCCATAAAATTGTTACCTGCCGGCGTATGGAAAGAAAAAAAGTTGGCGGACGTGCAGCAACTAATAGAAGAATGCAGCGCGTTATATATTGAGGCCACATCTTCACAGCAAAGAGTGGTACAGGGAGATACACTCAGAGTTAATTTTGTCTTGAACAAAAGAAAAAATGTAGACGCGGTTGTAAAAAATATTAAAACTGAAAATTTTGATACTTCTTTTTCTACACCACTTGCTACTAACCAAAATCTAACTATCGTAAGAGCCATCCCTGTTGCCGGCGATAAAAAAATATCGCAACCCTATTGGCTGGAAAATCCTTTGATAGGAAACACTTTTGATGTGAAGGACCAGTTACTGATCGGCAAGCCTGAAAATGATCCATCTTTTGAAGCTGACTTTTTAGTCAATATTGACGGCGAAGATATTTTGATCAAACGTCCTGTTCAATATCGCGTCATCGATCCGGTAAAGGGGGATCTTTATCAACCCATCCCTGTATTGCCAAAGGTCGAGATCAGTTATGCGAAGGAAAATTTTCTTTCCGTAAATAATGCACCGGTTACGTCCATTATTACTTTAAAAGCAAACGATAAAGGATCCCTGGAGAACTATCTTATTGAACAAAAATTTTCAAATAACTGGGGCAAAGCCGACAGGGCTGTCCTGACCGGCGTGCCCACGGGAGAAAAAAATATGGTAAGCATTTTTACCCCGAAAACGAGTAAACTGAACACAACAGAACAAATAGAAGGTGTTGCAAAAAGAAATAATGAATTGTATGACAGCTATACCAAAACAATTTCTTACGATCACATCCCCACGATAACGTATTTCCCTAAAGCTAAAGCCAACCTTGTAAAACTTGATGTGAAAACGATAGGGAAAAAGATCGGCTTTATTGTGGGAGCAGGTGACCGGGTCCCACAGGCACTTGAAGCGATGGGTTATGAGATTACATACCTTAACGAAGCAGACATAACCGATGATAATCTGAAACAATTTGATGCCATTGTAACAGGTATCCGGGCGTATAATATTTACGAATACCTCACTAATAAAAATGATGTACTGAATCGCTACGTTGAAAATGGCGGCAATCTCATCGTACAGTATTTAAAGACGAACCAGGTTGGATTAAGAAGAGTTAAAGTAGGCCCGTACCCTTTTGGGATAGATGCCGGAGCAAGAGTTACAGAAGAAGATGCAAAGGTGAATTTCTTATTGCCTGATCATCCAGCGTTGAATTATCCCAATAAAATAACTGAAAAAGATTTTGAGGGATGGATACAGGAAAGAAGTACTTACCAACTTACCCAGGGCGGTGAAAAATATGTAATGCCCTTAGGGATGAATGATAGAAATGAGCAACAGAGTACAGGCAGCCTGGCTATTGCAAAATATGGGAGAGGAAATTTCGTGTATGCCTCGCTGGTATTCTTCAGGCAACTGCCTGCGGGGGTACCAGGCGCTTACAGGCTGATGGCGAATTTAATTGCTTTGGGACATCAACCTTGATCATTCGATTAATGATTGAAGAGAAGCACATAATTAACTGCTTAAACCCGGATCAAAGATGAAAGGGAAGATCAGAAATTTAGGGAAATTCAAAAGTACCGCTCCCTCTCTTTCGGAGAGGAAGGGAGGTGAGGCCACATATTGGCGTAACTGGTACCTGGTGGTGTTTGCATTCCTGGTGTTACAGGTGATTTTGTACTATTTCATAACGCAGCATTTTAAAAACTAGCTCATGAGTGGCATCGACTGGATAGTACTTGGTGTTGCGCTCTTCGGTATTATCCTGTATGGCATCTATAAAAGCCGAACCACTAAAAATCTTGATGGATATTTTTTAAGTAACCGCGGCCTGCCATGGTATATCGTTTTGCTCAGCATAATGGGAACCCAGGCCAGTGCAATTACTTTTTTGAGCGCTCCCGGCCAGGCTTTTACGGATGGGATGCGTTTTGTGCAATATTATTTTGGGCTCCCTCTTGCCATGATAATAATATGTATTGTATTCGTGCCCATCTTCAGGCGGTTAAAAGTGTATACAGCCTACGAATTTTTAGAAGAACGATTTGATCTTAAAACAAGAACACTTACTTCATTACTTTTCCAGCTATCACGCGGACTTTCAACCGGGATCAGCATTTACGCACCCTCACTTATTTTAAGTTCATTGCTTGGATGGAATATTTACTGGACGAATATAATCATGGGAGGATTGCTGATCATTTATACCGTGACGGGTGGTGCCAGGGCCGTGGCACATACACAGAAACTTCAGTTGCTGATCATCATCGCGGGAATGGCGATTGCGGGATATATGGTAGTGCACCTGCTGCCGGCAAATATTGGATTTGCAGATGCTTTGCGAATTGGCGGAAAGAGCGGAAAAATGAATGTGATCACAAACGGCATGACGGCAAATGGTTTTGACTGGAAAGACAGGTACAATATATGGAGTGGTCTCATCGGTGGCCTGTTCCTTGCACTGTCCTATTTCGGGACCGACCAAAGCCAGGTGGGACGCTATCTTACGGCGAAAGATAACAAGGAAAGTAAATTAGGACTACTGATAAACGGCCTGGTAAAAGTGCCCATGCAGTTTTTAATTTTGATGATCGGTGTTTTGGTTTTTTCATTTTACCAATATAATAAAGCACCGATATATTTTAATGATGTGCAGGCAGCGGCTGCAAAAAGCACGGTGAAAAAAGATTCACTTGAAAACCTGGAAAAACAATATACGCTTGTTGCCGCCGATAATGATTCGGGAAAAACCACCATCAGGAACCAGTACAAGGCTGTTTTAAAAAGGGCCTTACCTGACGAAGACGTAAACGATACAAACTACATCTTTCTTCGTTTTGTAATTGATCATTTGCCGCAAGGCCTGATCGGTTTATTGATCGCTGTTATTTTCCTTGCCGCATGGGGAAGTATTGCGGCCGCACTCAACGCCCTGGCATCCTGCACCGTTGTTGACATACATAAAAAATTTATCAATAAGAACCTCACGCCAAAAATGGATTACAGGATATCTAAATTATATACGCTGGCCTGGGGAGTTTTCAGCATCATCGTGGCCGAGTCAGCCAGCAATCTGGGCAACAGCCTTATTGAAACGGTAAATATCCTGGGTTCATTATTTTATGGCGTGATACTCGGAATCTTTTTAGCAGCATTCTGGATCAGGCAAATAAAAGGACATGCTGTGTTTTATTCAGCGCTGATATCTGAAGTATTGGTGATACTAATTTACAAGGCGGATATGATCTCTTTTTTATGGCTGAACGTGATCGGCGCTTTGTTGGTGGTCATTATCGCTGCCATGTTCCAGCCGTTTTTCAGAGCCGGGAGACAAGATAAAAGCGCCATCCCCGTACTGGAGGGATGACGCTTGATCAACTTTTGGTTATTTTATCGAGGCTATCAATTTCTCATTCAGCCGCACATAATCGTCATTCTTTGCCTCTTTGGCCATCTTTATAGATTCATTCGCGGTGGCGATGGCGCCTGCCTTATCTCCCAGGTCTTTTTGAATTTTTGCTTTATAGTGTACCATATAAAAAGGATTGGACTTTGCATTCTGTGCGATCGCTTTATCGATCATCTCTAACGCCAGCTTATTATTGTGGTCGTATTCGGCATAAAATTGCGCAGCCGCCCAGTAAGGTTGCTTATCAGTTTTTAACCCGGCTTCTATCTGCGCTCTTACTTTTTCTTTCACATCAGTTTTTATAGGCACAAACAGCGCATAGTTGTCCCACATGATCCGGAGCTGGCAGCTTTCAGGCTTCACGTCAGAGAACTCCATGGTAAACGTTTCTAACCTTGGCATATCGTAGACGGTTCGCGCTTTCGTGCGGAAAACATCCTCGCTTTCTTTGTACCCATCCACACCCGAATTGTGTATGCCCCGGTTTAAAATAAATGTCCAGTCGCCTTCTTTTTGAGGAATGGTATAAATAACATAGGTGCCGGAATCAACTTTATTTCCGTTTATATCCACCGGGTCATTGAACCGGATGCGGGTTGCGGCATTGGCACCGGTACGCCACACAACATTAAAAGGATCCGCATCGCCGATCATTTTTCTTCCTCTTAAACTCGGTCTTGAATAGGTTAGCTCAATGGACGACATTCCAAAATCCTGCTTAATGGTTTGGCCGGGAGATGGGGCCGGCAGCTTTACCTGTGCTAAGGCGATGCTGGAAATACAAAGGCATACAAGAATGAGAACATTTTTTTTCATACAACAGTTTTATCAGGTTTTATTCGAAATAAATTTTTATAGTTTGATACAGCAACCTGTTTTGAAGATATTGGCTTTGCGAGTTCAGGTTTTCCGTATAGCCCTGCAGTCCGAACAATCCCGCCGCATTTCCTTTATTTATCGCGATCTCAAGGTAGCCGGCGGAATTAAATAATGCGAGTTTCTCACTCTCGGGTACATCCGCATAGGTATCGCTGATCTTATCGATGATCTCGTCTCTTTTAAAAACGATCTTGAAGCTTCTCCCGCGACGCTGTTCTTCAAATTCATCCTTTGTGATATTGATAATTACATTTTCGAAATTATCAATAAAGATGATCTGCCCTTCGATCCAGTTGTTGCCGAGCAATGCACGCAACGGATTTTTGACTTCGATCGAAATATTGGGATCGCCAACAGTTTCAAAAGCTTCTCCCGCCAGGAGCTGGTCGAATGCCTTTGCAAATACTGCCGCACAATACAGGGTGTTTTTTTGTGCGGATTTATTTAATGAAAGTGCGACTATATTTTGAGGAACCTCTTCCAGTATCATGGTAATAAGTCCGTTGTCTGCACAACCGATGTATTGGTTATTGTAATGTATCAATAAAAGGTGTTCAGGTTTTTGGTCGAACAGGTTTACGAGTACGAGGTGAAATGTTTTTTCAGGGAAATTCTTTATGGCATTCCTGCAAACGTAGGCGGCCTGCGGATAATTGAAAGGAGAGAGGTCGTGAGAGATATCTACAATGTTAAAACTAGGGTTGGTACTAAGCAATTGTCCTTTAATAGCGCCTACCAGGAAATCCTGTGAACCAATATCGGATGTAAGTGTTATTAAAGGCATTTCAAAGTTTCAGGTGTATAATACTGCGATCAGATCCGGAAATTACTTGTCAAATTTCAACCTGGAATTTAAAATTATTTTACCAGCTGCCCGTTCTTAAAAAAATGGTTTCTCACCAGCTTATCGGCCAGCCTCGGAAAAAACCGGTTAAGAAAAACTGTTTGCTTGCCCGTAAATGTTAATACCAAAGTACGTTTTCTTTTTTCAATGGCTTTCATTATGTGCGCTGCACACTCTTCCGCGCTCATCATCTTTGATTCATCCATGGTTGTTTCGCCCTGCGGTTTTGCTTCCTCATTCAGGGCCATATTACGGATATTGCTCGTGGTAAATCCCGGGCATACCCACATTACATTCACGCCGGTTTCAAGCAACTCGGTGCGCAAAGCCTCCAGCCAACCGTTTACTGCGTGTTTGCTTGCACTATAACCGCTTCTGCCCGGAAGGCCCCGGTATCCCGCAATGGATGAAACACCCACAATGGTACCCTTGTTCTTTATTATCTCATCGAGCGCAAACTTAGTGCAGTAAACAGTGCCCCAGAAGTTTATGTCCATCACCTTTTTTAGCGTAGCGAGGTCGGTATCTTTTACCAGCGCTTTCATCGAAATGCCGGCATTGTTTATCAATATGTCTATTGTTCCAAAAGTACTGATTGTGCTGCCGATAAATTTTTGGCAATCCTCCTCTTTGCTGACATCTGCCACTACGGTGTGCAGCGCTTTCCCGGGGTTTTGCAACTGCAGGTTATAGAGTTTGTCGGGATTTCTGCCGCAGGTGGCCACTTTTGCTCCCGCCCCGATAAAAGCGTTCACCAACGCTTTGCCTATACCATCTGTACCGCCTGTTACGGCAATAATTTTATCTGAAAATGTATGAGACATATGTAAATATCGCGCAAAAATAAAAAACGGATGTTTAATTAATTTTAATTGAAAGCGTAAAAACGGGAATTATAAAAAAAAGATTCCGATAATCTTCTTTTTAAAATTTGATGCAAAACGATTTTACCTTATTTTTGCACTCCTTAAAAAAAGGACCGATTCGGTAGCTCAGTTGGTAGAGCAATACACTTTTAATGTATGGGTCCTGGGTTCGAGTCCCAGCCGGATCACAAACACCTCAAGAAACGGGGTGTTTTTTTATGCCTTTTACCTACATCTTATTTTCGGAAAAGCTTAATAAATATTATACAGGAGCCTGTACTGATTTAGACAGGAGAATGTACGAGCATAATATTGGTCATTCGAAGTTTACAAAAAATGGTATTCCATGGCAAAAAGTCTATGTTGAAGAATTTGCAACATTGCAGGAGGCTAAAAAAAGGGAAAGTGTAATTAAAAAAATGAAGTCGCGCAAATACATCGAGAATTTAATTGAAGTTGGTAGAGCATCCCGATCTTAATCGGGAGGGTCCTGGGTTCGAGTCCCAGCCGGATCACAAACACCTCAAGAAAACGGGGTGTTTTTTTATGCCTTTTACCTACATCTTATTTTCGGAAAAGCTTAATAAATATTATACAGGAGCCTGTACTGATTTAGACAGGAGAATGTACGAGCATAATATTGGTCATTCGAAGTTTACAAAAAATGGTATTCCATGGCAAAAAGTCTATGTTGAAGAATTTGCAACATTGCAGGAGGCTAAAAAAAGGGAAAGTGTAATTAAAAAAATGAAGTCGCGCAAATACATAGAGAATTTAATTGAAGTTGGAAGAGCATCCCGATCTTAATCGGGAGGGTCCTGGGTTCGGGTCCCGGCCGGATCACAAACACCTCAAGAAAACGGGGTGTTTTTTTATGCCTTTTACCTGCATCTTATTTTCGGAAAAGCTGGATAAATATCTTACAAGTCTATACAGGATAAACTTCATCACCGACAGGCTCCAACCATTCAGGTTTACCTGCAGTGATCGCAATGTGAGCAAACCAACTATCTTTTGTTGCAACATGCCAATGCTTTACTCCGTCATGTGTGACAATAACATCACCTGCTTTTAAAAGTTGTGCAGCTTTGCCTTCTTCCTGATACCAACCTTCGCCGCCGGTAACCAATAATATTTGAAATCCATCCCGATGAATATGCCAATTGTTTCTGCATCCTGGTTCAAAGGTTACGTTTCCAACACCAACATTTACTTTGGGATCAGCAACTAATCCTTTAAGATAACTCTGTCCGATAAAATATTGGGCATAGGCATCGTTCTTTTCCCCTATTGGAAAAATAATACCGTTTTTTACTTCTTCGTGTTTTGCCATTTTATACCTCCTTATTATTTTATTTAATTATGAATTATTTATTGAATTTATTTCTTTCCATACACAGGAAACCTACTGTGCTCTCCATAAACTATCTTCTCGTTTCCGGCACCGGGCTATAGGCATTTTTCGCTCCACCCAGGTCGATCACGATCCTGTCCAGGATCAGGCCGGGGTCAATTGCAAATATTTTAAGTGTATGCTTTCCTATTTTTAAAAAATTGCCACTGACTTTTCTAACTGCCTCATTGTGTAAAACATTTTGCTTCCATTCTTCCGTACGGGCGATGCTATTGGATTTTGATTCTACGATTTGGGCTGGTCCGTCATCAACGCTAATGGCATATCGCATGCCATGATCTTTGTTTAGCGGCAGCGTCGGTAAGGTACAGATCACCACCTGCGGTACAGTCTCTGTGTAGGTATAAAAATCATAGCTAAGAAATGATGCTAATCTTTTGATCGACGTGGTATCTGCAGATGTAGTGATTGTTGAAGAGAGACCGGTCATCATAGATGCACCTGTATGTCCCAAACCATCAACCATTTTCCATTTGTATCCAGGGCCGTTTCGCAAAACGGAATAATGCTGTGCATAAATGGAAACATAACCATTGCTCTCAACAAAACCCCTGTAATTCTTTAATTCCGGTAAACGGATCGCATGAACTTTCACTTTGTATAGCCGCCCCGCGCCATTAAAAATGATCTCTCCATTATTTTTTTCAGTTTGCGGAACTTTGTCCCAGTTAACTGTTACCCATATTCTTTCCTGGCCTTTATTTTTCCCCGGTAAAAGAGTTCCACGTAATACAGATAGTTTGATCCAATCATAAGAAGGAATCGCACTCCATTTGATGGTGGTTGAATCGCTCAAAAACACATCGACAAAAAAACTCTGTTTTAAGCCTTCGGTAAAAGCCGGAAGAATAAAATCATTTAAAACTATAGTGTCATATCCTTCCGGAGAGACTGACCAGCTTTTGGTTCTTTTAATAGTTATCTCGGGCAGTTCGGGGGTTCTGTAAGCCGGGAGGTTTCTTGGATTCATTGTCATCATATAATTCCACTTACCTCCGGCGAGATTTGTATTGTAGTATTCCGTCTCCTCTATAATGCTGTCATAAGCATTTTTTGAAAGCCTTACATAATCATAAGCACTCATGCGATTCTGTTTCGAATAGAAATAAGCCTTATCCCTGTATAGAAATTTTTTATTCATCCAGGCCGCAGTAATGACCGGGTAGCTAACCAACTCATAAAAGGCGCCTGATTTTGTTGGGTCGATCTGTGACCGTATTTTTTTAACCTCCGAAACAAGCACATCATATTTATCAATTCGCTTTTGCGCTTCATCACCAAAGTAAAAATGATCGTATGCGGTGTAGTTAACATTCGTTTCGGGCTCCACCTGACTCCAGCCCATCGATTCCGGTCTGCGCTCAAATGCAAGCTGGAAATATTCCCATACAACCGACTGGATCTTTGATGCCCGTTCTTTACCAAAATTTAAACCTGCCCATTGCAGTAAATGTTGTTTTGAATAATTGCTTTCTTTGAATGGATTGATATAGTAAGCCATGTCAAGGAACTCCTGGGTGTTATACTCTATAGGCTTGATATCACCGACATTCAGAACCCATAAGCGGTCAGCGCCGGCCTCATAGGCTTTTACCATTTCTTCACGCATGAGTGCCGGGTTAGTAGACGGCAGCCATAGATAATCATGAGGCCTTCCCCAATAAGATGCATGGTAATAAATACCCGCACCGCCGGAGCGTTTTTTTTCTTCGTCATTGCCAAGTCGCTGTATGTAACCATAATTATCGTCAGGCCAAACCAATGTTACATCATCAGGCACTTTTAAACCATGATCATAAAATTCGAGCACCTCTTTATAAGGTGTGAAGACCTGCGGGATGGAGGCAATGTCCTTGTGATAGTATTTCTTTAACATGTCACGCTGGTCGTCGAAAATTTGCTCCAACAAAGGCACGGCTTCTTTAGCAGTTTTAACGCCTTCCATCTGCCCGTCGTGAACGCCCCGCATACCCAGCGAATAAATTACATCGTTGCCTCTACTTTCTTTAACCCTTTCTTCCCAATATCGATCAACCTTTTCTTTGTTGGTGATATAATTGAAATGACCCATTGTTTTTTCATCCCATTCTCCCACATTGTTTCGCAACATAGGTTCAGCATGCGAGGAGCCGATAACGATGTCATATTTTGCTGCCGTTTCTTTATTCCCGTGCACTGAAAAAAATGCATCGGTTCCGGGGTGCATCGCCGGCCAGATAAGATTGGCCTTTAATCGGAGCAGCAATTCAAAAACCTTTGCATAGGTTTTTGGACCGATGTTGTTCACCCCGGGTTCAAACGTTTTTGCTGCCCATGGACGCAATCCCCAATCCTCATCATTGATAAAAATACCGCGGAATTTTACGGAGGGTGTTGAAGAAATATATTCCGGTTGATGAATGATCAGCTGCGGTTGTTTTTTCACCGGCACATCTGCCCACCAATACCAGGGCGATACGCCGATCTTTTCTGACAAGGTAAACACACCATAGGCTGTGCCTCTTGCATCGCTACCCGCAATCACAAATGCTTTTGAGATATCACTATTGGGGTTATTGATGATCTTTAATCCAAAACATTCCCATTTGCCTTCCAGGCTTTTTAAGAGTGCTTTCTTTCCTAAAAAATTTTGCACGAGGTTTGATCCGATGTTACCGATAACAATAACATTGCCTCGAACTGCAGATACGTCTGTAACAATTCCAGGTTGAATACCGGTTACATGTAAAATGTCTTCCGAAAGCAGATGGGCAGCAATTGAATCAAGTGCAGGACCTTCCCTGCTGTACACGATCATTAAAGCGTTTCTTTTTGAAGCGAGCGGAAAATCCTGCGCGTTTAAAACCAGGTGTGGTATTATGAACAAAAACAGGAAAAGCGTATGGCGTAAAAATTTATCCATCATTAAAAGATATCCTGGTGGTTTGCCGGCACCTCACAAAGCTATCAAGGCCAAATAAAAGCCCGTCCTGCCCCATGCCGACCTCTTCCAAAGAACGGATATAAATTGGGTATTTGATCGAATGGGTAATTACACGGGCACATAACCGACCTGGGAATTAGCGGTATTCAATTTGTAAATAAATTGTTTAATGAACTGGTTCTCATTGTTCACAAATCAATTTTTAACCTTAAATTTACCCTGACGATTGCTAAATAACTGAACATGCCTAGAATCCTTGTTGTTGACGATGACAAAGACCTGCTGGATGTGACCCATGCCTTGCTCACAAAAAAGGGCTACGAAGTGGTGGTTGATAGTAACTGGGAAGATGCCCTGGCAAAAATGGATACGTTCCAGCCGCAATTAATTTTACTGGATGTCTTTTTAAATGGAGTGGACGGCCTGGATATCTGCAGGCAATTAAAATCGATGCCCCACACCCGGCATATTCCCGTACTGATCTTCTCTGCCTACCCCAGCGTTGCTGAAAGTGTTTATGAATATGGAGCCGATGATTTTATTTCAAAACCTTTTGAAGTAAATGAGCTGGTTACCAAAGTGCATTCAGTACTGTCTCAAACTGCAGGGTTAACCTAACCTTTATACCAGGTATTTTTCTTTGACCACTTTTATGTGATGCGTTATGTGGCCGGCTGTAATAAACCCGAGGCTGAGTACCGAAATGCTTTTATTGCTCGCTGTTCCTTTTTGCTGCAACATCTCTTCTGTAAAACTGTTGAATAGATCTTCCGTTGACCTACGCACGTTAATAAATTCATTGCTCAAACTTTTCCAGGTCCGTGCATTGGCATTTGAATTATCCGCGTAAACATTCTCGTCAAAAGGTGGGAGGGAAGCGGCTTCGTTCCTGGCAAAACAAAGCGCCCTGTAATTAAATATCCTTTCCGTATCTATAATATGCTGCAACAGTTCCTTAAGTGTCCATTTGCCGGGAGCATAGGCGTAGCCTCCCTTCTCCTCATCAATAGAATGCAAAAAGCTTTCAATTTTCGGGAACTGGTTCCTGAATGCGGTACCAAGATCATCCTCTTCTACCTGGTTAATGTATTGTCCGAAATATTCGGGATAATCAGATGTTGCTGGTTTGGACATGATGGCTTAATTGTGATTGGTGATTGATTTTAAAAGGATCGCAAAATACAATTTATTCAATATTCACCATCTCCTCAGCCTTTTTTACCAGGAATGATCTTAGGTTTGATCACCGGCAGATTATTTCTCTCGCCCTTTAATGTAGAGGCCAGTCTTAATGCTTCGTAAGCATTTACCATTCCGCCCGTTTTACTGATCGCAGAAAGGTCAACCATCTCCTCAGAGCCGGGTCGTTTTACTTTTTCTTTCAAGGAAACCACCGACCTTTCAATTATATATTTAAGTTGCTTGGCGCTCAGCTCAGGATAGTACTCAAGTATCAGGGCTGCGATACCCGCGACAACAGGCGCTGCCATGCTGGTGCCATCGTAGCTGGTATATTCATTGCCCGGCGTTGTGGAGTAAATGCCCACACCGGGTGCGAATACGTCCACGGATTTTTTACCGTAGTTGGAGAAAGAAGCGATGTCGCCTTTTATCTTCGTATATTTTTCAGGTACCTTGACATCACTGCTTGCCCCCACTTCTATGAAATTGCTTGCTGTGCCTCCGTTCTCAAATACCGGGTTGGGATAATGATCAGCGCTGTCGATATTTCTTGCATCATTACCTGCCGCATGTACCAGGAGAACGCCTTTTTCTTCTGCGTACCGGATGGCATCATCAACCCATTTTTTCTGCGGGGAAAAATATTTGCCAAAGCTCATACTGATTATTTGCGCGCCATTATCTACTGCATAACGAATTGCCAGCGCAACATCTTTATCATGCTCATCCGCGTCCGCCAGCATTCGCACCATCATGATCTTTACATTGTCTGCGATGCCATCCATGCCTTTGCCGTTGTTGCGGCTGGCAGCAATAATTCCGGAAGTGTGTGAGCCGTGCAGGGGTGCGGCTGTCATTACATCCCCGTTGCCGTAAAACCTGTCATTAATATCGAATTCATTATCCTTTACAATTTCACCCCGATAATCTTCAGGCGCTTTCGTTTTAGCTTCCACCTTGCCTTCTTCACCTTCGATATACTGTTTGAAGCCATTCATGTACTCTGTATTGGTTTGGTCCAAAGCATTGTTGGCTTGTAAAAACCCGACGAAGATGGTCTTGGCTTTTTTCACGTCGGGGTTCGTAGATATAAATTCATCCGCTTCTTTGCCGGTAAATACTTTTTTCCCCATGGCCAGTTGCAATATGCTGTCGCTTTTAACCATGTTGGTATAAATTCTTTTATAAAGAAAAAGGTCAACTTCATTTACCTGCTCACCTTCAATTTTTTGTTTCACCTTACGGTACAGTTCCATCTCGGATCTTTCTTCCGGTGTCTTTGCCGTAGCGGGATCCGGAGCGACATCACCAAATTTGTTTTTAAGCCTGTGATAAGTTCTTACTCCTTCATCAGTATCTTTTTCAACATTTTTTCCGTCTTTCCCACCAATAAAATTCCATCCATATACATCATCAACGTAACCATTATGATCATCGTCAATTCCATTCCCTGGTATTTCTTTTGGGTTATGCCATAAGATGTTTTTAAGGTCTTCGTGCAGGGTATCGATCCCATTATCAAGAACGGCAACAATTACCTGCCTGCTTTTTTTCCCCTTTACGTATTGGTATGCTTTTTCAAGACTGATGCCGTTGTAATTATTTTGGGCTTTATCCAGCTGGTACCAGTTTTTTGGTGGCGCAGCAACGGATCTGCCTTGTGCAAACGGTGCAGTCGCAAGATAGAAAACGAACAATGAGGTGAGGATATAATTCAGCGGATTTGTCATATAATATTTTGATGCAAATATTTTGATAATTACCAGCAAATCTGTTACCACTCGTAAACATTACCAAAATTTTTAGAGGGAATTATACGTGAGGTGTCCTACACCCAAGGCAGGGTGTAGGACACCATGCTAAATTAAATAGTAAACTTGATCCCCTGCGCCAGGGGTAATTTATCAGTATAGTTGATAGTATTTGTTTGCCGCCGCATATAGTTTTTCCACGCATCACTGCCACTTTCCCTGCCGCCGCCGGTTTCTTTTTCCCCTCCAAATGCGCCACCGATCTCGGCCCCGGAAGTCCCAATATTAACATTTGCAATTCCGCAATCACTGCCTGCAACAGAAAGGAATTGTTCTGATTCCCGCAGGTTCAAAGTGAAGATCGAACTTGATAATCCCTGCGGAACGTTGTTCTGTAATACGATCGCCTCATCCAGCGTTTTATATTTTATTAAATAAAGAATGGGTGCAAATGTTTCATGTTGTACAATGGCAAAGTCATTTTTTACCTCGGCAATACATGGCTTCACGTAGCAACCGCTTTCATAACCCGGCCCTGATAGTGTACCGCCTTCAACTATAAAATTTCCTCCCTGCTCTTTGCACTTTTCTATCGCGCCTACATACATGGCCACCGCATCTTTATCTATCAACGGACCTACATGTATATTTTCTTTCAGAGGGTCACCAATGCTTAACTGGTTATAAGCAGAAACTAACTTCTCTTTAAAAACATCATAAACATCTTCATGAATTATTAAGCGCCGTGTAGTAGTACATCTTTGCCCGGCCGTGCCCGCTGCACCAAAGAGACTGCCGATCAATGCCATTTCAAGGTCGGCTTCCTTTGAAATGATGATGGCATTGTTGCCACCCAATTCCAAAAGACTTCTTCCGAGCCTGGCCGCCACAGCAGCTCCCACTGCTTTTCCCATTTTTGTGGATCCCGTTGCGGATACAAGAGCGATCCTCTCATTATTGCTTAACCATTCGCCTACTTCCCGGCCGCCAACAACTAAATTGTTAACTCCTTCCGGTACACCATTATTTTTTAAAACGGACGATACGATATTCATACATGCTACAGCACATAACGGTGTTTTTTCAGAAGGTTTCCATACGCACACATTCCCGCAAACCCATGCCAGCATACTGTTCCAGCTCCATACGGCTACGGGAAAGTTGAAGGCTGAAATAATTCCCACAATGCCAAGTGGGTGATATTGCTCATACATCCTGTGCCCGGGCCGCTCGCTGTGCATAGTGAGTCCATACAATTGTCTTGATAATCCCACTGCAAAATCGCATATGTCGATCATCTCCTGCACCTCGCCAAGCCCTTCCTGAAGGCTTTTCCCCATTTCATAACTCACCAACTGCCCTAAAGGAATTTTATTTTCACGTAACGCGTCACCGATCTGCCGTACAACATCCCCGCGTTTTGGCGCCGGCCAAAGGCGCCACTCCAGGAAAGCTTCCCGGGCTTTTCTTATCACGGTATCAAACCCGGCTTTATCGACCGATCCAACCGATCCGATCAATTTACCATCAACCGGAGAATAGGATTCGAGCCTTATACCATTGGAGGAAAACCATTCTGTGCCTGTTGAGACACCCTGGTTCTGCTCACCGATATGTAATTGAGAAAGAAAATCCATTTAAAAAATTTTTGTAAAGATAGAACGCCTGTCTCTAAACAGCCAAACACCTAAGCCTTCCCTTGTTCTTTAGTACTGCTCATTCTCATTTGGGAAATCATGGCCCTTGACATCTTTTATGTAGGACTTAACTGCATTGGTGACCTGCTCGGCCATATTAAGGTACTGTCGAAGGAACCTTGGTTTAAATTCCGTATTTATTCCCAGCATATCATGCATCACCAATACCTGGCCGTCGCAAAATTTTCCTGCGCCGATGCCAATGGTAGGAATATTGACACTTTCAGTGACCACTTTGGCAAGAGAAGCCGGAATTTTTTCCAGCACAATGGCGAAGCATCCGGCTTCCTGCAACAACAATGCGTCTTTTTTTAATTTCTCTGCTTCCGATTCCTCCCTTGCTCTAACCGTGTAGGTACCAAATTTATAAATGGATTGCGGCGTCAGCCCCAGGTGCCCCATTACAGGCACTCCTGCGCTTATGATACGTTTCACGGATTCTAAAATTTCTTCGCCACCCTCCAGCTTAATAGCATGTGCCCCTGTTTCTTTCATGATCCTTATGGTAGAGCTTAATGCTTCTTTCGAATTTCCCTGGTAAGCTCCAAATGGCAGATCCACTACCACCAGGCATCGGTCAACCCCACGCACAACGGATGATGCATGGTAGATCATCTGTTCAAGGGTGATCGGTAATGTGGTCTCGTGGCCCGCCATCACATTGCTGGCGGAATCTCCAACAAGAATGATATCAATACCCGTAGCGTCGAATATTTTTGCAAATGAAAAATCATAAGCTGTTATCATAGAGATCTTTTCTCCACCAGTTTTCATTTTCAACAAGGTATTGGTGGTGATCTTTCTTACTTCTTTATTAACTGACATGGTAAGATTCGTTTACATGAAAAACGCCGGCGACAGGGGAGATGGCTCTGCATTAGAATAAAACAAATCCTTTTTGAGCAATGGCTGATGTAAATGTAGAAAGATTATTTGAAAACGATCTTCGCTTGTTTTTGTCGCAGCCGTGTAAACCCGTGAATCGCAGGGAGCAATGATCACGATATGCGTGCAGAAAAACCGGTGATCAAATTTTACACCATCAGGTTCCGCATTTTTATTTCTTCATACAAATGCTGGATGAGCCCGTCCGCAAGGCCGATACGGGGTACGTATATCTCATTTGCACCAGCCCATCGCATGGCGTTTAGATAGATGAGTAAAGCTGGAACGATCACATCCGCACGATCTTCCTTCAGCTTATAAATATTGATCCTGTCACTAATGGAGACATTACTTAACTCTTTATAATAATCCCGTAAAAGCTGGAGAGGTAACGGCTTGTCGTCCTTTGTTTTGCTGAGAGAAAATATTTTATTGATGTTGCCACCGGAGCCGATCGCGGTAACTTCTTTGTGGCCCTTTATTTTTGTTTTAATACTGTTCTTCATCTCATCCCACATCTCATCTTTTACTTTATTTTTTAAAAGCCGGATTGTTCCAATGTTCCATGAATCTTTAAACACGAGTTTGTTATTGCTGAAGAAAGTCAGCTCGGTACTGCCACCGCCTACATCAATGTATAGATAGGAATGATCTTTATCGAGGTTTTCTGCCACATGGTTCTCATAAATAAATGCCGCTTCGTCACTGCCGGAAATCACTTCTATGTCTATACCGGTTTCCATCTTTATCCGCTGAAGGATTTCCGCAGCGTTCCCGGCATCCCTCATAGCCGATGTTGCGCAGGCTTTCAGATCTTTCACGTCGTATACATTCAACAGGTGCCGGTATGCCTTCATGGTCTGTACGATCATATCGATCCTGTGTTCCGATATTTCGCCTCTCTCAAAAACATCAAAACCCAGCCGCAGGGGCACACGCACGAGATCGATCTTGTTGAATTTTGGCTTCGCATTCTGATCATAGCTCACCTCGGAAATGAGCAACCGGGCCGCATTGCTGCCAATATCAATTGCTGCCAGTCTCACTGTTATAGTTTTTCTTTAAGAGATAATTGTAGATCTCGATCTGTGAACGCACTTTTTTAGTGTTCCTTGGATTCACATATTCATTATCGAGATCATTGTTCAGTATCCTGGCCTTTACATTATCATTCAGTTGGATGTTCATAATATCTTTCAGTTCCTGCTGGATGTTTTTATCAAGTATGGGAACGGCCGCCTCCACCCGGTGATCGAGATTCCTTACCATCCAGTCGGCGGAAGAGATGAAGGTTTTTTCTTTTCCATCATGATGGAATATCAGTACCCTTGCATGTTCCAGGTATTCATCGACGATGCTGATGGCCGAAACTTTTTTCCTGAACTTTTTATTCTCAGTGTACATGCAGCTGATCCCCCTTATCACCATTTTTATTTTTACACCCGCTCTTGCTGCCTCGTATAACTGCATGATCAGTTTTTCATCACTGAGTGAATTCAGTTTTAGGATGATGGAAGAATGCTTCCCCGCGGTTGCCGCCTTTATTTCTTTGTCGAGGAGCAGCCTTAATCTTCTCCGCATCTCAAACGGGCTTGGCATCAGCAACTGGCAATCTTTCAGCAGCTGCGTGTTTTTGGGGTTTTCAAGAAATCCAAACAGCCTGTTCACATCCGCCATGATATTCCTGTCAGATGTAAGCAGGCAATGATCTCCGTATAGTGTTGACGTTTTTTCGTTCAGGTTACCTGTGCTTACAAAACCATAATGAAATGTATGATTGTTTATCCTTTTCTTGATGAGGCAAATTTTAGCATGCACTTTCATGTTGGGTATGCCGATAAGTACTTTCACACCCGCATCTTCCAGTATCTCTTTCCAGTCAAGATTGGCCTCTTCATCAAACCGGGCCCTCAGCTCAAGTACCACGGTTACCTGTTTCCCGTTCCGCACGGCATTGGTCAGCGCGTTGATGATCTTGGAATGCTGTGCAAGCCGGTAACAGGTAAGCTTTATGCTGAGCACATCTGGTGATATGGCGGCTTCACGCAACAGGTCGATCACGGAGTCGAATGAATGATATGGGAAATTCAGCAGGACGTCCCGCTCTAGTATCACATTCGTTACGCTGTTCACATTTTGCAACAGGGGATGAATGAACGGTTTCTTTCTGGGGTTCTTCGTTTGAAAAACCGATTCAGGAAAGTTCATAAAATCCTTATAGTTATGTATCCGGCCGCCGGACTGGATATTATCTTTTACTGAGAGGCCAAGCCTTTTGATGAGATAGGTGAGCAGGGTAGGGTCGATGTCCTTATCGAATATGAAACGCACCGGTTTTCCTTTTTTCCTGTTTTTTACACCTTTCTCTATTTTTTGAATGAATGATGTTGATACATCATTATCGATATCTATCTCGGCATCTCTCGTGACCTTGATTATGTTTGAAGAAAATGTGTCATGACCAAAGAAGGAAAATATCTGCGGCAGGCAGAAGCGTATAACATCTTCAAGCAAAATAATATTCTGCCCCTGCTGATTGGAGGGAAGGATCACGAATCGTGGTAACCTGCTTACCGGTACGGATACCAATGCAAATTTCTGGGGAATGCTGCCGTCGGATTTTGAAAGCTTACATGCCAGGTAAATGGATTTGTCGTTCAGCGTGGGAAATGCCTGCATGGTCTCGATCATCAGTGGCACGATGTTGCTTCTTACTTCGTCGTGAAACCAGGTGAGAACAAATTTTTGCTGTTCCTTGTTCAGTTGCTTTTCATTGATGAGGAAGATCTTTTCTTTTTTCAGCTCCCGTAATATCTCGTTCCATATCCGGTTGAATTCATTTTGCTGCTCGGTTACTTTGGCATTGATCTCGTCGAGTATTTGCTGCGGCCCTGTTTCGAGGTGGACACGTGCTTTGGAACCAAACTCGATCATCCGTTTCAGCGTAGCCACTCTCACCCTGAAAAACTCATCGAGGTTGTTGGAAAATATACCAAGAAAACGGATGCGCTCCCGCAGGGGAACGGTCTCATCCGCTGCTTCCTGTAAAACCCTTCCATTAAACGACAGCCAGCTTATATCGCGTGGAATTATTTTTCTTTTCATTATGATCTCATCTTATTGATAATACCCGTAGTTGAAAAACCTTCTTCCAGCGGGATAATTTTCACCTGGCCGTTGTTTGCGATAACTTCTTTTGCGCCCACGATTGTTTCCACTGTATAATCTCCCCCTTTAACCAATACATCCGGTAAGACCATTTTTATCAGTTCAATGGGTGTGTCTTCTTCAAAAAGCACAACGGCATCCACCATTACCAAAGCCGTAAGAAGGAGCGCCCTTGATGCTTCATCATTTACCGGCCTGCTTTCGCCCTTCAGCCTTTTTACAGAGGCATCGGAGTTCAATCCCACAATTAATATATCACCCAGCGCTGCGGCATCGGATAATATCTTTATATGCCCCGGATGCAAAATATCAAAAACCCCGTTTGTAAAAACGATTTTATTACCCAGCAGGTTCCACCTTTTCAACTGCCGCTGCAGTTCGTGCCGGTTATACAGTTTTTGGATTATTTGTTTGCCCTGTTTCATGTTTTCTTTTATTTGTATATACCAACAACAAAAAGCTAACCATTCCACCAACTAAAATGATCGCGGTTGAAACACCCCAGATTATCCAGCCGAAGGATACATTGTCAACGTTATATATCAAAAGTACTTCCTGCACGGCAAGTGGAAATGCGCCTATCCCGCCCGGCGAAACGATCATCCCGAGCGTTGCCAGGCTGAGCACACTGCATGCTTCCACGATGCCAAGGTGTGCGGTAGCCGACAGCGCCGAGAACCCAATGAATATCTGCAGCAGGTACATCGACCAGATGAAGATCGTGTGAAAAATGAACCATCCCCTGTTTTTCAATTTGGCTATCGCGTTAAATCCTTCTTTTATCCCGATGTGAAAACCTTTGACGCTTATGATATGCGGGTGGTTCGGATATTTTTTGAACAGCCAGCTAATGAATCGTGCGAGGATAAAAATAAGCGCAGCTATAAAAAGCAGTTTAACCCAGATCGGGATCGCGTGATTATTAACCGCTGCCTGGGAGTATTTTTTCTTTAAAAAGGAACCGACCTTGTTTATTTGCACCAGGATGGTTACGACGATCAAAATAACATAGCAGACAAGATCGAATGCCCGTTCCACCAGGATCGTTCCGATAAGTTTATTGGTTGGAATTTTTTCATACCGGTTCAGCAGGGTACATTTTAGCACTTCTCCCACGCGGGGTAAGAATGTGTTTACCAGGTAGCCTGACATTACTGCATAAAATGTATTGGCTGTGGATGGTTTATAGCCCATGGGCTCCATCAATATCTTCCATCGAACAGCACGGCTTATATGACTTAACAGTGCAAGGATAACAATAGGAATAAGCAGCCAGTAATTGGCATAGCGCAATGATTCCCCGAACTGGGATCTTTGTACAGCGGTCATTTTATCAAATTGCCACCACACTAAAAAAAATCCGACCCCAAGAAAAAAAATATATTTAAAGATTGAAAGGACCTTTCTTGTCATACAGCCTACAAGTTACGAATAGAAAAAACCTAATCATCTAATAGCATGTTATCTATTAATCTTACGCCATAAACCTCCGCTGCTACCAGTGCCACCAGTTTATTCGAACCATTCCATTCATTAATCATTTCCAGGTTATCAGCCAGGGCGATCTCCACATAATCGGGTTTACAATTATGCAGGAGTAAGTTTTTTCCCGCTTCTTCTTTTATACGGGCCAGGGATCCCTTCCTGATATTCTCTTTTATCCACAGCAGCGTTTTATATAATGCGGTAGCCTCGTTCTTTTGCTGTTCTGTAAGTCTTTGGTTGCGGCTGCTCATTGCAAGCCCGTTCGTTTCGCGCTGTGTGGGGCATATCACCGTACGGATATCGGAATGAAGAAGCTGTAAGAGCTTCTTCAGTACCATGCATTGCTGGTAGTCCTTCTGTCCTAAAAACAAATACGTCGGATCAACGATCCCGAGTAGCCGTTTTACCACCTGGCATACGCCCTGGAAATGTCCCGGCCTGAACTCTCCCTCTAATATGGTTTCAAGATAGCCCAGGTCAAAACGTTCCTGCAATTCTGTTCCCCCAGGGTAGATATCATTAACGCCGGGCAGGAACAAAATATCACACCTGTTTTTCTCCAACGTGTAAATATCCTGTTCAATTGTAACCGGATATTTTTTCAGGTCATCGGCGTTGTTGAATTGAGTTGGGTTGATAAAGATACTGCATACTGAAAGGTCGCATACCTGGTTACTTTTCCTCAATAAAGACACATGTCCTTCATGCAGCGCTCCCATCGTGGGTACAAACCCGATAGTAGCTTTTCCCTCCCTTACTTTTTGCAGTCTTATCCTTAGATCTGTCGCCTTTTTTATTATTTCCATATTGTTGTGCAGATAAGCGTAAACACCTAATAGATACTCGGTGTAAACAAAAATTATCGTAACTTTGCCGCTCTTTAAAAACCCTTTTGCAAATTAATCTTCGCTAATGTCAACAAAGAAAAGGATTTTATTTATAGCTAACGAGATGTCACCGTATTTAGAGATGACCGAGTTTGCGGAGATCGTTAATAAACTGGCAGTAAAGTCTAATGACTCAGGTATGGAGGTAAGGTGTATCATGCCCCGTTTCGGGATGATCAATGAGAGACGTCACCGCCTGCACGAAGTGGTTCGGTTATCAGGGATAAATGTGTCGATTGACGGGGATGATTATCCGTTGGTTATCAAAGTTGCTTCCCTGCCGAATGCACGTTTGCAGATATATTTCCTGGATAACGAAGACTATTTCAAACGTAAGACCTTATTTCACGATGAAAATGAAAAATGGTTTGACGATAATGCTTTAAGAACTGTCTTATTTTGTAAAGGGGCATTGGAAACGGTAAAGAAATTCGGATGGCCGCCCGATATTATTCATTGCAGCGGCTGGATGACAGGACTAATACCCATGTATACTTTCCAGCACAGTGGGATCCGAAGCTTGGAATTCACGTGACTTGAAGTCGCGGC